>Ga0306922_10000397_pt1 | contig 35928 bp, 41 predicted proteins | sample sta12Cox44000082_FD_203758 | JGI IMG/M metagenome (GOLD analysis project Ga0306922, IMG submission 203758) | Lab enrichment of tropical soil microbial communities from Luquillo Experimental Forest, Puerto Rico - statoxic.12C.oxic.44.000.082 (v2)... | ecosystem: Environmental > Terrestrial >... | reverse complement strand
GACACTGGCAATTATCTGATTCTAGTGTGGTTTTGGATTTGACATTCGCGTGGAGAACTCGCGGCCATACTGAAGCGAATGTCAAATCCACCACACTGGTTGAACCGTAACTAACGGATATCAGGTGGCAAGCTAAGCCGCTAAAGTGCTGCTCACAAGGGGAGCGCGACACCCGGTTCCTCCTGAAGCGGGCGCTGAAGAGCGATGAATCAACGATTTGATACAATTCTAAAATCCGGCACCGTGGTCAATCAGGACGGCGAGGGCGTCCGGGATATCGGGATTTCCAACGGCCGGATCGCTGACATTGGCGGGCTCGGCCGGGCTGCCGCCGCTGAGGTGATCGACTGCGGCGGATTGCACATTTTGCCGGGCGTGATGGACACGCAGGTGCATTTCCGCGAGCCGGGGCTGACCCACAAGGAAGATCTGGAGACGGGCTCGCGCAGCGCCGTCATGGGCGGGGTGACCGCGGTATTCGAAATGCCGAACACCGATCCCTTAACCGTTACGGAGGCGACCTTCACGGACAAGGTGAAGCGCGCCAGTCATCGCATGCATTGCGATTTCGCTTTCTTCATCGGGGGTACCCGCGACAATGCTGAGGATTTGGCTGAACTCGAACGCGCCAGCGGATGCGCGGGGGTCAAGGTGTTCATCGGATCCTCGACCGGCGCGCTGCTGGTGGAAGACGACGCGAGCCTGCGGCGCATCTTCGCCACCATCCGCCGTCGTGTCGCCTTCCATGCCGAGGACGAATATCGTCTGAACGAGCGCAAAGCACTCCGCGTCGAGGGCGACGTGCGCTCGCACCCGCTCTGGCGGGATGAGACCGCCGCACTTGTCGCGACCCAGCGCCTGGTCAAGCTTGCCCATGAGAGCGGGAAGCGCATCCACATCCTGCATATCTCGACCAGGCAGGAGATCGAGTTCTTGCGCGATCACAAGGATGTCGCTTCGTGCGAGGCGACCCAGCACCACCTCACGCTCGCCGCCCCCGAATGCTATGAGCGGCTCGGGACGCGCGCGCAGATGAATCCGCCGGTACGCACCGCCGATCATCGGGAGGGCGTCTGGCGCGGCATCGAGCAGGGCATCGTCGACGTGCTCGGTTCGGATCACGCGCCGCACACGCTGGAGGAAAAGGCCAAAACCTATCCGGCATCGCCGTCCGGCATGACCGGGGTGCAGACCCTGGTGCCCCTGATGCTCGATCACGTCAATGCAGGGCGTCTGTCGCTCGCTCGTTTTGTCGATCTGACCAGCGCGGGTCCTGCGCGCCTCTTCAACATCGCTTGCAAGGGCCGTATCGCCGCCGGCTACGATGCCGACCTCACGGTGGTCGACCTCAAGCGCAGCGAGACCATCACCAACAAATGGATTGCCTCGCGCGCCGGCTGGACGCCCTATGACGGGATGCGCGTTACCGGCTGGCCGGTCGGCACCTTCGTGCGCGGCAAGCGGGTGATGTGGCAGGGCGAATTGACGACGCCGTCTACCGGAGAGGCCGTGCGATTTCTGGAGACATTGAAGCCGTAGCAGACGCCGGCGACGGCAAATGTTGAGGCTATTGTCTGGCCCGCGAAATCGAGAACTCGCCATTGCGGACGCGCGGCGGAATTGTTTCGGCGAACTTCGCCACCGCGTCCTCGCCATAGGTCCCCACCAGCTCCGCGAGCGCGGCAAACAGGCTTGCCTGCGCAAGGCAGTCGCCATCGACCCCGTCATGGCGCGCTTCAGCCCAGGCCTCGTTGAGGTAACCGAGCGCGGCCCGCTTCTGCTCGTTGTCGGGCAGGAGCGCGTCGTCGAAACGGGAGGAAACCGGATGAGCCATGAACACAACGGACCGCTGGCGCCGTTCCCAGTGTGGAACGCGTCGGACGGCGTGGTGTAGCACGCGCCGCGCGCCCGCCTAGACCACTTCTTTAGGAAAGGTTAACGGCGCTAAACAAAAACGGGCCTAGTTCGCGTATCGCGCCGTCAGATCGCGCGAAATCTTCGAGCCTTCCTCGATATAGCGACGGATTGCGACCATGGCCGCGGGTGTGCAGGTGCGGTATGTCTGCTGGAAGCCGTTATAGCCGCGATTGAAGCCCGCGATCATGCGTGCGCGGCGGTCGCCGGAAGGCGTCTCGGCATCGATCAGTGCCTGCATCTGGTTGCGCCATTTGCCGCCTTCATTGCTGCCGCAAATGCCGCGGAGATAGTGCAGCGTGCCGAGGATTTCGGCTAGCCGCTGCAGGTCGCCATCGAACGGTGCGGCCGCATCCTCGGCCCTCACGGGGCCGGACATGCAGGCGACGACAAGCAGGGCGGCAAGACAGCGTTTGGGCATGATCGGGTCCGGAAAACCCGCGTGGTATGCCTTCCTAATGCGCAGGAAGCAAGGCGCCCTGGCGCCGGGCCACTCATGCCCGGCTACAAAAGCCGGCTTGCTGCCTGGACGACCTCGATAAGGCCACCGGTCAGCTTGAGATCGCCGAATTCATGCACCGAGAGCCATTTGAAGTCGTCGTGTTCCTCGTTCAGGACCGGTTCCCCCGCCGCCCAGCGCGCGGCAAAGGACATAATCAGGTAGTGCCCGCCGCCGCTTACTCCCGGCAGCACCTCGCGCCAGCCGGCAAGACCCACAATCTGGATGCGAAGTGCTGTCTCCTCGTCGACCTCGCGATGCAGGGCCGTGTGCAGGGATTCTCCGAACTCGACGCGGCCGCCCGGCAGCGAATAGAAGCCCCTGGCCGGCGAGCGCGCGCGCCGCACCAGCAGGACCTTGCCGTCGCGGAAGATTGCGGCGCTGACTGCGAGCTGGGGACGTGCGGGCGGGGTTGAGGATGACTCTCGCATCAATGATTCATGATGTAATCGACATCGGCTTCGGAGCCGCCGTTGATGATGCCGCCGGCTGCCGCCACCAGTGGCTTGACCCAGCCGGTGGCCTGCTGTGCAAGTCTGGCCCTGCTCGAGTTCTGTGTCACCTCGCGCATCGCCGCACCCACTGCCGTGAGGATCGAGGTCATGGTGCCGGTGATCTGGTCGAATTCGGTGCGAATGCCGCCTTCAGCGGCTTCGTAGGCGGCAATCGCCAAATCACGCGCCTTGAAATTGGAAGCCGCGAAATGCTCGGCGTAGGACAGGGGCTGCCACTGCAAAAAATCTTCGGCGGATTCCGGCATGTCCGGAATCATCTCGAGCAGCATGACGGCTTCGTTGAAGTGATTGAGGTAGTCGGTGGCTAGCCCAGTATGCGGGTTGATGTTGGCGCTGCGCAGCTCGGCGGCCCGGGCCTCCTCGTCGGTGCCAGGCGTTCGCGATGTGCTGCGACCTGGTCGCGCGGTTGGTGTGGCCTCGGAAGTCATGCCCCCCTGGTGTCCCGGTTCTGACATTCGTATCCCATCGCGGCAGGTTCGTTTACGAATGTCAGAACCAAAGGGACACCAGCAAACGTTGGATTCTAGTGTGGTTTTGGATTTGACATTCGCCTCGAGGACTCGCGGCGATACCAAAGCGAATGTCAAATCCACCACACTAGTGCCGCCTATTTGAAGTTCCTGCACCACTAGCGGCGAATTCGACCCAGGAACTTCAAATAGAAGAGCGGCACTAGGATCAATAAGTTTGCTAGTGCCCATGGCTTTCCGAAGTTCGTGAAGGTGGATGCTGCGATGTATCACGAACTTCGGAAAGCGGGCACTAGTGTTGGCACATGGGGTTAAAACGAACTGAACGGATACCTATCTAGTGGAGCGGATTTGCAGCGAGTGTTAGAATTGGACCACCAGGTCGCAGAATGTGCGGACGTTTCGTCATTACCTCCCCTCCGGCGGCCTTGCGGCAGATTTTTGGCTTTGTCGAACAGCCGAATTTCCCGCCCCGGCACAATATCGCACCGACACAGCCAATACCTGTGGTCATCGTCGAAAACGGCGCCCGGCATTTCCGGCTGATGCGCTGGGGATTGATCCCCTCATGGGTCAAGGATCCCCGCAAGATCACGCTCATGATCAACGCGCGGTCGGAGAGCGTCGAAACCAGGCCGGCCTTCAAGAACGCCTTGCGACGGCGGCGTTGCCTGATCCCGGCCGACGGTTACTACGAGTGGCAGGCATCGGCGGGCCGCAAGCGACCCTTCTTCATTTATCGCCGAGACCGCCGGCCATTGGCCCTTGCCGGGCTCGCCGAAAGCTGGATCGGTCCGAACGGCGAGGAGCTGGATACGGTCGCTATCGTCACCGCGCCGGCCAGCCGCGATCTCGCGGTGCTGCATGATCGCGTGCCCGTGGCGATCCGGGATGAGGATTTCAGCCGTTGGCTCGATTGCAGCACTGACGATGCGGCGCCGGTGATGGGATTGTTGGCGCCACCCGAGGTCGGTGAGTTCACCTGGCATGAGGTAACGACCCGCGTGAACCACATCGACAACGACGATCCGCAACTGATCCTGCCGATCACCGATGAGCAGCGGCTGGCGGAAAACGCGCCAAAGCCCGCAAAGCGCCCCACGCCTCGCAAGGTGCGACCGCCTGCGATCGACGACGGGCAGGGGAGTTTATTCTAGTGTCACGCCGCACGCTGCTTCATCGGCATGATGAGTGGAAAGTCAACTTCCGTTCCGATTACCAGGTTTGTGTAATTGGCGAAGGTGAATAGGGCGACGTTCGCGACGATTTCCTGTATTTCCTCGTCCGAGCACCCTGCGGATTTCACCTTTTGGAAGTCTTCAGACGTAACGGCACCACGCTCCCGCACGATAGCCGCGGCAAACTTCAGGATCGCGTCGACTTTCGGATCGCTCGATCCGGCCCTCCGGCACGCCGCGAGTGTTTCATCCTTCATGCCATTGCCCTTGCCTATCGCTGTAAAAGCGGAAAGACAATACGAGCAGCCATTGATCTCCGAGACCGCTATCGCAATCTGGTACCTGGTCTCGAACGGCAATACGCCGCCTTCAAGCGTTGCGGAAAGACCGAGAAAGGCCTGAAATCCGACCGGCGAATGGGCCATCGTTTTGAAAGAGTTCGGAGCGCCGCCGTATTTTTTCACCACTTCATCGAGCAGCTCTTTCGCTTTTCCCTTGGCCATTCCGGGATCGATGGGCTCTATTCTCGGTGCGCTCATATTTTATTGCTCCTCAATGTGAACTCCGCCAACTGGACGGATTAGTCCAATTTATCTGGCGTCCATCTGGACTGTCAAGTCCACTCGATGTAACTTGTTCTCATGCCTGCAAATCAGAAATCCGAACCTCGCTCCTGGACCGCCCGAGGCGCGGCGACGCGCTCGCGCATCGTCGAGGCCGCAGCCGATTTGATCTACGCGCATGGCGTGGAACGGACGAGCCTCGACGAGGTGATGGCGGCAAGTGGCGTGAGCAAATCGCAGCTCTACCACTACTTCGCGGACAGGGACGCGCTGGTGCTCGAGGTTATCGCAAGGCAGAGCGCGTTCTCGACGCGCCGCAGCCCCATCTAGAGGCGCTGGATTCGCTGCCTGCCCTCAAGGCGTGGCGCGACGCTTTCATTCGGCTCAACAAGGCCGCACAGAGCAGAGGATGTCCACTGGGATCGCTCGCAAGCGAACTCGCCAACGATTCGGAGCCGGCGCGAAAGCGCCTTGCCGACAGTTTTTCCATTTGGGGCGACCGTATCGAAAATGGGCTCGCCAGGATGCAGGAGCGCGGCGAACTTGGCGCCTCGGCCGATCCGCACGATTTGGCTCTTGCACTCCTCAGCGCGGTCGAGGGCGGGCTCCTTCTGGCCAAGACGACCCATTCAGGTCGCCCGCTGGAAATCGCCATCGACATGGCCATCGACCATGTAGCCAAGCACGTCAACGCGCCGTAGGACCGGGAGCAATCGACATCTTCCCGCCGCGAAGAGGCGGACCACATTCGTGGACAGACCGGGTCAATCAAAAGTCATCCGGCTTTAGTGAAAATATTCAGGGCCGCGTATTGCAGCAGGATGATGGTCTTGCCGTCGACGATGCGGCCGTCGGCGATCATCGCCAGAGCGTCGTCAATCTTTACTTCCAATACCTCGATGTCCTCACCCTCCGAGGCAAGGCCGCCGCCGCTACCGACGCGCATGTCCGGTTGATATTCGGCAACGAAGAAATGCAGTTTCTCCGTCACCGAGCCTGGGCTCATGAAGACCTCGAATATCTTCCGGATCGCGCCGAGCCTATAGCCGGTTTCCTCCTCCGCCTCGGCGCGAATCCGTGTCTCCGGCGAGGCGTCGTCAAGAAGACCGGCGGCGGCCTCGATCATCAGGTCATCATAGCCGTTGACATAGGCGGGATAGCGGAACTGCAGTACCAGCACCACGGTGCGTTGGGCCAGATTGTACGGCAGCACCGTTGCCGCGTTGCCGCGGTCGTAGGTCTCGCGGTGCTGGACCTGCCATTTGCCGTCGCCACGGCGCCATTCGAAGGTCGTCGTCTTCAGCGTGTAGTGATTGTCGGACAAGAGGCGCACGTTCTTGACGCGGACGCGGTTTGCAACGCTCATGCTGGGATATCTCAGGGTGTCGGCTCGCGGCCGTCGAGCCATTTGGCATAGGTGACGCGCTTCTGCTCGAAATAGCCGAGGGCTTCATAGAAGGCATGGACCTTGGCGTTGTCGGGACGAACCATGAGCTGAAGCTTCTGGATGCCACGGGGGCGGAGCCAGTCTTCGGCGGCCCTCATGATGTCGCGGCCAAAGCCTTTGAAGCGGTGATCGGGGTCGACGCTGACGTAATAAACCCAGCCGCGATGGCCGTCATGGCCGACCAGCACCGAGGCCACCAGCGCGCCCTCATGCCGGCCGAGCAGAATGGTCGAATTGCTCTCCTTGCGCGCGAGCGCGATGTCGGCGGCCGGATCGTTCCATGCCCGCGGCGATCCGCAGCGCTCCCAGAGCGCAATGACCTCGGCAACATCGCGATCCCCAATCGTCGAGATGACAAGATTGGTGCGGTCGGTTGCAGCGTTCACAGCACTTTGCCCGGGTTCATGATGCCGAGCGGATCGAGCATCGCCTTGACCGCGCGCATCAGCTCGATCGCGGTCTTGTCCTTCACGTCAAGCAACTCGTCGCGCTTGAGCACGCCGATGCCGTGCTCGGCCGAGATCGATCCGCCCATCCGCATCACGATGTCGAATACGACGGCGTTGACCTCGTGCCAGCGGCCGAGGAAATCCGCAGCATCCGCGCCGATCGGCTGGCTGATATTGTAGTGGATATTGCCGTCGCCGAGATGGCCGAACGGCACCGGCCGCGAGCCCGGGATCAATTGTCTTACCGCGGCGTCGGCCTGCTCGAGAAAATCGGGAACGGCGGCGACCGGCACAGAAATGTCGTGCTTGATCGAACCGCCTTCCGGCTTCTGTGCCGCCGACATCTCGTCACGCAGCTTCCAGAAGGCCTGACGTTGGCTCAAATTCGCCGCGATCACGGCGTCATCGACAATGCCATCGTCCATTGCCTTTGCCAGGATCGCCTCCAGCGTCGCGCGGGCATCGTCGCGCGGCGACGATATTTCCATCAGCACGTACCAGGGATGCCGGTTGTCGAGGGGAGCGCGGACGTCGATGCCGTGGCGGATCGAGAAATCGACCGCGATCTCGGCGGCCAGCTCGAAGCTGGTCAGCGTGCCGGCGGCCTCGTTTTGCGACAACGACAACAGCTTGAGCGCCTGCGCAGGCGATGCCAGGCCGACAAAGGCGGTTTCGATCGCCCGCGGTTTCGGAAACAGTTTCAACGTTGCCGCCGTGATGATGCCGAGCGTGCCCTCGGCGCCGATGAAGAGATTGCGCAGGTCGTAGCCGGTGTTGTCCTTCTTCAGCTTGGACAGGAGGTTCAGAATGCGGCCATCGGCCAGAACAACTTCAAGGCCAAGTGCCATCTCGCGCGCGACGCCGTAGGCCAGCGCCGTGGTGCCACCGGCATTGGTGGAGAGATTGCCGCCGATGGTGCAGCTTCCTTCCGCTCCCAACGACAGCGGGAACAGCCGGTCCACCTCGGCGGCGCGCCGCTGGGCAACCTGCAGGATCACACCGGCCTCGCAGGCCATGGTGTTGGAGGCGGTATCGATCTCGCGGATCGCATCCATCCGCCGCATCGAGACGATCACCTCGCCGTTATGCGGCGTCTGTCCACCGACCAGCCCGGTGTTGCCGCCCTGCGGGACCAGCGCGATCCTGTGCTCGCTGGCAAGGGCGCAGATCGCGGACACCTCGGCGGTCGAGCGTGGCCGCAGCACCAGCGGCGAGCGGCCGTGGAACAGGTCGCGCTCCTCGGTGAGGTAAGGGGCGATGTCGGCTGCGTCCGTCAGCGCGTATTTGTCGCCGACGATCTTGCGAAATCGCGCGATCAGTCGGGGCGACAGCGGCGGCGCGGAAGGCTGGGCGACATTCATTGCTGGCCTGTCCCGGTCATTGCCGTCCCAAATCCTCGCGCCCCGCCGCCGCGCGGCGCAGCCTGTCGTTGATGGCTTCGCCCAGACCTTCGTTCGGAATGGGCATCACCGCAATCGCGGCCGCCTGCCTGGCATCAAGCGCACGAAGGTAGCCGAAAAGATTCGCGGCCGCCTCATTCAGATCCCCGCGCGCCGACAAATTCATGACACAGGCCGCGCGATCGGCTCCCTTGGCCGGGTGCCCGAACGCGAGCAGCGCCTCGCCGGGCGCAACGGTTGAGGCATTGAGCCGCACGCGCGTGCGCGGCGCGTAATGCGAGGTTAGCATGCCCGGCGCAAGCGGCTGCCCGCAGTCGCTTTCGGCGTCCTTGGGGAGCTGCACCAGAGCCTGGCCAAGCACGCGCTCGATGGCCTCGCGCGGCACGCCGCCCGGCCTGAGCAGTGCCGGGTGTTCAAAACACCCGACGATGGTGGATTCCACGCCGACCTCGACCGCGCCGTCATCGACGATGAGGTCGATGAGGCCTTCGAGGTCGCTCCTGACATGCGCAGCTGATGTCGGCGAGACATGGCCGGACAGGTTGGCCGAAGGCGCCACCACCGGCCCACCGAACGCGCGCAGGATGGCGCTCGCCGCGGGGTGGGCCGGCACGCGGATGGCGATGGTCTCAAGGCCAGCGGTCGCAAGATCGACCACCGCGCAACCGGCAGCCTTCGGCAGCACGAGCGTCAGCGGCCCCGGCCAGAACGCTTGCGCCAGCAGCGCTGCGGTCTCATTGAAGCGACCGATCCGCCCGGCGGCCTCGAGATCGCCGACATGAGAAATCAGCGGGTTGAATGCGGGCCGGCCCTTGGCCTGATACAGGCGGGCAATCGCTGCCGCGTTGGTGGCATCAGCCCCGAGCCCGTAGACGGTCTCGGTCGGGAATGCGACCAGGCCGCCGCGGGCCAAAAGGCGCGCGGCCTCGCGCACCGCGGCTTCGCCGGCAGGCAAAATCAGGGTGGTGAGAGCGGTTTCCACTGGGACTTAATTCCTTAAAGCGGGCTTCTTGCGGTGCGCGAGACCCGAGGCTATAAGCCGCGGTCTCAGTCGGAGTGTGGCTCAGCCCGGTAGAGCACTGCGTTCGGGACGCAGGGGTCGCAGGTTCGAATCCTGCCACTCCGACCATTTTTCAACGGCTTATATTTTCTAACCGTAACTTGCGCAATGAATTGCGCAACGAAATTGCCAAATCCCGGAAGAATCCCTGCAAAAATAGCACAGGGCTTGGAAAGCAGACCTTTCGCGCCGGGCGCGCGCAGCGCTGGCTGCGTCGCGCAACCCGTCGCGACGGCCCATAGCGGATTTGTGCCGATATTCCATCGAAAGCACCGCCACTTCGTCCAGCACCCAAACGGCCTCACTCCGTGCGGAAACAGGTTCGCGGCCGCATGGGACTGCATTGACGCCGTCGAGCGGGGACACAACATATTCTCAAGCGTCAATCCAGGTCGCTACGGAGGAAGCAAGACATGAACTTGCCGCCAAAAATCGATCCCGGCACGGCGTATTCAGACAACGACGTTATGCGCTGGCTGACAAACGACACGCGCGATGAGCGCTTCATCGACAATATTTTTGTTGAACTATGTGTGCGGCTTCAGCGAGCAGGTATTCCCGTCAAACGGGCGACCCTTCATGTCCTGACCTACCATCCCCAATGGCTTGGTGCCCGGATCGTGTGGGCCGACGGAATGCGCGAGGCCGAGCTGGCGGGAGTCGATTACGATGTCAGGGAGCGATCCGAATACATCGGCAGTCCCGCAAACGAAATTCACGACGGTGCCGCCGAGGTGCGCGAAAATCTCGAACGCAATCCCTCGCGGGGCCGTAAGCACGCCGTCTATGACGAGTTGCGGGCTAACGGCTTCACCGACTATGTGGCGTGGCCGCTGTATCATACGCTCGGTAAGCGGCACATCGTGACCTTTGCAACCGACCGGTCCGGAGGTTTCGACGACGCGCACATCGCCAGCCTGTTGAAGCTTTTGCCGGCATTGGCGCTGGTCAGCGAAATCCGTATCAAGAACCGTCTGGCGCGAACGCTGCTCGAAACCTATGTCGGGCCACATGCCGGCGAAATGATTCTGGCGGGCGCCACCAGGCGCGGAAGCGGGACGACGGTACGCGCCGCGATCATGATCTGCGATCTGCGTGATTTCACCGTGATCTCCGATAATTGGCCACGCGACGACGTCATTGATCTCTTGAATGCCTATTTTGACGCGATGTCGGAGCCGATTGCGCGACATGGCGGGGAGATACTGAAATTTATGGGCGACGGTCTGCTCGCCATTTTTCCGCTCAGCCAGCCGTCGGCCTGCGCAAATCTGCTGCGTGCCGTGGCCGAAGCCCGTCAGGCCATGATAGCCCTGAACGAAAAGAACGGCGAAAACGGGCGTGTGGCGCTGAATTACGGTGTCGGCGTCCATGTCGGAGACGTGATGTATGGCAATATAGGGTCGCGTACCCGGCTCGACTTCACCGTCATCGGTCCCGCGGTTAACATGGCTTCGCGCCTCGAAACCCTGACCAAACAATTGGGTAGAACGGTGCTGGTATCCCGCGCGTTCGCCGACTTCGTCCAAAGCGATTTCGCTCTCGAACGCGTCGGCGAACATCCGGTGCGAGGCTTCAGCGATCCAATCGAGCTGTTTGCGTATAATGGCTGAATGCGGTCGAAGCATCGGACCGGTTTCGCATGCGTTGGGCCGGGACCGGCCGCTTGCGTAAACGTAAACGGACAGGTCGTCCTTCAGTCTGCGCAGGTCCCGCTCACGCGGCGATAGAGCGTGCGCATGTCGTAATCCTTGCGTGGCCCCCGGACGCACCAGATAAGCGACCAGACGTCGCAATCGAGCACGCGATAGCGGCCGACATATTGATCCGCCCCGCAATGATAAATTGCGGTGTACCCGCTCCTGTGAAGCTCGAACTCGTGGAAGAACGACCCGTTCCGAAAGTGCACCTGCACCACGGCGCCACGGAAGGTGAGCACATAGCGCTGCGAGGCCATCGCTTCGCGACCGTCGAGCCTGAGCAAGCCCTGTTCATTCAGGCTTGAGTGTTGGCCGTCCGCCCTGACCGACGCGCATCCGTCCAGGGAACCTCGTGGGGCCCTCCCTCGGAACCGGATCCTCCGCGTCATGATCCAGTCACCGGTCAGAAAGTCGGCCGGCTGCGCAATCGCGCCGCGGTCCCCCTGCGCCATGCGGTCGGTCATATGCGCGCCCGACTCGCAAATGGGCAAGCCGGTTGGCTCGGCGGCTCATGGCAAGTCATCGGCATCGAGAATATCCGCACCATTCGCTTTCAACCGTTGCTCTTGACTGCCGATCCCGGCAAGGGTCTGGCAAGTGCCATGGCTGAGGCGCTCGCTCCCGCCTTGAGTCCGTGCCCCGACGCCAGCGAGAACATCGGCTGGTGATATCCGGCGCTTTCGCTGATCGTTCCGCCGGTTAGGTTACCGTTCGCATCCAGGCCGAAAAAGCTTCGATCTGCAGTTGTCGCGGATGATTTGGCAGATAGGTGACATAGAAGCCGTAGCCGGGAAGCGACAGGTCGTGCGCCTTTACAAGCGTCCCATTCTTGAGTTCGTGGCCTACCAGTATGTCGCTGCAGATCGCAATGCCTTGGCCCGCGATGACGGCTTCAATAGCGTGTAATTCTTCGCGAAAACTCAGGTCCCAGGCTTTGCCGGTGCCCGGGATGCCGGGATCGATTGACCGAGCGGTTGCGAACCATCTCGACCAGGTCGGCGCTTCGCGATCCCAGGATAGCCAGTCAAAATGGATCAGGGGGTACTTCAGCAGATCGGTCGCCCGCTTGATCGGCCGCCCCGTTTTGGCCAGCAGGGCCGGACTGCACACGGGAAAGAAGGTGTCCCGGAATATCTCCTCCGAGGCAATGTCCGAGGGGCTTCTACGCGCGTAACGGATTGCAAAATCCGCTTCCCCAGCCCGAAGATCGAGCACGGCGTCGGTGCCGATGACCTCCAGCGGCGTCTTTGAATGCAGTTCGCGCCATCTCGGCAAGCGGGGCACCAACCATCGGCCAGCAAAGGCATTGGTGCACGTTACCCGTAGCGCAGTTTTGCCCGGCTTCGCCGTGGCCGCAGCAATCGCCGCAGCGAATCCATCGAAGCCATGTCGAATGGCAGGAAACAGCCGCTCTCCCGCGTTGGTCAAGGCGAGTGGTCTCGGCCGGCGCCTGAACAATGGCTTCCCGCAAACCTCCTCCAGAATCCGGATCTGGTGACTGATTGCGGTGGGTGTGACGCCGAGTTCGATCGCCGCATCCTGGAAGCTCAGATGCCTTGCTGCGGCCTCGAAGGCGCGGAGTGACCCAAGCGGCGGAAGCTTTCTCATGTCTCTACCCTAGATGAATCCAGTTCATCCAGCGATTGAGATATTCGAGTTTGCCGCGACTATTGTGCACATGAGACAATCCCCTCCCTTCAAAGAGGATGCTGCCATGCGACCCCCTACATCTAGTCACGTGACCAAATACCTGAAGGCTATCCAGGAACTGGCTCCGCTAGTCGCGGAACTGCGGGATTCGTTCGATCGAGAACGCCGATTGCCCGATCGCATCTTTGATGAGCTCGCCGATGCCGGCCTGTTCCGGCTTTGGTTACCAGCGGCGCTAGGCGGCCCTGAATTGTCGCCCCTGGATTTCATGACTGTGGTGGAGGCGGCTGCTGCACTTGATGGCTCCATCGGCTGGATCATAGGCAATGGGGGTGGAATGAGCCGTGCGGGCGCTTTCGTGCCGGACATTACGGCGCGCAAGTGGTTTGCCGAACCGCGCGCCTTCATCGTCGCCTCGACGGGCGCAGTCGGAGAAGCCGTTCCCGTCGAGGGCGGCTATCTGGTGTCGGGGCAATGGCCGTTCGGCAGCGGTGCCCATCACGCGACCCTGTTCATGGGGCTTGCCGCGGTGAAAACCGATAGCGGCGAGGACACTCAGTTGAGCTGCTACATGGATCGCGGATCAGTCATCATAAACGATAACTGGAACGTGTCCGGTTTGCGCGGCACAGGGAGCTACCAGTTTGCCGCGCGCAAGACCTTTGTTCCAAGTTCCTGGGCGCATGATTCCGTGGCCCCCAGGCCATGCCAGGCGGGGCTGGTCTACCGGTTACCGGTTGTGTCGATGTTTGCCTGGACAGTCTCGACGGTGCCCTTGGGCATCGCGCGCGGTGCAATCGATAGCTTTACCGAACTGGCAGCGAGCAGGCGCCGACAGAGAACAAACATCTTTCTGCGCGATCGCGAGATCGTTCAAGCCGCCGTTGGACGAGCCGAAGCGATGTACCGCAGCGCGCGAGCCTTCCTCATCGATGCGATGAGCGAGCTTATGGACGAAACCGATGAACTTGGAGAGGCGACCATTCGAACGCGCGCCATGTTCCGCGCGGCATGCGCCAACACTGCGGAAGCGGCAAGCCGAATTGCCCATCTGCTTGTCAGAGAAGCTGGCGCCGTATCGATTTTCGAGTCATGCCTGCTGGAGCGCGCCGTTCGCGACATCAATGCCGCCAGCCAACACGTGGCGATGAGTCAGAACAATTATGCCGTGCTGGGGAGAATAGGCCTTGGCCTTGATCCCGGCGTGGCCAGGGTTTAGCGGTGCATCGTCCTTGGTCATAGCGCGTCGAGATCAGCTTGTTCCTTTTCCGCGTCAGTTGAACGCCATGCCGCCGCTCATGGCAATCGTCTGGCCGGTCATGTAGGGGTTGTCGATCAGCAGCATGACCGCTTTGGCGACTTCCTCCGGCCTGCCGAAACGGCCGAGGGGAATCCGCCCGACGAGACCGGGCTGGCCCTTCATCATGTCCGTCTCGATCAGCGAAGGCGCGACCGCATTCACCGTGATCCCTTCCTTGACCAGGCGCGCGGCGTAACCGCGCGTCAGTCCCTCAATGCCGGCCTTCGATGCATTGTAGTGAGGACCGATGGCTCCGGCGCCCCGCGCGGCGCCCGAGGAGATATTGACGATGCGTCCCCACTTTTTCTGACGCATCATCGGCAAGACCGCCTGCGTGCACAGAAAGACCGATTTCAGGTTGACCGCGATGGTTTGGTCGAAATCGGCTTCCGAAAGATCATCGACACCGCGGGTGATCGCGACGCCCGCGTTATTGACGAGGATATCGACCGGCCCGAGCGCGGATTTCACCTGTTCGACCATCTTTGCGACCGCTGGAGCCTGGGAAACGTCGCATTGCGCCGCGATCGCCCGTCCGCCGGCGGCGCGCAGCGTCTCGACCAGTTCGTTGGCGCGGTCGGCGTGTTGCAGGTAGTTGACGGCCACGGCCGCGCCGGCCTCCGCCAGCTCGCTTGCGATCGCAGCCCCGATGCCGCGCGAGCCTCCGGTGACCAACGCGACCTTGCCTCGTAACGTTTCCGCCATCGCAACCCGCTCCCAGCATCAGAGACGCGCGTAATCTATAGCTTCGTGGCCTACCGGCAAGAGCCGGAAAGTCTGTTGGTCACGCCCGCGGCCTGAGAAACGGAAGCTGATACAGCTCGCCGGTGGCGTCGAGATCCTCAACCCGCCATGGCCCGCCGACGCCCTCGATCATCCACCTCATGAATGCCCAGAGATCGGTATCGACGTCTGCCTCATTGAGTGGCTCCAGGGCATCGACCAGCGCATGGATCTCAAGCCCGTCGGGAAAGGGTTCACCGCTGCGACCGACAAACACGAGCGCGTAAGTCATTCCAGAGGGCGCGCGCACATATCCGGGGCGGGACAGTCCGTTCCTTTCGAGAGCAAAGCGTCGAACGAAAAACTCCCGAAATTCCGGGTAGTGCCCGACGCGATCTTCGTTAAGCACCAGCGCCCGTCTTTTCCCGTCGAGGTCGACGCTTTGGACAATTTCGATCCCACTCATCGCTGTTTCCCATCGAGCCGATCGAGAAAGCCGTTGATCTTCGCCGCGATCTCGGCCCCGGAATCCTCCTGCAGAAAATGCCGGCCGGTGACCAGCTCGGGGCCTTCGGCGTGAGGCAAGAGCTCCTTGAATCGCGTCGCGAAGGTTTTGTAGTCGAAGACCTCGTCTTCCCGGCCCCAGACCAGCAGCGCCGGGAAGTTCGATTTTTTCAATTCGCGCTCCAGCCATTCGAACCGCTGCATCGCGCGCGCCGTGTGGTCGAGCGGAATCCATCGCGGCCAGGTCCAGGTGAGAAGGCGCGAACCGGGATCGGGCAACACGCTCTCGTAAACGCTTTGCGCGGTATTGCGGAACTTCTTGCGATCGACGACCGACAGGTACATGCCCCGGCCCGCCAGCGCGTTGTGGCGGCCGAGGAGATAGGGGCCGACGAGGGGGGCGTGCATCATCCGCCAGGGAAATATGCGCGTGTGGAATTCGGCCGGAGGCAGCGGCCAGGCCCACGTGCTCATGATCACGAGCGCGCGCACCCGTTCACGATTGGAGAGGGCAAATCCGAGACCGGTCGGGCCGCCCCAGTCGTGACAAACCATGGTCGCGTTCTGAACGTCCAGCTGTCGCAGCAAGCCGGTCAGGTTTGCGATGTGGCCGTCGAGCGTGTGTGCCTGTTCGCGGACGGGTTTCTCCGACAGGCCGAATCCGACCATGTCGGGAACGATGACGCGCCGTCCCGCAGCCACGAGCGGCTCGACGAATGCCCTGTACAGGAAACCCCAGGCGGGATTGCCGTGCAGAAGCACGACAGGATCGCCCGTTCCTTCATCGATATAATGCATGCGCCAGCCATTTACCCGCTTGAATCGCGGCCGGTAGGGCCATTGCTCGTGCACGAAGCGCGCCGGCAATTCCTGCGACGGTCCTTGTTCTGCTTTCATCGTTGCCCCTCGTGCCCCGCCTCTGCCGGATGCTGCCGCTGATTCTCTTTTTGATAGAATATGCGCGGCGACTTGTCGGGCATGGCTCCATCGATCAAGAAAATGTGTGTGGCGCGGCACTGTTCCTTGACAGAGCGGTGGCCAGCCGGTTCCCTCTGGTTCGCAAAAGAGCCCGCCGCAAAATGTTACGAACTCGGATTCGGGACCCTAAGAGACCAGGCTTGGCTTGAATACGGACCATGCGCGAAGAAAGCCGCGAAGCAACTGTCGGGGTGAAGCGGCGCGATCTGCTCGCGCTGATCGGCTCAATCGCCGGCGGCAGCGCGATGTACCACGCGATGACGAGCCTGGGTTTTGCCTCGGAATCCCGCTACGAGGGACCGATCAGGCTCGAAGGCGATCCCAGGGGTGCTTCTGTCCTTATTCTGGGTGCAGGCCTTGCGGGCATGACGGCGGCGCTCGAGTTGCGCAAGGCCGGCTACAAGGTGCAGGTGCTGGAGTACAACGCACGCGCCGGCGGCCGCAACTGGACGCTCCGCGGCGGCGACCACTTCACCGAACTCGGCGGCATCACCCAGACCTGCGAGTTCGAGCCGGGGCTCTATTTCAATCCGGGCCCATGGCGCATCCCTCATCACCACCGCGCGCTGCTCGACTACTGCAAGCGCCTCAACGTGGTGCTCGAACCTTTCATCCAACTCAACCACAACGCCTATCTGCATGCGTCGCGCGCGTTCGGTGGCGCGCCGCAGCGTATCCGCACGGTCAAGGCCGACTTTCAGGGACAGATCGCGGAGTTGCTGGCCAAGACCACACAGCAAGGCAGGCTCGATGAAGTGGTTTCGAAGGAAGATCAGGAGATCCTGTTGCAGGCGCTCCGATCCTGGGGCGCGCTCGATCACGACTACCGCTACAACGCCAGCCTCATGTCGGCGGAGTACCGCGGTTATGCCAAGCCGCCCGGCGGCGGTTTGGCCGCGGCGCCAATGCCGAGCGATCCCGTCGTACCAGCGGACCTGCTAAAATCCCGGCTCTGGCGATATCTGCAGAATTTCGCCAACTACAATTTTCAGGCCACCATGTTCCAGCCGGTTGGCGGCATGGACATGATCGGCAAGGCCTTTGCGAGGGAACTGGCCGGCGTCATCCGTTTCAACGCCAAGGTCACGCGGATCGAGCAGAACGAGCACGGCGTCACGATCAGCTTTGTTGACAGGGCGATCCCGACGACTGCGCAGACGGCTACCGCGGACTGGTGTGTCTGCACCATTCCACTGTCGATCCTCAGTCAGTTGCCGCTGCAGGTCGGTCCCGCCATGAAGGCGGCGATCGAGGCCGTGCCCTATTCCGGAGCGGTCAAGATCGGGCTGCAGTTCAAGCGGCGGTTCTGGGAAGAGGATGAGGCCATCTATGGCGGCATCACCTATACCGACCTGCCGATCCGCCAGATCGCCTATCCCAATACGGGCTTCAACCGCACAGGTCGCGGCGTGCTGCTCGGGGCCTATCTGTTCGACGGCGCCAATTCCTACGAGTTCACCGCCATGCCGCCGGCCGAGCGGATCGAGCGCGCGGTCGAATTCGGGGCCACCATTCACCCGCAATATCGCGGCGAATTCGAGAACGGTGTCGCGGTGGCCTGGCACCGGGTGCCGTTCACGCTCGGCTGCAGCGGCGATTGGTCGGACGAGGCGCGCAGCCAGCACTACCGTAACCTCTGCCAGATCGATGGGCGTATCGTGCTGGCCGGCGAACATGCCTCGGCCCTGCCGGCCTGGCAGGAAGGCGCGATCCTGTCCTCGCTCGATGCGGTTTCGCGGTTACACGAACGCGTGGTGAAAAGCTGAATGCGGTGGCACTTGCACGATTGCCGGACGATAGGACTTGCGGCATTGCTGGCGCTGTGCTCGGAGGCGGCGCTCACGCAGGACTCCACGAAGGGCCGCACCTTCAGCTCGGGCTATGCTTTTGTCGAAATGAGCGGTGAAGAGCTCTTCGCCAATGTCTGCGCTGGCTGCCATATGCCGGACGCGATGGGCGCCACCGGCGCCGGAAACTATCCGCCGCTCGCGCAAGACCGCGATCTCCAAGTGGCTCGATACCCGGTCGATATCGTCGTGAACGGCCGGCGCGCCATGCCGCCGTTCGGCGACATGATGAACGACGACCAGATCGCCGCCGTCGTGAACTATGTGCGCACTCACTTCGGCAACGACTACCGCGATGCCGTGACGGCCTCCGACGTGAAAGCCATGAGGCGGTGAAAGGGAGAAAGACCTGATCCTGTCCGGCGGGTCTTGATCTCGCCCCGCTGGCACCGGTGGATAATTCCGGATAAGTCGCCCCCGCGACAGCGCCGCGCGGTAGCCTTGACGGCAACTGGTGCTGGAACTGAACCGCGGACTTCCTACATGGACTTACCAGCAAGTAACTCATGGAGGCCAGGATGGCCTTGAGGGCTGGTTTCACGGTTTTCGGTGCTGCGCTGCTGCTTTCTGCCAGCGCGTCAATGGCGGCCGAATATCGTCCGGAGGAATTTCTCCGACTTGATCTTTCGAAAGCGGTGCTGTCTCCGAAGCCGCTCGGGCCGCCGGCGGAATTTGCACCCATTGTGGTCGAGGCCAAGGAAGAGACCAAGGGCGATCACACCGGCGAGAATGCCGCGGAGGTCGTCCCCGCGGCATCCAAGGTTGCGCCAAAGGTTGCGCCATCCCGCCGACAGGCGGCCGCGCCGGCGCACCGCGAAATGTCGAAGGGCTTAACCCACCGCAGGCTTGCGCAGCCGCGCGGCAATCCGCTGGATGCGCAAGCCATGGATACGCGGATCCAGGTCTGGCCGTGCCGGTCAGGCGGTATCTGCAACTGGAGGCAGTGAGCGGGCAGCCGTGAAGCTAGCCCGCTTTAGCCCGATCCGCCTCAGTAGTAGCGGTGGGCCCTGAAGGCAACGCCATCGCGGTCGTGGTCGCGATGATGCCACCAGCCCCTGTGCCAACCATAGTCGCGATGTTCGCGGTATTCAGCGCGAGCGCCCTCCCAGTGATGACCACGCTTGATCACGATTGTATCGGCATTGGCAATTGACGGTACCGCAATCGCAATCGCTCCAAGCGCTGCGATCACGTAATTGGACTTCCTCATATTGTCCTCCTCGTTTTCGGTCAGGAATAAGCCTGGAGTGCGAGCAACGTTCCTGAGGATTTTGAGGAGATTTCTGAACAGCCGTTCAGTTTCACGCGCGACGCATAGGAACATCAGTTAGCGTGTTCGCGGCCGCTCAGTTCGGTCCCACGGCACCATCGAACACGCCCGCCGCGTTTTGATCCGTATCAATGCGATGATGGCGGCCTTTGTCGATAGTGCGATTCATAGGGTCGCACGTGACAGGCAGGGCAGCACAATCTGGTAGGGCGTCGATGCCCTCAGCTTATTCTGGCGAGCTCAATCCGCCGGAAGGTTTCCTTCCGTACTCTGAAAACGAGTTTTTGAGCGAGCTTGGCCGCCGCGTGCGGGCCATGCGCGCGATGCGTGACATGTCGCGCCGGGAGCTCGCTCGCCGGACGCGGATATCCGAGCGCTACATCGCGCGGATCGAAGCCGGCAAGGGCAACGTGTCGATCGTGTTGCTGCTCCGCATTGCCCACGCCATTCGCGTTGATTGAGAGCCGGTCAGGCCCGCGTCCGCCTCTCGACGTTGGCGATCCGCACCGGAACGCCGAACTCCCGTCTGCAGACATCGGCGAGCACAGCTACGCCTTCGCGAATTTCTTCATGGGAGGGGCTGGCAAAACACAGCCGCATCCGGCTGGTGGAATAGGCCTTGTCGGTACACCATTCCGGGCCCGGATTGATCGAGACGCCGGCTGCGAGGGCCGCCTGATAGAGCTTCAGCGTATCGACATTGTCGGGCAGCTTGACCCAGAGGAATATGCCGCCCCTGGGCTCGGCGAATTCGGCCGCGGTGCCGAACCGCTCGTTGAGCGACTCCATGAGCGTGTCGAGCTTGGCACGCAGGGCCCGCGTCAATTCCGGCACATGGGTCGTGAAGTGCGGCGTGCAGTATTCGGCCAATACCATCTGTTCCAGCGCGCCCGAACCGGCATCGGTCTTGAGCGCCAGCATGCGCGACAGCATGTCCCAGGGCGCTACGACGAAACCGACGCGGAGCGCCGGCGCGATCGACTTCGAAAACGAGCCGATATGAATCACGCCGCCGCCTTTGGCCATCGCGTGGATTGCCGGCGGCCGCCGGCCGTCCCAGACCAGGTCCGCGTAGCAATCATCCTCGAAGATGGGCACGCCGTGGTGGTGCGACAGCCTCAGCATTTCCGCCCGGCGCGCCTCGGGAAGGATGGTGCCGGTCGGATTCTGCACCGTCGGAATGGTGTAAATGTATTTGGCAAGGATGCCGCGGCCCCTAAGGTCGGCCAATGTGGAGGCCAGGACGTCCATCCGCATCCCGTCGCGGTCGAGCGGGATGCCGATTGCGTTGACGCCGAGCCTGGTGAGCCGGTTGAGCGCGCCCTGGTAGGACTCCTGCTCGACGATCACGGTGTCGCCGCGCTGGAGCAGGGTGTGGTTAACGAGGTCGAGCGCCTGAAGCGAGCCGGACACGATCAGGATGTCGTCTGCCGTACAGTGGATGCCGGCGTTGCGTTTCAATTTCGCGGTGAGAAATTCACGCAAGGGACGATAGCCTTGCGGACCATGAGCGAGGTTATAGGTCGCAAGCCTCTTGCCCTCGCGCCTCAATACCGCATTGAACGCGTCGATCAGGCCCTCGACCGGGACTTTCTCGGGGTCGATATTGCCGCCGACAAAACTATATTTGGCTAGTCCCGTCCATTTTGCGGCGGGCGGCGGCAGCCCGGCCGGCAGCAGCGGCGCGAAGTCGAAGGCACCTCGGGTCATGAAGGGCGTCTCCCTTGTTTTTGTTGGAGGCGATCTTAAACAAGTCGTGGGCATTTGTCGCGGAACAGCGCCGCCCGTGCTGCGATGCTGCCCCGCGGATCGGAGCTAGCGGAGCGGATTTGACGTTCGCTACCCAATCGCCGCAATAGCCTCAAGCGAACGTCAAATCCAAGCTCCACTAGCCATAATAATTGCTAGTGGTCCTTCGATTCTAACATTCGCAAGAGCGGCTCCCCAAATGGGTAGCGAATGTTAGAATCGGACCACTAGCGGTGGTAGGGCAGACCGGCTAATGGTCCCCCCACCAAGGGGAAGGCTTTAAGACAATGGCCGATACGGTGCAGGAAGTTCTTCAGGCGTTCGCAAGCGGCGAACTCGTCGTCGTCACCGACGACGACGATCGGGAAGGCGAGGGTGATCTGATCGTCGCCGCCTCTCTTTGCACGCCAGAAAAGATGGCGTTCATTATCCGCCATACCTCCGGCATCGTCTGCGCACCGATCACGCCTGAGGACGCGCGGCGGCTGCGGCTCGATCCGATGGTCGCGCATAACGAGTCGGCGCATACCACCGCTTTTACCGTCTCGATCGATTACAAGCCCGACGGCGGCACCGGCATTTCGGCCGAGGAACGTGCGTCCTGTTGCCGCGCACTTGCCAATCCGAACGCCGGTGCCGGCGATTTTTCGCGCCCAGGCCACATCTTTCCCCTGATCGCGCGCGACGGCGGCGTGCTGCTGCGATCCGGCCACACCGAGGCCGCGGTCGATCTTTGCAGGCTCGCAGGCCTTCCACCGGTCGGCGTAATCTCGGAACTCATGAACGATGATGGCACTGTCATGAAGGGCGAGCAGGTCCGGCGCTTCGCAGGCGCTAACCGGCTCAAGCATGTCACCATCGCCGACCTGATCGCCTATCGGCAGGCGCGTGAAAAGCTGATCGAGCGGGTCTCAACCTTTGTGGTGGAAAGTCCGATCGGCCCGTTGCAGGGCTATGCCTATCGATCGCCCTTCGACGAGATCGCCCATGCCGCATTCGTCTATAACGGCATAGGCGACGGCAAAAACGTGCTGACGCGGCTGCACAAGCCCAACATCGTCAAGGACCTCTTCACGGGTTCGGCGCGCATGCAGGCGGTGATGCAGCATTTCAAGAAGGCCGGTCGCGGCGTGCTGGTCTACTTACGCGACGGCGCGGCCGGCGTGCCGGTCGAGCCGGTGGGCGAGCCGACAACGGCGGAAGCCGATCGCAACAGGCAATGGCGCGAGGTCGGTGTCGGCGCGCAGATCCTGCGCGACCTCGGCGTCACCTCGATCGTCAACCTGACCTCATCGGTGCACGACTACAAGGGATTGTCCGGTTTCGGCATCGAGATCGTCGCCAACGAGCGACTGGAGATGTAGGACTCCCTCATTGCTAGCCCCTTCAACAAAGACGTATTGCAATACAATTGCACTTGCCGCGATAGCGCTTTAATTTGTACCGCAGTTCCGTCAACGGACGATGCGAAAGGATTTTCTCATGAGCGTGCGCCCTCAGGCCAAGGACAAGCCGTCCCAGGTGAACTTTCAGTGGGATGATCCGTTCATGCTCGACGAGCAGCTCACCGAGGACGAGCGCATGGTGCGTGACACCGCGCGCGCCTATGCGCAGGACAAGCTCTTGCCGCGCGTCAACAAGGCTTATCTCGAGGAAAAGGTCGACCGCGACATCTTTCACGAGATGGGCGAGCTTGGGCTGATCGGGATCACGTTGCCGGAAGAATATGGCTGCGCCAACGCCAGCTATGTCGCCTATGGCCTCGTCGCGCGCGAGATCGAACGCGTCGATTCCGGCTATCGCTCGATGAACTCGGTGCAGTCCTCGCTGGTGATGCATCCGATCTACGCCTATGGCGACGAGAACCAGCGCAAGAAATACCTGCCCAAGCTTGCGACCGGAGAATGGGTCGGCTGCTTCGGCCTCACCGAACCCGATGCGGGCTCCGATCCAGCGGGCATGAAGACGCGCGCCGAGAAGGTTTCCGACGGCTATCGCCTGACCGGCACCAAGATGTGGATTTCGAACGCGCCGATTGCCGACGTGTTCGTGATCTGGGCGAAATCGGCCGAGCACAAAAACCAGATTCGCGGCTTCATCCTGGAAAAGGGCATGAAGGGCCTCTCCGCGCCCAAGATCGGCGGAAAGTTGTCGCTGCGCGCCTCCGTCACCGGCGAAGTCGTTATGGACGGCGTGGTGGTGCCGGAAAGCGCGCTGCTGCCCAACGTGTCCGGGCTGAAGGGGCCGTTCGGCTGCCTCAACCGCGCCCGCTATGGCATTTCCTGGGGCGCGATGGGGGCCGCCGAGGACTGCATGCACCGGGCCCGCCAGTACACGCTGGATCGCAAGCAGTTCAACCGTCCGCTGGCTGCGACGCAGCTCGTGCAGAAGAAGCTCGCTGATATGCAGACCGACATCGCACTTGGCCTGCAGGCATCGCTTAGGGTCGGCCGCCTCATGGACGAGGGCAAGATGGCCCCTGAGATGATCTCGATCGTCAAGCGCAATAATTGCGGCAAGGCGCTGGACATCGCGCGGGTATGCCGCGACATGCATGGCGGCAACGGCATCCAGATCGAGTATCACGTGATGCGCCACCTTTCCAACCTGGAAACCGTCAATACGTATGAGGGCACCCACGACGTTCATGCGCTGATCCTGGGTCGCGCGATTACCGGCATCCAGGCGTTTTCATGACGAATGACGACGTTCCGTTCAACCGCAACTTCCCGCTTCCGCCGGGAACGGTCGAGGAAGTCCGCCCGGGCGTGCGCAGGCTTCTCTGCGACAATCCGAGCCCGTTCACTTTCACCGGGACGGTCAGCTATATCGTCGGCCGCGGCAAGGTTGCGATCATCGATCCCGGTCCCGACAACGAGGCCCATGCGAAGGCTCTGCTCGACGCCGTACGCGGCGAGACCGTGACGCACATCCTCGTCACCCATACCCATCGCGATCATTCGCCGAACACGCCACGCATCAGGCATGCGACCGGCGCCACGGTCTACGCCGAGGGACCGCATCGTGCCTCGCGCCCACGCCATGAAAGCGAGAAGCACAATCCGGAATCCGGCGCCGATCGCGACTTTGCGCCGGATGTCAGGCTTGCGCACGGCGACATCATCGAGGGTGCGGGCTTCCGCCTGGAAGCGGTGGCAACTCCCGGCCACACCGCCAATCATCTCGCCTTCGCCTGGCCGGAGCGCGGCATCAACTTTGTCGGCGATCACGTGATGGGTTGGTCGACTTCGATCGTGGCTCCGCCCGACGGATCGATGGTCGATTATATGGCCTCGCTGCAGCGGCTCGCTGCCCGCGCCGAGGATCTCTATTTCTCCGGCCACGGTCCGGAAATTCTGGAGGGGCCGCGCTATGTGCGCCACCTGATCCGCCATCGAGAGGGGCGCGAAGCCTCGATCCTGCACCGCCTCGCCAAGGGCGAAGCCGACATCCCGACCATGGTGCGCGCGATCTATATCGGCATCGATCCACGCCTGATCACCGCGGCCGGTTATTCCGTGCTGGCGCATCTGGAGGATTTGGTGGCGCGCGGGATCGTTGCGACCGAGGGTGATCCGGTGATCGGCGGAACCTATCGGCTGGCCTCTTGATCGGCCGCACGGGGCAGCCTTCGCACGCTCCAGGATGACGCCTTCGGCGTCACTTCTTGACGGTCTTCGCCGGAGCCTTCGGTGCTGGTGGTGGCTGTATCTTCTTGGCTGGCTTCTGGCTGTCGGCTTCACCGGCCGCGGTGAGGTCGTCGATCAATTTTGAGACCCGCGCCGCGTTGGAACCGAGGTCGCTCTCGAAATAGCGCGAGGAGGAGCGGATATCGACGCGCGAGTCCTCCCCGTCGGGCATGACGCGGATGGCGACGTCCTCGCGAAAGCCCATGATCGGCGTGCGCGCCACCGCTTCGATGCGGCCGATGCGGCGCGGAGGAGATGGCGCGCGCTCGTCGATGACAAGCCATTTGCGCTTGTTGACGAGCTGCAGCGTAATCGCATAGGCGCGCTCGACGGGAATTTCCAGCTGGACCGGCTCGATGTCGGGATAGGCCTGCCGCTGCAGCGCTGCAGAATAAAGACCCGTATAGACGGCGGTGTTGGTGCCATCGCCGGTGCGCAGGCGCGCCAGCGCCTCAAAGCGCGGCGGGTCGATCGGATCGGTGGTGATGTCGTGGATCGCGGGCAGCTTACGGTATTGCAAGGCGAGATAGGCCGGATAAGCCAGCACGATCGCGTTGATCAGGAACGCCAGCAGGATGCGGCCCATGCCGCGCGAGCCGTTCTGCCAGATTGCCGCAAAGCCGGCGAGGCCGACAAGGATGGAAAGAGCAGTAAGGCCCAGCGCGCCAAAGAACGTCGTAAGCGCCGGCTTCATCTCCAGAAAGCCGAAGCGGACGATGAGGATCGATACCAGCACCGCGACCACGGAGAATACCGCGAGATTGCGCGCCGAGGTCGCGAGCCCGGACACGGGTTCCGACTGATAAGGGGCGGAAAACCTGCGGGCCATGGTTGAACGATCTATCTGATTTGGGCGGGCCGGGCGAGGGACGTCCGATTGACCGCTCGTTCAGACCACGACGGTGCGGCAAATTCAAGCCGGTTTTGGCCATGCCGCTCGTCATGCCGCAACGGGCATCTCTCTCGTGTCCCGGACGCGGTGCGGCGCCGTAGCGCGTCAAAGACGCGCGTAAACGCGCTTATGGCGCTGCGCCGCGGAGCCGGGACCAATGCAACGAGGATGGACCCCGGATCAGCAGCGCATCACGCCGCAAAACGCGTCGAAGACGCGTGTGCGCGGCGCGCTGCGCAGCATCCGGGGAACGCTAGGTTGAATCGACATTCACCCCGCAGCGCTCGGGAAGCTGTAGGCCTTGAACTGATCGCGCAGCGCCGTCTTGAGGATCTTGCCGGTCGCCGTGTGCGGGATGCCCTCGACGAAGACGACATCATCGGGCATCCACCATTTGGCGATCTTGCCTTCCATGAATTTCAGGATTTCCTCCCGCGTGGCTTTCTGGCCCTGCTTGAGCTGCACGATCAGGAGCGGCCGCTCGTCCCACTTCGGATGATGCACGCCGATCACGGCGGCCTCGGCCACCGCCGGGTGGCCGACCGCGAGGTTTTCCAAATCGATCGAGGAAATCCATTCGCCGCCGGACTTGATCACGTCCTTGGAGCGATCGGTGATGCGCATATAGCCGTGGCTGTCGATGGTCGCCACGTCGCCGGTATCGAAGAAGCCGTCGCCATCGAGGATATTGGCGTCGACGCGATAATAGGCCTTGGCGACAGCGGGCCCTCGTACCTTGAGGCGGCCGAAGGTCTTGCCGTCCCATGGCAGTTCCTTGCCGGCGTCGTCGGTGATCATCATCTCCACGGCGAAGGGCGGATAGCCTTGCGTCTGCAGGATTTCGAGCCGTTCATCGCTGCCAGGGTGCCGATCGGGCTCATTTCGGTCATGCCCCAGGCATGACGCACGGTGATACCCATGTCGACGAACGCCTGGATCATCGAGCGCGGCATGGCCGAGCCGCCGCACACCACAAAGCGCAGCCGCGGCAGCTTCAGATTATGGGCGGCCATGTGCTGCAGCAGCATCAGCCACACCGTCGGCACCCCTGCGGTATGGGTGACCTTCTCGGTGTCCATGAGCTCATACACCGACGCACCGTCGAGCTTGGCGCCGGGGAATACCAGCTTGGTCCCCATCGAGGGCGCCGAGAAGGCGATGCCCCAGCTGTTGGCATGGAACAAGGGAACCACGGGCAGCATGGTGTCGGAAGCGCTTGCGCCCAGCGCGTCGATGTTATTGGCCATCAGCGCGTGCAGGACATTGGAGCGGTGAGAATACAGCACGCCCTTGGGATCGCCCGTCGTGCCCGAGGTGTAGCACATCGCCGCGGCGGTGTTCTCGTCGAAATCCTTCCACTTGAACTTGCCGTCGGCCTCGGCGATCCAGTCCTCGTAGTTGATGGCGTTCTCTAGCGTGGTCTGGGGCATGTGCGCCTTGTCGGTCAGCACGACATAGCGCTCGACGCTCGGCATCTTGTCGGCGATCTTTTCCAGCACCGGAACGAAGGTGATGTCGGTTATCACGATACGGTCCTGGGCATGGTTGACGATCCAGGCGATCTGCTCGGGGAACAGCCGCGGGTTGATGGTGTGGCAGATCGCGCCGATGCCCATGATGCCGTACCAGCATTCCAGGTGCCGCCAGGTGTTCCAGGCGATGGTGGCAACGCGGTCGCCAAACTTGATGCCCTGGCGATCCAGCACCTGCGAAACCTTCAGCGCGCGATCGTGGATTTGTTTGTAGGTGGTGCGATGGATCGGGCCCTCGACCGACCGTGTGACGACCTCCTGGCCGCCGTGATACTTCGCGGCATGCTCGATGATCCGGTGACACAACAGCGGCCAGTCTTGCATCAAACCAAGCATGCGAATTTCCTCCCTGGAATGCTATTGCTTGCACCGCACCGCTCAGGCGGCGGTACGAGGTCGATCATGGAATTGCCATGAACTTTAGCGCGGAGAACTTGCCCCGCAAATGGGCTATTGGCAGCATCTGGCTGCAGGTGCGGGCGTTGGTTACCGCCGCGGCGTTGGCTCTGCCTTGCACGCCGGCTGCGGGCGCACCGAAACCGGGTGTTTCCGACGATCTGGTTGCAGGATTATCCGCGAAGCCTATGGGCAGGGTGCACCAGGTGCGGGTGCCGTTGCCGGCGCCTCGACCTGCGGAGGCACCAAAAGCGGAGACGTCAACGACAGGGCCGGGCGAGGCTCAAGCGCCGCAGCCCTCGGCCTGCCGGCTCGCGCTGACCGAAGAAATCGCGGTTGCGCCCAGCATTGCCGATATCCACGGCCCCGGCGGCTGCGGCGGGGTCGACCTGGTGCGGCTGGAGGCGGTGGTGCTGCGCGATGGACATCGCGTTGCGGTCACGCCGCCCGCGACGCTCGGCTGCGCGATGGCCTCGGCAATCGCGGATTGGGTCCGCACCGACGTCGCCTCACTCGCCACCCGCCTCGGCAGCGAGCCCTCCGACCTCGACAATTTCGATTCCTACGAGTGCCGCGGCTTCAACCGCGTGGCCGGCGCACATCTCTCCGAGCATGGGCGCGCCAACGCGCTCGACGTTCGCGCAATCAAGCTTGCGAGCGGCCGTTCCATCGCGCTCACCGACCGCACCGTGCCGCGCGAGCTGCGCGAGAGCGTGCTGCATTCGGTCTGCGCGCGCTTCTCAACCGTGCTCGGGCCGGGTTCGGACTGGTACCACGAGGATCACATCCATCTCGACCTTGCCGAGCGGCGCAACAATTACAGGATCTGCCAGTGGGACGTCTGGGATCCTCTGCCCGCGGTCGCGCCTCAGTTGCCACCCGAGCGCCCGGACGAGGCGCCGCCGCGGGAGGGCAAGAAGGCGAAGAGTAGCGAGTAGCTCTTTCCCTATTCCCCATTCGCCGTTCTATTTGCTCAACGAAAAAAGCGCCGGTTCATGCCGGCGCTTTCGATTGAGGTCGCAAGATGAGTGCGTGGGCTACTGATAGTTCGCGGAGTAGTTTCCACCGCCCTGCAGCGCCATCTGCGAGCTAAAAGGTGAGTCGCCATGGTGCGGCTCCAGCACCACCACGATGGTGCCGACCTTGACGCGGTTGTAAAGGTCGATCGCGTCCTCATTGGTCAGGCGGATGCAGCCCGAGGAGATCGACGTACCGATGTATTCAGGCTGATTGGTGCCGTGAATTCGGAACAGCGTGTCCCTGCCGTTGGCATACAGATACATCGCGCGCGAGCCCATCGGATTGTCCGGACCCGGCGCCACGAAGGTCGGCACGCCAAGCCGCTCGATCTCGCCCTTGGTCGGATGCCACGGCGGCCACTCGGTCATGGCGCCGATCTTGGCGATGCCCGACCAGGCCATCGCCTCCTCGCCGACGGTGATGCCATAGCGGATCGCCTTGCCGTCGTTGAGCACGTAATAGAGATAGTGGTTGTCGGAATCGACCACGATCGAGCCGGGCGCTTCCCTGCGGTGATAGTCGACAATGGCGCGGCGGAACGGCTCGGAGACCGGCGAGTTGGTGTAACGAATCTTCGCCAGCAACTCCTTGTCGTGCGGCTTGAAGTTGGCGGTGTTGGTCGCCTCATAGGTGGCGGCCTGCATGCAGCCTGACAGCATCAGTCCAGCAGCCAGGATTCCGAGTTTTACTCTCAGCGACGACATGACTAATTTCCAGTTAAAGCGTATTTTTCAGGTGAGCCCCCAGCGTTCGCAGCGTCGATCATACGCTCCAGACGCCACGATTCCGTTAAACCTATTATTGTCGATCTCTGGCATAATTCCAGCGCTGAGACGCCTGTACCGCGCCGCGGGAGGCCACCTGTGGCTTTTTTGCAGCACGGCTTGCACCGGCTGGCCCGCTCCAGGACAGGCAGGCCAGCCCATGCCTATCTGGCGTCACGATGTCGCCTTCTTGCCGCCACAAATCCCAGCCGGTGGTTAAGAGGCACCCTTGTCGATGGCCGGCTAATAGGCGGCACTAGGGTCGGACCAAGCCCAATCTTCTGATCTGTCCTGCCGGAGTTTTGCATGTTTTCGGTGTTTGTTCCCTCCGAGGCCTCCCTGAAGAAGGCAACCATCGACGACCTCGCCGTGCTGCCGGACAATGCGGTGTGGGTCGACTTGGTCAACCCGACCCAGGCCGAGGACAGGACGGTGGAGCGGTGGGCGGGGATTGCGGTGCCGACACGGGAGGACATGCAGGAGATCGAGATCTCCAGCCGCCTCTATATAGAGAACGCCGCCCGCTACATGACGGCGACACTGATGTGCCAGTCCGACAGCGACATGCCCCGCACCACGGCGGTCACCTTCATCCTGGCCGATCATCGCCTGGTGACGGTGCGCTATGACACGCCGCGGCCGTTTCCAATGGTGGAAAGCAAGCTGGCGCGTAACTGTTCGCCCGGCATCACCGGCGAGCAGGTGCTGATGGAATTGCTCGATGCGGTGATCGACCGCTGCGCCGACATCCTGGAGCGCGTCGGTGCCGACGTCGACCAGGTCAGCCACGAGATCTTCGAGCCCGAGAGCGAACGCCACGGCCACACCAAGCGCTATTCGCAGATTCTGATCGCGATCGGCCGCAAGGGCGATTTGACCTCCAAGGTTCGCGAGAGCCTGGTCTCGATCGGGCGTCTGGTCGCCTTCCTGTCGGCGGTGGTGGAGGGGGTGAAATGGTCGAAGGACATGCGCGAGCAGCTCAAGACCATGCAGCGCGACGTGCATTCGCTGACCGACCACGCCTCCTATCTCTCCAACAAGATCACCTTCACGCTCGATGCCATGCTCGGCGTGGTCAATCTCGAGCAGAACAACATCATCAAGCTGTTCTCGGTGATGGCGGTGGTGCTGATGCCGCCGACCCTGATCGCCTCGATCTACGGCATGAACTTCAAGATCATGCCGGAGCTGGAATGGGAGCACGGCTACGACTTCGCATTGATTGCAATGGTAGCCGCCGCCGTGCTGCCCTATCTCGCCTTCAAGTGGAAGAAGTGGCTTTAGGACCTTTCATTGCCAACCATTTGGCAGGGCGCCGCCCATCGTAAACGAACTCGATACGCGATCGCGTACTTGAGCGGTTGAAAAATCCGCCGGTAAAATTTGAGCGGTGCACTGAACGCTTAAGCGAAATTTCTCCGCTAGGGTCGATCAAATCCGAGAGGCCCCGATGGTTGAGAAACGCATAACGGCATCGCAGAACGTCATCGATCTTGCGCTCTGGCGCAAGCGCACCGGCGGCGCGAATGCGGCTGCGGTCTCGCTGCGGCTGTGCCGGCATTGCGGCGCGGCGCTTGCCGATGGCGAGCGCGAGGAGGAATGCTCCGCAACCCTCAACGTCTCGGAAGCGCGGCTGCGCTGGCAGGCGGCGCAGATTTTGCGCGGGCTGATTTGAGCGGACCGGCTCCTCTCACCGCCTTGCGATCTGCGCCACCGAGACCAGCGCTTCCGTCACGAGGCCGTCGCGGCTGAACGGAACAAGCCGCGCCTCGACATCGGCCAGCATGGCCTCGACGTTGTCGCCGAGGGCCTCGGGCGAGGACGAGGAGAAGGTCAGCACGCGCCGCGCGAGATCATTGACGCCGACCTCGTGAGTGGTCTCGATCAGGATCCGGTCCGCAAGGCGAAAGTGGCTACCTGAGAAGAAGGCCGGAAGGTCGCGATGGGTTCGGTCGCCGCTGCCGGATTCCGCCCACAATTTTGCCGGCGACCAGGCGCGCCGCGCGGCGTTGTAATCGTCAAGCCAGGCGTTGCGGCTGTGCGGCGCGGAGACCGACGTGCACACCGCAATGACGCCGTCGGGCGTAACCAGCCGCTCAAGCCGCGCCAGCGTCGGTTCGCGCTCCATCCAGTGCAGCGCCCGGCCGATGGTCACGATATCGAAGGCGCCGATCTCGTCAGGCAACGTCTCGGCCTTGCCCTCGATCAGCGCAAGACTGGCTCCCGCCCGCGCCGCCGCCTCGCGCGCGGCGGCGAGCATCTCCACCTCCGGATCGACGCCGGTGATGCGGCCGACATAGGGCGCAAAGCCGAGCGCGAGCAGTCCGGGCCCGGTGCCGAGATCGATCAGCGCATGCTGCCGTGAGAGCTTGAGTTGTTGCGCAACCTCGGAAAAGAACTCCGGCGGGTAGGGCGGCCGCAATTCTTCATAGAACAGGGCGGTGGTGGCGAAACGTCCCATGGTTCGGGCCTTGCTCGTGTTTACAGTTCCGCGGTGTCCCGGACGCGCCGCTGCGCGCTTGCGCGATGCGGCGCAGATCCGGGACCCACGCCTTGATTGCGCATGACCATGGACCCCGGATCAGCAGCGCATCACTTAAGCGTGCTGCGCTTGTCCGGGGTACGATTGCCTTCACACGTGCTGCCCGCCGTTGATGTGAATCTCCGCGCCGTTCACATACGAACTCGTTTCCGTGCACAGCACGTAGATGATCTTGGCGACCTCGTCGGGTGTGCCTAGTCGATGCATCGGGATCAACTGGTCAACGATCTTCTCCGTGCCCGGTGACAGGATCGAGGTGTCGATCTCGCCCGGCGCGATCGAGTTGACACGCACGCCGACCCGGCCGAAGTCGGAGGCCATCTCGCGCGTCAGCGCGGCGAGTGCAGCCTTCGAGGTCGCATAGGCCGCGCCTGCGAAGGGATGCACGCGCGAGCCCGCGATCGAGGTGACGTTGACTACGCTGCCTCTGACCTTTTTCAATTCGGCGATCAGCCCGCGCGCCAGCATGATCGGCGCGAAGAAGTTGACGCGGAACACGTGGTTCCAGGTGTCGATGTCGGTGTCGACGCTGCCGAGCCGCGCCCCGCCCTCGCCCTTCGGCGAGATCGCGGCGTTGTTGACCAGCGCATGCAGTTCGCCGGCCTCCAGCCGTTTGCGGATTTCAGCGATCGCCCGCAGCGTGTCCTCGGGGTCGGCGAGATCGACCTGGATGTGATCCTCCGGCCCGGCGTCCCACGGACATTCTTCGGGGAAGGGATGCCGCGAGCAGGTGATGACGCGCCAGCCGGCGGAGGAAAAGCGGATCACGGTGGCATGGCCGATGCCGCGGCTTGCTCCGGTGAGCAGCAACGTCCGCCGCGGCAGGTTGGGAGTATTCGGCATGAACTGGTCTCTCGCTGTCCGTCATGCCCGGCCTTGTGCCGGGCATCCGCGTCATCGTCAGATCACACCAGGCATGGATGGCCGGGACGACCACCGGCCATGGCGAAGCCTGGTCACGGATAAAGTCTTGTCTTGCTCCACGCCTGCGCGGGCGCGTCGCGGCGGAATTCGATGCGATCGTGCAGGCGGAATGGCCGGTCGTGCCAAAACTCGAAGCAAAGCGGCGCGATCCGCCAGCCGCTCCAGCCGGGCGGGCGCGGCACTTTGCTGATCACATATTTGGCGGCGACCTTGGCGATGGCCTGCTCGAAGGCAAAACGGCTCTCCAGCGGCTGCGACTGCTTGCTCGCCCAGGCGCCCAGCTGGGCTTGCTTGGGGCGGGTCGCAAAGTAGGCGTCGGCTTCCGCGTCGGTGACCGGGGTCACCGGTCCGCGGATACGGACCTGCCGGCGCAGCGATTTCCAGTGAAACAGTAGCCCGGCCCTGGGATTTGTGGCGAGCTCGCGGCCCTTGGCGCTGGCAGTGTGGCTGTAGAACACGAAGCCCTCGGCATCGAAACCCTTCATCAGCACCATGCGCACGTCAGGCAGGCCGTCGGCGTCGACGGTCGCCAGCGCCATCGCGTTGGGATCGTTTGGCTCCAATTTGCAGGCCTCCGCAAACCATTCCGCAAACAGGGTAAACGGTTCCTCGGCCGCGGTGAAATCACCGGATGTTAAGGATGTTGGGTGTTTGATGGAAGTCGTGTCCGTCATGTCCTGGAGTCCGGATGCGTTTGCAGACGGCCAGATGCGCGCTGCAGCCCCTTACGGGTCTTGCTCTATATAGGGTATGGGGCCGCGTTGGCCTATCGGCGATGGGGCCGAAAGGCGCCGTCGTGACGCTGATCCTGCTTGGGCTGGGCTCGGGCGGTTGCAGCTTTTCCCGCCCTGACGGGCTTTTTGCCAAGGCAAACGACAGTGAGACCACGGGCTCGATCGGCGACGCCCCGAGGCCCCCGACCGAAAGCGATCTCGCCTTCGCCCGCAACGCCGGCCTCCGACGTGCTGACCAGGGGGGATAAGGATTCGAGCCAACCTTGGGAAAATCCGCAGACCGGCGCGCGCGGCTCGGTCACGCCGCTGTCGCAGGCCTATACGTCCGAGGAGGGGCGGAGCTGCCGGGATTTCCTCGCGAGCTACGTCAATGGCAGGACCGAGAGCTGGTGGCAGGGCGCGGCCTGTCAGATCGATCAGGGCAGGTGGGAGATCCACACGCTCAAGCCGTGGCGGCAAGGGTGAGAAAGGCCGTTGCAAAAATGCAACTCGCACCCCAGATGAAAGCTTGAAGGGGCGGGCCGCCCTTGGTTTAGATGTGATTTTTCCTGAACCTGATTCCCTGAAGGAGATGTGACGAATGCGCGACCCCTATGAGGTCTTGGGGGTACCGCGGGGCGCCAGCGCCGCGACGATCAAGAGCGCTTATCGCAAGCTCGCCAAGAAGCATCATCCCGACAGTAACAAGAACGATCCCAAGGCCGCGGCGCGCTTTGCCGAAATCAATTCCGCCAACGAGATTCTTGGCGATGATGACAAGCGCAAGCAGTTCGACCGCGGCGAAATCGACGCCGAGGGCAAGCCGCGCTTTACCGGCTTTCCGGGCGGCGGCGCGGGCCGAGCCGGTCCCGGCGGTTTCGAGACCTATACGTTCCGCAGTGGCGGCTCGGGTCCAGGTGGATTTGGCGCCGCCGGTGGTTTCGAGGACATCCTCAACAGCATGTTCGGTGGTGCTGCGGCCCGCGGCGGGCGCGCGCGGGGCGGCGGCGCTTCGTTCGAGTTCGACACGGGCGGGGTTGGGCTTGATCTCGACGTCAACGCCAGCATGAGCGTCTCCCTCGAAGAGGCGGTCAAGGGCGGGGAGAAGCGCGTCCGCCTGCCAAACGGCAAAGAGCTTAATGTCAGAATTCCGGCAGGTGTCGCCAGCGGCCAGCAGATCCGTCTCAAGGGCCAGGGCGAGACCGCCCAAGGTCATCCGCCGGGCGATGTACTGATCACCATCAGCGTCGCGCCGCATCCCTTCTTCAAGGTCGACGGTAGCGACTTGAGGATCGAACTGCCGATCACCCTTTACGAAGCGGTGCTGGGTGGCAAGGTGAGGGTGCCGACACTGGGCGGCGCGGTCGAGCTGTCGATCCCCAAAAACACCTCGAGCGGCCGCACCTTTCGCCTGAAGGGAAAGGGTCTGCCCAAGGCGACCGGGGCGACCGGCGACCTGTTGGTCACCGCCCGCATCGTGCTGCCGGACGGCAACGACGCCGAGCTGGAGACATTGATGCACAAGTGGCAGAACGCACGGCCCTACAACCCCCGCAGCGACCTCGGCTGATCGAAAACCGGCAGCGGCTTCAGGCCTAGCCCGGGGTCCTTTCGGGGGCGCGCCCGAAAAAAGGTGCGGCCTCGAGAGGGGGACCAGCGCGGTACAAAACCCCAACTCAAGGCCGCGTGCGTCGATCGGCGGATCGAACGCTTCTCATTTTCTCGTGTACATCCGGTGCGATATTGAGACGCACCCATGACTTGATTCCAGAATTTCAATGTCCGAATTGGGACACCGGCTTTGACGTTTCGCCGTGCACTGGAATCGGACCACCAGGTAGCGGCTGGCAAGGCAATTCAGAGGGCGGTGGGGCCACCCGGTCGTGGCCAGGACTTTTGCCAATTGATTCAAATGCCGCGCCGCTGCGGGAACCGCCCGCGTTAGCCGCCGCCCTTCTCCGCTTAGTCGTACACGAGCCATCCCTCCATTTCCCCTATGACTGAAATGACGCAGCTGCTGTTTTTCGACGCAGACGCGCGCACGTCCTGCGTTCCATTACGGAAGCTCGGTCATCTCCGTCATCCAATTATAGCCTGCGCAAGCCATCTCGCCTTCAATGTGATCTGAGTCACGAACGAGCGGGCGGCGGCTCGCGACCAACGGATTGCAAGCAGATAGCGGGAAAAACATGTTCCTGAAATACACGCTCCCAGTCGTCGCGATCGTGGCCGCGACCTTC
>Ga0306922_10000395_pt1 | contig 35981 bp, 38 predicted proteins | sample sta12Cox44000082_FD_203758 | JGI IMG/M metagenome (GOLD analysis project Ga0306922, IMG submission 203758) | Lab enrichment of tropical soil microbial communities from Luquillo Experimental Forest, Puerto Rico - statoxic.12C.oxic.44.000.082 (v2)... | ecosystem: Environmental > Terrestrial >... | reverse complement strand
ATCTCGCTGGAACTGTTCGGGCTCTCGGTGCGCGGCTTCCGATTTTTCGCCGGCGTGGCGCAAGCCATCACGGTGGTACTGACGGGGTTGATGGCGCGTGACATGGGGGCGCAACGTGGAGCTCAACCGGTGGCTGCGGTTGCGGCGGTGCCCTTCGTACTCGGCGGCGGATATGAGATGCAATACGTCGCCTTCGATGCGCTGGCTTGGGTCTGGACTGCTTACAGCGTGGTGAAACTGCTGAAGACCGAAGACGCGCGCTGGTGGCTGAGCATTGGTGCGGGCCTCGGCTTCGGAATGCTGTGCAAGTACACCATTGGGTTCTTCGCTCTCTCAATCGTAGCGGGAGTGCTGTTTACCGATGCCCGTCGCTACCTCAAGTGCAAATGGCTGTGGATGGGAGTCGCGCTTTCCATGCTTATCTGGCTGCCGAACTTGTTCTGGCAGGTGCAGCATCACTTCGTCTCACTCGACTTCCTGAGCCACATTCACGCGCGCGACGTGCGCGAGGGACGCACTGCCTACTTTCTTCCGCAACAGGTCGAACTGACAGCCCTTCGTTTTCCGCTGTGGGTCGCCGGTTTGTGGTTCTGCTTCGGCACAACCAGCGGCAAGCGCTTCCGCATGATCGGCTGGATGTATGCAATCACTCTCCTGCTGTTCGTTGTCGCAAAGGGACGCTGGTATTACATGGGGCCTGCTTATCCCATGCTATATGCGTCCGGCGCAGTTTGGGGCGAGCAGTGGTTGGCGACTATGCAACGGGGCCGGGCAATGACCATTCGCTGGTTTGTGTGGACTGCACTGGCCGTCGAACTGGTGCTGACACTTGCATTCTGGCTGCCGACTGCGCCGCTGAATTCACGCTGGTGGAACTTTACGAATGAAATTCAGGGCGATTTTCGCGAACAGCTTGGCTGGCATGAATTAGTCGAAGAAGTGGCGAAAATTCGCGACTCGTTAACACCTGAGGATCGCGCGCATCTCGGAATCATCGGCACGAATTACGGCGAAGCGGGCGCCGTTAATCTGTATGGTCCAGACTACGGGTTGCCGCGGGCGATCAGTGGCGTGAACTCCTTCTGGTACCGGGGTTATGGAGATCCTCCACCGCAGACTGTCATCGTGATCGGGCTCAGTCGCAGGGGCATGGAGGAGGTCTTTGGTCCCTGCCGCATAGCCGGGCATACCTGGAATCGTTACGGGGTCAAGAACGAGGAGGCCGAAGATCATCCTGACATCTGGGTGTGCGGGCCACCAAAAGCAGGCTGGCCGGAGTTTTGGAAGGATTTTCGTTATTACGGGTGAGCCCTGTTGTCTTTGCCCCAAACCTTTCGCCTAGACCAGGGACCGTGGAATCTCGGCACGGTAGTCACCACGCTAATGTCTGCTTGCTGCCACCTTTGGCAACGTCGCTACGCCACTCGACGAAGCTGGCGAATTTCACGAGGATATTGCCTCCGGAGGCGCAGGGGCGGGGAACCTGACGAAGGCGCTCACAACTGGCTCTTAGCTGTGAAGAAATCGTCAACGACATTTTCTTTACCGTCGCTTCTGCACAGCAGCGGCTGGAAGACTCCGCATGGAGACCATCGGTGATACTAATCGGGATCAATGATGATGATCTTTATGTTGTTCCGGGCTGAGCTGTTTACCGGATTGCTCTTTCAGATTCTCGTGCTCGTGCTCGCTCTCTTCGTATACGGCAGGGATGCCTTGGCTACCCTTAGTGGGCAATTGGCGCAGGAAGCGCACAATGCTCCACATTTCGTCGTCTTCGAGTACGCCCTTCCATCCGGGCATGCCGCTGAAGCGAATGCCGTTTTCAACGATCCATTTGAGTTGCCCGTCTTTGTACTGCTGAAGGTCGGGATCGCCGAGATCGACTACCGGCGGGGACATTTTGGCGGCAAAGGGAACCCCCGTGCCGTGGCCGTCGAGGCCGTGACACACCTGACAGTGATGTTGGAAGTGCTCCTTTCCCCTCTGCACAACCTCCGGCGTATCAGGAGTGGGGTTCTGCCACTCTTTGCCGCCGATCTTCATCTTTTTGACTTCGGCAGCTAGCTTCGTTTCTGCATCACCCGGCTTGCTGGCTTCGCAAGAAGGCAACACCATCAGCGCGAGTAACAGCAGCCCGAACCACATCTTCGGAAACCGCAACGCGGAGTGGGTTGCAGGCGACGCAATTAACACAACTCGGCTTGGGCGCAATTGAGAGCTCTTACTTCGACGAAGATTTGCAGGTCTTCGAAATGTGCTTCATGCTCATCACTTCGAGCGTTGACTGCCCGCCGCCGGCGCTTGAAGTCGATGCGCTGGAAGCGCTAGAACCACTAGCAAGACCGGGGCTAGATGTCTTACCGGTGATCTGAACCTCGTGACCGACGTGATCTTTCAACTCGGTTGTGTTACCGGCGAGCGTGTAGGTGGTTCCGTTGTCCGCAGTAAGAGTGTAGTTTCCGCTTGCGCCCGACAGGCAACCCTGAACGGTCGTGCCCCCCGTGTCGCCGGCTGTCTGAGAGCTGGATGATGCTTGTGCCTGCAGCCACATGGCTGAAAGCAACAGCAACAGAGAAAGCAATAGAGGCTTACGCATACATCCTCCTTTCGGTCGAGCTAGATGCCCAGCTGGCCGGAAAGGTTGTCGCTGGGGCTTATGAACACAGTAGAAGTTGCGCTCCGCTCAGATGAGCGGACACCACTATCCAACGTCCATGATGACATGTGCGGTTTGACTTGCCGTTACGGTGAAGGGCACGGATTGGCGAAGGCGTGCTTGCGGACGGGGTGCTGTTTGTCGAGGATAATTCGGCGTTCCTTGGGAACCTCGGAGCCACTGAACGCGAATAAGGGGTCCACCATTGCCACAAAAACCTTAGAATTTGTTAATCAGGTAGAGCTCTTTGCCCGCGTTTCCTCTTAGGTGGCTTACACGATTCCTCCTGGATAATGCCGAACTGCAGGCGCTTTTGCATATGGTCGATGCGATCGAGAAAGACGCGGACCCGCTCGCCGATAGAGAAGGTCTTACGGGTGCGCCGGCCGATAATCTGCCGGGTGTTTTCGTGGAAAACGAAGTGGTCATCTGGGAGAGATGCGATCGGCACCAATCCCTCGATGAACAGATCGGTGAGTTCTACGAAGAGTCCGAACTTGGTGACACTCACGATGAGGGCATCGAAATCGTCCCCGAGGTGCTGCTCCATAAATTTCGCCTTCTTCCATTCCATCAGTTCCCGTTCGGATTCGTCGGCGCGGCGCTCGGATTGGGAGGATTCGTCGGCGATTTCTTGCAGCACCAGCTCCGGGATAGGACCGGCGAGGGGTGCGCGACGCTGAGGTTCGGCTCCCTTCTTGTGTACCGCAATCGGCTCGCGCTTCGACCACGGCAACGGCATTTCGCTGTGAACACTCGTGCCTACGCCGACGGCAATCTTGCCATCTGCACTTTCCGCTGAGTCCCGCAACACTGCTTTCAAGATGCGGTGCACGATCAAGTCGGGATAACGGCGAATGGGTGACGTAAAGTGTGTATACGTAGGCGCTGCGAGCGCGAAGTGGCCTTCGTTCTCTGCCGAATAGCGGGCCTGCTTCAGCGAACGCAGCATCAGGTGGGAGAGGATGCGCTCCTCGGATTTGCCTGCGATCTTTTGCGTAAGTTTCTGATACATGCGGGGCGTGATGTGGACTTCTTCGGGCAGCTCGATAGTCTTGCCTCGCTGGCCCGTGCCGTAGCGTTCGCGGCGATCTGACTTCATCTGAATCCGCTTAACCGGCAGTGCTCCCAAGCCGAGGGAGTAGCCAAACGTTGCCGCTATGGCTTCGAATTCGTACACACGTTTTGGATCGGGTTTTTCGTGGATGCGATAGAGGGAGGCAACGTGTTTCCGTTCCAGATATCCGGCGACGCATTCGTTGGCGGCCAACATGAACTCTTCAATCAGGCGGTGTGCGATGTTGCGCTCCGAGCGTGTCACGCCCTTCATAAGGCCGTTCTTGTCGAACTCAATGACAGGCTCCGGTAGGTCGAAATCGATGGAACCTCGGCGCATACGCTTGCGATTCAAGACCATTGCCAGCTCGCGCATAAGCTCGAACACGTCCACATAGGCGTGATAATGCTGCCTCAGGCCCGGGTCACCTTCGAGAATCAGGTTGACATCGGTGTAGGTCATGCGTTCTGCGGAGCGGATGGCACCTTCATTGAGTGTGTAGCCGACGATCTCGCCCTGGTGATCGATTTCCACGACGCAAGACAGCACCAGCCGGTCGAGATGAGGAACCAGGCTGCAAAGGTCGGTAGAGAGCTCCATGGGGAGCATGGGGATAGCGCGATCGGGGAAGTACACCGAAGTGCCTCGCAGCCGTGCTTCGAGATCAATGGGGGAGTCTTCCGTCACGTAATGAGCCACATCTGCGATATGAACCTGTAGTTCGAAGTTGCCGCTGGAAAGCCGGCGCACAGTCACGGCATCGTCGAAATCGCGCGCGGTTTCGCCGTCGATAGTGACGATTGGTAAAGAGCGGTAGTCGCGACGGTGTGCCAATTCTTTTGCGGGAATGATTCGCTCGAACTGTTCTCCGGCCTGCAAGACTTCGACCGGAAACTGGTGGGGTAGGTGGTGCTTGCGGATGATGATTTCTACATCGACGCCAAAGTCATCTTCGTGGCCGACGATTTCGATCACGCGGCCTCGCGGATTCTCCACCGTGGAAGGCCAGCTCGTAATCTCCACATCGACGACCAGAGCTTCGAGGTCATCCGAGTCTCGTCGACGAGCTTGGGTGCCGAGAACGCGATCACGACTCTTTCCCGAGGTGGTTCGTTGCTTGCCCTCCGCCGCCGCAGGCCACTCTAAGCCGCTAGGAATGATAATGTCCTTGGTTAGCTTCTCGTCGATGGGAGCTACGAAGTTGAATCGTGCGCCGTAATGAAAGATCCCAACGACGGTGGGTTGCGCCCGAGTAAGCACGCGGAGAATTCGGCCTTCAATCCGCCCGTCGTCCTGGCGACGGCCCAACTCAACGAGCACCTGGTCGCCGTGCATGGCGGAGCCGATTGCCTGCGGGCCGATGTAAACATCGCCTTCGATAGTGGAACGCTGTGCCGCATTCGGGATCACGAAGCCATAGCCGTCACGGTGCATGGTCAGCCGGCCAGCAATCAGGTTCTGGCGTGTGGCAGCATGTTCCGCCAAGGTGTAACGGTCGCGGCCGGTCTCGACGAGGCGGCCGCTCTTCACCAACGCTTGTAACCTAGCTTCGAGGAGATGACGATCGGCGCCACGCAGCCTCATTTCGCGCACGAGTTGCTTGTATCCGGCGGAGTAGTGAGGCTGGTGCTCGATGTGCTTGAGGATTGCCTGATCGGTGATCATTGCTGCCTCCATGTCCCTGGGGCTAAAGAACACCCCATGAAGCGCAAAAGCAGCGCTCCGCTAGGGCCCGTCGCTCGCTTGGGGCTAAGGAATAAACGGCTAGACGCTGGCGCTTCGGCTACGCTCAGGGCAGCCTCTGAAGGCCAGTTCTACCCAAGATCCCAGCTCTATCAACATCTGAACCTAAGAAGTCAAGGCCTGAAGTCCCAAATATCCACAGCCGCGACTTTGCTATGAATTGAAACTCGCTGTATCGTAGCAATAATCGCAAATAGCCATGGGTTCATCGCGTATTGTGCGCGATGGATCGAGCCGATGCCGCAGTCATTCAGCAGTTTCTTACCTGGAGCTCTGGAGGTGCGGTAGAACTCCCAACTTGAGCCTGCAGGGCCCAAACTTCCAGAAAGGAATTCTTAGTTATGTGGAAGCCAACAAATCAGCTGAACACCGCCCCTACTCCTGCGCCGAATCCGGAACCGCAGCGCACGTACACTCCTCCGGCCGTTGAACCGGCGGTTACTCCGCGTACTTCCACCGTAACTCCTCAGGAGCAGGCGACGCTGGGCAAGTCGCTCGTCATCAAGGGCGAGGTCACAGGCTCGGAATCACTCTACATTGACGGACGGGTGGAAGGTTCGATCAATCTGCCCGGTAACCGTGTCACCGTGGGACGCAATGGCGTCGTCTCAGCCAATATCTCCGCGAGAGAAATCGTCATTCTCGGCAAGGTTCGTGGGAACATGAACGCCAGTGACCGCTTCGACATCCGGAGCGAAGGCTCTTTGACGGGCGATATCGTTGCTCAGCGAGTAAGCATCGAGGAGGGAGCCTTTTTTAAAGGCGCGATCGACATTCGGAAACCTGGCCAGGCGAATCAGAAGGCGAATGGCGAGGCCAAGGACGCAAGCTCCTCCGAAACGCCGGCGGCAACTGCTGCACGAGCGTAAGATTTCGCGAAACGGAGCGGCATCAGCGGGAGTAGCAGCCCCTTCGATTCGCCACCGGCCCGCTCAGGGGTCTCGGCTACGGGCTCAAACGCCCGCACGACAGGTCGACTCCGGCATCGTCCGCCGCGGTGGACGATGCCTCCGCTCAGGAAGACACTCCGTAAACAGTGGTGTCGCCGAACATCAAGGTTGAACGCCGCCGTCCGTTCGCTCCACGACTGGCTGGGGCTCAGGAGCAGCAACTGGCGCTTTCCGCCGCAGGTCTCTCCATAATCGCGAGCGCGTCATCCACAAACCGATTGCGACGGCGGCCGACCAAGCAGCCCCGATTGTGGCCAGGGACACGACATCGCTGCGCCAGTTCCCTGCCGAACCCCATATCCGTGAGACTTCGTAGCACAACAATCCAGCCACAACAGCCGTGACGAGTACTTTGGCCAACTCGTCCCAGGGCAAAGCTCCGAGGGAGACAAGCCTCCGGTGATTTAGCAACACGGCAATGGCAATGGTATGCAAGAGAATCCCGAGACCCGAGGCCATCGCGAGCCCTGTAAAGCCGTAGCGATGAAACATGGCCGCATAGATCGGAAGAGAGGCCAGAACGATTAGAGTGCTTGCTACCATGGGGGTCAACGTATCGCCTGATGCGTAGAAGGCGCGAGCGTATAAAGCCTGTGCGGACCACAAGGCCAGCGAGAGCGAGAACCATGCGAAGTAGCTCGCGGTTAGGACGGCATCCTGGAAGCTGAAGCGGCCACGATGAAAGGCCAAATCGACCAGGGGCAGGGCCGCGGTGATGAGAAGCGGGGTGACCAGTAATGCTGCCGAACCGACGCGATATACCGACTGGTTCACCGATTGGGCGAATTCTCTCCGCCTGCCTTCGCCGAATAGCTTCGCGAAGAACGGCATGGAAGCCTGCCCTGCCGCCTGTCCCAGGATTGAGATCGGCAGCGCAAACAGGCGCTTGGCGTAATTGAGGCGGCTGATTTCGCCGGCTCCGCCGGAAGCGAAGTAGCGGAGAATCCAGTCGTCAGCAGAAACCAGTGACACACCTAGCATGAGGGGAATCGAGAGCTTCACCCATTCGCGAAATTCCGGATTGCGAATGTTGAAGCTCCACTGATAGCGAAGACCGGTTTTCGCCGCTGCGATGCTGTTGATCAGGAACGGTCCAACAAACGAACCGACCAAAGCGCCGTAGGCGAGCGCCGCAATCCCAAAACGGTGCGCTCCAATCAGGCCGCCGAGGATGATTGAGAAGCCGTAGAGGACAGGACTGAGGGCGGGATACAGAAACATTTGCCGCGAAAGCAGCACCGCCGAGACGATGCCGCCAGCATAAAAGAAAATCTGCCCGGGTAGTAGTACACGGGTGAGGTAGACACAGAGCTCCATCTGCTCGGCCGTGAACTTGGGAAAGATGAGCGCGGCGATCTGGGGGGTGAAAAGCTCCACAAGAACGGTGCCCAGCAAGGCAATCGCCGTCATGACCGTGATTGTTGTGTTAAAGGCGTCCTGCGCCTTCTCTTCTTCCCCGCGCGATGTATGCCGGGTGTAGATGGAGATGAAGGTGATCGATGTTGTGCCGCCGGCAAGCAGATAGAAGAGATAGTCCGGAATCTGAAACGCGGCAACATAGGCGTCGGTCTTTGGGCCAGCGCCGAAGGCCCACGCCACGTACATTTCACGCAGGTATCCGATGACGCGGGCCAGCATCACGGAGGCCATGAGCAAGAGCGTCGCCGAAAATGCGCTGTGCTGGTGTGACGGGCGGAGGGCACGCAGCAGCCGGCTCACATATCCGCGATCGGACCGCTTTTCGTTCACAAGAGACGACGACATGAAACTGCGATTCTATCGCTTGCCATTAGCGAACACGAATGGCGCAATGGGTTCTTGCCTCAGCTAGACTGAGGGCGAGGTGAAGACGAAATTGATGCCACTGCGGTATATCGAACTGGTGTCGGTATTGCTGCTGTCATTCAGCACGCTAGTAACAGCTCAATCTCGACCTCTCGAACTGCACTATCAGCTCAATGCTGGCAATCGCCTGGTCTATCGCGAGGTGTTCGACAGGGAAGGCAAGTCTCCAGACACCAGCTTTCACACCCGCATGACGCTCTCGAGTCAAGTCGTAGTACTGGACGCGGCGGCCGGCAGCGCACTGGTCGGTATCCAGAGGAATCGGTTATCCGGGGATCTCCTTGAATATCACGACCATGGCCGCGACACGCTTGAGCTTCAGAAGCCCGGTTTTGTGCAGCGGCTGGCGACTCGTCCTATTCGCTTTGGTGATGCGAATGTGTTTTCCGGAACGGGCGAGGCATTGCTTGCTCCTCAGGTTCTGCGCGAGGCGAACAGCAAGCTGTTGTATCGGATTGGCGAAATCATGCCGCTGCCGAGCTCTGCTGTGCAGCTGGGAGCGGAATGGGATTCAAACATCTTCGGACTCCGAATGAAGATTGAGCAATTCGAGAACCTAGGTGAGGAGTCGTGTGTGGTGGTGGCAGACACCGGGAACCGTAAGGAAACGCACCTGCAGTTCACGTTCTGTCCTGGGTCGGGGCATCTCGCACGGCTTGAGTTCGAGGGACAGTACCTGGAGTTTGAGTACACGATTCACGAGCGAGTCACCTTCGAGCTGGAAAGCGCCCACCAACATGAAACGGCTGAACCGTGGCTGCAGAACAGCGATACTCGCGCGGCTTGCCTGAATGCGTTGTTGATCTCCTCGGATCCGCTTCCTCCAGCGCCAGTAATGAGCGAGATTCTTCGCGACGGCACACACGATGCCCAGGCTCTTGCCCTGGCGGTGTACTACCAGCGGAAGGTGACACCCGGGACGGAGGTGCTGGCGCCGCTGCAGCGAAGCAATGACGAGGAGGTACGACGCCTGGCGAGCCGGCTCACGGAAGCCTCACCTAAGCCTGCCGAACAAACCTGTGAGTTACCAGTAGCTGCATATAGGCGAGAACGCTGGGGCACCACGCTTCGCGGAATGAGCAGTCCGGGCTATCAAGGCGCACCCTACATGATTCATGTACCACTGGATTATCGGGGCGATCAGGCATTTCCGCTGATCGTTTATTTGAGTGGCGGCGGCGGACTGGCGTTTGATGCCGCAAATAGCACCGGAAACGCGGCCAAACATGCCGGCTATCTCTTGCTGTTTCCGCAAGCGGGGGGCGATCTGTGGTGGGAACCGAAGCCCACGGAGATGGTTCACGCGCTGCTGCTCGAAATATTACGGACCTACAACGTAGACCGGAACCGTGTTTACCTGGTGGGCTTCAGCAACGGCGGTACTGCGGCACTGGAATACGGCACGCGCTGGCCGGACCGCTTCGCGGCGGTCGCGTCACTTATGGGCGCAGGACTCGATACACCCAGTCGGGTGGCGCTGCCACTGCAAAATCTGAAAGATGTGCCGGTGTTGTTTATTCACGGCGACAAGGATCCGCGGATACCGGCATCATCGTCATACACTACGGAGAGTGCGTTGCGTCGCCTGAAGCCGCGCGTCAGTCCCGAGCTGCACATCCTGAAAGGCCGGGTGCACGATATTACGCTGGCCAACGACGACGATCTCACGCAGCCGTTCCTAAACCGTTTCGTTCGGGAGCCGTTTCCCTCGGCCATCAGGGCCGAATTCTTCGATTCGCGGTATCCGCGGCAGTATTGGATTGAGGTTCTGGAGGCGAATAAAAGCCCGGCCGAAGTGGAGGCGCGAATTCTGCAGGGAAATCTTATCGATGTTGAAGCGAAGAATGTGAAGAAGGTAAAGCTCCTTCTGCGACAGGAATTGTTCGCTAGCGCCGGACCGATTCGTATTCGCGTCAACGGCAAGGAAAAGCCCGCTGTTGAGCTGAAGCGCGATTGCAGGCTGTTTCAAAGTAGCGCGAAGGAATATGCCGATCCGTTTCTGGGGTATACGGATGAAGTCGTGCTGGAGGTTCCATAAAGTAGGCGCGTCAGAAGCGTAAAAAGCCCACCCAAGCCAGGTTCGACTTGGGTGGGTTGCTGAAACGAACGGAGAACAGCGCTCTGTTATCACTCCGTTTTCACCGGCTCGGCGCTAACAGCACTTCCTAACTCAGCGACTGACGTCCTATCCGGGACGATGGTCAGCAAGTCGGTTTGCACCTTATCCCACTGCTGAATGACGAAGCCCTTGGCTTCAAACACATTGCGAATCGACGCCGTATCCCAGCCGACCACGTCCTCGAGTATGGGAATCAACACGGCCAGCGCGTTGTCGCTGATGATCGAGCGCTTGGCGATTGGCGCTAAGTATTTGTTCTCCGAGACGGCAATCGTGTATCCGTCGCGGCGGTTCACGTGCAACATCACGTGAATGTCAGAGCTACCGTCGCCTATGTAGACCACGCGCTCTGGGCCGAGTTGCTGCTGTTCCAGAAGATGGTCGATCGCGGCAACTTTTCCGTAACCGGCGGTTACGTGAACGATGCGCTCGATCTCTCCCTTGCTGTTGAATTCGAATTCCGTACCGTAAATGTGATCGGGAGGAATGATGCCCTCAAGCGCCGACCGGATGATCTCAACCGGCCCAGCCGAAATCACGTAAAAGTCGAAGTGGTAACTCTCAACCGAGCTGGACAGGAACTCGTACAAAGCTCGGATGTTTGGCTTGAGGCGCACGCCCTTGCCAGCCTCGTAGAGATCGTCCCGCCGTACCTTGCGGAACTCGGGGTCGTGGAGCAGGAGGTAGGCAAGTTCGCCACCTTGCTGCACCAGATTGATCTTCGCCATTCCAGTAGTTTTGCGGTCAAATTCGGCAAGCGGAATTCCAAGCAGTTCGCCAAGCACAAATCCAGAGTCGTTGAAGCTGAGCGTCTGGTCGAAATCGCTGGCCAGGATGTATCGCTTCTTCGGCTGTAAGTCTGTCATTTAAAAGTCCCGTATATCTTTCTGAGGCATAAAAACCTCCTTAGTAGTTCGGTTGAGTTAAAACTGCCGTCCCAATGGAAAATGAGGTGAAACGATTATGTAGTTGATTGGATGGCTCTCAAGAGGGAAAGTTGATGAAATCGGATAGATATTTTCGATGGTTCACATATGCAAGGCTTATCATCTAAAGGGCTCGTTTTGTAGGAATTATGGGATTAACGAGCGTTTTTTGGAGCGAATAAATGACGAAACTTCGCACCGTCCAGTCAGCTGTGCCGGTGCGGATTTATTTGGGCAACGGCCATGACGCCGCATTTGTTATTCTTCTGGCGCGCCGCTCCGAGAGGATGTTGCCTTCATGAAGGTTCTCTCTGTCACCCTGGATCTCGAACTGTCGGAATTTCGCAAGTGCGTCATCGCTACGGCTGGGCACGAAATCAACGCCCTCACTTCCGAAAAAGACGCACTCGGCAGCGCGCAGTCTGACGAAAGCTACGATGTCGCTTTTGTCTGCCACCGCTTCCCCGCGGCGGCCGCTCGGCAGTTCATCCGATTGTTGCGACAACATCATCCCGATACTGGCATCGTGTACATCGTTCATATGTACGGCGAATGGCCCGAGGTCGAAGCCGACCGTTACATCGCAGGTGCGGATGGCCCAAAAGGATTGCTGCGAGTGCTCGAAGAGTTACGCTCCGAGCCGAGCTCAATGACTGAAATTAACGCCTCGGAAGACGGCTAGCTGTGCTAAAACTAGTTCAGCGAGAAGAGCTAACCGAAGCCCGACAAGGCGGACTGGAGTTGCGCTTTCGGATGTGGGGTCAAAAAAAAATGGATCTGGTCACGGTTGTAGTGGTTTTGCTGGTGGTGGTCGCCTATATTGTGGGATCACTGACAAGCTCCGTCGAAACCGAGACGGAGTTGCCGCATCGATACCAGTAGTCGATCGGTGAAACGACTCAGCATTAGGTTTCGCAGGCATCGAAAGATGACGGTTCGTTACAATGGATTGCGCAGCGAGCCGATTTCCCGATGACCCATGCTTGGCACGATATCTCTCCTGGTGAAGGCCTGCCTGAAGAATTCTCGGCAGTCATCGAAATCCCGTTTGGTTCGAGCGTCAAGTACGAACTAGATAAGCAGAGCGGGCTGATCAAGCTCGATCGAGTCCTCTATTCGGCCGTGTACTATCCCGCAAACTACGGCTTTATTCCGCAGACTCTCGCGGAGGACGATGATCCTCTCGACGTACTCGTTCTTTGCCAGGAAGCCGTGGTGCCGCTCACGCTGATCCACTCCCGGGCGATTGGGCTCATGACCATGATTGACGCCGGCAAGCGGGACCACAAAATCATCTCCGTCGCCACGCAGGACCCGGAGTTCAACACTTATCGGCAGTCCCGCGACATGCCCGAGCACCGTCTGGCCATGCTACGACGCTTTTTTCTGGACTACAAACAGCTTGAGGGTAAGGCAGTAGAAGTGGACGAGATCGAGCCTGCGGAACACGCCTATCCTGTAATCGAGGACGCCCTCACGCGATACAGTCAGCAACGGCGTAAAGGATTCAAAGACAAACACTAACTTGCGACTATAGAACGATTCACTCTACTTGCGCCCATGCGCTCAAAACCCGCAAACTGTAGCCATCGGCTGAATGAACATCGGACTGTTTGGGGGCACATTCGATCCTATCCATCGCGGGCATCTCAAGGTCGCTCGCGCTGCCGCCGAGCGGTTCAAGCTGCGGGAGGTCTGGTTTATTCCAGCGGACATCCCTCCTCACAAGCAGAAGTCGCCGATCACATCGTACTTTCACCGGTACTCGATGATTTCACTGGCCCTGGCCGATGAGTCGCACTTCTTGCCTTCCTTGCTTGAGGCGCCCGATGCAGAAGCACACATGGAGCGCCGGCCAAGCTATACGATCGATACCGTTCGTCAGGTCAAAGCCGGTTTGCGGCGGGGAGACCGCCTTTTTTTCCTGATCGGCATCGACGCGTTTCGCGATATCGCGAAGTGGCACAAGGCAGATGAGCTCTTGCATGAGTGCGACTTCGTCATCGCGGCGCGTCCAGGATATTCGCTGGAGAAGTTGGTGCAGTATCTGCCAAAACACGTACGTCCGACACTGAAGGAGTTGCGCACAGTGGGTCAAGATGAGGCCCTGCGTCAGCGCGGAGTGAAACTGCATTTATTACAGGAAACCCATGAGGATGTTTCGGCGACGCAAATCCGCGCCGCCACGCGAAGTGGAAAAGCACTCAACAAGTTTGTGCCCGAAGCCGTGGCGGAGTATATCCGGCAAGAGGGGTTGTATCGAAGTAAGCGGACAGTGCCTGCCAGAAACAGAGAAAACGGTTAGGGTATCCAGCAAGTGAAAGAGAGTAATCCAAAGACATGAAACGAGACGATGTGAGTGTGCAGGTAGCCATTGCTGCACGTGCCTGCCTCGACAAGAAGGCCCAAGGTCTCACGATTTTGCGGTTGGATGCATCAGCTAGCGGATTCACTGATTATTTCGTCATCTGCTCCGGCGCCAATCCGCGGCAGGTGGAAGCAATCGCGGAAGAAGTCGACGAGAAGCTCAGCAAGGCCGGCTACGAACCGTCGCATATCGAAGGCCGTCACCAGGCAGAGTGGATCCTGCTGGACTATGTTCACTTCGTGGTCCACGTGTTTTCGGAGAATGCGCGCAAGTTTTACGATCTCGAGCGCCTTTGGAAGACCGCTACCCGGATTGATCCTAGCGAACTGGAGAAACCCGCAGCGAAGAAAGCGGTAGGAAAACGCGCGATCGTAAAGAAGAGTACTTTTCCCACCCTTTCGGGGAAAAGGGGAAAGGATGGGGCACCCAAGGCCAAGCGGATGCGGAAGTCGTGAAGTTGCGAATCGCGTGGATTGGCAAAACGCGCAGTAGTGCCATTCAGTCGCTTACGGCCGAGTACCTCAAGCGTCTGTCACGGTATGCGGCATGTGACGCCATGGAGTTCGCTTCGGAAGCGGCTTTGCTCAAGCAGGTCGAGAAAATGGCGGGACGGATTTGGCCTGTATTGGTTCTGCTGGACTCGCGCGGCCAACAGCTCAATTCGGAAGAAATCGCAAATTTTCTCGCATACCACCGTTCTCACGACACGCAAGACCTGCTGTTCGCTGTCGGCCCGGCGGATGGCTGGACCGATTCAACTCGTGCCAAGGCAGCTCACGTCCTCTCGTTTGGTAAGATCACTCTCCCCCATGAGCTGGCGCGTGTGGTCTTACTTGAGCAGTTGTATCGCGGTTTCACGATATTGCAGGGACATCCGTACCATGGAGGACATTAGCTAAGTGGTCAGTGGTAAATTTCACTACGGAGGACACCGAAAGCACGGAGATATATCGGACTTTCCCTCGCTGCTCGCGGATTTCCCAAAGTTGGTCGCGTCGGACGTCGTTGCGACCTCTCCCAAGTGCAGGGCATTGAATAGCACTCGATTGATCCGAATGATTGCAGTCTTTGCGCTGATCGTCAGCGGAAGTGCCTCTATAGCAGGCGCGCAGTGGGCAGCAGGGCAGGCGCCACAATCACCAACAAAGGGTTCGCAGACGTCTGCGTTTACTCCGCTGGAGCAATGGAAGGTGGCTTTGCTATCCGGCGATGCGGCGAAGATCCGCGCTCTTTACAGTGCCCACCCGCCTGCGAGAGTGGTGCTTGCGTCTGGCGAAGCAGGAGCAGATACCGAGATTGCATTTTGGTCGGGGCTGAAAGTTCGCCGAATGAAGATCGATGTTGTGCAGTCTGCGTCACCGGAGCCTGGGTTGCAGCGAGTCGTGTTTCAGGCTGAGGTTCTGTCGGCTGCGCAGACCAAGCCGCAAACGGTATACATCAACAACGCGCAGCTTTGGCAGAAACAGGGCGAGCAGTGGCGTATTGCGGCCACACAGCGGAGCAATCCCAGCCGATTACAGCAGCCTCTCGATACCAGCAAGGAAATCTATGTGCCTGGAATCAACGCGCGGGCAGAAATCACATACGCATTAAACCTAGCCACACAGCAGCACAAGCGCGTGCTCGTCGTTTTTGGCGCTAACTGGTGTTACGACTGTCACGTGCTGGATCGGGCGTTTCACCGGCCCGATATTGAAGCCGTCTTGAAGCCATACTATGAAGTGGTTCACGTCGATGTCGGCCAAGGCGACAAGAACCAGGACATCATGCAGCAGTATCACGTTCCGATGGCCAAGGGCATCCCGGCGATCGCGGTGCTCGACAGCAACGGCACGCTGCTTTATGCGCAACAGGGCGGCGAGTTTGAAAAGGCACGGGTGCTGGGCCCAGAGGACGTGTTGGCATTTCTGAATAAGTGGAAACCCGCTTAGTTGCCGGTAACCAGTCGCTACCAGTCGCCAGGGGATAGAAGCTGCCCAGCAGGTGCTATCGAAGTTCAATGCTTCGGCGGTGAGCCACCTTGCCGTGTGCTCCTGTAACATAGCAATCACTCCAACTGAGTGGGGCACTCTCTTGAAGATCAAGCTTGTTGTGGCGACCCTAGTGGCCGCGTTGGTTACCTGTGCGGCGCAGCAGAGTCCTGAAACAGGAGCGGCGAAGACTCCGGCGGCCAAGCCCGTGCCGGTTGTTACCTACATCAAGGCCGGCAAACTCTTCGATGCTACTTCAGACAATTATCGTGAGAATGTGGTGATTGTTGTAGAAGGTGAGCGGATCAAGTCAATCGGACAGGTGCAAGTCCCTGCCGGCGCGAAGGTTATCGATCTGTCGAAGGCGACGGTTCTGCCTGGGCTGATCGACAGCCATACGCACCTGGGAGCGCGCGCCGACCAGTACAACCCCATCAATGCTTTTAAAAACACGCCGTTCACTCAGGCCTTCGCCGGCGAAAAGAATGCCAAAATCACGTTACTGGCGGGCTTCACCACGGTGCGCGATGTAGGGTCGGCGCCGTTCATGGCAGTCGATCTGCGTCGGTACATCGATGAGGGATATATACCGGGCCCACGCGTGGTGGCCAGTGGCCCGGGTATCTCGATTACTGGCGGCCATGGTGATTTGAACAACTACTCGCCGGAGACGAGTGTCACTTTGTTTCCTGCTGAACGGAATTACCAGATTGCCGATGGTCCTGATCAGGTGCGTCACGTGGTTCGGGCGCAGGTCAAGTACGGAGTAGATGTCATCAAGATTTTGGCAACGGGCGGAGTGTTATCGAAGGGTGACAGCCCGGGCGCGCCCCAGTTCACTTACGAGGAGCTCAAGGTCGCTGCCGAGGAAGCACACATGGCAGGTCGGAAGATCGCGGCGCATGCGCATGGAGCGGAGGGCATTAAAAACGCGATTCTTGCCGGCATCGATTCCATCGAGCACGCCAGCCTGGCGAGTGATGAAGACATCCAGCTCGCCAAGCAGCACGGAACGTACTTCGACATGGACATCTACAACGATGACTATCTACTCGGCAAAGCGATTGAGTTTGGGCTGCCGCAGGAGAACATCGATAAAGAGAGGATGGTTGGTCAGACGCAGCGCGAGACCTTCCGCAAGGCGACGCAGGCGGGCGTGAAAATGGCATTCGGCACGGATGCCGGTGTCTATCCGCACGGCGACAATGCGAAACAGTTTGCGACCATGGTGAAGTGGGGAATGACGCCGGCGCAGGCTATTCGCACTGCGACGCAGAACTCCGCCGATTTGATCGGCCGCTCGAAAGATGTGGGGACGATTGAAGTGGGCAAGTACGCGGACATTATTGCCGTTTCTGGAGATCCTTTGCAGGATGTTAACGTTTTGCAAACTGTCGGATTCGTTATGAAAGGTGGGGTAATTTACAAGGACAAGATCGCAAATACGCCGGTGGCGGAGTGACCGGAGTGACGCACGACCTTGACATTCCGCTTCTTTTAACCTGATGCACTAATCATGATACCCGCTACCTACATCCGGACTCGCATCAGCACTATGGCCATGTGCATGTGTATGCCTGTCGGCGTGTGGGTTGCTCGTTGAAGCGGCCAATAGACCAGCAGTAGCCGCAAAGTTTCCAGGCGACCCGCAGCCATCCAGCTGTGGGTCGTTGTGTTTTTAGGCATCTCCACAATTGCTAAAAACAGGCGATTGTAGGCAGCCAAATCAGCCAATCGAGGACAGATTCCAGTGAGCGGCAAGCCGCAGTATCGGAACCGCGCGCGACTTGGTCGTCCTGTTGTGGAAGACGGCACCGTAGATGAGGCGAGCGTGTAGACAAAGAAGCATAATCGGCCGCGGAAGAATTCCATAAGAGGGTGGTATTCGCAATCATGATTGTGACGAAATTCGGTGGTACGTCAGTAGAAGATGCCGCCGCGATCGAGCGATTACGGGCGATCGTGCAGGAGCGGCTGGACCAACATCCCGTTGTGGTGGTTAGTGCGATGGCAAGAGTAACAGAAGGCCTGTTGAAAGCTGCCTCGCTGGCGGCGAAGGGTGACCAATCCAGCATGCTGAAATTGCTGAGTGATTTGCAGGTGCGGCCCATTGCGCACGGTGCATCGAACCTCAGCTTGAGCTTTGTAGTCGCTGAAAACGACGCAGCCGAGGCCGTTCGGCGCCTGCACGAGCAGCTTTTGCAGTGCCGGGCGGAACTGGCGTTTGTGGCCGATTAGGAAACTTCAAGGTCGGCGGGAATCTGATCAAACACTTCGCTCAGTCCACGAGCGAAGGCTTCCTCCGCGTGAAGTCGCAGAAGCCGCCTCACCTCTTCGGCTCCGCTTTCGCGGACGGCTAGACGCACGGCATCCTCATTGGAGCGATAGCCTTGCCGGCATTTGCGGCCGCCTTGGCGCACCCGTTCAGTGCCTGCCGCAGAGGTGTGGAGGCATGCCGGGTGCGTGCCTTACCATGTCCACATGGCAATCATTCGATTCTTTATGCTCCTGACCCTCGTAATGTGGGTGGGCGGAATGATCTTCTTTGCGTTCGTGCTCGCCCCCACTGTTTTTCATCCTGGGATTCTCCCCAACCGCCAACTCGCAGGTGCGGTGGTAAGCCGGAGCCTGGGCATCCTGCACTGGACAGGATTAGTCTGTGGACTGGTTTTTATCATGACTTCGATTCTCGATTCGCAGATCACAACTGGAGTGTCCGGGGTTTTTGCGGCACGCAACCTGCTGGTTTACGGAATGATCGCGCTGACGCTCATCAGCATGTTTGCTATCTCGGTACGCATGGTGGCGCTGCGCAACGAGATGGTATTCATCGATACCGTTCCCCACGATGATCCGCGGCGAGCAGAGTTCAATCGCCTGCACGTGTGGTCGACCAGATTGGAAAGCGCAGTACTGATTCTCGGACTGGCGGTCGTCTATCTGACTTCGCGGCGATTATCATAGACAGTTCTGCATGCAGTAATGGTCGCGCCATCGAGTGACTGCTCGGTCGCGTCGAGACCAATTTCAATCCCGCATCTCATGCTCTCATAACGCGGGTTCGAGGTCATTCCTATGAAAACTGGAATCATTGGCTTGCCGCAAGTGGGCAAGACATCTCTTTTCGTCATGCTGACGAAGCAAGCAGTACAACATCGCACAGGTGGCCCGCGCGAGGCGCATCTCGGTGTGGCTAAGGTTCCTGATGACCGGCTGGATCGACTGGCAGCGCTGTACAACCCCAAAAAACTAATTCATGCCAGCGTGGAGTACACCGATGTTGCCGCGGTGAGCCAGGAAGCGCTGAAAGAAACTGCATTCGCCGCCAGCCTACGCAATGTCGATGCTCTGGCACATGTAGTACGGGCTTTCATGGACGAGTCGATTCCGCATGTAGGGCCGCTCGACCCGCTCCGCGACATTAAGAACATCGATTTCGATCTCATCGTTACCGATCTGGGCCAGGTGGAGAAGCGGCTGGAGCGAGTAGAAAAAGACCTGAAAAAGATGAAAACCGCAGAACTTGAGAAAGAACATGAGCTGCTGAAGCGGGCCAAGGAGCATCTGGAAACGGAACTGCCGCTGCGCGAGATGGAGATGACTCCGGAGGATAAGAAGCGAATCCGCGGATTCATGTTCCTGAGCGAGAAGCCCATTCTCTATGTCCTGAATATCGGCGAAAGTTCCTCGCTGGGCAACGATCTTGAGGAAGCAGTTACGAAATGCGGTATCAGCGATATAGCCACAAAACGCAATACGGGGGCGCTGGCGGTTTGCGCGAAGGTGGAATCCGAACTGGCGGAAATGAGCGACGAAGATGCGGCGGAGTTTCTCGCCAGCTATGGGCTAGCCGAGAGTGGCTTGGTGCGTCTCATTCGGAAAACCTACGAACTTCTCGGTTTGATCTCCTTCTTCACCGTTGGGGAAGACGAATGCCGCGCCTGGACAGTGGAACTTGGATCGAAAGCAGTTGAGGCTGCAGGAGCCATACACACGGACTTGTCCAAACACTTTATTCGTGCCGAGACTATTCATTGGGACCAGTTACTGGAAGCAGGATCTGAGGCCGAGGCTCGCGCTCGTGGCACGCTGCGACTCGAAGGCAAAGAATACGTTGTGAAAGATGGCGACGTGCTGCATATTCGTCATAGCGGTTAGCAAGGATGCCCGCTCATTAAGGTTCGATCAGAGATTAGCTAAGGAAGCCACCGGATGTGTTTACAGGGGTGTTTCGTAGCCTAATCAACCGTGATGGGCGAGATGGTCGTAGTCCTACGCATGTCAACGATCAGGCACCGGATCTGTGCGTTGCTGTGCGTCCGCCTGCTTGTTCTGGTTGGTCTGATCTTAGTTCCCTTTCGACCCGCGAAAGGCTACTCGGTCCTCTCGCATGAACAGATTGTTGATTTGGCGTGGGCAGATCGGATTGTTCCACTGCTGAAGCAGCGATTTCCGAACGCTACCGAAGAGGAGATTAATCAGCCGCACGCGTACGCATACGGCGGAAGCATCATTCAGGAGCTCGGATACTATCCCTTCGGCAGCAACGAGTTCAGCAATCTGCTGCACTATGTTCGCAGCGGCGACTTTGTAATGGCCTTGCTGCAAGATTCCGACAACCTCGACGAGTACGCGTTTGCCTTGGGCGCAATGTCACATTACACATCCGATGTGGAGGCCCACCCAGCGGTAAATCGGGCCGTGGCGCTTGATTATCCGAAGCTAGAGAGGATGTACGGACCCGAGGTCATCTACGAAGATAACCACCGCGCACACATTCGGACCGAATTTGGATTCGATGTGGTGCAGGTTGCGAAAGGCCGATTTACCCCAGTTATCACAATTTCATCGGTTTTCAGGTTTCGAAACCGCTGCTGGAGCAGGCGTTTCGCGAGACCTACGGCCTCAAATTGACTGATGTTATGAGTGACCCGAACCTGACGATCAGCACTACCGGCGCTCGGTCAGCAAGATCATTCCGGAGATGACTCGTGTCGCGCTGATCACCAAACATGCCGAACTGGTGCGGGAGAATCCGGACTTCGATCAGGGCAAATTCGTGTATCGCCTTTCGCGAGCCGAATACGAACAGCAATGGGGCGCCGAATATGAGCGGCCTGGCTGGCGCACAAGGCTACTTGCGGCGTTCGTGCGTGTGCTTCCGAAGATCGGGCCACTCAAGTCATCTGACATAACGCTGCCAACAACCGATACGGAAGACTTATACATTAAGAGCGTCAATAAGACAGTGGATGTATACCGCGGCCAATTAGCTGAGCTTCGGAACAATCGTCGAGCTTTTTCCCTGCCGAATCGGGACTGCGACACCGGCAATCCTACAACGCCAAACGAATACAATCTAGCCGACGAAACCTACGCCAAACTGGTGGAAAAGCTTGCAGCCAACAAGTTCCAATGGATCACCCCGCAGTTGCGCGCCAACCTCGTCGCCTACTACAGCCATCCTCAGTCCCCGCATCCCGAAGGAATGTCTGCCGACGAATGGCAAAAAGTGGAATTGACCGTAGCGGAGCTGCGAGAGATTAATCCCGGGCGATAGTGTTGGGCGCTTCCAGTCACTCTGCTATTCTTCTGGCTGTCCATGAATCCTATTGGAATCAGCATATTGCTGGGACTCACTGCTGCGGCCGCCAACGTCTTCGGGGGTGCCGTCATTGTGCAGAGAAGTTGGGAGCGGCGGTATCTCCGCTATTTTGTGGCTCTCGGCGCAGGATTCATGCTGGCCACAGCCCTGGTAGAGATGGTGCCTGAAAGCCTTGAACTCAGCCGACGGAGCGGCGCCTTGCTGGTGTTGCTGGGCTATCTGATCGTGCATTTTTTTGAGCACGTAATCACTCCGCATTTCCATTATGGCGAGGAGACGCACGCCGAGGAATTCCTGCATACGCACAACAGAATGTCAGTGCTCTTTGGGCTGATGATCCACACCTTTTTCGATGGCATCGCGATTACCTCCGGCTTTCTCATCTCACCGGGGTTAGGCTGGGTTATTTTTGTGGCAGTTTTTCTGCACAAGGTTCCCGAGGGCTTCACCGTGACTTCCGTCATGCTTGCCAGCGGCCTGAGCAAGGCGAAATCCTGGTTCGCCTCGATGATGCTCGGACTGGCTACCCTTGCAGGAGTGCTGACCATGGCCGTCGGGCGACAATCTGTCGGATATGGTTTGCCGGTAGCGGCTGGCGTGACGATTTACGTAGCTGCTTCAGATTTAATCCCGGAGGTTAATCGCGAGCCCGGCGTCGGCATGGCAATCCTGGTATTTGTGGGCGTCGGATTGATGTTTATGCTTGACAGGTTCTTTCATCTGCACTGAAGCATTTTCCGCTCATTTGCCGAAAGGACTTGCGGTAAGATGTGCAGCCTATGAAAAACAGATTGCTGTCGCTGCTGCTGCTGAGCGCCTTGCTTGTCTCGTTTGGCGGAACCAGCCTTGCCAAACACAAGAAGAGCCCGTCATCTTCGGACGCTAATGAGCCGGGACAATTCGACTATTATCTTCTGACGCTGTCCTGGGCCCCTCAGTTCTGCGCTACCAATCCAAACGGACGCGGGTCGGCAGAGTGCAATCCGAACAAGCACATGGGTCTCGTCGTACACGGCTTATGGCCGCAGGACAACAATGGAAAGTGGCCACAGGATTGCACCAGTACTCCACCGGTCGCCTCGGCTACGGTGGACCACATGCTGCCGATGATGCCGGGGAAGCAGTTGATCCAACACGAATGGGAGAAGCACGGTACCTGCAGCGGTTTGTCCGTGAAGGACTACTTCGGGGAAATCGAAAAACTCTACACGGGATTGAGCGTGCCCAATGAATTCAAGAAGCCGGAAGAGTCAGCACAGACCAGCCCGTCGGATATCGAGGCTGCGTTCGCCTCAGCGAACAACGCCCCGAAGGGAGCCTTCCGCGTTTCGTGTCCGCAGAACGATTTCTCGGCCGTGCAAATCTGCCTCAACAAAGACTTCCAGTACATGGCGTGTCCCACGACTCAGAAGGATTGCCGTGCGGATCAGATTCAAGTGAGGCCGATTCCGTAGGCGGCGCAGTGCTTCGATGCGCTGAGGAGTGGGAGAATGCGAGCACTTCTGTCTGGGGCTTGCTCTGCGATCTTATTGCTTTTGCTACCAATGCCAGCCAGAGCGCAAGCCATTACGGCTGCCGAAGCCATTCAGCGTATCGAGCGCTACTACACTCCGGCCCTGCCTTCCAACACCGTTGACACGATTAAGGCCGGTGACGCTTCCCTGCGAGTTACGGGAATCGTAACCACCTTTATGGATACTATGGACGTCCTGCGCGAAGCCAATCGTCTCGGCGCGAACCTAGTCATCACCCACGAGCCGACTTTCTATAACCATCTCGACGAAACCTTGTTTTTCGCCGAAGATCCCGTTTATCGCGAGAAGTTGAAGTACATCCAGCAGCACCACATGGTGGTCTTCCGGCTGCACGATGGCATTCACTCCGCATCACCCGATCCCATTGCCATTGCGCTCATTCAGGAACTCGGCTGGAAGAACAACGTAAAATCCAGCAACCCATTTCTGGTGACAATTCCGCAGACATCGCTGCTGAAGCTGTCGCGCGATTTGTCCACTCGGCTAAAGGCTCGGACGATGCGCGTCGTCGGAGACCCCAACCTGCAGGTGACTCGCGTCGTAGTTCTTCCTGGGGCTTCAGGACTGCAGAAGCAGGTGCTCGCGCTTCGCCGTGACGATGTTGAAGTTCTGCTGGCTGGAGAATCGGCAGAATGGGAGGCAGTCGAATACGTTCGTGATGCCGTCGCTCAGGGACGCCATAAGGCCCTGGTAGTACTGGGCCATGAAGTCTCCGAGGAGGCAGGGATGCAACGCTGCGCAGAAGACATCCGTCCGCTGTTTCCCAATCTCAAGGTAACACACATTTCTGCTCAGCAGCCTCTATGGGTGCCGGCAAATCCGTCTAACAACAAAGCGAACGGAAATAGGAAATGAGCTCGGCCTGAGCTGTGAAAATTCAGGCGCTTAGTGCTTTACTATCCAAACTACTTTACATAAGAATAGCAGAAATCGTTGGGCTTATCTTAGGCTGCGGCGTAGACTCGGCGAAAAACCAAAAAATCATCGCTGCGCCTACTCGCAGAATCAATAACAGGAGCCAAATCTCCCTCGAGGTGCTCGCATGCAACTCAAGCCGTTCCTGCTCGATGCCTGGCTCGACCAGTATGAACACGACATAGATTTCAACCTCGCTGCAAGCACCGGACCGAACTGGACGGTCAACGACATTCTCGCCCTGGCCGACGACGAAACGCGCCACCGCTTCCTGAACCACAAGCTGGTCTACAGCCGCCCCGCCGGCGCCGACAGTCTGCGTGAGGCGATCGCCGAGATGCAGACTGTCCCGGTAGACACCGTCCAAATCATGACCGGCGCCTCCGAGGCGCTCGTAGCCCTGATGTGGCTGGCCGCCGAACCGGGCGCGAACGTTATCATCCCGCTGCCTGGATTCACTACCTTCTCGGCGCTGCCGGAGTCGCTTGGCCTGGAAACCCGCTTCTATCGCGTGCGCCGCGAGAATGGCTTCCGCATCGATCCCGATGAGATTAAGCGGCTCGCCGACTCGAAGACCAAGCTCGTCCTGGTCAACAGCCCGCACAACCCCACCGGCGCGACCATCGCCGACCATGAAATGGAAGCGCTGCACGACTTCACCGCCGAGCGCGGAATTCAGCTGGTGTGTGACGAGGTCTACCATCCCATCTACCACGGAAGGCCAACACAATCGGCGGCGCGCCTGCCGCACGCTACCGTGATCTCAGATCTGTCGAAGGCATTTTCGATCGCCGGCGTGCGCACGGGATGGATGATCGAGCACGACGCTCAGCGCCGCCAACAGTACTGGAACGCGCGCGCCTACTTCTCGATCTGCAACAACACCACGGGAGAAATTCTTTCGGAAATCGCAATCCGCAAGCGTGACGTCGTGCTGGGCAAGGCCCAGGCAACCGCCACCGGAAACCTCAAGCTCCTCGAGCGCTTCATGGCGGACCATCGCGACGTGTTCGGCTGGATTCCGCCGCGGGGCGGTATGACCGCTTTCCCCTGGCTGGTGAGCGGAGAAAGCGAGCGACGGTTCTGCCAGGCCGCCACCGAGCATGGAATCCTGCTGGCTCCCGGCGATTGCTTCGATAAGCCCTCGCATTTCCGCCTGGGCTTTGCTGCCGCCGGAGAGAATTTCTCCAAGGCGCTCGACCGCTTCGGAGCCTTCGTAAAGAGCTGGTCGGCAAAGATGGTCACAGCTTGAGGGGAAATTGCTGCGACGGGGCGACGAACCAGCCACCAGCTACCTTTTACAAGTCTCCCCGTGCACGTTTTGCCTATCGTGGCCGTCTCGCACCTTCGCCTACGGGCCTGCTTCACATCGGACATGCAGCAACCTTCTGGACGGCCTACCAGCGCGCACTAGAGAATCAAGGCACTCTGGTCTTCCGAGACGAGGACCTTGATCCTCAGCGCTCGAAACCTGTGTTCGCAACGGCTATGCTGGAAGACTTGCGCTGGCTGGGGATTCGCTGGCAGGAAGGCCCGGATGTCGGCGGTACTTTCGCGCCGTATCGCCAGAGCCAACGGCGAGAGTTCTACCGCCAAGCCTGGCGCAAACTGGGCGACTGCGGAGCCATCTATCCCTGCACGTGCTCGCGCCGGGACGTGCTTCTGGCTGCCAGCGCTCCCAACGAGGGCGAGAATGACGAGCCGCTCTATTCCGGTCGCTGCCGCGAGAAGATCGCAGAGGCTCGTAACTATGCTGAACCGGCTGGAGTGAACTGGCGTTTTCGCGTTCAAGACGGTGAAACTATCCGATTTTGCGATGAGCACTTCGGGCCTCAGTCCTACATTGCAGGACATGACTTTGGCGACTTCGTCATCTGGCGCCGTGATGATGTTCCCGCATATCAGCTGGCCGTGGTGGTGGATGATGCCGCCATGCAGATCACAGAAGTCGTTCGCGGCGCTGACCTGCTGAAAGCGACTGCGCGGCAGTTACTGCTGATTCGTGCGCTGGGTCTAACTGTGCCCTCCTATTACCACTGCCATCTGGTCCGCGACCCGGACGGCGTCCGCCTTGCCAAGCGACATGACGCTCTCAGTCTGCGCGCTTTGCGCCAGCAAGACTGCACACCGGATGGGGCCCTCGCTCTGTGCGGATTCCCCTCATGTATTTAATGGGTGAAACACCGCCTTACCGGGGTCCCCGACACGCGCCGCTTTTGCGTGCGGTAGGGTGGTTGAGCGCTGCCTATAAACTATCCGGAGAATTCAACGGCTTGAACCAATGAAGTCTTTACCTCAGGCGCTAGCGAGAGGGCAAGGCTGGACTAATTACCCTCCCCTGCACGCGTGAAGGCGTCTCCGCCCATTAGGAATCCAAGAGGCATCAAAAACCGGTTGCGTCCATCCCGCTTCAACGGTTATCGTTGCGCCCAAACGGAGGACATGATGAAAGTGAATATGGGAGCAGTCAGCCTGGCTGCTATCGTCCATTTTGCGTTTGGAGCGTTCTGGTTCGCTGCGTTTGCGGCTCCCTGGCGCGCTGGCACCCGATTGACGCCAGAAGAAATTCAGAACTACATGGCACATCCCATGTTCTGGCCTTACCTGATCTCCTTCCTTTGCAGTCTGGGAATGGCGCTGGTCATCGCCTGGGTTTTGGGGGTGCAATGCCGTTACGGCATCGTTCGCGGCGCAGTCTCCGGTCTGATGGTAGGAATCGTCGCCGCGCTTGCCATAATCACCGAAATGGTTTTCGAGATGCGGGTCGCGAGCTTCATGATGATCTGTGCCGGCTACCCGCTCATTGGCTCATGCTTGATGGGCATCGTGCTGGGCTTGTGGAGACCCAAAGACACTACTGCCGAGGCGTAATCAAGCCGCACACGCCACTATAATCGAACCATGGCCACCAGTCCGGAAGCTCCGGCAGCGACCGAGATCAAATACGAACCGGTCATCGGCTTGGAAGTTCACGTCCAGCTTCTGACCAAGACAAAGATCTTCTGCGGCTGCTCGACGCAGTTCGGCGATCCGCCGAACACCAATGTGTGCCCGGTGTGTCTCGGCCTGCCCGGCGCGCTGCCCGTGCTTAACCGCCAGGCGGTGGAGTTCGCGGTGCTCGCCGCCATGGCGCTGAATTGCGAAATCCGCGAACACTCCATCTTCGCCCGTAAGAACTACTTCTATCCTGATTTGCCGAAGGGCTACCAGATTTCCCAATTCGACAAGCCGATCGCCGAGCACGGCTACATTGAGATCAGCGCCTCAGGTGGCCGCAAGAAGCGGATCGGTATTACCCGATTGCACATGGAGGAAGATGCCGGCAAGAGCCTGCACGATGGGTTACCTGACAGCAATGATTGGACTTCCATTGATCTCAATCGCTCCGGGGTGCCGCTCATCGAAATCGTCAGCGAGCCGGATATTTCCTCGCCAGACGAGGCGTGGGAATACCTGACGCGGCTGAAGGAAATCATTCTTTACACAGGAGTTAGCGACTGCAACATGGAGGAAGGCTCGCTGCGCTGCGACGCTAACATCAGCGTGCGGCCGATCGGGCAGAAGCTGTTCGGAACCAAGACGGAGATTAAAAACGTCAACTCGTTCCGCTTCATTCGGCAGGCGCTGGAGTACGAGATCGAGCGGCAGCAGCAGGTGCTGCGCTCGGGCGGCGCTATCGTGCAGGAAACACGGTTATTTAATGCCGCAGAAGGCCGCACCTACGGCATGCGTTCCAAGGAGCAGGCGCACGATTACCGCTACTTCCCGGAGCCGGATTTATTGCCCTTGTTGGTCAATTCGGACTGGCGCATGGAGATTGCCGCTCGATTGCCCGAACTCCCTGAAAATAAACGTAAAAGGCTGGTCGAGCAGTACGGTATTACAGAAGCCGATGCGTCCACCCTGACGCGCACCCGGTCCATGGCAGACCAGTTCGAGCAAGCAGCCTCGGCAGCGAAGAATCCAAAACGGGTCGCCAACCTCGTCCAGGCGGAGCTGTTAGGACGGCTCAAAGCGAAGGGATTGGAGATCGAGCAGTCGCCGATTTCCATGAAGGGCGTCGCCATGTCGGCCGACCTGGTGGAAGCCGGCGCGATCAGCGGCAAGATTCTAAAGGACTTATATGACTTAGCCTTCGCGCGTCACGAGGACTTCCCCGCCATCTACGAGAAAGAAAAGCCCCAGCAAATTACCGATACCGCCGCCATTGAGAAGCTGATCGACGAGGTCATCGCTGCTAACCCTAAGCAGTTAGAGCAGTATCGTGCCGGAAAGAAGAGCGTGGCAGGGTTTTTCGTCGGCCAGATCATGAAAGCCTCGAAGGGACACGCGAATCCTGCTCTCGTGAACGAGCTGCTGTCGAAGAAGCTTGAGGGCTGATCCAGCCTAGGGCAAAATTAGGCCGCCGGCAACCCGATGCGGCGAAGCTTTTCAGAGGTGAGCCCAATGGATGCACGCATTCAAGCGGGCTCCCCAAGGCCCCTCGTCCTCCCTCATCTTGATAATTCCGTTATTGATCCCAGTACGCGTTCTGGGTTCGGCGGCCTACCAGAATTATGGCACTCACAAACGCGAGCGGACTAACCTGGTTCCGTTTCTGCGGGCGAAGTTCAACGTCAGCCGCCGTCCGGAGGACGGCTTGACGAAGATGGATTGGAGGCTTGTGAATCACGGCCTCGGCCTGGACCAGATCTTCCCAACCAGCTCCAACACCGCTCCCACATGTCGCGGGGATCGATTGCCCCAAAGATGCGAGTATCACTGTTTAAGTGTAGCCCTCCCAACTTAGGAGTGGTGCCTCGCGATTTGTTACGCTGGTAGCTTCCATGCGCCAGCCCGCATTCATTCTTATCGGATGTATTTTTCTCATAGTCATTTTGACCGGATGCGGTATGCCCGGCGCGCCGCAGTTGCCCTCACTCCAGCTGGCGCGACCGGTAGAGGACCTCACGGCATCGCGCAAGGGCAATAAGGTTCAGCTCGACTGGACGCTACCGCGAAAGAATACCGATCGCACGCTCGTGAAGGCCATTCCTGAAAGCCGCATTTGCCGTCACGATGGCACTGCCCTGATGAGTGGATGCACTGCGGTGGCGACCGTGCAGAATCCCAAGCCGGAAGAGAAGCGCAGGAACGAACAAGGACCGGCGGTCCGCATGAAATATATCGATACACTGCCTGTGGAGCTAGGCGAGAACGACCCCGCAGGCTTCGTGCGTTATGCAGTAGAGATCATGAACGCGCGGGACCGTAGCGCGGGGCTATCGAACCAGGTGCTGATCCCCGTGGCTCCAACGATTGCGCCTCCGGAGATTTCGCTGAAGGTCGAGGCCGATGGCGTGGTGGTGTCCTGGGAAAACGCCGAGTTTCCGGACCCTCCTAAGGGACTCGCGTTCCGCTATCGCATCATGCGCAGCCCGCAAGGAGCGAATGCATACATTGCGCTCGCGGATGTTGAACCGGCGCCCGAAGGCTCGTATCTGGACAAGACGTTCGCCTGGGAAACCAAATACGACTACCGAATCACCTCGGTCACATTGGTGAACGCGCAGGGCGTCAAGATGGCGGTCGAAGGCGATGACTCGAAGCCGATCGAGACGTTCACGCGCGACATCTTTCCCCCGGCCGAGCCCACAGGGTTGCAGGCAGTGTTTTCCAGCGTCGGACAGAAGCCATTCGTCGACCTCTCCTGGGCGCCAAACCTGGAAGGCGACCTGGCGGGTTACAACGTATTCCGCAGCGTCGATGGAGGCGAGCCACAGAAGCTGAATCAGAAGCTCGTGCCAGTGCCCTCCTTCCGCGACGAGACGGTGGTGCTTGGCAAGACTTATCAATATTCGGTTTCGGCGGTGGACCTGCGGGGCAACCAGAGCCCAAGATCAAGTGAAACGACCGAAGTCGTTCCGCTAAAGGAATAAACGGAGCTTCCATGCGATTTTGCCGATTCCAATCGAGTGGTGAGATTCGATACGGATTGATCGAGCCGGCAAGCAGCGGTGACGTTATTCGCGCCGTCGTCGCTAATCTTCCAGCCAGCGAAGCCGATTCCAGCTGTGGCGAGGGCGTAGAGATTCCGTTGACTGCGGTTCACCTGCTTGCGCCGGTTTGCCCAACGAAAATTGTGTGCATCGGGCGGAATTATCGCGAGCACGCCAAAGAGCTCAATCATGAGATACCCAAAGAGCCGTTGATTTTTCTCAAGCCGCCTTCGGCGGTTCTGGCGCCCGGCGCCACGATTTTGCGACCAGCTGCTCTCTCGCAGCGTGTGGATCACGAAGGCGAGCTAGGTGTTGTGATCGGAAAACGGTGCCACGGAATTCGCCAGGGGCAGGATGTTCGGGAATTCATCCTCGGTTATACGTGCGTCAATGACGTCACCGCGCGCGACCTGCAGAATAAAGACGGCCAATGGTCGCGTGCCAAGGGTTTCGACACCTTCTGCCCGATTGGTCCAGTGGTGGTTTCGGGATTGGATCCGTGGCAAGGCGTCAGGGTGCAGACACGGGTTAATGGCGAGCTTCGGCAGGATGGCACGACGGCAGACTTCATATTTCCGCTTGATGTGATCTTGCGATACATCGCGCAAGTGATGACCTTGGAACCCGGAGACGTTATCGCGACGGGTACTCCGGCAGGGGTAAGTCCGTTGAAGGCGATGGATGTAGTTGAGGTAAGCGTCGAGGGCGTGGGGGTGTTGAGCAATCCGGTGGGGGATGGGACGTAGCGCGTGTGCCACATGCCGTCCCTTCGCAGCGCCGGGTTCCGGCGTTTGGAGTTCTGAGCATTTTATATCGTTGAAGCGCGGGGACTAGATATCTCAGCCCTGCGGGGTTCTTTGCAATTGCCAGCCGCCGTGGTCTCGCGAATGATCGGAGAATCACACGACGCTCCGCCGCTCGTGGACATTTTTGGGACCCTTTACGCGCGCTGACGCTCACGACTCAAAGCACGTTGCGGCTCCGCCGCTGGATCCTCGTTCGTCACTTGCTACCGCGAAATTGGTTGATCCCACCCCGACCAAGATCAGGCGATAAGGGGTGGGGCACCCGGGCCGCCGCTTCCCGCAACTTACATCCGCAATCCGCGGTATGCTAGGCAATACCGGTTATGAATGTCTTAGGTTACTATCCCGTACTGGCACTGGGCATCGCGGCAGCCGTTGTGGGCTATGCCTTGCTGGCACGCAAGCCGAAAGCCGTCGGGGACAGTTTTGAACGGGAGCGCCGACGGCTGCTCGTGTTGGGCGGGCGAATCATCGATGGAACCGTAATTGATGTGCAAGAGATCGAGGACCCCGTGACCTCTCGTCAGATGATTCTCCTTATCTTCACCTACGATGTCGCTGGGGTTACCTATGAAGCGTCGCAGGATGTGACGAAGCTACGGCAGTTCATCGACTTATACTCCTGCCGGCTCGGCCTACACGCGTCGGTGAAGTACGATCCGCACAATCCCGGGGACTCAATCGTGATTTCGGAGACTTGGTCGGGATTGCGGGAGTCGCCAATACGGGCGAATTCCAGGCCAATGGCGAGATGACCTGTTGTGCGGGTTACCCGAAAGATTATTAACCCCACGCTTTGCCAAAAGAATGCAAGTACGGGTACCTAGTGGCTGACTCACCCGGGCAGCTTTTCGGTGAATCCAAAGCATCGGTCGAATACGTTTTTAGAATTGACGACCGAGTAACCGGCGATTGTTACAATAAGTTATTGCTTATGCACAGTCTCCCTCTTCCCGTGGCGGCTTTTGTAGCGGGAACACTATCTTTCCTCTCGCCATGCGTCCTTCCTTTGGTGCCGGGATATGTGTCTTTAATCTCGGGAGCAACGATGGAAGACCTGCAGTCCAGCCAGCGGCGCATGTTGGGGACCGTCATGCTGCATTCGCTCACATTTATCCTGGGCTTCAGCGTGGTATTTATCGCGCTAGGAGCGGTGGCGACCGGCGTTGGCCAGCTTGCCAATGAGTACCACAACATTCTGGCGAAGATAGCCGGGATCGTTGTTATCGTGTTCGGTCTTCACCTGACCGGGCTGCTGAAGATCAAGGCCCTTTATGCGGACAAGCGCATGCACGAGGTTAAGGGCGGGTCGAGCGCCTGGGGTTCCTTCGTTGTGGGTTTTGCATTTGCGTTCGGCTGGACACCCTGCATCGGCCCAATTCTGGCTACAATTTTAGTGCTGGCTGGAGCGCAAGACACCGTGCTTCGGGGCATCTTGCTGCTGGCGGTATATTCGATGGGCCTGGCAGTACCTTTTCTGCTGACTTCGCTCGGGGTCGATCGATTTCTTGGCTTCTACACGAGGTTCCGTCGGCATCTACATACTGTGGAGGTTGTCAGCGGCGTTTTGCTAATCGCCGTGGGCACACTGATTTTCATGAATAACCTGAAACTGTTGTCCGGTTACCTCTCATTCTTGAACCGGTTCGCACTCTAGAGGTTCGCACGTCTGTGAAACGTAACGGCCTGGTATTTATCGCCCTGTGTATCATCATCATCGGCATGGTGGTGAGCGGCAAGTATCTCAATCGTGTCAGGGGGCGCAATCGCGTCGTTACCGGTGACGTTCGGGGCAAGGTCGCTCCGGATTTCGAGTTGACGTCGCTGGATGGCAAACGCGTGAAACTCTCCGACTACCGCGGCAAAGCGGTGCTGCTGAATTTCTGGGCGACCTGGTGCTCACCTTGCAAAGTGGAAATGCCGTGGTTTGTCGACCTACAAAAAAAATACGGCAATGATGGACTTGTCGTCCTCGGGGTTGCAATGGATGACAGCGATTCCTCTAAGATTGCGCAGTTCGCCAGCGAAATGGGCGTGAATTACCCGGTGCTTCTCGGTACTGACAAGGTGTCGGAAGAATACGGAAACGTTGAGTTCCTGCCGACCAGCTTCTACATCGATCGTGAAGGGAAGTTCGTCGGAAAAGGTGTTGGCCTTTTAGCCCGCAGCGAAATTGAAGGCAACATACAGAAAGCGCTAGCTTCGCACGTAGTGGGTATCGGCGAGGCTGCCGAATCGCCGGCAGACAAAGCTGCCGGCCAGCAAATAACGGCGCAATGATTCGCAGATGTGCCTTTGTGGTACTTGCGGCCATCCTGGCCTTGTCCCTGAGCGCGCAGGAGCCGGGCAGAGTTGTTCCCTCCATTAAGTTCGCACCAGTGGGAAGGGTGCAGCTCAAACCGGGCGAATCGAAGAAGGTAGAACTGGACTTTCGGATCGCCAATGAGTTTCATGTCAACTCGCATAAACCGCATTCTGAGCTTCTGATACCCACGTCGCTCAACATTCCAGTGTCGCAGATGTTTAAGTCCAAAACGTCCGTCGGCGTGGCGTCGGTGCAGTATCCGGCAGGGGAAGATATGTCATTTCCGTTTGCGCCCGACGAGAAGCTGAGCGTGTATAGCGGAGACTTCTCCATCACGGCGGTTGTGAAGACGTCACCAGAGGCGACGGTTGGGGATTATCCGATCTCGGGAGAGTTGCGCTTCCAGGCCTGCGATCGCAGCGCGTGCTATCCTCCGCGGGCCATCCCCGTGAAATTTACGGTCTCAGTTACAGGGAAATAACCGTTTGCGGGAGTCGCTGTTCGGGTGTGTTTAAGGCCACATGACTTCGGTCAACAGCACAGCGACGTGAGCGATGGCGGCATTGTCGGTGCCCATGCCTTCGGGCGTCTTGGCCTTGATGCCGACCTGGGTTGGCTCGATGCCAAGCAGCGACGCAACCTTCTCCTGGATTGCTTTTGTGTGTGGTCCGATCTTTGGCGCGTCCAGGATGAGGGTGCAATCCAGGTTGCTCACCGTGTAGCCTCGCGCATTGATCTGCCGCACCGCCTCCTGCACAAAGACGACGGAATCTGCTCCTTTCCACTGGGGATCGGTGGGGGGGAAGAAGCTACCGATGTCTCCCGCTGCCACGGCGCCGAGGAGGGCGTCGGTGAGAGCATGCAAGAGGACGTCGCCATCGGAGTGTCCCGCGAGGCCGTAATCGTGGGGCAGCAACACGCCTCCGATCTTCAGCGGGACTCCAGGCTTGAACTCGTGCGAGTCCCATCCGAAGCCGATGCGTGGAACACGAACGACTTGAGTATTGAAGGACACAGGCGGTCTCTTATCCGGCCTTGCTGTGCTGTTCCTGGGCCAGGTAGAACTCGGCCAGGGAAAGGTCGCCCGGAGTTGTGATCTTGAGGTTGCGGGGCGAGCCCATCACGACATGAACCGGCGCACCCGAGCGCTCGATCAGCGAGGCCTCGTCGGTTCCCATGAAACCATCCGCGGTCGCCTCGGCGAAGGCCTTTTTCAACAGTCCAAAGCGGAACCCCTGAGGTGTTTGCGCCATGACCATACGCTCACGGGGCACGGTCGCCAAGACGACTGCTCCGTCGGCGGTGCGGTCCACTTGCTTTACGGTGTCGATGGCGGGGATGCCGGCGATAGCGGCGTCGTACTTTTTCACCGCCTCGATGACACCGTCGATTGTCTGATTGTCAACGAACGGCCGCACCGCATCATGCACCAGGACGATATCGTCGTCCGCCGCCTGAAGTGAGGCCAAGGCGTTCGCCACGGAATTCTGCCGGTGCTCTCCCCCTTCGACTACGCGCAAAGAGGTCCGGAGATTCTCGCGCTTGGTCTGCTCCAGAAATCCGGCGGTTTCGTTCTGCCGGAGCGCCACGACGATCTCGCTAACCTGCGGATTGGCGGCGAACTTGCGCACCGTGTGAATCAGGATCGGGGTTCCATTAAGTTCAAAGAACTGCTTGGATTTGCTCTTAGTACCGGCGGAGAACGAAGCCATACGAGTCCCCAGGCCGGCTGCGGGAATGATGACAAAGACTTTCATAGCTGGGCAGCGCAGTATAAATGGGCGGGACGGGGAATTCAAATCAGCCGTCGTGATGTCTGACATTTAGGATGAATCCTACCCTTTCGAAGCTGATTTTGGACAACTAGTAGTCACTCGGCCTTGGGGATCTCCGGAACTACAGCGGGGGCGGGCACCGGCTTGCGGAGCTCGGGGCGCGGCTCGCCGGAGCGAGGCTGCATGACTGCGGCTCGCTCGTCGAACTTGCCGAAGATCATCTTGCCGGCGGTAGTTTGCAGCACCGACGTAACAGAGATGTCGATGTTCTTGCCGATCATCTTGCGGGCATTGTCGACCACCACCATGGTTCCGTCGTCGAGGTATGCGACGCCCTGGTTGTACTCCTTACCCTCCTTCAGGATGAATACCTTCATCACTTCGCCGGGGAGAACGATGGGCTTAAGTGAATTGGCCAGCTCGTTGATGTTCAGAACTTCCACTCCCTGAAGCTGGGCCACCTTGTTCAGGTTGAAGTCGTTGGTCACGATTTTGCCTTCGTAGAGCTTGGCGAGTTCAATGAGTTTAAGGTCAACTTCGCGGATGGCGGGGAAGTCGTCTTCGACGATTTGTACTGTCAGGGTCGCGATCTTCTGGATACGCTGCAGGATGTCCAAGCCGCGGCGACCGCGGTTGCGCTTCATGGAATCGGCGGAGTCGGCTACCAGTTGCAGCTCACGTAGCACGAACTGGGGTAAGACGATGACGCCATCGAGAAACCCAGTTTCGGCGATGTCGGCGATACGGCCGTCGATAATTACGCTCGTGTCGAGGATCTTGTAGCTCTTTTTGGACTGTTTTTCGCCGCCAAAGATTCCGCCCAGAGCGGCGAGGTTAAGCAGGTCTCCCTTACCGGCGCCCACGACTAGGCCGACGTAGGCCATGAGAAGCATTAGGAAGAGCTGGAGGAAGCTCTGAGTCGGGCCCGCTTGCAGGCTGTTGCGGATGACCAGACTGAACAGGTAGGCACCCATGATGCCGAGGATGCTGCCGATGACAGCACCGATCAGGCGCTTCAGGCTGACCTTGCGAAGCCGGATCTCGAAAAGGACCACAGCGAGCCCGAACAACAGCCCTACGCCTGCAGCGGGCGAGCGATCCAATCCAAGGGGTTTCAGTTCATAACTTGCTAAAACAGTAAAAAAAACAAACAAAATACGTAGCACTACCAGGTCCAAGGAACACCTCCCGGGGCCGGTCCTGGCATCTACAGTCGGGTTGGAGGCAAGCCGCGGGGGACACTAACGTACCGGCCGGCGTCTCGCTCCCGTTCCACAGACGCAATGGGGCCTCGTCTTACCAATAAGCGGGGCTCAATAAACTGTAATAATTGCCCCGTAAACCGTCGCGAAAGACGGAAATGCAACAACCCTGACTCCAGCCGAGTATAACTCAGTTTTTGCGACCCTATGACAACGACATGTT
>Ga0306922_10000391_pt1 | contig 36162 bp, 24 predicted proteins | sample sta12Cox44000082_FD_203758 | JGI IMG/M metagenome (GOLD analysis project Ga0306922, IMG submission 203758) | Lab enrichment of tropical soil microbial communities from Luquillo Experimental Forest, Puerto Rico - statoxic.12C.oxic.44.000.082 (v2)... | ecosystem: Environmental > Terrestrial >... | reverse complement strand
CTCATAATCCCTAGGTCGTTGGTTCGAGTCCAACCGCCGCCACCAGCTCAAGAGTCCCATAAAACGCGGGTCTGTGACCGGCGCATGGATTTTGTGCTATTTCCGCGCTACTGTCGCCTCGAGAAAGTGGGGGCCTACGAGCACCGCCCCACTCATCAAAATCTTTATTCGCCACTCTAGGGGCTGCACATACGCTGGAGATGAATTCTGTAAACGCTGCCGCAAGCGTCGCTTCCGGGCTCCTTTCAGTTTCCCGCTTCGTCCTTTCAGCGCGTCGGGTGCGGACCTAACACCGCAGAGGTTGACACATCTCCAACCACGCCCGATGATTTGTTATCCTCTCATTTAATCGCTCGAAGGGTAATAAACCATCCCCAATCTTGCGGGAAGAACCGGTTCAGCCAATTCGGCCATACGCGGGTGTCATATACAGTAAGAACCGGCTGTGCAGAGAAGCACTGGAATGGGGCAAACAACGCCTTCAGTTCCGGGATGGTGTACGCTTTTGTGCCTGGGCTCTCCACATGCTGCCAAAGGATCTCTCGGAAGCTCCGCCAGGGTCTTCCTCGCAACAGCGCCCAATATAGCCATGCCGTGAACATCTTGAGGGAATGTCGTCCGTACATCATTCCGACGAATTGACCACCCGGTTTTAGCACACGATGAATCTCCCCGATGATGCGCTCCGGCTTCTCCGAATGGTGAATCACTCCCCAGGAATACACTAGATCGAATGTCTCATCATCGAAAGGCAGTTCTTCCGCATCTACCCGCTGGACTTGAGAGGGGAACCCGTAGAGCTTCAAACGTCGCTGTGTTAGTTCAACGGCAATATCGGTAAGGTCTACTCCATAACAGTCGGCGCCGGCGCGGGCCCATTGGAGATGGTCAGTACCAACACCAACACCCACTTCCAACACTCTCTGACCGTGATATCGCGTAAACTGGGCCACACTGTGGATAAATGGCTCATGCGTGTAGCGGAAGGTCTCGATCGCTTGAAACCATTCCCGGCTGGCGAGAGGTAAGTCCGCGGTCACACTGGAAGAAGCCCCACAAGGGTGCTCTTCCCAAAATCTCTGCACCTTGTTATTGAAGGTCTCGACGGGAACTGGCATCTCCGGATCGCGATCCTGTTGAGTCAAAGCCCTCATTCCAGTTCTCTCCCTGAGTAACTCATATCTACAAGGATCCGATAGCGACGGTTTCGGGCCGAGGTACATTCATATACTGCTGCCACCACAAAGCAAAATTGAGTAAGTACCAGCTCAGCTTATATTGCTTCTGATCCAGTAAGGATCGGACTCCCCCTGCATCCAGAAAGTCCGTTTCTCCGCAAAACCACTCGAGTTGGCTGCGAGCATAGGTTCCCAGCTCCTGAAAGAACCACTCGGATACCGGTACACCGAACCCCTGCTTCTTGCGATCGAGTATCTCGCTTGGAATGAGGCCGCGCACGCTTTCCTTGAGGAGGTATTTCTGCTTGGAATTCCGGGTTTTAAGCACAGCAGGAATGCTCATCACCAGCTCAACAAACTTGTGATCGAGGAAAGGAACACGCGCTTCGAGCGAAACTCCCATGCTCATCTTGTCCACGCGCATGAGGAGCAACTCAGGCAATCTGAGGTTCAGGTCCGAGTAGGTCATCCAATGCAAAATGGACGGTTCCCATGCCTTTTCTTTGAAGCGTTGCCAGGTGGGAGACAACGCTTCCCAAGAGCTGAACTTTGAGAACTGCCTTCGTAATCGGGGTGACAGGATTGCCTTCTTCTGTGACTCGGGGAAAGCCTCCACGCCACTCCAGAATACTGGTATACCCGCAGTACCACGGCGAAGAGCTTCGTATGGCGTGCTGTGATCATGGCCCAGCAGTTTCAACCCTCTCAGGCCAAGGTGTTTGACAGCGTTGGGTATGGGGACATTGTTCAGCTCCTGCAATCGAAGCTTGACCTTCCAATGAAAGTACCCCCAGAAAAGTTCGTCCGAACCTTCCCCGAGCTGGCAGACGATGACCCCATTGTCGCGAGCCAGCTTCGACACGTAGTACACCGGCACGCATACAGGATCGGCTATCGGCTCGTCCTGCAAATAGACCATGTGCGGCAGAAAGTCCAGAAGGTCATTCTGGTTGAGAATTCGCTCGTGATACTCCGCATGCACCAGGTCGGCCACTCGGCGTGCGTAAGGAAGCTCGCTTGGGTACGATCGATATGACCGGTCGTAACCGATGGAGAACGTCTTAATCGGGCGAGACTCCCGCTCGGAAAATAGCACCGCATTGGTGCTGGAATCGATGCCGCCCGAGAGAAATACTCCGACCGGTACGTCTGACACCTTTCGCAGGTTCACGGAGGCGCGCAACTCCTCACGAATTCTCTGACATACCTCTTCTTCACGAAGATCAACCAGAGGATCTACGTGGTCCCACACATCCCAGTATCGGTGTTCGTGGATCTGCCCATCTTCACGCACACAAATCCACGTTCCGCATTCCAACTTTCTTATTCCTTCAAAAAGCGTTTGTGGGGCGGGCGTGGTCAGGAAGGAAAGGTAATGGTAAAAGGCCTCCTCACAGACAGCCCGTTCTTGATCCGGATCCTGCAATAAAGCCTTGATCTCTGATGCGAAAGTGATGCGGCCATGATGCAGACTAAAGTACAGCGGCTTGACGCCCAAACGGTCGCGAACGAGCCAGAGCTCGCGGGTACGTTCATCCCACAAACCAAACGCAAACATGCCGCGGAAGCGCTGGAGACAATCGCGCCCCCATCGTTCGTAGGCGTGAATGATGACTTCGGTGTCCGAATGACCGGTTTTCCAGCGCACGTCGCCGAGTCCTTCAAGCTCAGCGCGGATTTCGGCGTGGTTGTAGATCTCGCCGTTGAAAGTCAGCCAGATGGTACCTTCTGCATTGGACATTGGCTGTGCAGCCGCCTGTGACAAATCGATGATAGCAAGCCTGCGGTGTCCAAGGCCGACTCGGCGGTTTGGCGAAACCCAAATGCCCGCTCCGTCCGGGCCACGATGAGACATGAGGTCCCGCATGGCAGCAAGGTAGGATTCCTCAACCGTAAACCGACTGTTCGTGAACGTTAAGACGCCAACGATACCGCACATCAGAATTGTCCCGCTGACATGACCCTGTTCTGTCAGGACGCTAGTGACGAAGACGGTAGCCGGATCTGCGCAGGCCGCGACAACCCGCGGCGCACGAGTTTGGGAGGGGCGGAACCAACGACTAGCCAACGACTAGGCTTGCTTCCGATCGTCGACGCTAAAACAGCCTCGCGCCAGATCTTTCCCTACCATCCAAATGAATTGGCTGTTCGTCTCTAGGTACCGCCGCCACATTCTGCCCGGTTCCTGAAGCAGACGGAAGAACCACTCCAACCCGTTGCGCTGCATCCACACTGGCGCTCGGCGAGTGATGCCGGCCACAACATCAATGCTGCCGCCAACGCCCTGGCAGACGATCGATCCGAGTTGGTCCAAGTTCTTGTCGGCCCACACTTCTTTTTGAGGAGAGCTTATGGCGAGGAACAGCAACTGCGCGCGGCTGGCTGCAATCTCCGCGATTACAGATCGCTCTTCCTCCGGACCAAAGTAGCCGTCACGACTACCAGCCACCAAGAGGCCGGGGTAGCGCCGCTTGAACTCTTCAATGGCACGATTGAGAACCTGCCGACGTGCGCCGAGAAAAAATACACGATATCCGCGCTCAGCCGCGACCTTGACCATCCGTTCCATTAAATCAGTCCCGTTCACCCGCCCAGGAAGAGAGCGGCCCAGAAGCCGTGAAGCCCAGACGACCGGGACGCCGTCGGCAAGCAAAAGATCGGCGCGGTCCACCGCCTGGCGCAGACGACGGTCCCGCCGATAGTTCACAACCTTGGCTGCATTTACGAAAACCACATGCGCTGGGATACCCATTTCGATCCGCTGACAGATTTCGGCCTCGGCACTGGCGAAAGAAAGGTGATCCACCGGACACCCCGCCACTCTTATCCGCTTGGCCGGTGATTGAACAATGGTGAGAGAACTGATTAGCTCAATTGGCGTGTTCATGCTGACTGAACGATCGACTCGGGTTCAACACTGGGTTCGAGCGGGATGCCAACTGCTTCCGCAATGCGGAACGTTGCCTCGGTCACCTCTACAAGTTCCTTGAACGGAATTGGCGCGGATCCGCTCCTGCAAATGGCTTCCACGGTGAGTTCCAGTTCACATTGATGACCTTTGTCGCGCCTGGACTTGAATTTGTGCGTGCGGCCGTTACGCACCAGTTCCAGCACACGGAAGTCATCAAGACGTGCGGTTGAGCCACCGGAGAACACCTCGACGAATTCCTTGGGAACTGCCTTATCGCCGTTGGCGACATAGACGATATTGGCCATCGAGCCGTCTTCAAATGACAGATTTGCGACCAGGTTGTCACGGTTGTAGGCGAGACAGTCTGGCAGGGCTTTTGCCCACACGGTTTCGATGGGAGAGTTCACCAGTGACCGGGCGAGATCGACGAAATGACACACCTCACCCACGACACGACCCCCGTCTTCATGGGCCCAGTGCTCACGAGCCAATTGTCCGGCATTGATTCGAATATGGACCATCATGGGCTCGACGCATTCGGCAAAGAAGTCGCGAATCTTCGTCGTCAGGGGAGCGAATCGCCGGTTAAAGCCCACCATGAGGAATGGCGCCGATCCTGCTAACAGTTGGCGGTCATACTCGCAGACGATGCTAGCAAGCTCAGTGCGATTGATACAGAGCGGCTTCTCGCAGAAAACAGCTTTGTCCGCGGCAAGGCCCTGCGCCACATATCGGGCATGGGTATCGTGGCGCGACAGGATAAAAACGGCGTCTGCTTGAGGGTCATCGAAGATGTCTGGCGCGGTTGAGGTCTTAACGAAACTGCAGCTTCGAAAGGCAGACTCCGCGCTGTAACCAGAAGAACTCGCGACGCCGAAAAGCTTTGCGCCAGCGATACTGGCAAGCCGAGGGAAGATCACGCTCCGAGCAAATCCGCCAGCCCCGATACAGGAGATGTTGACGCTGGTCGGACACCTTCCGCTGCTTCCAGGAGAAGTCACGCTCCGCGACTCGGTCACCCGCGGCTCATCTTGCTCGACGGAATATCGCAGGATGATCGTGTAAGCTTTCTTTTCGCGAATCAGTGCATAGGCCGAAGCAGCATCCTCAACTGCGCATTGCTGCCTGGTCAATGCGCCGAGCTCGATCGATCCGGTGGCCAACAGGTCGAGGAACGCTTCCATGTTTCGGCGTTCGGTCCAGCGGACATAACCGATGGGGTAATCAATCCCTTTCTCCTCGTAGTTTGTGTCATAGCGCCCTGGCCCATAGGAACGTGAAAGTGCAACGGACAATTCCTTGTCGTACAGACTCCGGCGCTCGACCCCCATTTGAATGTCGCCAACCACGATCACGCGGCCACGATCGCGCAGGAGCGTTGTTGCCAGCTCCAACGGTTCCGCGGATGGTGAGGCGGCAGTGATCACCGCGGCATCGATTCCAAAAGGGCTGAAGTGCCTCACGGCGGCCAGTGATTGTGGGTCGTTCGACAGGAGGGCGAGGTGAGCTCCGAAATGTGATGCAAATTCCACGCGTGCGAGATCCACATCAAGCGCAAGAACCCGGCACCCGCTGGCTTTTGCTAATTGAATCGCCACGAGACCCACCAGGCCTGCTCCAATCACAGCCACGCTTTCGCCCAGGTGCAAGGCGGCCTGCCGCAATCCCTGCATGGCGATTGCGCCGATCGTGGTGAGGCTGGCGGCCTCCATCGATACGCCCTGTGGAACTCGGGCCACCAGGTTGCGCGGAATGAAGTTGATCTCAGCATGGTTCGCATAACCGGCCCCACCGCAAGCCACACGGTCTCCCGGTCGCAGATCATTCACCCCGTCGCCAACAGCTCGCACGACTCCGGCCGAACTGTAGCCAAGTGGAGAGAGCGATTCCAGGCGAGACTTCACCTTCCGGTAGGCAGCCGCAACGCCCTCCGCTTGTGCAACTTCGAGGACTGCACGAACCTGATCGGGACGCGCGAGCGCCTTGCCCAGCAGGCTCTTCTCCGCGGTCTCGAGCTTCATCTGTTCCGTACCGGCGCTGATCGCGGAGAACAGTGTCTGTACCAACACCCCGCCGGGGCGCAGTTCCGGAGATGGGATCTCGCACACCTCCAAGTTGCCGGATTTCAGATCTTGCAGAATCGCTTTCACGAAAGAGGCCTCAGGGCTGTGGCCGTTGTCGATGCTCGTCAAACTACCTTGGCCAACGGAGCCGGTACAGCTGGCAACGCAGCACAGGGCTCATCCGGCGTACCCCAGAATTCCAGCTTGCCGTCCAAGCGGGCCGCAACGAGCGCACGTTGCACCAATCGGCGCAGAGGTCCGTGGTGAGGATAGATGACAAACCTATGATTATTGAAGATGGGACGGAATCCCCCTGCACGAAAAGTGGCTGTGAGAGATGTGGGGGTGAAGTAGTAAAGATGGGTTGAATTTACTCTCTCCTCCCAGCGCTGACGCATCAAACGAGCGCGCACACAATTGGCGTTAGGTGTGGCGGCTACCAAGAACCCTCCGGGGGCACAAAGCCGCCGGAGGTTGCGCATTTCCGACCAGGGAGATCGCAAGTGTTCAATTACGTTCCACAGCAAAATCCAGTCGAACTGAGCGTCAGGGCGGTCAGCGAGGAGTTGATCTATGCCTGCATACACAGGACTTATTCCCGCCAATCGCACTTCTGCCCGCGCGTTTGGGTCGGGCTCGATACCTGTCGTAACCATCCCGTATTCCCGGGCGACGGTTGCCAGGACTCCGGATCCGCAACCGTAATCAAGAACATGCTGTCCCGAAAGGAAGGGATGGTGCTGCCGAAGAGATTCGAAGAGTTGACGCAACACGAAGCTTGTGGTCGGCGCGAGCCGCTCACTTGATGTTTCTGGGGAGGTCCGAGGGTAATAAAGTTCCTCATATGCCTGACTGAGTCTCTTCTCGTCGGGTTGCGGCCATGCAAACTGAAGGTCACAGGAGGAAGACCTGCACCGCCACACCTCTGTGTGGCGCAAAGTCATAACTCGCTCAGCAGAGGATTCACAGAGCAGACAATGCATGATTCGGTACTCTCCTCGCAATGAACTCGGGCATTGCCTCAAGCTTTATCCGCAGATGGCTCGGCTTCAGCGAGCGCAACGCCCATGCCAATGAGTAGCCAGAAAAACATTGCATGATACGGAGACTCGAGGGTTACGTTGGCAGAGGCAAAAGTGGCAAGGGCGACAAAGCAACTCAGAAGGCAATTAGCCAGGAGCGCCGTTTCTGCACCATGACCCCCACGAACGAGCTTGATCAGGAGTTTCACTGACAACAATGCCGCCACGGCCATCATGAGCAATCCAACGATCCCCGTGCGAGCTAGAATGGCCAGATACGAATTGTGTGGATCATAATGTTCAGCCTGAACCACATGGAGCGGCTCCTCCTCGTAGAAATCGTGAGCGAAACCGATACCAATCACCGGGGCAGAGAGCCAGAGGAAGATAACCCCGAGCCAAAAAGCCGCACGCCAAGCTGCGTTTATCTCCTCCAGTGGAGAAACCAGTGTCTTGAACTTCAGCGTGAAATCCACCAGGTGTGCTGCGAATATATAGAGGATGCATCCAGCGAGCGACAGTGTCAGGACGACCCAACGCCAGCGAATTCGGCTTCGCAGACTGGTCCGAGAGCTCACGACCAGCATTGCTCCTCCGGCAGCACAGCCGAGTACTGCTGAGCGGTGACCTGAAAGGTAAACGTAGAGAACATTAAGCAGAAACACGACAACGACTCCACCTCGAAAAAGGATGTTTCTGGGCATGGCGCCATGGCGCAGAAGATTAACAATGATCAGCAACGAGAACATTGCGAACACTACCGCTTGCCCCTGAACGATGACCGAAGCATCGACGGCGTTTTCATCTATGACACGGTGAATGTCCAGCGCAGATAACAGTACTGTCCATAGACTAGTTAGGGTGCTGACTATCACAACTACCGCACCGATCGTGCGTAGCACCGAATGCACCGGTGTGCGTTGCAGAACGAGCCAGCCTATAATCGCGAAAAGCGCGTAGTAGACCACAGCAAAATTCCGCAAAACTGCTAGTAGAGGTGCTGACAACCCCGAAGCAAACTCCACCCCCAGTCTCACAGAACCGAACACGACGTAGGCAATGACGAAGATCAGGATGCGGCGCGCGAGCCGCTCTCTGGGAAATAGTAGGATCTGTTTGTTCGCCAGAGACATCCCCAAAACCAGCAGAAGGAGCGCCATACAGATTTCAGTGATGTAAGCGGGCCCAATTCGGAGCTTCGAAAAAGAATCGGTGAATGCAGCTGTGCCCGCAATCAATCCCGTTAACAGGCCGAGCGAAACCTGCTGTGAATATGAGCGGAGGAAGAGGAACGATTCGTTGATTGCAAATAGACCGATACCCCACGCAGCATCCCAGAGATCAACTGCAAACGGCACGGTGGAGTCGATTCCGGACGCTATTACGCGGGGCAGACGATCGGCCTTGTTCCTCATCGAGACGATTCCGGGGCGAGTGGTTCGATGGCCTGCAGAATTACCGCTTCTAACCGCTCGGTAAACTTGGGCGCCGTATACATTGCAAGAAACCGCTCACGTGCGACATTCCCCATGCGGGTTCGCAGGTTAGGGTCAGTTAATAACCGTATGATCGCTTGAGCTACACTCTCTGGATCTCTCTTCCTCACGATAAGACCCGTTACCCCGTCTTTCACGGTCTCTTCAATACAGCCGGCGTTGGTGGTGACTACGGGCAGCCCCGCGCGCATAGCTTCCAAAATCACGAACGGGTGCCCTTCGAATGGATAATACGTCGGCAAGACGAACACGTCAGAACTCAGAAAGAGCTGTTGTTTCGCTGTGGGCCCGACTGGCCCGGGGAATTCAACATAGTCGGCGATCGCTAGTTCATCGACTAGTCGTTCCGCAAGGAGCTTGTCTTCGGGTCTGCACCACTCGCCAGCAAATGTGAAGACGCAGTCTACGACTTTCAACACGGAGGGAATTGCGCGCAGCGTATCGAAAATACCTTTTTCTTCAAGGAGGGTAGCGAGGAACAATACTCTTCGGTGCGCTCTTTGCGATCTTGCGTCTTTGGTGCCAGCTGCGCAATCAGGAAGGCCGTTTGGCACCACCCTTACCCTGTCCCGATCAATTACGCCATCAAACGCCCCCGTCAGAGTGTCACCCAAGACGATCGCTCTTCTGACGTTTCTCAGGGCAAAGCGAACTAACCAGCGCATGGGGGTTGAACTGTTCTTATAGAACTGGGGAAAATAACTACCGTGAAGATGGACGACGACGGGCACCCGTAGGAAGCGGGCTGGAACAAGAAACAGGCAGTCGCGCACAAAGGGCAGTGAGGCCTGCGAGATGGGAACATAAACGACCGCAGGGTTTCGTTGGAATAACAAGCTCAGATATTTCATTCCCTGCGACAGGGCCAGCCGAATGTTCGTCCAATCGACTTTCCCAACGTTTGCCAGATCCCTGCGGTCGGCAGTGTCCAGATGAACGATCGGCATCGCTTCATTCAAGCCCTCCAAGACCACATCTGTGGCCACGCTCATGCCATTGTAAGGGGGCGGTGTGGGACCGATGATAAGAACAGGTTTGGTTTGTAGCGATCTGGCTTTCACTCGGTAGGACTTTCGTGATGAGCCGCGGGATGTGAGCTGTGACCGGGAAATCTATGCAACAGCGGTGCTTGCGACTGTTGACCAACAAGCAAGAAGGCGATCGTGCCGGCTAAGAACAGCAGCACCGCCACCATGAAGCTGCTTATATCAATCGGATTTCCCCAGGAGGCCCGACGGCGTAAGAACTCGACAATGACAAGCCATGTCGTGCAAGCTACCCAAGGCAGCAATCCATGAAGCAGAAACAACCCCCGCGCACGAAACTGCCGGGCGGTGATCCATAGCAATGCAATGCCAAACGCCGCGCTGCTTATGGCGCTGGCGTAGGCCGCGCGCAGCAGAGTGCCGCCGAGGAACAAAGCGCCACCAACGATCAGCCCACGTAAAATCACGATTCCCACCTGCGCTCCCAGGGCTACCCTCTCTCTGCCGGTGGCGCCGAGGTACGCTCCGCAAAAAAGGCCGACGCCAGTCAAAGAAGCGGCGAGACAGAGAACTTGCGAAGGGAACACTGTTCCACCATATGAGGGCAGAAAAATCGGAATAAGAAAGCACGCGTAATAGGCCAAGGCGCCGAGTAAAGGCAAGGCCCAGAACATCAACCGGAAAGGCTCGGGAGACACATCACGCTGCCGGCCATTGCGCGATAGTCTGGCCGCCGCCCAATGCGGATACATTACTTGAGACACCATCTCGGGCACGTAGTTCAGCAACCTTACAGCGAATGCGGCCACCGCAAAGTACCCCACTGCGGCAACGCCCAGAAAGCGCGCGATCAGCAACCGATCCATGGTCCAGTTGATGGTGGCGGTTAGGGTAAATAGCATGATGGGCGTACCAACGCGCAACAGGGTCCCGGCGAGCTTTCGGCCGGGCAAGGCAAACGAATACGCTGGAACGCGGCCAAGAAAGAGGATGCTGACGAAGAGGTAGGAGACAGTCCAGGCAAATACAAAACCGGTGAGGCTCCAACGGGGAATGAGCAGGAACGCTCCGACCAATACGCCGGCATTAAGGAGGACGGTGAAAGCCGAGAGGAGTCTGAATTGATCCTGTGCACGGAACAAGAACATCAGAAAATTCGTCCAGCCCTGCAACAGCAGAAACGTCACAAACAGCAGGAGCACGTGCCAGGTAACCTGAGCTGTCTGCCGAAACGCCGTTCCTAGAACTAAGAAAGCGAGCGCTGCGAACAGGGCCGTGCTCACCGCATTGATCCAGAAGGCAGTTTGTACGAGGCGATGGGATTCGTCCAGTTTCCCGTCTGCATGTGCGCGGGGAAACTCGCGCGCCAGTCCGTTCAATGCCCCCATATGGGCAAGCAGGCCGTAACTGTAGGTAATTGCAAAGATGTTCCAGACTCCATAGAGCGCGGGGCCCAGGCTCTTTGCCGCATACACGTTCTGGCCGAAAATCAGAACACATGTGACTCCGATTGCCCCAAAATACAGGAGCGAATGGAACGGCAATCCCCAGCGTTTCGCCAGCCCTCCGATTGCGCTAACGGAATCCGTGACCGCCACAGTCGAAACGGCGTCCCTTTCCGGGGTTGTTGGGATCCTGCTGGTGACCACGAATCTAACCGTGCTCTGCGAGTGTGTTGCTCAAGCTGCTCAGGGCATAGAGCATCCAGGCTTGTCCCCAACGTGCGTAGGGTATGCGAATGGTGTAAAGCCGGTGTCGTTGAAAGTAGAAGTAGCCGAGGGGCGACCACATGTTTCCCAGCGCCCAGCGCAACGTGCTGGCAATCTTCTCGCCAGCATCGACGGCAGCGTACTCGAGGTACGTCAGGATTGCTTGGGCAATACAGTGAATATCCACCGGGTAGTCACGGTCAGGGTAAAACCTGGGTGCGCCATTTGGCCCGAAGAAGTGGCTATCCCAGAAGTGGTAGGCCTTGCGAGCAGCTGTCGAGAATTGGCCGTCTTCGCTATACATTTCGTACCGTGACAAAGCAACGAGGTTAAAACCCGTGTGGTAATGATCGATCCATGCTTGGTTGGCAGCCTCCCCGTAGGGCCAATAGCCGTCTTCCCGCAGCCGTTTTGCTGAGAACCAGACTGCCTGCTCCCCGACTTCAAAGAGCCGCTTCTCCCCCGTGTATGCCGCGGTTCGCGATAAAAGGGCAGCCGCAAGCAAATTGACGTTATGGATCTGGGTATCTTGTGCTGGGATGTAACGGAAATGCAATCCGCCTTTCTGCCTCACGATGAGGTCGGTTAGTAAGAATTCACAACTGCTTCGCGCTACATCCAGGTAGGCGCGATCGTGAGAAATGTCATAGGCATCCAAGAATGCATTCGCAGCAAAGATCGTGCACACGGCATTGGGGCTGTTTTTTGGCGCAAAGAAGGCCCGTGATTGCCAATCAAAGTTGTAACCCCAGCTTGCATCGTGAGAGTTCCGTGCCTGATGTTCGAGTAGCCATGACAAAAGCTGTAGGGCTGTCTCGTAATGACCACCATTCGGATCGTCCCGACTAAGTTTCAGGAACGATGAAGCACAAAGGGCGATGCACTTCGGGTTCCTTGCCTCCGATATACCTAGAATTGAGCGGAGGTTGAGCGGCGAGCGTTTGTTCAAATGAATCATGACGAGCCGGGCGAGCTTCCAATTCTTCAACGGCAGTTTGTTGAACACACGACTAGACAAGCCGTCATAGGGGTCGTGGCCTGCGAAGTCGTGGGCTCGGAGATGGGTAGCCAGGCGCGAGATGATTTCCTTTATCTCCTCCACCCGAAGAGCCCAGGACGGCCAAGCTATTTGTCGTACTGCAAGGGTAGTATTCGAGGTCGGCTCGGCGGGGGTTCGCATAACGGATGGCGAAATCTTCTAGTTGCGACGGCCAATGAGCGCAAATGTATTCGGCAGCCCAAGCCGCGATCCCAAGGTCTGAAACGTCGCGCTTTGCGTTGAGAAGTAAGGAATCAATTCGCAATCGAAGCCATTTGACTCCAACAACGAGCAAATTGCACTCTGATCGACCCCATTGCGGGTAACATGGTACTCGGCATCGTCTTCTTTGCTTCCCACAACGTATACACCTCGTAACCGCCGAATCCGAGTTCGCAATCCCTGCCACAAATTTCCCTGGAAAATTCGCCATGCGAAATACGACATGCTGCTAATCATGTAGCTTGCTTTACTGATCGTGTCGTAGCGGAGCGGATCTTGAAACGAGAAGAACTGACCTCTCGCCTCAATATGCGTTAGAATCCGCCGGATCAATTCAAGATAGTCTGGTACGTGATGCAGAAACGAGTTCGCCACCACCACGTCGTAGTGCCCAAGGTGAATCAAGGCATCCCACACGTCTTCATGGCGCAACTCGAGATTGTGGGAGAAAGGTTCGCACAACTCGTGCAAGTGTTTCAGCTGGTATTCGGAGATATCGACCGCGGTGACCCTCGCTCCCATGCGAAGAAACATATAGGTGCAAGATCCTTCTCCCGCTCCAAGGTCCAAAACCCTGACCTGCTTCCCGTTCTGCAGTGCCGCTGAATAGACCGACTCAATTAAAGAGATGTGCAGTTCAAGGATGCGCCTGTGCTTCAAGTGCGGCGCTGCATTAACGTAGTTGCGCGCCCCAACTTCGTCGTATAGACGACGGTTGGCGCTTGATCCCGATATGCGATCACCCATTGTGGCCATTGCTCTTAAACAGGCGATAAAGGAGCCGGTTGCGCTGCCAGCTCGAACTGAGTTGATCCGAAACGTCCTGCACGATGCGTTTCCCTGGGTCGCTTGGGGGCAAGCTTTGCCAGCGTGGCGACAGAATGATCCACGCCACTGCCAGCAGGATCCCTCCCGCCGCGAACAGGCCGATGATGAGCAAGCGTGGCGGGAACGACTTCTTTTCGGGCAGATCGGGGAAGTCTACGACCTTGATGGTCGGAATCTCTTTCGCCTCCTGAATGCGAGCCAGTTCGTATTGTTTCGTGAGCAGCTCAAACACGGCTTCCTGGATTCTTGCCCGGCGGTAGAGATCCACCCAGGTGACCCCCAATATCGGCAGTTTTCGTATCGTTGGGTAAAGATCGTCGACTGTGTTGCCGTTGCCCGCTGGTGCGGTTTCGCTGCCGGCGACTGCGTGCAACTGTCGCCGCAGTTCGTCAACCCGCGCCCTGGCGCTGCGGACTCGAACATTGGACGCCGTATAAATTTGTTCCAGCCCCTGGAGTTCAGACTCGGCAGCGATGAGCTGCGCTTGCATTATTGCCTCGGACTCCACCATCGCCTTGGTCTGTTCCTTTACATCGAGGACGGTGGTCTTGCTGGAGAACTCACTCAATTCCTTTTCCGCGGCCTCAAGGTCCTTTTGCACTGTGACCAGGCGTTGTTCTACGAAAATGCGTTCTCGACGTGCAGTGGATGTGCTGACCTCAGCCAAAAGACGGTTTAGCTCGTCCACGTACGCCGACGCCATCTGGCGTGCCCTCTCCCGTTTCCGGTCACTCACCTCGATGGTGATGACACCGCTTTTGCGGTCTTCGTCAACCTCGGTGCGGTCATCGAGCTTCTTAATCGCATCGTCACGGTAGCGCTTCCAATATTCCCTCTGGAGCTCAAAGCGCTCGACAATTCGATCCTGCACTGTGCGGCTGTGCAACAAGTAGGAGTAGAGGGCTGCGTTGGTTTTCTGCCCAAGACCGATCTGCGCCAGGGTGCTGAGCCCGGGTCCGGACGAGTCCCCCTTTCCTCCCCCCAGCAAAGAGGCGAGCATCGCCGCTCCCCCCTGCTCATCGGGCGGCATGATACGGGTTTTCGAGGTGTACAGGTTCGGAATCAATAAGGCGACTACCGTGCCGGCCAGCAATGCATATACGAATGCGCGCCGCACCAGGGTCCGCTGCTCCCACAACAGCAACAAGTGCGGGGAAGAATAACTTGAGCGGAACTCGTGGATTTTCGATGGCGGCCGACGCGGATCAAAGATCGTGTCGGCATCCGATCGGACCGTTATTTCTTCTGGAACGGGCTTGTCCACTACGGTTTACTCCTATCGCCAGATCTGTTGGTCGAGGGAAACTAGATCCCTCGCATAGCAAAGAAAACGGTGTGAATCAGAATCGCCAGGTCCATGAACAGGTTTCTGTTCTTGATGTAATAGATGTCATATTCAATGTTTTCGTGGATCAGGTACGCTCGGTCGGCGCTGAGCTGCCAAAGTCCGGTCAGTCCTGGTTTCACCTCCAGCCGTTGACGGTGCCCAACGGTGTATTGCTCGACGATGAAAGGCATCTCCGGCCTCGGGCCGACCAGCGACATTTGCCCCATGAGTACATTGAGAAGTTGGGGCAGTTCGTCCAGACTGGTTCGCCGGAGGAACCTTCCAAATCGTGTGATTCGTGGGTCGCTCGAGGCCCTTGGTGAGTATTCGTAATGCGGAGCATCCACGTACATAGTTCGGAACTTATACATCTGGAAGGGACGACCGCGTCGTCCTATGCGCTCCTGACGGAAGAGTGCGGGCCCCTTAGAGTCCAATTTAATGAGAAGAGTCAGCAGGACGAAGATCGGCGCCCCAAGGGCCATGATCAAGATCGACGCAAGCAAGTCGCCGATCCTTTTCGATGCCTCGTAAGCGCGCCGATGTAGCCCATTCCCGAACCTCGCCAACAGCACGCCATCAATATCGTCGTAGTCCAGCAGGGCACCGGAGGGCACAAAGTGCGAGGGAACAAAAGCTACCCTGGCATGGGCGGCGAGTGCCTCGTTGATTGCTTCGAAGAAACGGTGCGAAGTGAGCGGGATTGCGATGACGACCAGGTCAGCGCCGTAGCGAGTGATGAGCTCCCGCCGAACCGGACCTTGGATCACGGGCGCCGACCGGCGGCGGTCGTAGCTCATCTCAAAAACCACGCTCCCCACTTTGGCGGCGTCATCGTCGACAAATGCAACTGGATCCAATCCCAGTTTCGGCGAGCGGCGGAGGGCTGAAAACACCCGCCGTCCGGTGGAGCCGGACCCGTAGATAAGCACCTTCTCGATTCCGTATCCTCGGGAATGTAGTGTTCGAACGAGCCTGTATACAAGATCTTTCTCCACGAACAGCGACAGAGGCACGATTGTGACCGAGATCAGCAAGAGCCATCTAGAGACCCACACATTCGTGAAAAAGCTCGCGGCAAAGACAATCAGAAATGCCTGTATCGAAACTCGCAACACCTGTTCCGTCTCGCGAATACGCAAAAGGCCATTGCCGCGGTTGTACGCGCCAACACGATCCAACATCAGCACAACAACGATCGCGAACCCGAAGGCAACCCCGAATACTGCCTTGAGTGGGTACTGAATGTGCTTGCCCAGATGCAGGTTGTAATAGGCCAAATACCCGACGACCACGGCGAAGCCGACGGTCAACAGGTCGATCATTGCTTCGGCAAAGGCAATACCACGGCGAAAGCGCTCCGCGGTCCTACTCTTCTGAGCGACTTCGACTAGGCTTAACTCGGCCGTCAGCGTAGGATTCGGCTGAGTAGGGGTCGGGTCGCCGGTTGCGTTACCGATTCTGACTGTGGAATGCATCGGTCCTGCTATCTGAGGAACTCAACGAAATCCCTGGAATTGGGGTGTTTGTTGGTTGTTATTCGTGGCGCATGCAGTTCGGGAGAGCTTCAGTGAGTTCGCACCCTCGGCCAGAAACTGAATTGAAAGCCGACGGAGAGGTTGGATTGCCGGTTCTCCGCCAGTAGAGGAAGCAACCACTGCTCGTATTGCACATTGCCATTGAAGCGGAAGCCCGCCTTCGTAAAGATATCAGCGCTCAGGGCGACGTCATTTTGACTTCCTCCCCGGGGCAGAAACTGGCGGTCGACTTTCCGGTGGCGAAATTCCAGTGCGATTTTGTTCCTTGGGGACAACCAATACGTCGTCTTTGCAGATTCACCTTGCGCGGCTCGGCCTAGCCAACTGCCGATGGATCTTCCGTTGTTGGTGTACCCATCGACATATTGACCGTTCCAGTAGAAGTAGCCACCCGGTTCAACATCGTAATTGACGGCACTGGTGGATCCGCCCTCAAGCCTCAGGTCGACCTTCGGAATTTTCGGGATCTTGGCGAAGTAAAGGCCCCCCTGAAAAATCGACTGCCTCATGTAAGGGATTGGGGAAGCCTCGTCTTCGCTCATCGCCTCGCCGTAGAAAGTTAACCAGTCGCGAAGCTTCGGAAGCCGATAGGAGAAGTCGGCGCCGCTGCGTCCGTCTCCAAGCGCGGCTCCGTGGACGTGAACACCGAAGGTGCTCTGGAAGAATGTCTTGAAGGTAAGCGGGTTCCCGGGGCCGCCGTAGACAGTCGTCTTTGTGAGACCGAATTCGAAGTTTGGAGTTAACTTGAGGCTGATTTTCTCACCGCTGAGAAAGGGCTGCGGATGTAGGGCGTGCCCGTACTCTCCGATTAACCCCCCGGGAGTGTTGTTGACAAACTGGTGCCCTGAGAGCTGTCCCAGAAAGACCTGTATCCGGATCGCGCCCAAGTAACGGAACAGCCATGGCAGGCGGAACGGCTGAACTCGGTCAATGCGGAGCATGTTGTTGAGCGGTTCCGCATTGTTGGTAAACAGCAGCGCGCCATTCTCACTGGGGCCCCACCATTGACTCTGCCTGCCATACGAAATTTGCCAGTTCTTGATCGTCATGCCGACATACGCATCGAGCAGGCGAAAACGATGGGTGGCTGCGATCGGCAAGGAAGGAGCGTTCGGTGGAAGATCGTCGACGCTACCGATAAAGGCTAGAGCGGCTGGGGAAGGCGCCGGCGCCGATGGTGCCGACTCATACTCACTGCGCGCATAGATCACAAACGGGCCTGCCGTGGTCCATCCTGACCCACCGACCACCGCATTGAACCCTTCCTGGTATGGCCTGCCGTAGTCGTTCAACAAAGTTTGGCCAAAGTGCTGATTGTCGGTGAGCGGCCTGCCTGAGATTCCGAGCGAACGCTGGTATACAGATTCGACCTGAGCGCTGACATTGCTCTCACCACTCATCAGTTCAAACTCACGCGCGAATTCCTCTGAGAGGGCGTCGTAGAGTTGCTGCACTTCCAAGGGACTGTCACTTTCGGCCCAGTGTTCCCCAGCTTCGCTGGTGAGACGTGCACACTCCAGTCGTGTCCAGGGCCGCAATCCTGCTGTCGCCGTCCCAATGTACCCAAGGGCAGCAAGGCGTTCGAGGGCTGGATACACCCAGCTGTCCAGCGGCACGTACGGCGACCCCATCGACCCTGAAGAGCGGCCTCCTCCTTCCTCTTGCAAAAATTCACTCGGCGGCTCCCATGCGCGGCCGCCCACCTCAGGTTTTTGATGACGGTTGTAGACGCTCTGCGCAACCAGGTACCCGAGAACACTCCCGACCAGGACATCCGAGGGGAAATGTTGGCGCCCATGGATTCGTGAATAGTCCACCGCCGCCGCAGTGCTGTAGGCGAACAGCTTGGGAAGAATCCCCGGGTATTCGTGAGCGATCACGCCAGCCACTGACCAAGCCGCAGCCGCATGCTCGGACGGGAACGATGTCCCGCTCTTGAAAAAAGCTCCCCCTCCGTTGCCTTGGTAAGGCCGTTGCCGTCCCAGCGAATATTTGAAGGTTTCGCTCACCAACAAGCTATTCAGGGCGGCCTCGCCGGCGAGCCAGCCCGTCTCGCGCCAGTGTTCGTTGTGTTTCGGGAAGCTGAGCAGGTACATGCCTGCACCGGAAGCCACAAGCGCGCCCACTGCCAAATTCGAGACGCTCTTATAGTGATTTATCGTTGAAGCCTGTCGTGAAAGAGAGTTGCTGTAAGCTTGGTCGGTCACGAGAAGTCCAGCCGCGATGCCGCCAAGAGGAACGAGCCACGCAGCATCGGCAAAACGGATCCGTGCGGGACTCGTCCAGATGTGCCTTTGATCCTGGCCCAAGTCCTCCAGCAGTTTCGGGAAACTGCGTTTTCGATTCGCCTCGTCGTCCTTCACAGCTTGATTGCTGTGGTCAGACCCAGTTGAAACATGAGGTGCGCTGTCAGACGCCGGAGTCGGCGGTTCTTCCTGATCCTGGGCCGCAGCCGCGTTCACCAGGAACAATGCGGCGCTCAGAAAGGCGCAAACCACTGGCAGTCTCTTCCCTGAAACCAAGGTCCCAGCCTAAGGATGGATGTAAGCAATGGTAAGGGCGACAGAGGACGCCACCTGCGCGGCCTGCAGGATCTGCGTCCAGTTGCGCGCTCCGATCTTCGGGGCACGCTCCGGCACAACGATGGAGTCACCCGGCTTCAGCACCGCGTTTAGCGGATCGCCGGACCAGAGACCTGAATTGTTTTTTGCCGAGAGAACGGAACCGTCGGCGCGGACCACAAACGTAGCGTTCCTGTCGGCAATGGCTGTCGTACCCCCGGCCTGGCTCAGATACCACTTCGCGCTCCGCCCGGGAAGATAGCTGACGGCAGTCGGGTTGAAGACCTGGCCCCGGACCATCACATAGTTGGTTTTCTTCGGGATGATGAGTTCGTCGCCATCCTGCAGCGTTACGTCGGCCGAACTCTTCTCGAATGCGCTGAGGGTCTTCGCATCGGAAGGGACATGAATAACGACGCGGCCCCGAGGAGCGCTGGCTTCCAGTTGCTGAAGCGTGCTTTCCGTTTGCGCAAGAGCAGTGAGTTTGAGGTTCCGCTGATCCGGATCGTTCTCGGGCAAAGTCCTCAGATAAGTTTGTTCGGTTTTAAGACGCTCCACCATCTCCTGTTGCGAGTTCATCTCCACTTCCTGGACCTGCGGGCGAAGCAACACGGCCCCGTAAGGGAAAGCCTGCGAAGTGAAACCGCCACTTCTCCGCAAGACCGAACTCAACTTTTCGCCCGGCTCAATGCCATACGACGCCGGGTGCCGCACTTCTCCACGAACCTTGACCGAAGCTCCCAGATCGTTCCATTGCGGCACTTGCCGGATGGTGAGCACGTCTCCGTTGCGAAGGGCGACATCCTCGCTCGCGTCGCCACTCAGCGCGGCGGATAGTTTCAACTCGAGTCTTTCATTTGTGTTGGTAGGAGCGTTCGCTGCGGCAAAACGAGTCAGGTCGGCGCTATCTGCGTCAGCGCTTCGTTTCAGCCCTCCGGCGACACGTACCAGGTCCTCCACGCGCATGTTCGTTGCCAGGGGGTAGCGTCCCGGCTTCGCGACTTCGCCCTTGATGTAGACCGTTGCCGGCTCAACGTTGGCCGCATTGCGGTGAATGAGGATCCGGTCGCGTGCCTGGAGCGCAACGTTGTCCAGGGGATTCCCCTCAAGGGCTTGCCGTAAGTCGACACTTAGGATTTTCATCGTCCCGTCTGCCTGGGTACGAAAGAGCTGGGCAGACTCCAGGGAAGCATCCGGAGTCGCTCCGCCGGCAAGGTAGATCGCATCGCGAAGATGAGCTTCGCCGGAGGTGCGGTACTTGCCTGGAGTCCGAACTTCTCCACCCACCCAAACATCGGGCGGGGCCTGGAAGTCGTACCGACTGAAGATACGCACGGTGTCGAGAGGCTGCAGCGTTGGAGCCGACGCCGGGGTAGCGAGAGCTGCCGCCAGATCGAAGCTTTCCACGCTTGGGTGAAAGTCCGGTGGGTTCAAGCGCACGATCTCCGCATAATGTGGAGCGGGCTCGGGTAGAAGGTCTGCGTAGGACGCAATCACATCCGCAAACTTCATTCCCTTCTTGTAGGAGTAGCGGCCGGGGCGCAGAACATGTCCTTGCAGATAAACCGCGTCTTCGTTGTAGGCGGCAATGGGGAAAAGATGAATCTGGTCTCCACCGTGTATCACGAAATCCTGAAGCTGCTGGTCGACCGAGCGATCATCGCCCTCCGACTTCAGGTCCACGGACAGCATGGTCCGCTTTTCATGCGCCTCGATGCGCTGAACCTCGATATGACGAAGCGTTGCGGTCGGTAGGATTCCTCCGGCCAGCTCGAGAGCCTGGGCCAGTGAGGTCTCGCTCTTCACTTCGTATACGGCGGGGCGCCGGACCATGCCATCCACGGTGACCAATGGCCCAATCGGCGGGACAAGAAGCGTGTCGCCGCTCTGCATTTGTTGCACGTCAGAGCGAACACCGTGCAACAGCAGGTCGTAAGCGTCCACTTCCTGGATCAGCTGCTTTCCGCGATAGTGTTTTATAGTCCGCAACGAGCCACGACTGGTCACTCCTCCCGCCATAACCAAAGCGTTCAAGGGCGTGGAAAGCGAACTGACATCGTAGGCGCCTGGCTCCATGACATCACCGACAACGTAAACGCGGATCGTTCGCAGCCGGGCGACCGACACGTCCGCGGAGAGGTCGCGGAACTGAGTTCGCAAAGTGCGCTGGATCGTCAGCTGCACATCCGCGAGGCTCTTGCCGCTGACTAGGATCGGGCCCACTTCCGGGAGAGAGACTCTTCCTGTACGGTCGACCACCCGCGTCATTCGCTGGGAGTACCCCCCCCACAGATCGACAGCCAAACTGTCGCCGGGTCCCACGACATAGTCTGGCCCAACCGGCAGATCCATAGGGATCACGCTCGGGTCACTTGCACTGTTGCGAAAAACCTCCAGGCCGAAACGCTCCACCGGGCGCTGTGTGGCCGAGGCTTGTGTGTACATGTCGTAGAGCGAGGGAATGTCAGAGTATGGGTTGGCGGGACGCACCATTTTCACGGGTTCGATGCTGTCGTCCGTGGGGCGCGCTTTCGATCGCTTCGGGGCGATAGACTCGGCGGGGAGATTGCCGGCTGCGGCCATGGTGTCATAGCGACCGGCTAAGCTTGCATTCTGCTGACTGGACAGCAGGTCGGCAGCATTCGGCTGCATCGAGGGCATGCCGGGAAGCTTAAGTGACCCCGAGGAATCCGAAGGGGAGGTCGGCGAAGTGAAGGTGCTGGAGGTCGTGTCCAGGTTGTAGAAGCCCAGTCGGTTCTCTTGCGCAGGCTCATCTTCACGCTCGCCGCTCAGCAGCAAACGCGGTTGAGACGGAAGCGGTGCGGGTTCTGCGGGACTCAAGGGCAGCGATGGAGGGCAGTCCATAGGAGGCTGATCGACATGCAGTGGGCGTTCGGTTCGGGGCTTAGTACGTTCCACTTTTTCGCAGTCTTTGTCCCTCTGCGGATCGCAAGTTTCAACGCGCTGGGACTGCTCTCTCACCTCCTGTTGTAAAAGCTCATTGTCCTGCTGAGACTCAAGCGCGACGAGCCGCTTTGCCCGCTCTTTCAGCATGAGGTCTTGTTGCTTGCCTAGATACGAATCTGGGTTCGGAGTGGGAGTGAGATAGCCGTAGCGTTGTACTAGTCGCGTGGCGATGGAGCGAAATACCTGATCGCTTTCGAGCCGGTCATAAATCGCCTGATCGGTAAGGCTATCGTCCTCGACGATCTGTCCGTTGTCGGTGGCTTCTTTGGCGACCCAGCGCTTAAGTTCGACCATCAGCCCCGCATTGCGTGCGAGCACGGTACGGAGCTGCACCGCTGAAGCAGCAACCCGACTGTCATTCTCCTTCGCGAGTTCGGACAGTTCGGGTGTGCGGCTATTGCGCGTGTACGCGGGCTGTACGGCGCCCCTAGCGACATCGCGGTTCGCTACCTGTCCTTGGGAAAGGGGAATTAACGACATTGCCAGGAAGGCGACCAGAACCACTCGTGATATTGCTGCCATTCTGCAGTTTCCCATTGGATGCTTCCCTCCCCGCTAGATAATCTGTGGGGATAGATCTTTACTGTCATTACCCTTCAATTGACAGGTTCGACGTCGGCTTCGTCGATGTTGACTGAGACTGAGCGCTGCAAGAGAGAGATTGAAAGAACGACCCGCGCGCCATCGCGCCTGCGAATCAGGAGTCCCTCGACGCCAGCCATGATTCCATTCCTGACTCTCACTCTGCGTCCCGTCTTGAGGTAAGGATGGGGATGAACGACGGTCCGATCGATGATGCCTTGGCGCAAATTTTGGATTTCCTGGCCCGCCACCGGTACAGGCTTCCCCTGAGCGCACACTAGACCCACCACACCGGGCAATCGAAGTAAATCGAGGCGATTATGAGTGCCTACTTGCACGAACACATAGCTGGGAAACAGTGGTAGCTCGAGAACCTTACGTCGATCCTTCCAGCGGCGTACGGACTTATAGGTCGGCAAGAAAGCTTCTATATTGCGTTCCTCTAACTGCTGTGCAACTTGTTTCTCGTGTCTGGCAACCGTGTAAGCTGCATACCAAGGTGCCTGTGGCTTTCCTCCTTCGCCACTCACGTTATCCACCGCCTTCAGATCGCTCACCAGGGACACCGTACTCACAGCTTCGCCACCTCACTTACATGGGCATTTGTGAGATAAACCCAATAAAACGTTTGTCTTAGCCAGCAATCACAGGCTAAACGACTAGTTAACCGTCTTCCTGCTGTGGCCCCGGTCAAAGAAGACGTTGCTTGCTGGTCCACGGCCTCGCAAAGCGTCGAGAATCCCCTTCTCTGAGGACTCCACGCGACTTGAACGGATGCTCATCGTGGCCCAATAGAAAATGCAATCGTTGTTCCTTGATGCGAGTGTCAAAATCTTCAGACGAGGATAGCGATCAAACAGTGGATCGCAGATGCTCGGTCTATTCTCAAGTTCATCGTTTGCAATCACGAGCCAGTCCGGACGCATCTCTCCGACGAGGTCGATGATCTTGCTATCGTCCTGGACCTCCGCAACAACTTCAATGTCGGGTTGGCCGGAGATTACTTCGAGGACTACTTCGCGCATGAGACGGGGTTGGGTTGCAACCATGATTCTTATTTTGTCCACCGTCCGGGCCTCCGGCGAACACCGAGTGTGAAGCATGCTTCGAGAACGAGGGAGGCTCAATTTCTGGCGGGTGTTCAGTACCTATTTGGAGTGAAAGCAAGTACCGATTTAGTACTAAGGTGCGTTGAGTAGCTGCGGCGAGCGATCGATATTTTTGTTACAGATCACTTACCGAGTCGGAGGGAAACTGCTCGCTGTGCGGGGCAGGACGGAGGTGACCAAACTTCGACATGCAACCCTATGGGTTGACACCAGGATTTTGGGGAATAACTGGCTCGGAGTGGAGTCCAACTCGTCAATTCCAGAATCCCTGGGCTCGCCACCGCTCGATCGCTTCCAGCCGGTCCGTTGCTCCAGCTTTTCGCAGCATGTGTCGCAGGTGATTCTTTACTGTTTGTTCTGACAAGAAAAGTCGGGCTGCGATTTCTTTGTTGGTCAAACCCTCGCTGACGAGTTGCACGATCTGTTGTTCCCTGCGCGTGAGGCCCAGGTTTTTCCGAACTTGCACCCCTGGCTGCCAGGTGGCTAATTTTGCCAGATGATCGAAAAGAAACCGGCACAAAGACGACGGGCAGACCGCCTCTCCTTGAGCGACCGCACGAATGGCATTGCAGACATCAGCCGCCGATGCATCCTTGAGCACATATCCCGCCGCACCGTGCTGGACTGCGATGAGGAATTTTTCGGGATCTGGGTCCATTCCGAACATAAGAACTCTTGCGCTGGGCAGGTTTCGCTTGATTTCCAGCAGCAGGCCATCTGCCGACAGGGCGGTAGCCAAGGAGTCGCAAAGCACGACATCCGGATTCGCAGCCAACACCTGGAGAAGAACGCGCGGCCCAATGGCGGCCGCCCCGAGAACTTGAATGTTGCTCCTTCTGCTAAGCAAGCGGGCAAACACATCAAGCAGCAGCCGGTTCTCCGCTAATAGAAATACTCCGACCACTGATGAGTGATTCTCCATATCGCGACGTCCGTAATATTTGCTAGACGGAAGAGCACTCCATCGGTGCTGGCTTCACTCCGATACACCGGAGAGTTTTCGGGCACAGGGTTCCGGGCTGAGATGCGCGATGTCTGTTAGAGCGTCGGCCGAAGCCTAGGCTGTCCCGATGGAAGTGTCAAGACTCTTCAGCTTTTTGTTTGTTGATATCACCCCAAAATTATCTAGTTAGAAGGAGTTCTTTTTACAGGTCCCTGACAATTTACAGTTTCCTAACAATTCGTTGCTGACAGAAGCGCCCGCAAGTTCAATCTTTGATACTGGGCACCAACTCAAACTGAGGTTTGACCCGTGCACTTGAAGTTAACCAGAGAAGTGGCCTGCTGTACTTGAAAGGTAACCCAAGAAGTAACAGACACCCAGCGTCCCCACAAATTGTAAACGCGCTCACAGGAGATAGGCGTAACTTCCGTATCCTCACTGCAGAATCGGCCAGATCCGCACAGCAAGTCGGGAACCTCACCAGCAAGCAGCGAGGGCAAGGCGATACGACATTTGTAAGCGGAGAGTGTGTGGGATTCGCACACCGCGCAAGGAAGCAACTTGTTGACTCTGAATCTTTGAGTACGTCAACAATGGCGGTCAGTGTGACTTGCGGCCCCTCGGGGTCCAAGAAGCGTAAAAGTCCTTGCTGGGGATCCCCTTCACTGCGTCCGCAGTGTTTCGTCGATCGCCGTTGTCGCGCCCTGGTCGATGGTGATGACCTTCTGCACAGGCTGGTACCCACTCAGGGTGATGTCGACGACGTAGTTGCCGGGATTAAGCAGAATCTCGACGGGCGTGGTTTTCTCGAGCAGCCGTCGATTGATGGCGACCTGCGCCCCCTTGGGCGAAGTCTTGATGCTCACTTTGCTCATGCCGGATTGCGCACCGCCACCGCCAAAGATCTTCTTGAACTTTCCGACTGTCTTGATGTCGTCAGTGTTGCCCAGAGGGCGCAGGCGCGGAGCAAAGTGCAGAGCCTGGCCCGGCTGTCCGCTGGCGGAAGACGTCTCGTCGAGGAAGCCGGGTTTGCGCACCAGGATTGTGTGGTTCCCCTTCTCCAAGGCAAGGACCGCGGGCGTGACCCGGGCCGTGTCTCTTCCGTCCACGAAAATGGAAGCGCCCGCTGGATCGCTCGACACGTTGACGGTGGCGACCTGGGCTGTCAGGTGAACGACCAGGAATGCCTTCGCTGCCGACGTCACGTCGACCGTGCGGATTTCCTGCACGTAGCCCACTTTGGTGATCACGACGGAATGCTCTCCAGCAGGGAGTCCGGGCATCGTAAAGGGCGTCAACCAGTTGGGATCGGTGCGGCCGTCGATCTGTACCTGCGCGCCCTCCGGCGTGGAATCCACGGCCAACTGTCCGGGAATGGCAGCCGGGGCCGGAGCATTTTTTCTGTTTCTCGCATTGCGTGACTTGCCGGCTTTCTCTGCCACACCGCGCACGGGCTCAGTCAGAGCGGGCTCTTCCGCGATTTCTGTTTGCGCCGCGGGCAGTTGAGTCACTTCAGGTTGCACAGGAGCCGGCGCGGGGGCAGGAGCAGGCTGCGCCTCAGCGACCGGTGGCGATGGAACTCGTCCTTCCTCATCGGTGCTCTGTGACTGCGAATGCCAGTACACCACTCCACAGACGAGAACGATCAGGGCGACCGCCGCTGAAATCGAATACATCATCAGCTTCGGCGGCACGCTCTTGATTTCCTTCATGGCCTTTTCGGCCACTTCGCGTGGCTGGACCCTGGGCTTTTCCGGCTCGGTGCGCCGCAGCACGATCGAAGGCAGAGTCTCCTCTGGCGCAGCTTCTTCGCTCTTTGGCGGCGGGGTCGGCGCGACGTACGTCTCTTGCAGAGGAGGCAACTCGTCCATTTCAGAGAAGCTGGGGCCTGTGTTACCGCCACCTGTGTTCTCGGCCATCATGGGGTCGACGTTGATTTTGCGCGTCTCCACCTCAGGTTCGTCGGCTGTGGCTGAGGACATGTTGGCAATGGAACCTTGATGCGACCCCATCGACGCCTGGCCTGCTGAGCTGCCCGCTGCGGCCGCCGCGGCCCTGGGCGATTCTGTGGGCACTTTCTCAGTTTCGCGTGTCGGAGGAGTCCAGTAGGTCTCGAGTTCCTCGGAAGCGGACGGCTGCACCTGAAAGGTCGGTGGCGATTGCGATCCGGCACGCGAAGCCTGGGGAGGTGGCGGAGCGGAAGGAGCAGAGGCAAACTTGGCAGCGGCAGCCACCCTCACGCTGTCAGGCACGGCCAGACCTTTGGCCGGCGCAGCCGGCTTCTTGGGGGCCTTGCTCGCCGCTTCGCGGCACCGCTCCATGTCGGTAGCCATTTCGCGTCCGCTTTGATAGCGCTCGGCCGTATCCTTGGAGAGCGCCTTCATGATCACTTCGCTGGCAACCGGATTAATCCTCGGGTTGACCAGTGCGGGTGGGACCGGCATCTCCAGTGCGATCTTTTGTCGAACCGCATCGGCGTCGTCACCGGGGAATGCTTTCTGGTCCGTGATCATCTCGTAGAGGATCGCGCCCCATGTGAACAAGTTTGAGCGTGCGTCGATGGTCTCGCCGCTGACCTGCTCAGGCGACATGTAATGCAGAACGTTGGGTGGCGTTCCGGCGGCCACCGCGGCCATGTAGCCGGCGCTCGAGATACCGAAGCTGAGTATCTTGACTGTCCCGTCCCAGGTCACCATGACCTTGGCAGGCTCCAGACTGTAATGAAACACCTTGTGCTGATGGGCCTGATCCAGCCCCTGGCACACCTGGCGGCTGATATCGAGCAGATCCCAGATGGAAAAGCCTTCCTTGCGAGCCAGCATCGTGGCGATGCTGTTGCCTTGGATGTACTCCATGGCGGCGCAAAACTGCCCGTCGATCTCGCCCGCGCCATAGACCAGGGTGATGTTCGGGCTGCTTACCCCCTTCACGGTCTCGGCTTCTTGCAGAATGTGCTGAACCACTTCTTCGGCGTGCTCGCCGAACGCTTCCATGCGAAACGCCTTCAGCGCGAGGGTCTGGCCCGATTCCGGATCGCTGGCTTTGTAAACGCAGCTCCCGTCCGATTTCGCAAGTTCCCCGAGAATTTCGAAGCGGCCGATTTTCGTAGACATTTCTTCGCAGCCTCACCCAGCCAAAGGCCTCTTTGGGGTCTCTTTTGCAGGAGACCGCGCGTGATCGCTGGGGGCGAGTATCTGCAAGGATAGCTTGAGAAAGTAAGTGGCTTCGAGTTACGAAAGTCACGCGGAAAAGGCGGGCGGAGAGGCTATTCGACGGGCTTATTTGACAGTAGCCAAGTCTCAACGAGCCGGCGCATTTTTGCCCCTTCGAAGCGCCGACGAATCGCATCGATGACGGCGATGCGGACGTGGTTGTTCGAACCGCGAAATCCGAGCCAGTAAGGAATGTGCAACGAGGTGACGGGTTCGGCTGTGATTACAAAATCTTGCAACCGGAAAAATCCACGGCTGTACACGACGCGGCGGAGCTTGGCGATCAGGCGCTCGGCGGCGAGTGCATCGGACAATTGGACAGCGCAACGATTGCGCGTCTCGAGTGTGAGCGTTTCGTCTGCGGTGGGAATGTGCTCGAACTGGAAAAGATCGAGCACTCCTGCCACCGCGTCGATGGCCACCAGGCGTTCTTCCAGTGCCCCACGATTTGCGATGCGAGCGCGGAATAGACGAAAAGGCAGGTAGAGTTCGGCAACGCTGGCCAGGGGTCCGGCAGTCAGTGTGCGAATGAGCCGGGTCACTCCCCGTGAGGCAAATTGCGCGACGGCCTGCTCGCGCGTGACGTTGGGTCTCAGGCTGCAAATCGGCATTGGGCGTAGAAACGATTCGACAAGCAGGCGCGTCTAACAGACTGCCAGCGAAATTTTGATACGGGGACAGCTGAAAAGTAAAACAGCAGCGTGGCTGGGTGCGCAGGAATCAAAAAGCGCGGGCCGGGATCAGGCGAGTGCAATCTTTTGCGGGTGCGCCGGTTGTCGCCCTGCGCGCGATGGTCTATTCTGGTAGGCAATCGCGAACGATTGATTTGCGGCGCCGCCGTTCGGCGCGCCCACCCGGTTAGCGGCACCAGGTATCCCAGGAGTTTTGATGACGCTTACCACATTTGTCACCAAAAGTGCCTTCCGCAACAGGCGGCGGACGATTCTGACCATGCTCAGCATCGCTTTTTCGCTGATGCTGCTGACTTTCATGATGACCGTCTGGCGGGCGTTCTACATCGATAACGGCAGCGATCAATCTACCCAGCGGCTGGTTACCAGGCATAAGGTTTCCCTGACGTTCGCCATGCCGATCTACTATCGGGAGAAGATTCGCGCGGTTCCCGGAGTCGTGGCTGTCGTCCCGAACCAGTGGTTCGGAGGTAAATATATCGACGACAAACCCGAACATATGCTTATGCAGTTTGCCACCGATCCCGAGGAATTCTTTAAGGTCTATACCGACTACAAGATTCCTGGCGAAGAGTTGAGCGCGTGGCAGCACGACCGCACCGGATGCGTGGTTGACGGCCAGCTCGCGAAGAAGCTGGGGTGGAAGATCGGGGACCGGATCGTCATCATCGGCCAGACCTTTGGCGCCGATTTGGAATTCACGATTCGGGGAATTTACAATGCGCCGGTGGCGACGCAGTCGATCTACTTCAACCGGACGTACCTCGAGGAAGCCCTCCCGATGTTCAAGGACACGGCAGGCACCTATGGCATTCTGGCAGATTCGCCTGGAGACGTAGCCAAGCTAGAAGTGGCGGTGGACGATCTGTTCCACAATTCGCCGCAGCCCACCAAGACCGAGAGCGAGAAGCAATTCGGGCTGGACTTCGTGGCCATGCTCGGCAACGTGAAAGCGTTCATCCTGAGCATTTGCGGCGCGGTGGTGTTCGCGACCCTGCTGGTTTCCGCCAACACGATGGCCATGTCGATCCGCGAACGTACCCGCGAAGTGGCAGTTCTGAAAACGCTGGGGTTCACTCGAAAAGCGGTGCTCTCACTGTTCATCGGGGAAGCAGTGATTGTCGCCATGATCGGTGGCATTGCCGGGGTGCTGGCGGGCGTCGGACTGATATGGGCGCTATCGCACATGCCCCAAATGGCTTTTTTCTTTGCCTCGGCGAAAGCCACCCCAGGCACTGTGATCGCAGCCTCTTTGGTCGCGGGAATGGTAGGGCTCGTGAGTTCGCTCTTTCCCTCTTATCACGCTTCCCGAGTCGATATCGTGGAGGGCCTACGCTACATCGGGTAGCGGACGTTCCCTATGGCCATCCCTATCAGTTACAACATCCGAAACCTGAAACTGCGCAAGGGTCTGACCATCATGACCGCGCTCGGCATCGCGCTGACGGTAACGACCGCGATCTTCCTGATGGCGCTGCTCGCGGGCCTGAAACGTGCATTCGTCACCAGTGGCGATCCGCTGAACGTACTCGTTCTGCGCAAGGGATCGACGGCAGAGCTGTCCGGAGGATTCGATGCGTCGCTGTTTCCAACTTTGCGGGAACTGCCCGGAATCGCGAAAGACAAAGATGGGAATCCGATGGCGTCGGGGGAGTGGGTGGTCGTGATCGTTCTGCCGCGAAGAGACGGGACCGGCGAAGTAAACGTGACCGTGCGCGGCATGATGCCCGACGGGCTCGAGATGCGCCAACTCCCTCCCCATAATCCCAAGGTGAGGCTGGTGGACGGGCGCTGGTTTTCTCCCGGTCAGCGCGAGGTGGTGGTGAGCCAATCGATTCACCGCCGCTTTGCAAACACGAACGTCGGCGACACCATGCAGTTTGGCAAAGGACCCTGGACGGTGGTCGGCGTCTTCGACGGGGGAGGCACTGCCTACGACTCGGAAGTCTGGGGGGACGTGAACCAGATGGCCTCCGACTTCGATCGCCAGGGCGGATACGGCTCGGCCTACGTGCGGGCGACCGATGCTGCCGCCGCCAACGCGCTCAAGAACGCCGTGAGCGACGATCAGCGCCTCAAGCTGGATGGCATGCTCGAACCCGAGTACTACGCCAAGCAGACCAGTTCGGGTGGTCCGATTCAATTTGTGGGCTACCTGGTCGCGATCATCATGGCCATCGGATCGAGCTTCGCGGCGATGAACACCATGTACGCCGCGGTGGCCTATCGCAGCCGCGAGATTGCCACGCTGCGCGTGATCGGCTTCAGCCGGCCGAGCATCCTGACGTCGTTCGTATTCGAGTCGCTGGTGCTCTCGCTACTGGGCGCGCTGGTAGGGATTGTGCTGATGCTGCCCTTCAACGGGATGACGACCGGCACGTCGAACAACGTAACCTTCAGCGAAGTCGTGTTCAGTTTGCGGATGACGCCCATGGTGGTGGGGTATGCGGTCCTGTTCGCCATGATCATGGGATTGCTGGGAGGAATGGCTCCGGCCTGGCATGCGGCACGGCAGAATATTTTGAATGCACTGCGGGGATGAGCATTCAGCACTCGGCACTTGGCGTTCAGCCTAGTATGGGTTTGGGCTGAAGTCTGAGTGCGGTACTTGGATTTTCTGAGCGACTGAGAACGTCGAAGTTCATTCGATGGCGATTGATTCCAAACACGAAGACCTCGAGAGCCTGCGGATTGACAAATCGCATCGCGGCGGCGATCCCTACGGGGAACCGTCAAAGTGGTCGAAGCGGTACATCCTGGGTGGAATCGGCGTTGTGGCAGCGCTCGGGCTCTTCGCACTGGGGTACCGCATTCTGGCTCCTGCGGCTCCGGAGGTGCAGGTTGTACGCGCGGCCACCGAGGGCGGTGCCGACGTTGGCGGAATCGTGCTCTCGGCCAGCGGGTACATCGTGGCCCATCACAAGATCAACGTGAACTCCAAGGTCACCGGCCGCGTCGCGTGGATTGGCGTGGAGAAAGGCGACAAGGTCAAAGAGGGCCAGGTTCTGGTGCGCCTGGAAGATGAAGAATTCCGTGCACAGTATCAGCAGGCCCGGGGCGCCGTCGAGAATGCGAAGGCGTACCTGCAGGAACTGCAGAACGGATCGCGTCCGGAAGAAGTTCAACAGGCGCAGCACAACCTCGATGAAGCCCGCGCCACCGCCGTCAACGACAAGATCACGCTTGACCGTACGAGAGAGTTGTTCGGCCAGGGTGTGCTGTCGAAGCAAGCACTCGATGACGCGACTGCGAAGTACGAAGCCGATCAGCAGCGGGTGAACTCCCTGAACCAGGCGTTCACGATGTCGAAGATCGGGCCCCGGGCCGAAGAGATCGCGCGGGCCAAAGGCGCACTCATACAGGCTGAGGGGCAGGCGGCCTATGCCAAGTCTCTCCTCGATGCCACTGTGATCCGCGCACCCGTCACCGGAACCATTCTCGAGCGCAAGGTAGAGAAGGGTGAGTTGCTCACCGCGCAGTTCGCTAGCACCGCGGAGGGCGGCCCGCAGGGTTCGGTGGTTGCCCTGGCGGATCTGAAAGACCTGCAAGTGGAAAACGACATCGCGCAGAATGACTTCTCCCGGCTTAAGCCAAAGCAGAAGGCGATTGTGACTGTGGATGCGTTTCCCAACCTGAAGTGGGATGGCGAGATTGCCGAAATGTCGCCCGAGGCCAATCGTCAGAAGGCGACGGTCCAGGTGAAAGTGCAGATTCTCAATCCGGACGAGCACCTGCGGCCCGATATGAACGCGACCGTGAAGTTTCTTGCGGACCAGGACTACAAGGGAAACACGCAGGCATCGGGCGCGGTCGTGCCCACGGGCGCGGTCCGAGACCACGACGGGAAGAAAGTGGTCTTCATCGTGGTGAATGGCAAAACCGTGGAAAAGCCGGTGAAAATCCTTGAGCAGCGCAGTAATGGCTACCTGGTGGATGGCCCTATCAACGGGGAGAACGTGATTACCAGCGGCCCCGAAAACCTGAAGGACGGCGAATCCGTCCGCATTAAAGGACAGTCCTGATGAGTACGATGACCGTTCCCAAAGTGGCGACTGGCAGCAAGGTCGTGCAGGCCCGCAACGTCAACAAGATTTTCAAGCGCGATGCCTTCTCGGTGACGGCGCTCGACAACGTGTCGATCGACATTGCCGAAGGAGAATTCCTCGCGCTGATGGGCCCCTCGGGCTCGGGCAAGACGACGCTGCTGAACATGATCGCGGCCATCGACCGGCCGACGTCGGGCGAGCTGCTGGTGATGAACGAGAACATTTTCCGCTTTAACGACGCCCAATCGGCGCGCTGGCGGAATGAACACGTGGGCTACGTGTTCCAGACGTTCAACCTGATCCCGGTGCTCACTGCGTTTGAGAACGTGGAGCTGCCGCTGCTGCTGACGAAGCTTTCCCCAGCCCAGCGACGCGATCACGTGATGACTGCCTTGAAACTGGTGGGACTGGGCGAGCGCGTCCATCACCTGCCAAAGCAGCTCTCCGGCGGGCAGGAGCAGCGCGTGGCAATTGCGCGGGCGATCGTCAGCGATCCTACTTTATTGCTGGCCGACGAGCCTACTGGAGATCTCGACAGTCACTCGGCCACCGAGGTGCTCGAGATTCTTAAGCACCTGAATGAAAACTTCAAGAAAACGATCGTGATGGTGACGCACGATCCCCACGCAGCTTCCTACGCACACGTCACCCGCCACCTGGAAAAGGGCATGCTGCTGCCGCCGGCCTAGAGTGCGGAGGCTTCCAAGCAAAACTGCGCCAGCCGACTTCGCTACGCGCAGTTCTGTGCCAGAGTTTTCGAGGGCGGTTTTAGTTGGGCAGCTTGAAGTTCACCAGGATCTGGGTTTCGATCGGAACTGGCTCACCGTTCAGGAAATAGGGCTTGTATTTCCACTGCTTCACGGCTTCCTGAGCGGCCCGTGCGAGCACGGCGTCGCCGCTGACAACCTTCAGGTTCTTAATATCGCCGTCCTTGGTGATGGTGGCCTGCAGTTGCACCGATCCCTGGATGCGCATCTGAAGGGCCTGCGTCGGATAGCGCGGCTGCACGCGCTTGATCACCAGGCCTTCCATCACACCCTGCGAAACTTTGAGGGTTTCCGCCGCCTTTGGTACGTTGACCGGAGCGTTGCCGATGCTGGCCAGCGTTTTCGTGTCCGCCGTGGCGCCCATGCCGAGCGCACTTGGGGCCTGCACTTGCTCGGTATCTGACCCCGCCTCGGATTTGGCGCTATGACGCGAATCTTGCTTGACGATTAGCCGCTTCGTGACCTCGGGCTCAGGAGCCGAATCCTCCGAGACCGCAGGCGTTTTCGGGCTGGGCTTGCTGTTGGTCGAGTGCGACGCGGATGCGCTCGGCGCACTCGAAACGCTACTCAGCGTGATATCGGTCGCGACTGGCTGCGCCGGGGAACTAGGCTCGGCCGCGTGTGCAACCTGGCTCGCCGCCGGTTTCGCGGGCGTAGACTCCGGCTGCGTTGCGCTTGCTGGCGCGGCCGGGGTCTTGCTGCTGCTCGAATTTCTCCAGCTCAGATACCCCGCCGAACAAGCCAAAAGAACGACTGCCGCCACGATGACAATCGCCTTGGTCTTGCCTCCGCCTTCGGACTCTTCCGCATCGTATACTCCGGGAAAAAACGTCGGGGGCGCGCTATCGCGAGTGGTATCGAACACCAGCGCATGCGTTTCGACCTTCGGCAAGATCGCTTTCTCAACCGGGGCAGGCTTCGTCGGTTTCTCTTCGACCGCCGGAGAAATCACAGCAGACGGCGCGAGTTTTTCAATCGCGGGTGCAGCCGCGGCTGCGGCAGCCTGAGCCTGGAACATCGCGCCTGTCATTGGGCGTTTTTCCGGCGTGGGAGACGGAGCTGATGGCTTCGCCACAGGTGGCTCTGCCACGTCAACCTGCCCTACCGCTTCGGCTGCACGACGCAGCGCCGACGCCATCGGCTCGGCCATCTTGGGCGAAGGCTGCCACGGAAACTTCGACGTGCCTGCCACGGGGCTCCTCGTGGCCGCCGCAGGTTTTGCTTCATGCGCCGTCGCGGGAGCCGGTGTTTCGTCGATTTCGGCTTCCAGAATCGAATCGGAATCCTGATCATCAATCTCTGCCACTTGGGCGGATGCTGCGATCTGCGATATGGCTGGAGCCATCGTGGGTTTCAGAAGGGGCGCAGGAGCGCTCTGTGTACGAGTGGCTGCGGTCGGCGATGGCGAAGCAGGTCTTGGTGTAGACGGAAGCGCGGCAGGCGTTGCCGGCTTCGCGGGCATCCCAGCCGTGGTCGACCCGGAACTTGGAGGTGCGATTGCTTTTGAAGCCTCCCCGCCTTTGCGCAACAGGCCGCGCGCTACTCGCAACGTACCCTTGGCTTGTTCCACATTGATGGGCTTGGTGAGAACGAGGTTGGCGCCGATGCGAAATGCTTTCGCTACCCCGGCTTGTCCTTCGACTACCGCCACGGCGAGCGAGGCTTGATTTGCCGCTGAATTGCGCGAGCTCTTGAACAGCAGCGTCGCGTTCTGCTCGTTGTCGCAGTCGACCACCACCGCATCGAAATGCTGCGCCATCAGTTTTTTCACGGCGGCAAACGGCTCGGTGCACGGCTCCACTGTGAAATCCAGATCGCTAAGCACTTGCGTTACCGTGCGTGCGGTCTTCTCGTCGGGACAGAACAGTAATGCCTGGTAACCCATGAAGTCATCCTAGGGACAGTGGGGAGGCGCGGCAAGTTACGGCCGTAACAGCACTTGCTGCGTTTTGGGGGAACTACGATCGGGCTCTTAGCGCGTGCTTTTAAGAACCTGCGGCTCCTTGAAGTCGACCGTAACCCGGGTCTGAAACTCCGTGTAATCGCCATTGTGCAGGTAAGGCTTGTAGCGCCACTGCTTCACCGCATCGGCCGCGGCCTGGGCCAGCACCGGGTCGCCCGAAACCAGCTGCAGGGAATCGACTTTGCCCTGCTTGTTCACGACGGCTTCGAGAACCACGGTGCCGTGCAATTTGCGCGCGCGAGCTTGCTTGGGATAAGCAGGATGCACGCGGTGCACGATCTGATCGTCGGCGAAATCTTCTGGAATCTCGAGCAGATCGCTACCACTCGTCTTGGCGGCGGACGGTCCGGGAACGCTGGCCGAGGCCACGACCAGCGAGGGATTAGACCCGTCGTGGCCCGGTGTTGTGTCCTGCATTGCGGACTGTACGGCTGCCTGCTTTTGCGTGGCGCTGTCAGCCGTTGCTGGGCTGTTGACGTCCGCGCCGGCGGGTGTATTCGCGGCGTTCGCATTGGCGGCCGGGGCCCCATTCGCAGCCGTCGTGCTCGGATCCGCCGCCGAAGCAGCTCCGGCAGCAGGCTGAGGCACGACTGGTGCCGGAGTGGTCGGGGCCTGTGCCACCGGGTGCATCGGGCTCGCAGTGGCTTGTCCGCGAGTTGCCGAGACCTTTGAGGCCAAATTCAGGTATTCCCAGCTCACGAAGTTCCGGAAGGCCGGCTGAGTCGCCCACGCTCCATACGCCGAACCGCCCAGGACCACCAAAACCAGTACGGGGATCAACCAGCTCCGGCTGCTCGAACTCTGAGTGGACTCTTCCATCCCGGCAAAGGGCAGCTTGCCCATTCCCCCAAAAGAGGGAACGCCGAGATCGTCGTCCGGATCGAAATCGCCCTTGTCGTCGTTCACTGGCGAAGCTGAAATCTTGAGCGGCGAGTCAAGGGCCCGTTTCAGCTCCGCATCCTCGGCGTTCTTAGTGTCGCTCTTGGCTTGGGAAGGTTCCT
>Ga0306922_10000384_pt1 | contig 36647 bp, 43 predicted proteins | sample sta12Cox44000082_FD_203758 | JGI IMG/M metagenome (GOLD analysis project Ga0306922, IMG submission 203758) | Lab enrichment of tropical soil microbial communities from Luquillo Experimental Forest, Puerto Rico - statoxic.12C.oxic.44.000.082 (v2)... | ecosystem: Environmental > Terrestrial >... | reverse complement strand
GACAAGCTATTCTTCTTCCTCGGCTATCAAGAGACTATGGTCCGCCAGATCCCCATCATCCAGCAGGAATTCGTTCCCACCGCGCAGGAGTTGACTGGGGATTTTACAGCTTGGGCTAAGTGTGCGGGAGGCATCTCGTTGCGAGGTGGGTTCCAAAATAACATAATCAGCCCCTCGAGGTTTAACCCGGTGGCCGTCAGGATTGCCTCGCTCCTTCCCCAAGGGACGGGCCCTTGCGGCGTTTTTACTCAAGCATATCCGCTCCATGAGAACGATCTGCAGGCCCCGGCCCGGCTGGATTATCAGCGTAGCGCCAAACAAACGATTTTTGCGCGAATCATGATCGCCCGCCAGGATGCCGTGGTTCCCTACACGCTGGAACCCAGCAGTATCCTGGCGGCGGATGGGGTCGGTAACGATATGCAGGAGACCACCTTCACCCTCGGCGATACCTACCTGATCAGACCAACTGTGGTCAACTCGACGCGCCTGTTCTTTAATCGCACAGCGGCGAACCTTCCCGGCGCCAATATGGTTGGCCCTCAAGACGTCGGCATCAACATGTATACTTATCAGGCGAACTACCTGCCGATCAGAGTCGTGGGTGCATTCACGCTAGGCGGTGGCCAGTTCAGCCAGAATTCCTTCGCCTATACCACCAGCTTCGGGCTGAATGAGGACTTCAGCATCAGCCATGGCTCGCACCTGTTCCGCTTCGGCGGCTACTTCATGCACACCAACGAGTGGTCGGTTGCGCAGGCCTGGTCCGCGGGCTCTTTTACCTTTGCCCCGGCCTTAACAGGAAACGGCCTCACGGACTTCTTCCTGGGCTTCGCTGCTCAGTTCCGCCAAGCCAATCCGAATCCTGTCAACGCACGCGAGAACTCTATGGCGTTGTATGTGCAGGACACCTGGAAGCTCACTCCTAAGCTGACCCTGAACTACGGGCTTGCTTGGGATCCGTTCTTTGGCGTGTCGTTCCCGCAGGCAGACTCGTACACGTTCAACTTGGGTAACTTCTATCAGGGCATTACGAGCAAGGCCATCCCCAACGCGCCTCCGGGTTTTCTTTATCCCGGTGACCCCGGGTTTTCCGGCACCTCGCCGATCAATCCGAAATATAGCTACGTTGACCCGCGCCTCGCCTTGGCCTGGGATCCTTTCGGAGACGGCAAGACTGCGGTCCGCGCCGGTGCCGGGATCTCGCATGCCCTCGTCGCGCTCGACCTGCAACTCAATACCGAATCTTCCTCGCCGTTCCGCTTAACGGAGATCCCCACGGGTATATTCAACGGCCTGTCTAACCCTTTTCCGGGAGGGGATCCCTTCCCTTATAGCTACAACAAGTCGCATCCGTTCTTTGCACCGTATGGCAGCTATCTCCCGATACCCGAGAATCTCAATGCTCAAACTCTGTATTCCTGGAATTTGGGGGTGCAGCGGCAGATCACTCCGGGATGGTTCCTCTCGGCCACCTATCTCGGAAACCATTACATCCACATCTGGGACGCGGTGGAATTGAATCCTGGCGTGTATATTCCAGGCACCTGTGCCGCGGGCCAGTACGGTCTTACGGCGCCCGGCCCCTGCACCAGCTCAACTAATATCAACCAGCGCCGCGCTCTGAACTTGGCCAGTCCAGGTACACAGCTCGGATATCTCACTATGTACGATGATGGAGGCACAGAAGGCTACAACGGCCTCCTGGTAACGTCCACCTGGCGGCTCCACAACAACCTCACCCTAAACGCCAACTACACCTGGTCCCACTGTATCGGAATGACCGATCTAACCCAGGGCAGCGTTCTGAACCCCGGTCAGAATTATTTGCACCAAGGCTTCGGACAAAACATCGCTCCCGCGGACCGGAACCTCGACTACGGCAATTGCCCGCTGGACCGGCGCCGGATTGCTAATGTTACGTTGGTCTACCAGACTCCGCGATTCTCAGGTTTCGTCGGCCGTCTGGCCTCGGACTGGACTCTCTCGACGCTCATCACCGCTAACAGTGGTCCATACTTCTCTGTATATACCGGTACGACTCCTGACCCGATAACCGGTATCGGCGGCAACCCTCCCGGAAACCAGCGTCCAAACCAAGTACTGGTCGACACGGCTTCGCCCAATCGAGGGCAGGCCTGTGCCAATATCGCTCCGTGCGTGCAATGGCTAAACCCGGCTGCATTTGTGCAGCCTTCTTACGGTGGAGTGAGGAATGGTGGGTTCGGCAATGTGGGCCCCTACAGTTTGCTGGGACCGGCATTCTGGCAGTGGGATCAAGCGATTGCCAGAAGCTTCCGGATCAAGGAAGGCCAGACCCTCCAGATCCGCGCTGAGTTCTACAACATAACGAATAGCGTTCGACTCGGCCTCGGCTACGGTGGCGCCCTCGGAAGCACTACCGGGACGAACTTCGGCACGACATTCGGCTCCGCCACTACGGACGCTACGCCCGACGCGTCGACCACGGCACCCTCCCGGGTAATACAGTTCGCCATGAAGTACGTGTTCTGACGACAGGGCGAATGTACAGAAGAACGTTGTGCCTGATTGGCGTGACGTTATGGGTGGCGTCCGCCCAGGCGCCGCCACCGGCCGGGCGCGGTGGCGGATTGTCCGCGAAGAATCCAGCTTTGCCCGCAAACCTGTTCACCTCGGCCTCGACTCTCGCTCACACGAGTCTGCGGCATGAGTGGGTCGATATTCCGATGGGCACGGCAAAACTGCATACCTAGATTGAATATCCGGCCGGCGAGGCCAAAGCGCCGCTGGTCTTACTGATGCATTACGACGCCGGGCTCGACGACCTGCAACGCGCAATCGCCGATCAATTGGCGACCGACGGCTTCATCGCCGTGGCTCCGGATCTTCTGTCCGGGCTCGGCCCAAAGGGGGGCAACCATGATTCTTTCCCTTATCCTGATGAGGCACTGCGCACTCTCGCCGGCATGAGGCCAGAGGAGGCGCTGCGGCGATTCGGAATTGCGTTCGACTATGGAATGAAATTCCCTCGCGCCAACGGGAAGGGGGCGGCTCTGGGCTGCGGTTTGGAGGGACGAGCAGTTTTCGGTTTGCCGCTGAAGCGCCGAATCTGAGTGCGGCTGTTGTTTTCTACGGAATGCCTCCGGATCCGGCGGAAGTGGCCAAAATTCATGCGCCCGTACTAGGGCTGTATGGAGGGGACGATCCGGGCGTCGTTGCGACGATTGAGCCCACGTCAGCTTTGATGAAGAAGCTTGGCAAGTCGTATGAATTCCATATCTACCCTGGGGCGACTCACTTCTTCATGTCCTATCAGGTCGAATGCCGGAACGGGGAAGCGATCGCGGAGGCATGGCCCACTGCTATCGCGTTTTTGAAATCGGCCATGAAATAACGCCCTGGTAATACCGAGGTGAACATGAAACCACGGAATCTCTGGTCTGAGTTGAGGATATGCGCCATCGCGATCGCGGGCATTTCGCTGCTGGGCGTTGTCGGGTTCGCGGCGATGCACGGCGAAACACGATGGGGGTGTTTGCGAAACCAGACCTAAGTTACCGGCCGCGGCCACTGCCCGGCATGTTCTCACTACCACTCCCCGCCACATCGAATGGGTCGCCGCGCCGTTCGGACCAAAGCGAATCCTCGCCTTTGTCGTGAGTCCGGAACGCTCGGACAGGGCGCCGGTTGTTATTGTCACCGCGCACAATGAGGGCGCAAGCGACTGGGCACGGGCAGTCGCCGACCGTGTGGCCGAGGCGGGATTCATCGCCGTAGTCCCGGACGAGCTTACCGGCGAAGGGCCAGGTGGCGGAGATAACGATTCGTTCCGTGCTGCTGGAGCGGTCCAATCAGCGCTGGCCCGGTTGGGCCCACAAGAGATTTCGGGGCGCGTACAATCGGTCCAGCGCTTTGCCTTGGCGTCGCCGGCCTGCAGCGGCATTGCAGCCCAGCTGGATATCAGCCCTAGCGAGGGCTTCATCTCCGCCGGCGCACAAGCGGGAGCCATTGCCGCGACAGGCAAATTCGCATTCAGCGATGAAGGCTTCGCGGCGGCGCTGACGTTCATCAGAAAGGCAACTAACGATCACCCAGTTTTCACCGCGCGGACTGTTCAGAATGACCACGCGATGCACTTGGCCCTGCTGGCGAAAGCCGCCAGCAAAACCGCTGAGATCGGACAGCCGGGACAGCCCGGAGGCGACACCAGCTATTACCAGAAACGTCCGGACCTCCCTGCCGATTTCAACACTGCGAAGTCAAGCTCCACACCTGGATCGAATATCCCGCGGTTCAAGGAAGAGTAGGCACGGTGATTGTGATGCAGCACGGTGCCGGCATGGACGATTGGGTACGCGACGTTGCCGATCAGCTGGCGCAAGCCGGCTTCCTCGCCGTCGCTGCCGATGTTTGGTCGGGGACAGGTCCCGGTGGCGGCGGGCTCGATTCGTTTCAATTCGTCGATGATGCCATGAAGGCGAGCGCTAGAATCACGCCCGAGGAGACAATGAAGCGTTTCAAAGCGGCACGAGAGTATGCTTTGAAGCTGCCGCAAGCAAATGGAAAGACCGCCAGCCTGGGTTTTTGTGCCGGCGGGGGCAACTCCTTCCGTTTCGCGGGCGAGGTTCCCGAACTGAATGGCGCCGTGGTCTTCTACGGTGGTCCGCCCGACGACGCCGTGATGGAGAAAATTCTCTCGCCCGTGATCGGTTTTTACGGCGAGAACGACGTCCGGGTGACGGCCGCCGTCGAACCCACAGCCGCCAAGATGAGAACGATGGGGAAGATGTACGAGCCGCACATCTATCCGAAGACGACGCATTCCTTTGTGCTTTTTCAGGAGGTCGGCGGAAATCCGGCGGCGGTGAAAGACGCATGGCCGCGCGCCATCGCATTCTTGAAAAAGCAACTGGCGGGCGATTAAGCGAAGGACGCGTTCGATGATGAAATCACGAGACCCGGGTGCGCGGATGAACTGGAATGAGAGACTTTTGGCTGCTCCCGGCCTTTCCCGCCTGGCCTTTTTTTGATGAATCGCTCGCTTTCGGATAATGCAGCTTTGATGAGATCTCCCAGGCAGCCTCCTTCACCATCTCGCTCAAAGCGTGTTCGTCGTTCCAAATTGAAAGGTGGCGTTTACAACTCACAGAGACCGCCGCTTTGACCGTGTCACTCGCATCGAAGATTGGCGCAGCTAGGGAGCATGACTCATTATGAGGCTCGAAGTGCATCATGCAATACCCTTGTTCGCGCACTTTCCTGAGCTCCGATAACAGCTCTTGCGCACCGCCCGATTGTGAATATTTCTGCGCCCGTGAATTGTGGCGCAAAAACTGATGAGTGCCGTCAGCAGGCAGATAAGCAAGAAGTACTCTTCCCAAAGCTGTGGTACAAACCGGCAATTCGAAGCTCGCTTCGCGGTATTCTTTCGTCGCCTCCTGGCGGCCTCTTACTTCTTGAAGTGTGCTTGCGCTACCGGGACCTTGAATCGTGTGAGATTCTTCGATCGCGGCCTTGACAAATGCGAAGCCTTCGATTCGATCCAGTACAAGGACGCGGTCACCTTCTAGCACTGCCAGATTGGCGGCCAGGCCGGTTTCGGTGGCGAGGCGATACAGAGTTGGCTCGCTCACAACGCGAAAGCCAACCTCTCTGAGAGCTCCTCGCCCGAGGATCAGAGTCTTCAGACCGATGCGATATCTGCCGCTCGCCTTGTCCCGGACCAGATAGCCCTCTCGCTCCAAACGGCTCAAGATGTAACTGCACGTGCTGCGCGCGATTTTGAGCTCGAGACTGATTTCCAGATTCGTCAATCCCCCGGCCGTCTTGCCAATTAATTGGAGAATCACCAAGGCCCGTTCCAACGAATTCGTTGCCAGTGGCATAACCGGAACCCCCGTCAGCGATGATGATTATACACCCGGAAGACCAATCGCCTGCTCTCAGAGGTGGCGGTCGCTGGCGGTGTCAGTTCAAAATATTGAACCCGCGGAATTTGCGGCCGGGCTTCCAGAAAACCGGGCGTCACGTAATGTTCCTCCAGCGTGATCGCTCGCATTGCTCATTCCGTCTCCGTTTATAGAGACAGCTAACCCGCAAACGGCCGGACATGGTTTGGCTCATTGTTAAGCATTGTTAAAGACGAGAATTCCTGAGGGACTGGAAGCTGGAGACAAGCACTGAGGTTGCACCGGGGCGAGTGAAGGGGTACTATGCCCGTTGTGTCAAATCGAGTGTCTGCGGCCTTGATTCTGGTTTTTTCGATCAGCGGCCATGCGCAGCGCGGCGGGCGCGGGGCGCCGCAACCGCCGGCGACCCCGCGTGCGGCCGCGCGCATCGACATCACGGGGTACTGGGTGTCGCTGGTGACGGAAGACTGGCGATACCGGCAGTTCACGCCGCCGAAAGGGGATTACGAATCCGTTCCTCTGAACCCGGCGGGGCGAATGGCCGCCGATGCCTGGGACCCGGTCAAAGATGAAGCGGCCGGCGAGCAGTGTAAGGCCTATGGCGCTGCCGGGTTGATGCGGATGCCTACACGTTTGCATATCACCTGGCAGGATGATCGCACCCTGAAACTGGAGACCGACGCGGGCACACAGACGCGGATTTTTCATTTCGAATCGGCGCAAGCGGCGGGCGGCGACTGGCAGGGAGTCTCTGTGGCTTCCTGGGAGTACCCGCGGCCGCCAGTGTACTCCTCGTTCGGGGGCCTCGATTTTGGATTCCCACCACCTCCTGCTCCCGGCGGATCGCTAAAAGTAACGACGACCAAATTGAGACCAGGATATTTGCGCAAGAATGGCGTGCCGTACGGAAGTGGTACAGTCATGACCGAGTATTTCGATCGCTTTGACGTGCCGGGTGGGGAGACACTTTTGTTAGTCACTACGGAGGTGGTGGATTCCGAGTACCTGGCACAGCCATTCTGGACAAGTACTCATTTCCGGAAACAGAACGATGCTTCGGGCTGGACTCCGGCACCATGCCTTTCACGATGAGGAAACAAGTGAGACTAGGGCTACTGTTAGCGTTTATCGGCGGGGCGACGGCTTTGGCGCAAGGGCCGCCTCCAGGCGCGTTCGCCATTGACATTACGGGCTACTGGACTCCGGCCCTACATGAGGACGGACTGGAGCGCGGAAACGGTCCGGAGATCGCGGATTACGGCGGGTTCGCGTTGAACGAAGCCGGCCGGCTCTTCGCATTGTCTTACGATCCGTCGCGGCTGACGTTGCGCCACCATCAATGTGACGGCTACGTGATGCCCTATCAGATGCGGGCAGTCGGGAATTTCCGGATCTGGGAAGACCGGGATCCACACACGCAGCAGTTAGTTGCCATACACGTGTGGGCGCAGACTACGGAGGGCAACCGGGTTATCTGGATGGATGGGCGTCCCCACCCCCCTGCCTGGGCTCCGCATAGCTTCACGGGATTCTCGACGGGTCAGTTCATTGGAAACGCACTCGTAATTCGCACGACGCATCTGAAGCAAGGCTGGCTGCGCCGGAACGGTTCTCCGGAGAGCGATCAGGCGACCGTGGTGGAATTTTTCGTTCGCCACGGGGACCATCTGATCGATACGACGGTAGTGACCGATCCGGTGTATTTGACCGAGCCGGAGGTTCGCAGCAACGACTATGTCCGCCAGCCCGCCGACCCTCACGCATGGCTCTATGCCTGCGATGACGGAGAGGAGATTACCGGCAGAGCGCCGGACGTGGTGCCCAATTACCCATTAGGCAACCAACCATTTGCGAAGGAGTATTCAGAGCGATACAAACTGCCTTTGATCGCGAGCCTGGCTGGGGCCGAGTCGATCTATCCGGGGTTTGCGGCGAAGGCCGGGAATGCGACCGAAGCCGAAGCCGTTGCCAAATTGCAGCCGGTGCCGAACCAGCGGCCCGAAACAAGCCGGGCGCAAGACCCGGAACCGCACGATGGGGAAATCCATGTGCTGCCGATTCGGGAACAGGTATATATGTTGGTCGGCGACGGCGGAAATATCGTTGTACAGACGGGCGACCAAGGGGCATTTGTCGTGGACAGCGGGGAGGGCAAGTTATCCGATAAGGTGATCGCCGCGATCCGCCAGTTGAGCGGGAAGCCCATTCAATTCCTGGCGAACACCAGCGCCCGTGCTGCCCACGTGGGGGGGAACAGCAAACTGGGGGCGGCTGGCTCGGATCCCAGCCTGCCCGGCTCCTTTTTCGATTTGCAATCGCCGGGGAGGGCGACAGGGCTGTTAGCCGATCCGGCGCATCACGCCACTTTGATCGCTCACAACAATGTGGTGGTTCGCCTCCAGGCGGCCAAGGCGCCGCCCGATGCGATGCCGGCAGATACCTATCTGGAAGAGCGCCGGCGAAAGTTCCACAACGGGGAATTGATCGAGCTGTTTTACGAACCCAACGCAGTGACCGACGGGGACAGCATTGTTCACTTCCGCCGTGCCGACGTCATTGCAGCCGGCGATATCTTCAACACAACCCAATACCCGTTTATCGATTTGCAGAGCGGCGGCACTGTGCAGGGAGAGATCCGGGCTCTCAATGATATTTTGAACCAGACCGGTTATGAGCACGATGAGAACGGCGGCACATCCGTCGTTCCCGGGCACGGTTATTTAAGCGACGAGCACGAGGTAGCGGAGTACCGTGACATGGTGGTCATCGTGCGGGATCGAGTTCGCGCGATGATTAACGCCGGTGCAACGTTAGAGCAGGTGCAAGCGGCTCGAGTTACCGCGGATTACGACACCCGTTATGGCGCGAACGATGGCGCGTGGACAACCGGTAAGTTTATCGAAGCCGTTTATAGGAGCCTGAAGCAACCGGCAGGGAAGCCAAAATGAAGATCGCTTGCGGGCTTTGTTCCGCAACACTGGCTCTCCTTATATCCACTCTAGTGTCAGCTCAGCCTGCTGATCAAAGACCGAAGATGGCCGAAGATGTTTTCAAGAATATCCAGGTCCTGAAGGGCATTCCCGTAAATCAGTTCATGGACACGATGGGGTTCTTCTCGGCGGCTCTCGGCCTGAACTGCACCGGCTGCCATGTGGCTGAGAGCTTGCAGGACCTCGATAAGTTCGCCGAAGACCCTCCACGCAAACGTACGGCGCGCCGGATGATCATTATGGTGCAGGGCATGAACAAAGCGAACTTTGGCGGCCGTCGCGCCCTGACCTGCTACACTTGCCACCGCGGGACACAAGTGCCGGAAGTGATTCCGAGCCTGATGGAGCAGTACACTGTTCCTCCCGAGGACCCGGACCGCATCGAGATCGTCCCCGACGGACCCAAAGAGCCCACGGCCGAGCAGATCTTGGATAAGTATATTGGGGCGCTCGGAGGCGCGGAGCGCCTGTCAACTCTCACCAGCTTCATCGCCAGAGGCACTCTCGAAGGCTACGACACGTATCATGTGAAGGTCCCGCTAGAGATCTACGCTAAAGCGCCCAATCAACGCAAGATGATCTATCACACGCAGAATGGCGACACCACCACCGTTTTTGATGGACAGAGAGGCTGGCTGGCGGCCGTGGACAGGCCTCTGCCACTGCTGGTTTTGTTGCCAGGAGCGGAACTCGATGCGGCGAAGTTGGATGCGGATCTCTGCTTCCCCGGTGGTATCAAGCGTGCCTTGAATCAGTGGAAGACCGGATTTCCGGTGACGACCATCAACGACGAGGAGGTCACTGTGATTCAGGGCACGGGTGCAGGCGGCTCGCGCTTTAAACTATACTTCGATGCGAAGACCGGCCTTTTGACGCGGCAGGTGCGCTACACGGATACGCCGGTCGGGATGGTTCCGACAGAAGTAGACTACTCGGATTACCGCGAGGTTGGCGGTGTCCGGATGCCGTACAAAATCGTCGTCACCTGGACTGACGGCCAGTCTAATATCCTGTTTACCGATGTGCAGCCAAACGCACCAATCGATGCCACGCAGTTCGCCAGGCCGGTGCCTGCCGTTCTAAAACCAAAAGGAGGAGCGCAGTAAAGACGCCGGCCTCGATTTGATGCGTGTAAACTGGAGAAATTATGACGAGACTCATTAAGATGGTCTTCGCCGTCGGTGCGGGACTTCTGCTTCTGCCCGCGCTGAGCTGGGGCCACCACGGCAGCGCAATTTCGTATGACACGGCACACCTGTGGACAACCTGGGCGACGGTGACTGAGTTCAACTATTTGAATCCCCATCCATCGATGACTTTCGATCGCGTGACGAAAGACGGCAAGACCGAGCACTGGGTGGCCGAACTGCTCACGAATCCATCGGAGCTGGTCCGTGCGGGTTGGACGAAGAGCCGAAGCGTGGAGGCCCTGAAGCCAGGGACCCGGGTCAAGCTATATGTAGGCACGTCGCGCGCCGGCGGCTTTAGTGGGATCGTCATGAAGATCGAAAATGAGCAGGGCGAAAATATCGTCGGCACCCGTGCGAATGCAACCGGCGTGGAATTGGATGGAGTTCCGGGCGGCCTCCAGCCGAGTGGTGCAGACAAACTGCCCGGTAAAGAAGACTAACAGGTCAAAATCATGGCGAACCACACTTTCTGGTTCCGGCTCATGCGGCGCTCCACGGCGGCGGGTCTGGCCGCGTTTCCGCTGATTCTGCTGGCCCAACCGCCAGGCCGGGGAGCGGCGGCAGGCCCCAATCGTGGAAAGCCGGAAGACGCCTTCATTTCCTCCGACAAGGATACGCGTCCGTACAATAAGCACGACTTTAATGGCCTCTGGAGCCGCAACCCGCAGACATACGGGCTCCCCGCGTGTCCGGAATGCCGCGACCCGGGCCCGTGGCCAGGGAACGGATACGGTTTCCACGGTCCTCCTCCCCCGCGGACCCCGGAAGGAGAGAAACGTCTGATGGCGAGCAAGCCGGGTCGCGGAATCGAACTCGGCAGCGAAGAAGCGAAACGGCGAACCGATCTGGATATTGGGATGCGCCGCGCTGTCCTGCCGGCCTTCGGAAATGACCCGGAAGCACGCTGTGAACCTCTCGGTCTGGCACGATTGATTACGTTTTCGGGCGGCGGAGCTACCATGGAGATGATTCATACGCCCGCCAACGATCGGATCATCCAGCGTTTTGAATGGACCTGGGACAACCGCGAAATCTGGATGGACGGACGAAAGATTCCGAACCTCGACGATTATTTGCCGCGATACAACGGGTACTCGACCGCCAAGTGGGAGGGCGACACGCTCGTGGTCACTTCCACTGGGTTTGATGACCGGCAATGGCTCGATCAGTACGGCTACCCGATCAGCGAACACGCCGTGCTGGAAGAGCGCTGGGATCGTCCGAGCCCGAACCGTCTTCGAGTTCAATTGACGCTCACGGATCCCATGCTATACACACAGCCGTGGAAGGCGAGCCTGAAAGTCTGGGGTCTGGTTCCAAAGGACAAGATGGAAGTGGCCGGATGGTCTGGAATTTTGGAAGATCGCTGCATTCCTTCGGACGAATCGCTGTTCAACAAGTTCCGTGATCACGCGGCGGGCAAGAAATAGACCCGGAGTACTGAGTATCTAAAAGACCACCTTCCGGGCGAATTGATTACGTCGCGGCGGTTTTTCGCCCCTTGGAGGGATCTTGAGGACAACGGAACGAGCATTTTCACGTCGGCATCTTTTCTGTGGTTTGGCGGGAGCTGCTGTCAGTGCTGCCGTCACACGCGAAGTTGCTTCCCCTCAAAGTACGGGCGACCGCAATCCCCGGCGAATCGATCTGCATCACCATTTTGGATCGCCTCGTTGGATTAAGCGAGTGGTCGAAGCCAAGCGGCAGGGGTGGGAACGATTCCGGGATTATACGCCAGATCGTGCAATTGAAAGTATGGACCAAGGCGGCACCCCAGGCGGCGATCATTTCTTGTACCGAACCGGGCGTCTGGTTTGGCGATGATTTCTCGAAAGAGCGACAGGAAGCGATCAGTCTCGCGCGCGACATGAACGAATACGGCGCCCGCATGGTAGCCGATTACAAAAGCCGATTTGGACTCTTTGCCGTTTTGCCATTACCAGATATCGATGCAAGTCTCAAGGAAATCGAATATGCATTTGACACTCTGAGAGCCGACGGCGTCGGCCTGTTAACCAGCTACGGCGACGTCTGGCTCGGAGAGAAGCGGCTACAACCCGTATTTGATGAATTGAACCGCCGCGGCGCGATCGTGTATACACATCCAACGGATGCCGCTTGCTGTCACAACCTCGCGAATGCGAATCCGGCGACAGTGGAGTGGTTTGTGGATACCGCGAGGAGCATTAATAGCTTATTGAATGAAACCGGCACAACCATGGGCGGTTCGCCCAAAGAAGCGAGTGCTGCCACGCGTTATGGGAATATCAAGTTCATCTGGTCACACGCGGGAGGAGCGCTTCTCGGTGTTGTCAGCCGCGTGGTCGGTACAGTCAGCGCGGCAGATTTGGCTGGCACTCCGAAACCCAACTCAAAGCTGTACCACATACGCCGTTTCTATTACGACACCGCTGGATCCGCGAATCCGATTGCGATGCAGGGTTTGAAGACACTCGCCGGTTCATCCCAGATCGTATTTGGCACCGATGTCCCGTACGGCACGTCCGCTGCCATAGGACAGGCTCTGGAGGCGTGTGGGCTCAGCAGAAAGGAACTCCGAGCCATAAACCGCGAAAACGCATTAAGAATATTGCCTAAATATTCGTGAGCTCGTGAGCTGGACAATTGTGGCCTGAAACGCCGGATTCAACATATTGAACCGAGCCGTTGACTTCCGCCGATGCCGGCAATAACGTAAACCTCAGAGAGTGCTCCGTATCGATGTTCACACCTTCCCCCTTGTAGCGGCATTGATCGCATCGATCCGCGGCTGCATGGCTTTCACCGCTTTCGCGTTCCGCGCAGTGAGAACCCGAAACGGAAACAAAACCAAGTTCACAACAAAAGTAGCTACACAATTCTCAGGGCGTATCCATCTCGCCGCCCCACAGCAGGAGACAGAGTCCCTTGCCCACGAGAGCTGGGGAACAATAGAGGAACATCGAAAGGACTCATGGAGGTTTTGGTTGATGCGGAGAGGCGCGAGATTGTGGACGGGCGGCGACGAAGTGATTTACTCGATCCTGGATGTGATGTATGCCAAAGCGCCGTACACTACTATCCGGCGGGCTCGCATATTCACCGACCGTTTCGGAGTTGATCCCGACCATGCTCGGCCAACTGCAGCCGCTCGACCGCGCCATTTGTAAGAGCGCGATTCGTACCGAGCGATCCTAGAGCTAACCTCTCGGCCTCATGTTCCTTCCGATATTCACCGATATCGTTCACGGCGTCAAATTGTTTGGGCTGTCACTTCATCACTGAGGTCTCCGAGCCCTATAGCGTTTCTTATAGTACGACGCACCGAAGGCCAGGCGTTTCTAAATTGGCCACGGTACAATGGGCGAAGCTCGCGGAGACTGAACGATGTCATTTCCGCTCTCCCGTGTTTTGGTGGTAATGGGTTGTTGCGTGGCCGCGTGCGCACAGCCGGCGGCGCCTCCATCGGGCACTATTGCGGGAATCGTGCTGGACGGCGGCAGCAACGCTCCGATTCTTCGGGCCGTGGTCACGCTGTCCACTGTCGAAGCACGCCCGCAGGACGCCGTCGCCTGGACTGACGCCAGCGGCCGCTTCGCGTTTGGCTATCTGCCGCCGGGCCGCTATGAGCTGCGCGTCACGAAGAACGGCTACCAGCCAGCGGTCTACGGCGCGGAAACACCGCGCCGGCCGCCCGACACGGTTCAACTTGCGGCCGGCGAGGTGCGTGGCGATATAGTTTTCCGCCTACAGTTGGTAATTACGATTCTGGGCTTGGTCGTCGGTGAGGGTGGCGAGCCTTTGCCAGGAATTTCGATCACCGCGATGAGATTTGGCTGGCAGCGCCAGAAACGCCGGCTTCTCCCCGGTCCATCGGTCAGGTCCGATACCGCCGGCCGCTACCGTCTCACCGGCCTCGCCCCCGGCCGTTATGCAATCGTTGCTTCACAACTGGGGGGTCCGCCGATCCAACGTCAATCCGAAAGCGTAGCCGGTCAACCGCAGCGGCCGTACTCCTATGGGCCGCAATACTACCCCGGAACGGACCGGGCCGAATCCGCAACGCTGCTCCCTGTCGAGCCGGGACACGAATACGCGCAAATCGATTTCGTCCTGAGCGCTCGGCCGATTCCCTCGGTGCAGGGCAGAATCGTTCCACCTCCCGGCGTGAGCATGTTCGAACAACTTTCGGTCAACGTATCCCGCGAGGACTTGGCAAACCGCATGAGCATGGGTGCCGGCGTCTCCCAGCCCGACCTCGCCTTTCGTTACGATCAACTCCAACCGGGTTCCTACCTCTTCGTGGTGCAAGGGACCGCTGGAGGCAGACTCTATCGGGGAATGCAGCTGGTGGAGATCCCGCCTGAGGGCGTGCCGGATCTTGCCATACCCTTGCAGCCTTCCATCGACCTCTCGGGCTCGGTTTCGGTCGAAGGGCCGGACGCCGCCAAATCCCCAGCGTCGTTCGTTAGCTTGGTTCCGGGAGAAAACATTCAGTTTAACCCACCGCAACTGCGCGCCACGATCAACAAGGATGGCACTTTCAAAATCGCCGATGTACCTCCGGGTATCTGGGATATCAATGCAGGGCCGGTGCCGGCCGGGGGTTATATCAAGTCCATGCGCCTTGGCGATCAGGATGTGCTCACCGAGGAGATGGTCATTCAATCTTCGACCCAGGCTTCGTTGAAGATCGTGATCAGCACACGGGCTGCGGCGATCCAAGGTGATGTCAGCAGAAACGGCAAGACCGTGCGGGCGCTCGTGGTGCTGGCCCCGGAGCCGCCTTGGCGGCATGTGCTCAGTTTCTACCGCATAGTCTCCGCCGACGCGAATGGCCACTTCGAAATCAAAAACGCGACGCCGGGAGCCTATCAGCTCTACGCGTTTGACGAACTCGATCGGGAATCGATGCAAGACCCGGAATTTCTGAAGCCGTTCGAGCCCGCCGCCGTACCGGTGACGCTGCTTGAAGGCGAAAATCCTCCGCAAAAACTCTTGGTCATTTCCCTGGCGGAATCGGGGGCGGCGCAATGAAGGCTACGCTCGGAATCCTCTTGGCGGCATGGACACCCCTGGCCGCTCAAACGCCGGTCATCACCGCAGCGCCGCAGGCTCGGCCCGGCGGAATCGCACCGCCACCCCAGCCGTCGGAGACCGGTAAAGCCTCGATTGAAGGCAAGGTGCTCGATGCGCTCACCCACAATCCGATTCGCAAGGCAACAGTCACACTCAGCGGGCGGACATTCCTGAGAGCAGCCACCGACGCCGAGGGCCACTTCGCCTTTCGTCAATTGCCAAACGGTCAATACCTGCTACAAGCGCAATCCGATCAGTACCCCGTCGCGCCGTTCAGCCTCGAATTGGGCAGCCAGGCATCGGTGACGATCGCGGCTGACGAACAGGCGAGCGAAGTGGCGTTGACCCTGAAGCCCGGCGCATCGGTGCGGGGGCGCATCGTGGATGAAGAAGGCAGCCCTCTGCCGCAGTGCACCGTTTCGCCGATGCGGTACCGCGCCGGCGACCCCGGCCCAACGATGGTCGGTGGGGCGGCGACTCCGAGCGACGAAAAGGGCGAATACCGCATCGAGACGATTCCGGCGGGAAAGTATTATCTGGTGGCCCGCTGTTTCCAGAGCATCCCGATGCCGCATGCCTTGGTTCGCCGAGATGCTGTAGCGGGCCTGCCCAGGCTGACCTACCCGCCTCGGTTTTATCCGTCATCGTCGGAGCTCGCGGGAGCGGCCCGCGTTTCGCTGCCTCCGGGAGGGGACCTCGTGGGAATCGATTTCCAGATGGCCCCAGCAACGGGCATCACTCTGCGAGGGCGCGTGCGAGGAGTTCTGTCCAGCGGCACCGCCCAAATTAGGCTACGCCCTCAAAACCTGGCGCTCCGCCCCTTGCAGCAGCAGGGCGGGGGCGCCAATCTAGGTACCGGTGAGTTCCAGATTCCGAACGTGCGGCCGGGATCGTACGAACTGTTGGCGACGGCCCAGGTTGAAGGCCGTTCATACATTGCGAAGACCGCGGTCGAAGTTGGCGCCACCGCCCCCGAACCCATCGCCCTGGTTCTTGAGCCCGCGCCGCAAATCAGCGGCTCCGTCGCGATCGACGGCGATCCCCAGGTTCCGTTCAATAATATGCGCATCATGATGAATCCGCTCGACGGTCAGGCCCTCGGCCCTCTTCCGCAAGCGGAAGTTCACAGCGACGGCAGTTTTGTCATCAACGCATCGCCGGGCCACTGGCGTCTTCAGGTCAATGGGGCGCCCGGTTACGTGAAATCCGTCATGCTCGGCGATCAGGAGGTCTCCGCAACGGACCTCGAAATTGGCCCGGCTCCGGCAGCTCTCAAAATCGTGATCGGGACGAAGAACGCTCAGGTTGAGGCCACAATCACGGCGCTTCCTGCCGGTGCCAATGCGGTATCTGGAATGGTCTGGTCGGCCGGTGGTTCTGAGTTTCAACAAAGCTTCGGCGTCAACGCGCAGGGAAAGGCGATGCTCAGCTTACCGCCCGGGCGCTATCATGCGTGTGCCATCGCGGTGGCCCAGCCCTCGGTGCTGACGAACCGTGAATTCCGAAAAGCGCTGGAAGGCCACTGCCAGGCCGTGGAGGTATCCGAGGGCGACCGCACCAGTATTCAAATACCCTTCGTCCCGGCAGACGAGGCGAAGCGGCTGGCCGACAGTTTGGATGCGGACGACTCGCAGGTGTTGTGAGGGATTCCAGTAAACAAACCCACCTCAGTGTCATAGCGGCATCCCCCCAAAGATGTGCAGCACCGCATATGGCCCCTCGGTCACCTAGCTAGCGCTATCACGAGATAACGGGCGGGCTCTCTTCGAATGCTCGTGGCACCCTTGCAGCCGAATGCATTGGGATAGTGCGTTTCCCTGGAGACTTCTGGGGCGCGTCGGGCAGCACTTCTGCGCTTTGTTATCCGCCAACTTGATCGCCAGCTCGGACAACTTCCGGCTGGGAGCGATCAGGAATCAGCCACTTCGATGAGCCGCGAACCGTCATCGCTGGAGCAGCGGAGGAAAATCCGATAGCCCAACCCCCTGCTCTCCGGATCATTTTTGGCATTCGAGAACGGGATGTCCCGCGGCGTTATGGCGCTTTCATGGCGAGCCGCTGATTTTGCAAGAGCCATTGAATCTTTAAGATGGAAACAAATAGGTATATCGCAACGTACGGCGTAATGTCCCATTCCAGTCACGGAGGGCAGAGTCGTTGCGGCCATGCAGCGATTTTGACCATTGGAGCGACTGAACCGGACAGATGTGCGGTGCGCACTGGCTTTGTCCGCTTCCTCCATGATCACCGCCGCTCCTACCGCCAACTCACTTTCAGAAAAAAGACTGCTTAGGAAGGAGAATATCCCGATGCGTTACAGGGTTCCAAGCGCGGACCGCTCAGCGGGACCTTGGCCGGGACCAGCAACCTGGGTCCTTTACAGTTTCCGCCGGCCCGCCTGGAAACTCCAGCGGCAGCCCACGAGGTTCGCCCCCACATTCATCTTGTCATCCGCCGTCAAGGACTTGCTCATCCGATTGCTTTTTGCCATGAGCACTTGAGCCTACCAAGATGCCTCTGCCACAGGTTGCGTCTGGCTCATTTATCAATCTTCTCGATTCCGGCTGTAAGAAAATTTCCTGAGTGCAGACTACCTCTCATGTGAGGCCGCAGAATGAGCTGTATGAACGGGGCCCGGCAGAGTATGCCGCGGCTCTGGACCGTCTGGCGCGTGGCTACGACGTGGATCCGGACAAGCGGCGCGACCTCCCGCAGGAGATCCATCTCGCGTTGTGGCGGAGCTTCGAACTCTTCCGCGCAGATTGCTCGCTCCGCTCCTGGGTATATCGCGTGGCGCATAACATGGCAGTTTCCTGGGTTACCCGTCAGAAGCAGGACAGGTCGCGAATGCTGGTGAGTTTGGAGGAAGTCGAGATGGTTCCGGTCCCGCCCGATGCGGACCGGCGGCTCGCTCTGCAGCGGCTCACCCACTTGGTGCAACGGCTCAAACCGGAGGATCGCAAGTTGATTCTCGCATGTCTCGAAGGAATGGAGGCGGCAGAGATCGGAGAGCTGACTGGGATCTCCGCAAGAAAATGTGGCAACGCAAGGTTCATAGGGTCAAGAATCTCCGGGCGCGGAACTTCCACGAGTCAGGACACGATGCCTAATGAACTAAATCCGAAGGATCCGCGAAACCTCTGGCAAAGCCAGGAAAGAGAGAGCGTGACCATCACTTTAGAGGAAATCCGGCTCCGCGCGCCGCGATTCGAGAGGCGGATTTGGTGGCGAAATTTCCGGAAATATGCGGCGGGCGTACTCCTGATCGCGTGGTTTCTCGCGACGCTCCACTTTTCGCACGGCTTGGACCTTCTGGTACCCGTCCTGCTGACTGCGGGTGTGGTCTATATCATGATTCAACTGCGGTGGCGGGGCACGGCGCGCTCGCTTCCCGCCGATGCGGATACCAGAAGCTCTGTCGAGTTCCACAGGCTGGAACTGGAGCGGTAACGCGACGCTCTGCGGACCGTCTGGCGCTGGTACTTGTACTTCCCGTCCCAGGACTGGCGGCTATCTTTGCGGTGGCTGCCATCAAACGCGGAGTCAATGCGCGGCTGATCGGCTCTATCATAGTGGAGGGGCTGGTGTTTGTCCGAGTGTGGGCTCTGAACCAGTGGGGAGCGCGAAAACTCAACTACAAAATCCAGGAATTGCACAGGATGGAGGGCGATGATGAATAACAAGGATGCACTATCCCTTCCCGCCTTGAAAAGAAAGGAACACATAACAGCATGCGACAAAAGTTCAGGAACGTGACGATCTGCCTGGCGCTGACGACAATTGGGGCATTCTCCCAGACAAAGCCATCCTTCGAAGTGGCCACCATCAAACCTTCCCAGCCGTTGGACCAGGCCAAACTCCTGGCGTCATTGCAAAGCGGTGGGAAGCTCCCCATCGGAGCAAATATCGACTCCGGCCGGGCAGAATATTTGTACGTGGATCTGAGGACCCTGCTGACATATGCTTACGGCGTCCGGCCCTACCAGATCTCCGGACCTGACTGGATGTCCACGACGCGTTTCGACATCATGGCGAAGATGCCGGAGGGATCGAGGAAAGAGGACGCGGCAAAAATGCTGCAATCGCTTCTCGAAGAGCGTTTCAAGCTGGCGGCGCATCACACCAGCGCGGAACACCCCGTGTTGGCACTCGTGGTGGGCAAGGGTGCCCCGAAACTAAAGGCGTCAGCCGGAAAACCGATGGCTATTGATGAAAACGCGCCCTTGAAGGCAGGTGAGATGAAAATGGACGGTCCCGAAGGACCCGTGCGCGTGAAGGTTGATCTGGCAACCGGTAGTTCAGTAGTCGATATGGGCCTTAAAGGCAAAATGTCCTACAAGATGAACCCGGCCACACAGACGTTGCATATAGAGTTCAGTATGACGACGATGCGTGGCCTTGCGGATATGATGACCCAACTGATGACGCAACTGGGTGGCGGAACAGGGCGGCAAATTGTGGACATGACCGGCATCCAAGGCAACTACGATGCCTCGCTCGAACTCTCGCTGGCTGAAATTATCGTGTTGGCGAGATCCGCCGGCGCGGATATTCCGGCAGGGGCGCCAAGTGGCGCTGGCGGGCCGGGCAACATACCGGCGGCGTCGGATCCGAGCGGAGGCTCGTCGGTAACGGATGCCCTTCAATCGATGGGGTTGAAGCTGGAATCTCGCAAGGCAGTGGTGGATCAATTCATCGTCGACCATATCGAAAAAACGCCAACCGAAAACTAAACGCCCCTACCATAGCCCAGACGGCACACAAGCGCCCCGCCCAACGCTTATGCGTCCGTACGCTTGAATCGCTTCAGTATGTGGGTGAGCCGGAAGCGTGCACATGAGCGAGGAGTCGCCAGGCCGCGGATTGGGGCGCCCACAACACAAACCCAGCTAAAGGAGAGCATCGGGCGTGACACGTCCAAGTGGGCCGCACCCGCTTGCAATCGGACGCGAATCAACAGGTCATTCAGTCGTTCGCGGCCGCGAGTCTCGTTTGACAAATGGGAAAGGGTCAATGTCTCTTCGAGGTTCGCGATCAGTCGCAAGTATTCGGCCCGATGGAAATCTCTCTCAGATGGATCGAGCAAGACACCTTCCGATCCCATGATTTTCCTTTGGACGAGTTCAGCGTTATAGGGGAGGTGAAATTCCTCGTTCAATGCCACCAGGTTGGCCTCCGCTTCACCCAATGCGCCCTTCGCATCCATTGCGCACATGTCGCCTTGACCCGGTAAACCTTCACAAAATACTCAAAACCGAATTTTACGAATGCAGAATCTCACAGCCACACCGAATACGGGTATTTAAACGCTTTTTTGACCACTTTCACGATGTGGCACTTGGGAGATCTGCCAAGGCCCGCTGGTACGAATCCGAAGCCGCCTTGGCCGCTACAGGAGGAAATCTGTGAAACGCGTTCGACGTCTGCTAATTCCCGCAGAGCATCCCAGCTCCGTTCTCACCATCGCGGCATCCGTCGGAATCCTTGTGCTCGGCGCTGCCGGCCTCATCGGTTGGCAGCTGAAGGCTCAAACCCTACCTGCGGAGAGCCAGAATGTTTCCCCGTATACCAAGTGGCTAAATGATGATGTCGCGTACATCATCAACGATCAGGAGCGCATTGTCTTTAGAGGGCTCCGGACTGATGAGGAGCGCAACCATATTATCGAGCAGTTCTGGCTACGCCGGGACCCCACTCCGGGGACGCCCGAAAATGAACACAAAGAAGAACACTACCGGCGTGTCCAGTACGCCAACGATCACTTCGGGTCGACGGTACCTGGTTGGAAAACGGACCGCGGCCGCATCTACATTGTGTTTGGCCCGCCGGATGAACGGCACGAGTACCGGAATGGCGACGCCACTACGCCCTACCCACTGGATCGCTGGAAATTCCGGTTGATCGAAGGCATCGGCAACGACGTTACCATCGAATTCGTAGACCCAACTAGGTCCGGTGAGTATCACATGACGATGGACCCAAACCCACCCCCAGAGATCGGCCGCCGCCAGCCACGCTGATGATGGTTCAGCCGCTCAAGCCACAATAGGACCGTCTTCCAGTTTAATGGCTACTCTCGTCTCAGGTGTGCGAGCGTTGCCTCGTCTCTGCTCTGCATGATTCACTTGCTGCGAAATCCATTTGGAAAGTGGCGAGCAGGACGTAACGTAAGGTAGACAGCCGTTCCGCTCACCGGCGGTCAATCACGTCCGCTGTGGCTGAAGAGCCAGGCGGAACAACCGGGGCAGGAAAACGGGCATACCGGACTTCATTCTGGCGGGAACCGCTTTCGCCAGGGTAGTTTCCGCGAAGCCACATATCGTTCCCGCAGCCAATACGCTGACGAACTCAACCGAAGAGGCCTGTTAATCCACCTGTTGCACAGCGGGTGGTTTCCAGGTTCCGTCAAGAATTGTAGGCGCGGCTTCGTTCGGCCAATACAGCCGAATCAACAGAACGAATTTGCCGTTCGGCGCGGGGAGCCAATTGGCTTCCTTCTCTGGCCCTGGATTCGCCGCTTGCATATACAGGTCTAACGAACCATCTGTGTTGAACCTAAACTTGCTCCGCTGGCTGAGATTGTAGCGATTCAGTGGATTGTCCACGAAGAGGAATTCGGCGTTGTACATGGTTAGCGACCAGAAGCCCCGTACCGGCGGAAGTTCACCCTTAGCGAAGTGCATTACGTACTTCTTGGCACCGTCGTAAGGCTTGCCATCCGCTGCGGCCAGCGAAGTTGGGTACACGGCGTCCTCGGGGCGATTCGCACCAAGGCCAGCATAGGTAATGACGGCTCGATCAAGGTAATCGGTCCCATAAACCCCGGTCTTGAGGATAACGTTCCAACCGTTTACAACTGTGCCTGTGCTTGGAATGCTCGCTATGATTTTAGCTTGGGCGAGGCTTGGCACCTTTGGGATAGCTCCGGCTGTTGCGGTGTCGAGTTTCGTGATATCAAAATCCTGGCCGGGTACGATCCCAATCCGAGACATTTTCGCTACGAACGGCGCGTCAGCAGCGGTAGGCGGGTTATTCTTCATCAACGCCGCCATGAGTTTGAAGTATGTTTCCCCATCAAGGGCATCCACCTGATCACGAACTGCGGTTTTCATGTCGATGTTCGCGTCGACGTGACCTGGAGGCGGGGTGTAGGGCTTACCGTACGCACGCAGCGGTACGAGCGAGAGTCCATCCTGAAATGCGTGGGCTTCTTTATAGTCTTCAGGTGTGCCCGCACCATATGTCCTGCCGAGAATCCATACAAGGTTCGTGGGCGACTTATACTCCACTACGCCAGGTGGCAGAGTTCCGTGCCACCCCGGACCAGTGATGGCGTACTCCTGAGCTTTGGTGCCCGTTGTCCGCGTGCCAGGAACCTGGAACACAGTAGTCCATGCATCTAGCATCGGCATTAGGTAATAACGACAGTGAGCGTCTGGAATGCTGAAGATGTACGGTTCGCGGAAAAGATCCAGCCACGCTATTGAATAGAGTGTGTCGGCGCTTGGTGCGGTGACTTCACGAAAGGCGGCGGTGGGGTATTCCCGCATCAAGGCAAACTGGCCCATGGGGGCGTGTTTGTCGCCGGATGTTGCCACATTCGTCATGACACGCCGCGTCATCTCCATTGTTACCAGGGGGTAACCGTAGATGTAGGCCTCCTCGGCGATGGTTGTGGCTTCGGAGATTTGCGGCGTATTTGGTTCTTCGCGTTCGGCCTGACCGACGGAGCCTGGCTTATTGCTGCAGCCCGTCATTGGTACGTGCACTACGGAACAGATTCCAGCCAGGACCGGCATGAGTTTTCTCATCTGCTTGCCTGTCATAACCACACCACTCCACGAACGAAGATGTCCACCTGCGCAGAGCGGGCGCAAAAACTGCCGATATCCCTAGGTGATTGCTTCCGGGCCGTGTCCGCTGGAAGCGGTATCCGAGATCATGCCCTTAGAAGCCCAATTCGTGATGCAATCATTGGTGGAACGCTGAGTCCGGCTCGGAGATTCAATACCCATGCCGCTCCTGCACCTATACATAGTGATCGAAAGACGTGACTACCGGAAAGTGGGCTGCCGGACCAAAATGCGCCGGTCACCGGCACATATTGGGCGCTACGTGGCTAGACATTCTCCCCGGCATGTTGTCGGTCCAAATCGTAGCCGAAAAACTGAAGGTAACGGGTCGGTGCGCGAGTTGAGCGCAGCGTCGTTGCAACCCACCACAACAGGCCACTCGGCTCCTGAGCAGGTCTGAGGCCCTGGTGAACCTTCATAGTCAGGGTCGGCGCAACGAAGTGCCGAGTTGCAGCCTCTGCAAGCCCGAATCACTCGCTCCTGCAAGAACAGGACGGACTGTGAGAAAAAGACGCTTTCAGAGAGGAAGTCTTCAGCGCGTACGTCGTGGAAAGGCTAGGCGATGGATCGTTCTCCACAACACGGAAGAAAAGGCCGGTTCCACACCCCGGCACCGGCAACATGTCGACGACCGAGGCAGAGAAGAAACGGGACGAGTTCATGCGCACCTCAAACGGGTCTCAGGAGCCGGACTCCGATGGCACGAGGCCGCTCAAGCTGCGCGAGTTCATCGAGCAGCAATACCTGCTGCTCTGTCGGAAGAAGTGGAAAGCTTCTACGGCTGGCACCTCCGAAGACCGGATTCGGCCCCACATCATCGCTGATATCGCCGATAGGACCATGAGGGAATTCATCTCACATCCCTCCAGTCCCTTTTGGACGGTAAGGCGGACGTTGGCCTTTCCTTCTCGGTTGTCGACCATCTACGATGGGACCTCAGGGCGATTTTCGAGATGGCGATTGCGGAGAAGGTGATCGAGACCAGCCCAGCGACGCGCCTTTACACGCCGAAACATGCACCGAAGGGACAGATACGGGCCATGTCGGTGGAGGACGCGCAGACAACGCTCGCCGTGGTGGATTCCGGTGCTCCGGTTCCTGTGCGCTCAGCGCGATTTTCTGACCGCCGACGAGATCGACATTGCGTGAGAAGTTGCTTCTTCACCTCGCCACCTTCTCCGGCTTCCGGCCGGGCGAGATGCTGGGACTCCAGCGTCGGCACGCGGCTCTCGACTGCTCCTCAGTTATCGTCGAGCAGCGAGTATACCGCGGGGTGATCGACGTTCCCGAGACCGACCCCTCCGCGCGAGGTTACTATCCGCCCACGACGGTAGAGTTGCTGCACGAGTGGAGGGATTCTTCCGCCGATCCGGAGCCCGACGCCTGCGTATTCGCCAGTGAGAAGGGAAAGCCGGTGTGGCGGGACACCCTGCTGTATGACCACATCCGGCCGAAGTTGAACCCTACGGGCTAGGATGGGTCGACTTTCGGGTGATGCGTGCTACACACGCCAGCATTGGACACGGTTGGCGCTGGATCCCAAGGTGACAGCCGACCAGCGCGGGCACGGTGTGGGCGTTTCGATAGCGGAGTACACCAATACCTCATTGAAGGATCGGCAGTCGCAGCTCGGAAGCTGGGAGACGCTGTTATCGGCAAGCCGAAGGTGGTTCGGATGACCCGTCGGAAGGCCATATAAAAGGGATGTGAAGAGACATTTTTTCCGCCCGCCCGCAAGCGGCGCGGATACTTTTCGGCATCCAGCCCCCCTGCCTGGATCGCGCCGTGATGTTGATCTCGTGGGCCCTCGCAACAGCACCAAGACATCGGATTCCAATACCCCTGTGGTTTCATGCTCGTGTTCCTCGTGTTGACGCCGTTCGTTTCTCAAGACGGACAAGCGTGACGGATCGCCAAATTGGCAACTAACCATGACCCTATCCGAGACTCGTGGCCTATAGCTTTCTTGGGTTATCCTTTTATAATGCGTTTCCTAAATGGAATGTCGTGGAATACCGGTTTTCTCGGTGCGCGTAAGTTCTTTAGAAGGAGCGGGAGACGGGGACTCGAACCCGCGACATAAAGCATGGAAAATCGACGGTAGATTGAAAATGCCAAATTTAGCGTCTACGGCGTCAACGTGAGGCGATAGAATCACGCGCTATTTTCAGCGGCTTGCTCCAAGGCTCTCACAAACGGAGCAAAAATGGAGCAAAAAGCTTCAGCCAAAATCTGACAGCGAATCGGCGGTTTCCAGGTCCTCTGCGCCCGGCCGCCAGCCCCGCACCTCAAAACTAGGTAAGCGGCGACAATGGATCAAGGGATTGTTCGGGGTACGCCGAAGCATCTCCGTCCGAGTCTCCACAGCCACGAAATCCCGCCAGGGCCAGAGTATGGGCTACGATCAGAATCCCGCTGTGCAAGACCAGCCGCTCCAGGATCTGATCGCTCAACGCGGATGGACGCTTTACAAGGTCTTTTGTGACAGGGTCAGCGGAGCGACCGAGCGGCGCCCGGGCCTGGATGCGCTCATGGCCGACGCCCGGCGATACGGGAGCGCTTGATTTTTTCGTCTTGCCACTATCGAGGGAATGGCGGCCCGGGGAAATTCTCGGTTTGCAGTTGCGAGATGTCCGAGAATATTCCGTTAGAGTCGAGCGGCGCGTCTATCGTGGGGATGTCGATTCGCCAAAAAGAGGTCGTGCGCGGAAAGTGGCGCTAAGTTCCGCCAGTCTCTTTTTGCTTGAGGAATGGATTCCCCTCACCCTCGAGGACCAGAGGCCCGGTCAGGATTTTGAAGTCCACCGACCCACTACGAAGCTTCGGTTAGGACTTCGGTACGATGAAATCGCTTTTCCAGTCCTTCTGCATGCGCTTCCATGCCTTCGCCTGTTCCGGCGTGAGAATCGCGGTGATCTGTGCATTGTATTTTGCGTCAATTGCCTTCAGCGACTCTTGAGCGGTCTTCTTGTCAGCGCTCTTGTTTGAGGTATCGCTCTTGGCGCTCGTCACATATACATCTTTCACCTGACCGATACCGACATACTCCGATAGGAGTAGTGGTCTGATCGCATCTGCTTGATCCGATCGCAAGTTCAACGTTCTAACGGCCGAATCAAACCGATCCGCCGCCAACTTCGTCATGTCCGCCTTACTATACTGCGCCCAAACTGGAGCAGTCATTAAAAAAATTGCCAGGCTGAATTTTCCTAGAAGCATGCTTTCTCCTTCCAAACTGCGTAGAACTCCTCTACGTTGGTGCAATTTTTGGATATCTGATTCAAAATATTTGACCATTCGACTTCATTTAAACGTGGCTTTTAGGTGATTGAGCGGAACTTCACCATAGAGTCGAGAAGCTTATCAAGGGAAACTGGTGATCCGTCGCGCTGAACAGACCGAGTCAGGCCAGACCTGCTCGACTACTGTAACCGGAATGCCCCGGCGATGATCAGGTTGGTCGAGACTTTGGAAGGCCTGGCGATCGGCTCCATGATGCGGCCGACTCGGCCAATGGACGATTCCTTTCGATTGCGGAGCGTTGGCGTCATTCCGCGACATCGCAACACAAGCCGGCAACATGGACTCATAAACGCACGGCGTTGTGGGAGGTATATCCGCACGATGGGCATCCTCATCGCGGTGCAATCCGTCACATTAGGAAACTCCCTGAGTCCGGGACAGGTGAAGACCTCTGCACGTTTTTGCTTGCCGCTCCGTCTCCAGGTCAGTGTTCAATCGATCCGAAGACGGATAGCGCCGGGAGGCCTCCATCGCGATGGCACGAACCGGCGGCGCGAACGATATCCAAAAAACCCAGGAGACCGGCATGAAAGCCGCATCGCTCGCGCGTATCCCCTCCCAAGTACACCGCCTCTCGTCGTCCACGTCAGAAATTTTAAGACACGATTCCAAGTAACCCCGAACACGCTCTAGAAGGCGCTCCGGAAAGACATTTGTTATCAAGCGAATACCCCGAAGCGTATGATTAGCCTGACAAGAAACGTGCGCCCGGCGACAGCCTTGTTGCCGCTCATTCTTCTGACTGCCGTTACGCTGCCCGGCTCCGTGCTGCCCGGGGTCCCGAAGCCGGCCCAAGACGTAACGCGGGCGACGCTGGACAATGGGCTCCGCGTAGTGATCGTTCGCAGTCCCCTGGCTCCCGTCGTGACCACGGTAATGAACTACCTGGTTGGATCGAACGAAGCTCCAAAGAACTTCCCGGGCATGGCCCACGCTTTGGAGCACATGATGTTTCGCGGCAGCGAGGCCCTGTCGGCCGATCAGTTGAACAATATCGCAGCGGCAATGGGAGACGAGTTTAACGCCGAGACACAGCAATCCGTCACGCAATATTTCTTTACTGTTCCGAAGCAGGATTTGGATGTCGCCCTGCATATCGAATCGATCCGAATGCAGGACTTACTCGCTACGGACGCCCTTTGGAAGCACGAGCGCGGCGCGATCGAGCAGGAGGTCGCCAGCGATCTTTCCAATCCAGAATACGTCTATTACACCAAGTTGCTCTCCACCATGTTTCGGGGCACGCCTTACGCGAACGACGCACTGGGCACGCTGCCATCGTTCGACGCGACCACGGGCGCTATGCTCAAGAAATTCCACGACACGTGGTACGCGCCGAATAACGCGATCCTGGTAATCGCCGGAGATGTTGATCCCGAGGCGGCGATCGCGACAGTGAAAGATCTCTTCGGCGGAATTCCCGCAAAGACCCTGCCGGCGCGTCCCCGAGTGGAACTTGAACCAGTAAAACCCCAGACCTTGCACCTCAAGACAGATCTGCCATACGGGGTGGCGATAGCTGCGTTCCGTTGGCCTGGCTCCGACAGCCCCGACTTCGCGGCCGCGCAAGTCCTAGCGGATGTCCTCAACAGCCAACGGAGCAGCCTCTACAGTCTCGTGACGCAAGGCAAGGCGCTAAGCGCCAATTTCTCGTTTCGCGACTTGCCCCGGGCAAGCCTGGCGTACGCGCTGGCCGAGTTCCCCGCCCGCGGAGATGGTAGGGCGCTGCTCCGCCAGGTTCGGGAGGTCCTTGCCAATGTCGCGAAAAAAGGCGTTCCGGCGGAACTGATCGATGCCGCCAAGCGGCACGAAGCCGCCGACACTGAGTTCCAGAAGAATTCTATATCAGACCTCGCCATGCTTTGGTCCGATGCCTTAGCGCTGGAAGGCCGGGAGTCGCCCACCGACGACACCGAGGCAATACAGAAAGTTACGGTGGAGGACGTAAAGCGCGCTGCAAGGCGGCTTCTGAACTGGAAGGAATCGACATCGGCCATTCTTACACCGCAACCATCCGGTCGGCCGATTTCATCGGACTCCTTCGGCAAACTCGAGTCCTTGGCAGCCAACGAGAACGCAGCCGTCACCCTTCCCGCGTGGGCGGAGAAGGTAAATCAACTCGCCATCCCAGTCTCGAATGTGCATCCGAAAATCACAAAGCTATCGAACGGATTGCAACTGTTTGTCCAGCCGGAGACAATCAGCGACACAGTTAGCGTCTTCGGCCAAATCCGAAACAGTTCGGAGCTGGAGAGTTCCAAGGGCAAGGAAGGTGTAAACGAGGTATTGAATGAACTGCTCTCGTATGGCACTGTGTCTTTGAACAGAGTGGCGTTTCAAAAAGCCCTGGATCGTATCGGGGCCAACGAGTCCGCCGGCACGGATTTTTCTCTCGAAGTCCTTTCCAAAGATTTTGACCGGGGCGTCGCGCTGCTGGCCGAGAATGAATTACATCCGGATCTCCCGGCGGCGGCGTTCAAGATCATTCAGCGCCAGCTTGCCGATAGTGTGGCGGGAGAGCTTGAGAGCCCAGCATATCTTACAGAGCACGCGCTGCAATCGGCACTCCTCCCGAAAAACGATCCTTCTCTGCGCCATGCCACGGCTCGCAGCCTTTCTTCGCTCTCCCGTAGGGATGTTCGCAATTACTATAGACGCGTGTTTCGGCCCGACATGACTACGATCGTCGTGATCGGCAATGTGACCGCGGAGCGGGCCCGCTCGGTGATAGAACGATACTTCGGGAGCTGGAAATCGTATGGATCAAAGCCTGAAACCATGCTGCCTCCCGTCCCGGATAACAAGCCATCGAATACAGACGTGCCAAATGCCAGCCGGATGCAGGCGGAAGTCACTCTCGCGGAAACGCTGCCTGTGACCCGTTCCAACCAGGACTACTATAGTTTGAATCTCGGAACCGAGGTGTTAGGCGGAGCGTTCTACGCAAGCCGTTTGTCTCGTGATCTTCGCGAAAATACCGGACTGGTATACGACGTTTCCTCGACGTTCAAAGCGGATTCAACCCGGGCGTTCTATATCATCAGCTACGGCTGTGACCCAAAGAATGCGGCGAAGGCCCGTGGCATTGTGGAGCGCGATCTGAGGGCGATGCAGACGGATGTAGTCTCCGATCAGGCTCTCAACCAGGCCAAGATCCTGCTTCTCCAGCAGATTCCGATTTCAGAATCCAGCGTTCACAGCATCGCGAAAAATCTCATCTCGAGCGCGGCGGATGGGCTGCCACTGGACGAATCGACAGTGGTGGCTCGTAAGTACGCCGCGCTAACCGCACGGGACGTTCAGACTGCATTTGCCAAATGGATTCGTCCACATGATTTCGTTCAGGTCACCGAAGGTCCCAGTGGTGACGGGCAACGACGGTGATTTCCCGAAATTGTGCAATCCTTTTCAAGGTTACGTTGCATCCGATCCACGCCGACCGAAATCGCATCGACCAGTAAGAACGGCTTCGACTGCTTCGCGAGTACCGGCATGAATTTGGCCGAAGCTTCGATCGAGACGAATCCGAGGTTTCGGGCTGCTTGCAATGTGCCAAAACTAAACTTGCACAATATTTCCGAGCGTACCCTCAACACGGTCTAAAAAAGGCGTTAACGCGTAGCTCCCGTTTAGCCAAAATACCCGAGCGAATGATGACCTCTGACCGACCGTCGTTATGATGGACGTTTCACCATACGCGATCGATTCCACTGGACACGCCTCCTGGCGTTCGATACGAGGTTGGCGAATCAGGATCTGTTGCTGCGCAACGAGTACCTGATCGTAGAGAATCGGATTCTGCGAGGCCATCTGCCGATGCGGCTGCGGCTTGCCGATTCTGGAGCGAGTCACGTTAGGCGGGATAGCCAAACGGCTTGGACGCAAAGCGCTGAAACAAGTCGCGCAAGCGGGCAAGCCGGATACCATTCTGGCCTGGTACCGGCGCCTGATTACGCAGAAATTTGACGGATCCTCCATCGTGGTTATCCCGGACGTCCGCGGCTCTCATCGGAAATCGAGGCGTTAGTAGTCCAGATGGCGCGCGAAAACTGGACCTGGGCTATGATCGCATCGTGGGCACGCTCTGCAACCTGGGCCATCCGATCTCAGACCAAACTGTGGGCAACATTTTGCGTCTATACCAGATCGCGCCAGCGCCGGAGCGGAGTCGTAAGACCACATGGAAGGAGTTCATCCGGTCGCACATGGACGTGCTTGCTGGCACAGACTTCTGGCACAGACTTCTTCACGGTCGAAGTACTGACCTCGCGAGGGCTCATCACGTACTACATTCTGTTCTTCATCGAGATCGGCAGTCGCCGGGTGTCGCTGGGCGGCATCACCCGATACCCGGACTCGTGTTGGATGGAGCAAGTGGCGCGGAACGCGACGAGCGGGACTATGTTCCCCTCTACGCCGCCTGTCGATTACCTTTCTATGTGCCAGAACGGTGCTCGCCGTCAGGGGTTCACTTCGCTGCGCCAAACGGCGCGCCCTTAACCGCAGCGCGCCGTTCCGGCCAACTGGTAATCGCGACGGGCGGCTCCGGCGGGAACATGACGCAATCCCATGGAACCAAAAAACAAAACCTCGGCCCTAAAAAGGCGAGTTTTCGCCCGGTGCGAGCAGTGGCGCTAGAGTGTTGGTCGTGGAGTCCGCCGCATGCCCCAAATACGGCAGGCCAAAAGCGGCTTCAATGGTCTTCAACAACGAATAATGAGACTGGAAGCGCGGGTCCTGAACACCACGCACGCCATAGTTCGTGATGGCGATAAGCTCCAATTTATCGTTGAAGTTGCCTTCAGCATAGCAGTCCGCGCCTGGAAGCAGTGAGCCGGGAGCTGTATCCACCCGCGTATCGGGATCGTAGGCGCAGGTCAGCGGACCGTTCCCTTCATCGAACACGATGAAGATAGCATTGCGACCTTGCTGCCACGCCTGGCTGCCCACAATCCCATTGACCAGCCACCCCGTCTCGTCATCGCCACGCTTGACGTCAATGTCGTCCGTGTCATTCACGCCGCCGCAGGGAGCGAGAATATTACTGAGCCCGTGCATGTCGCGGCATTGGTCAGGTACGATGTACGAGAACGCGGGGACCTGTCCGCTGCCGAGATCGCTGAACAGCTGCTCGATCGGGACTTGCCAGGCGAATTGCTTTGGATCGTTCTGGATTTCAGCGACGTAAGGAAATGGGTTGTGCTTAACAGCATAAAGCTTGGCCGTATTGTGGTCACCGGGCCAATTGGCGAGAGTTGTGCCCGAAGCAGGCAAGTTCTGCAGGTATGCCCGCCACTCCTTATGAATGCTTACCAGCTGGCCGGCAAGCGATGGCAGATTCACCATCCAGCGATGGAATGATGGATTCGCGGGTGGGGGGTAATCGGTGGCGACTGATGGAGAGTCGTCATCGCTGATGCCCACCGTACTCCCCTGAGCATACATGTGCCCTGTCCCGAGGACGTCCGTCCCAACCCAATCGCCGGTGATCATCGCAACATAATTCGGCAGGCTCGGGTGCCAAACGCCATTGTAGTTAGTCGCGACATTGTACTTATTCCAGAGCGCTGTAATGTTTGGCGCCTGCGGGTTACCGATAATGCCGTTGCTGCCAAAGCTCGTAAAGCTGTTGTGATTTTCGAGCACGATTACGAAAACGTGATCGAGTTTCGGGACACCACCCTGGTTGTCTTGCGCAGGCATTCCCGCCGCGAGCACCACACTGATTGTCAATCCGAAAAGATAAGCTCTCATCGAATCATCCTTTCTTGTCTGGTCGTGGACTATCTTATGGCCTCTTAATGACCGTGAGATGTAGGAAGCATAAATAATCGATGACAACGCCGATAGCGGATGGGGTCCGTGGAGAAACGGCCGCGTGGGGCGCCAAGCAGGTCGGCTCTGAACGGGCGCGCCTAGCGGCTCGGCGTTTACCGATATCCCGGCGGAATTCCCTCATCCGGCAGATCGTTAGTGTCGCTGTCGAGCTGTGGAAAATGCCTGGCCAGCCCACCTGGTCGCTGGTGTTGACGCTGGTCGCAGCGTCGTCAAAACGACTTGTTCAGGTCAATACTCTGGTTCTCTGAATCCTCCGAAGACATGCTGGCAGTCGTCAGTCCAAGAACGTAGTCAAAATGCTTGAATCGCGGACCGAATCCTAGCCAAGCGGGCACGAAGGTTAAACGGAGCATACCTTGCGCCTCGTAAGCGATTCATTCTCAGCAAGTTGGGGCCTTGATGGGAAAATTAACGGAGCACAAACGGAGCCCACCACGAAGCCAGATCTCGTAAGTCGCTGAAAACATGGAGCGGGAGACGGGACTCGAACCCGCGACGTCCAGCTTGGGAATATGAAATACGCCTGAGGAAATCGACGACGCGTTAAATGGCCTCATCAAGGCGGTTGAAACGCGGCGGTCGGCGGGTAGCCCTTCAAGTTCACGAGCGCCGCCGGTGTATTAGCTGGCCGCAGCTTCGACCCCCTCATCGCGATCTGGTTCCTGGCCGACGCACCGGCGCTGCTCAAACGCGGAGTGCCAGTCTCGGAGCGTTTAGAGAAAGGCGAACGTCAGCAACAATGCCTTGCGTTACAACGTGGGGTCCTGTCCCAGGGTGGTGCGATCGAGAGGACTTGACCCTCCGCACCCTTACGGGTACATGCACCTCAAGCATGCCGGTTCCTTTGTCCGCGTCCTGTCGCAACATTACTCTGGAGTGCCATCTCCAATCTGAGTCAGCATTCAAACTTGCGCAAAGCCGCCGTCGACGAACAGTTCAGCTCCCGTGATGTAGCTGCTGTCATCGGATGCTAGAAAGACCACAGCCTTGGCTACCTCGTCCGGCCGGCCGAACCTGCCGAGCGGGATTGCGCTCGTGACCATCTTGCGCCGTTTATCACCTGCTTCGCCAGATGCAAGCAAATCATTCAAACCGGGCGTGTCAATCGTGCCCGGGCTGATCGCGTTTACCCGAATTCGGCGATCTTTGAGATCCGTGGTCCATGTTCGCGCGAACGAGCGGATGGCCGCCTTCGTGGCGCTGTAAACACTGTTCGAGGACAGGCCTTTGCTGCCTACCACTGACGCATTGAGAATGATCGATGCACCTTCGGGCATCAGCGGAAGTGCTTTCTGTACCGTAAACAACACCCCTTTGACGTTGACGTTGAAAATCGAATGGTACACCTCCTCGGTGATGTTTCCGAGGGCAGCGTACTTGGCAATCCCCGCATTCGCGAAGAGAATATCGAGTCTGCCCTTCTCATCTCTGATCTGCGCATAGAGGCTTTCCAGATCGTCGACATTCGACACGTCTCCACGCACCCCGCTCGCATTCCCGCCGATTTGTTCGACCGCAGCGACGAGTTCCCCTTCGCGACGTCCAGTGATATACATGTGGGCACCCTCTGCCGCTAAGGCTTTCGCCGCCGCAAGGCCGATCCCACTAGTGCCGCCTGTTACTAGTGCTACCTTGCCATCCAATTTTGCCATTCCATGACCTCGAGTGCTGCCAGCTTAAGCCGCCGCCTGTCGCAAAAGGTCTTCGACTTTCTGGTCCAGACTCTGCGCGACCGCGAGCGCGTCGGGATTTCCATACGGAGCTAGGAAACTAACCATCCTGTCATACGACAGATGCACGCCGTCAGGACGTTCGTCGACGAGCACCGTGACCGGGGCGTACGAGCCAGCGTCCGGAACATGCTTTGCCATTTCTTTCATGATGAGCGGATTGCCAATCACAAGACGGACCATCCGGGGCCTATCACTGCCGGTTTCTTTGCGCACGATTGTGCCATGGTCAAACTGCACAAACGACATCAGCCCTGTTCTTCCTAAGCCTTTCTGGATTGTGCTCTCCAATTCGCCGACAGTTCGCGCCTGGCGAACTGATCTCCAGAACTCAGCCATATCTGGATGGCCGATGGGATCGTTAATAGCAGCCAATACCTCCTCGAAAGATCTGGAGGAGGTCAGGCTGAATCGCTCGACCTGAAGTTTGCTTATCATTGCAATCCACCTTTCTTTGAGAACTGCCATACATCCCTGCCGGCTAGTAGTTGAACCATTGGTTTAATGCGCCGTTCGCATGCAGGCTCGGAAGTCTATTCCAGGCACTCAATCCTCCGTGCGCTCCTATTGCAGACGTGAGCAGGTTATCCAAGCGTTCTCTCCGGTTTGGAATAGACGGGAAATGAGGAACCAAACATCGGTGCCTTGCTCTTCGACTGCGCTTCAGTCGCCTCGTCCTGAATAACGTCCCAATGCTCAACGAGAATGCCATTCTCGATTCGCAGGATGTCGGCCGCAATCCAATTCACTGGGAGACCCATGCCACTGAAGCGCCCATGTACGATTACGAAGTCGTCGTCTGCAACGATCGGGCCGGGTTCGTACGTCAGCGTCGATGGAAGGCTCTTGACCAGGTTGAATAGTCCTTCGCGCCCTGGCTCGATATGTGCACTGTGCTGGATGTACTTTGTTGACCAGAACGTTTCCGCCTTCGCGTAGTCACGCTTGTTGAACAGCGTATTGAACGCTTCGAGCACGAGGTCTTTGTTTTTCTGCTGGATTGTTTTTTCCATATTGAGTCTTCTTTCTAAGGGGTTAATGCACCACTCACATCGGCGATGCACTCGGACCAGTAGCGTTCTCCACGACCAGGACCACGCGGAACCGCGCCTTTCCCCCCATCATCTTTGCGTACGCCGCCGGCGCTTGGTTCAGCGGAGCGGTCTCGATCATGGCGGAGACACCGCTCAGCGCACTGAAACGGAGCGTTGCGTCACCAGTCGCCGGGTCCCCGGTCAAGGCGCCTTCGAGCTTGCGACCCCCGAATATGAGATCCATGCTCGTGACCTCGATCGGCTCCGGGCCGACGCCGAGGTCAATCGCGACACCGCCGGGACGCAGGCCCTTGAAGGTTGCGGCAACTGTCTTGCCCCCGGAAGCCGTTATCAAAATGACCTTGGCGCCGCCGAGCGCCTGTAGAGCGGCGGCGGGATCGGTAGCGGTGCTGTCGATGTAGTGGTGGGCACCGAGGTTCTTGGCCAGTTCCGCCGTGTTGCTGCCGCGGGCAATCGCCGCCACCTCGAACCCCATGTGCCGGGCGTATTGCACACCCAGATGACCAAGGCCCCCGATACCAAGCACAGCGACCAGATCACCGGCCTTCGCCGGCGCGTTTCGCAGGGCACTGAACGTCGTGAGGCCCGCGCATAGCAGGGGCGCCGCATCGACCGACAACAGGTTGTCAGGGATCGACACCAGCCCGCTGGCCTTTGCAATCATCACTTCGGCATACCCGCCATCACGATGAATGCCGGTGTATTCCTGGTTCCGGCAGTTCACGAGATCGCCATTGCGGCAGAACTCGCAATAGCCACAAGAGCCGCCGAGAAATCCGACACCCACGCGCTGGCCAACGGCCCAGCCCTGGACACCAGAACCAAGGGCATCGATCCGCCCGACGACTTCATGGCCCGGCACGCGCGGCCAATCAATCGGGAATAACCCTTCGACCGTGGCCGAGTCCGAGTGGCAGACGCCACACGCCTCGACGCGAATGCGTACCTGATTGGGGCCGGGGTCCAGGAGTGGTTTTCTTACTTCCGAGAACTCTCCCGGTTTCTTGACCTCGATTGCTCTGTACGTTGTGTTCACGGCGCCTCCTTTAAGCTGCCGTCTCTGCTTCAGTCGCACCTACTCAAGAGCAACTTCACCTGCTCCAAGAACAACTGTGCATGTTGATATTGGGCTCCGTGACTCGAATCGGAGAACACGACGAGCTGGGCATTTGGCAGGAGCTCCGCGAGGATGAGAGTGTTTATCGGCGCAACAACAATATCTTGGTTGCCGTGCTCGAAGAGTGTTGGATGCGTAATGTCCTTCAACGTGGAGTAACGACCGGTTACCGGAATCGTTCCCCATTCTCGGATCGCGGCAAGCTGTGCCATCGCCGACCTCCTGGACACAGGGAGGTCGCGATTCTTCTTGCGGGAATCCAGCCGTTTCACGTACGCTCTCCCAGCCGCTTGGCTCGTTTCGGATCGGGTGAAGAACGCTCCCAACAAAAACGCAACGGGATCCGCTTGTTCTTCAGCCGATAGTTCGGTGAAGGTCATGCCTTCCCCGCCGCGGGGACCGGCCAACAGAATCAAGCGCCGGATAAGATGAGGATGGTCCAAGGCCAGCTGCTGCGCAATCATCCCGCCGAGGGAGAAGCCGACGACATGAATCCCCTTCAAGCCGACTGCACCGCAGAAACCAGCGCAAGGTCGCGTCATCTCAACGACCGTTTCGGGCGTTTCTCCTCCCGAAGCTCCGACACCCGCATTGTCAAAGAGAATGACTTCATGATCCGCTG
>Ga0306922_10000382_pt1 | contig 36736 bp, 30 predicted proteins | sample sta12Cox44000082_FD_203758 | JGI IMG/M metagenome (GOLD analysis project Ga0306922, IMG submission 203758) | Lab enrichment of tropical soil microbial communities from Luquillo Experimental Forest, Puerto Rico - statoxic.12C.oxic.44.000.082 (v2)... | ecosystem: Environmental > Terrestrial >... | reverse complement strand
CCTCATCGTGTCATTCCTTTCTTTCAAGCTGTCGAGATCCGCACGACGACACGTGCAAACGGCACGCCTGAGCGAGCGCTCAGCTGTTCACTTTCTCGCCTCGCGATGCTGGCGCGCCGCTGTCGGCGTCCGCCAACAGCTGTCCGACATTTCGGAGCGTCTCCGGTCGACCGGGGGCGGCGCTCGATCCTTCCCAACGGGACATCCGGGCTGCCAATGCGCGAGGCATCCACCCCATCCGCGCCGTAAGGTTCGTCGGCGCATTCCACATGCCCGTTTGATGTGGCCTGGCATGCGGTCTGCGTTGACCGACCTCGTGTGTCATTCACATCGAGCTATCGGCACGGCGATCGCGCTGCTCGCGACGCTCGCAGCGCCCGCCGCAGGTAGAACGCAATCGCTTTCGCCGTTGAAAGCCCCCATCGAGCCTGCGGACGATGCGTTGCGGCCAAGCGCTGACTCACAGCCGACCGAACCGCAGAGCGGGTCGCAATCTGCCGCAGCGCCCCCCGCGACGCAGCCGACCGTGACCTGCTCATCGTCGCCCGGCACCCGCGAACACTGCGCGGCGGACACGTCGGCCGGCGTCGCGCTCGTGAAGTCGATGGGCGAGGCGCCATGCCTCCTCGGGAAGACCTGGGGGTACGACGATACCGGCATCTGGGTGTCGGACGGCTGCAGCGGCGAATTTTTCGCCGGTCCGGCCGCGCAACAGCCAACGCGGCTGAAGCCCCTCGAGCACATTCCGAACGTCGGGTTCCTGCTGTACTCGGGCGAGAAAGGCGAAATCTACTTCCGGCTCTTCAGCTACGTGCGTTATCTGAACCAGCGGAGTCTGGATGCGAGCTACGTCGACTTCTTCGGCCACACCCACACAGTGCAACAGCGCCAGGACGTCCAGCTCCAGAAATTCTTCTCGCCGTTCGCGGGCTGGTTCCTCACGCCAAAATTCCGCTATTACCTCTACGTCTGGTCGTCGAACACGTCGCAAGGAGATCCTGCGCAAGTGGTCGGTGCCGGGAACCTGAGCTACACCTTCAACAGGTTCGTGACCGTGGGTGCAGGGATCACCTCACTGCCGTCCGTGCGGAGCACGGAGGGCCAGTTTCCGTACTGGCTCGGCGTGGATGACCGTCTGACCGCCGACGAGTTCTTCAGAGGCTCCTACACCGACGGCGTGTGGCTCAAAGGCGAGATCCAGACGAAGGTCAAGTACATGGTGATGTTCGCGAACAACTTGAGCGTGCTCGGCGTCAGCGCGACACAGCTTGACAACAAGTTCGACACGCAATCCTACAGTGTTCAATGGCTGCCGACGACCGGTGAATTCGGCCTCTACGGCACCTTCGGCGACTTCGACTATCACGAAAAGGTTGCCACCAGGCTTGGCGTGCACTACACGCACAGCCTCGAGGACAAGCAGTCTCAGCCGGGGACCAATTCTATCGAGAACAGCCAGATCCGATTGACCGACGGCAGCGTCGTCTTCACGCCTGACCTTTTCGGCCCGGGCATCACCGTCGAGCAAGTCCGCTACGACATGATGAGTCTCGATGCCGGAGTCAAGTATCGGGGCATGTCGCTCGAAGGGGAGTACTACCGGCGCTGGTTGAGCAACTTCACCGGCGTCAACACCGGCGGCATCGCCGACATCACCGACAACGGATATCAGCTGCAGTCCTCCGCGATGGTCGTTCCCAAGATCCTCCAGCTCTACCTCAGCGGATCGCAGATCTTCGGTCATTACGGCAACGGGTCGGAAGTGCGGGCCGGGGAGAACTGGTATCTCGTCAAGGACCGCGGTCTGCGACTGAACGCGGAGTGGATCCACCTGAGCCACTGTCCCGTGGGGTACACGGCGGTTCCCTATCCCGTCGGCGGGAACGGCAATGTCCTCCACATCAACCTCGAGATGAATTTCTGAGTCCGATCAAGGAGAAGACGTGAATGACCCGTGGTAGGGCCCTGCGCGCGGCATTCTTCCTTGTGGGGGGGCTCGCGATCGCCGTTGCGACATGGGCGGTGGGGCGCATGGTGGGGCGGGCGGCGTCCGAGCAGGCGGACACGTACGAGGTCAACGACTGCCATTTCCACCTGACCAACTACATCCAACAAGGCACCGACATCCACGACTTCCTGAAGATCATGGGCACGAAGGTCGGCCGCGTCGCGCTCTTCGGCATCCCGCTCCAGCAGCAGTGGTCGTACGGCAACACCGGCGATTTCGCTCCGACCTATTACCTGCAGACCGACGCGCCGCTCTACTACTACTCGTTCACCGACGCGTTCATCGCAACGGTCTACAAATCGCTGACACCGGCCGAGCAGGCGCGCTTCGACCCGATGATCACGGGCTTCAATCCGGCAGACATGTACGCCGCCGATCACGTCCGGCGCGTGCTGACGACGTTCCCCGGCGTGTTTTCCGGCATCGGCGAATTCACGATTCACAAGGAATTCGTCTCCTCGAAAATCGCGGGAGAGACGGCCAGCCTGACGAATCGGGCGCTCGATCGTCTGCTCGATTTCGCCGGCGAGGCCGGCCTCGTGGCGCTCCTGCACAACGACGCCGACATGCCGTTTCCGAGGCCGGGGCAGGAGCCATATCAGCTCGTGCAGCTGCGGGACCTGTTCCTGCGCCACCCGAACACGACGATCATCTGGGCGCACATCGGCCTGGGCCGCGTCGTCCGCCCGGTCAACGATCAGATCGGGATCGTCGAGCGCGCGCTCGCGAATCCGCGCCTCGCGAACATCTACTTCGACATCTCCTGGGACGAGACCGCGAAGTACATCGTGGCCAGCCCGGAAACCATCAAGGCGGTCGCCGATCTCATCAACCGGTATCCCGACCGGTTCCTGTTCGGGACCGATGAAGTCGCGCCGACCGATCAGGCGTCGTACCTCAAGGTCTATACCTTGTACTCGCCGCTCCTTGCGCAGCTGACGCCTGACGCAAGCGAGAAGCTTCGCAAGAAAAACTACGAACGCCTCTTCGACGACGCCAGACGCAAGGTCCGCGCGTGGGAGAGGACCAACATCAAGGAGACGAGACGATGACACCTCGGGGAAGCACGGGTAGATGGTTGGGCATTATGCTCGCGGCTGCCGCGATGCTCTCCGTATGTGCGGCGGCCGCGCGCGCGCAGAGCGCTCCGCCCGACGACGGCACGCAGCCTGCGCCCGCCGACCAGAAAGCGACGATGGACATCTACGGCTTCGCGATGCTGGACAACGGCTACCAGGTCAAGTCGAACGATCCGAACTGGTTCGATGTCCTTCGGCCGACCAAGCTCCCGGCGTCGCAGGACCAGTTTGGCAAGGACGGGCACTGGTTCTCGAGCGTTCGTCAGAGCCGCCTCGGCGTCAGGAGCTCGCTGCCGACCGACCTTGGCGAGCTGAAAACCATTTTCGAGTTCGAGCTGTTCGGCACGGGCGTGGACGCCGGGCAGACAACCTTCCGTCTGCGCCACGCGTGGGGCGAGGTGAAGCATTTCGGCGCCGGCCAGACCTGGAGCCCGTTCATGGATCCCGACGTCTTCCCGAACTCGCTCGAGTACTGGGGGCCGAACGGGATGGTCTTCTTCCGCAATGTCCAGGCGCGCTGGATGCCGCTCGGCGACTCGAGCCTGATGTTCGCCATCGAGCGGCCCGGCGCCAGCGCCGACCAGGGCGTGTACGCGGACCGTGTCGAGCTGCAGAACGTCAAACCCCGTTTCCCATTACCGGATCTCTCCGGTGCCTATAAAGCCTCGCGGTCGTGGGGGTACGTCAGAGGGGCATTCCTTGTCGGCGAGATGAAATGGGACGACCTTAACCCGGTCCAGTTCAACCTCTCGGGCAGCGCGGCGCGGTGGGGCTTCAACTTCAGCTCGAATTTCAAGGTGATGAAGAGCGACACCGTACGCCTCCAGTACGCCTTCGGTCACGGAATCGAGAACTACATGAACGACGCGCCCGTCGATGTCGGCATCCAGTCGAACCCGGGGAATGCCGTGACGCCCATCGTCGGCAAGGCGCTGCCGGTCCGGGGGCTGGTCGCTTTCTACGATCGAACGTGGAACGAGAAGTTCACCAGCTCGTTCGGCTACTCGCAGCTCGGCATCGACAACACCGATGGGCAGAAGTCCAGCGAGTTCAAGGCCGGTCAGTACGCGCTCGTGAACCTGCTGTACACGCCCGTGCAGAACGTGATGACGGGCGGCGAATTCCAGTGGGGCCGGCGCGAAAACTTCTCCGACGGGTGGTCGGTGAACGACTACCGGCTCCAATTCTCGTTCAAATACAACTTCTCGTACAAGCTTGGAGGGTAGTGGTATGAAGATTCACGCAGCCATGAAGCGACGCGCCTGGGTCACGTGCCTCGCGGCGCTCGCCACGGTCGGCGCCTTCTCGCTCTCAGCTCAGCAGGGAACGACGGATCCGCAGACTGCCGTCAACAACGCATTCAACCAGTTCAAGACCCTCAAGGAAGGGAAGAACGCGGATTACATTCCGGCCCTCGCCAAGGTTGACCCGAACCTCTTCGGCATCGCGCTGGTGACCGTCGACGGCAAGGCCTATACGGCGGGAGACGTCCAGACCGAGGTCTCGATCCAATCGATTTCCAAGGTCTTCACGATGGCGCAGGTCATCCAGGAGCAGGGGTTGGACTCTATTGAAAAGAGGATCGGCGTCGATGCGACCGGAGCCCGCTTCAACTCGATCATCGCCGTCGAAGCGGTTCGCACTGTCGTAGGAACTGGTGCCCCCGAAATGAATCCTCTCGTCAATCCTGGCGCCATCTCCGCCACGAGCATGGTCAGGGGAGCCTCTTCCGACGCGGTCTGGAACAAGATCATCGGCACATACAACGACTACGCCGGGCGGCAGCTGAAGGTGCTGCAGGACGTGTACAAGTCCGAGTCGGACACCAACCAGCGCAATCAGGCCATCGGCGCCCTGATGTTCGCGTACGGCTACATCAAGTCCAACTGGCCACAAGCCGTGGATCTCTATACCCGGCAGTGCTCGGTCGGCGTCAACGCGCGAGATCTCGCCATGATGGCCGCCACATTGGCCGCCGGCGGCAAGAACCCGGTCACTGGCAAACAGGTCCTTGACCGAGATAAAGTGCCTGGCGTGCTCGCCGTCATGGCAACGGCCGGCTTGTACGACGACTCGGGAAAGTGGTTGTACCACACCGGACTGCCGGCGAAGAGTGGCGTGGGTGGCGGCATCATCGCGGTCTCGCCGGGCAAGTTCGGCGTCGCCGTCGTGTCTCCGCCGCTCGATGACGCCGGCAACAGCATACGCGCTCAGCGGGCGATTACCGCGATCTCGAACACGCTTGGCGGCAATCCGCTGGCAGGCAGGGGACGCTAGAAGTCGAAGCACTTGGATGGAGCGGTCCGCGACCGGCCCGTCCGACGCGCTCGGTAAGGCGTAGCTCGGTGAAACAGGCCAGTCTTCGAATCGCCTGTGCGCTTTCAGGCATTCTCCTCTACGCCACGGGCGTGGGGGCGCAACGGGGCACGAGCGGCTCCACAGCGACGGCACCCGCGGCCGCGCCAGGCACCGTCCAGGCAGAGCCGCCAAAGGACGCCCTCGGCCGCGAGACCCCGCGGGGGACGCTGCTCGGTTTCATGCGCGCCGCACGGAACCGGAACGATGAAGCAGCGGTCGCGTACCTGAATACCAGCCTGCGCGGCCAGCCAGCCACCGTTCTCGCGCATCAGCTCTATGTCGTCCTCGACACCAGGCTGCCTGCCCGGCTGAACGAGGTGAGCGATCGCCCCGAAGGGGCCGTGCCGAACCCATTGAAGCCCGACGTCGACGTGGTCGGCACGATCGCGACGGGCGGCGGGCCGCTCGACATCTTCGTCGAACGTGTGAACCGGGGCGCGTCGGGACGGATCTGGCTTTTCTCGTCTCGCACGCTCAGTTCGATTCCGGACGTGTACCACGAGATCGACCTCATCTCGGTTGATGAGTACCTCCCGCGACTCGCGAAATCGCGGATCGCGCGCATCCGCCTCTTCGACTGGCTCGTCCTCTTCGTCGTCGTTCCGCTGCTCTATTACGTGATCGGGCTGCTGGGAAAACTGTTCCGTCCGGTCATCGCCTTCTGGCGCCGCCGATACATGCCGGCGGCCGCCGCTCGTCTCGAGCCGGCGCCCGGGTACATCCGGCTGCTGGTGCTGGCCGTCGTGATTCGCTGGCTTCTCGGCAGCGTCGATCTCCCGCTCATGGAGCGGCAGTTCTGGGCGGCTACGACGGCCATGTTCGCCGTCGTGGCCGTGGTATGGATGCTGCTCCTGACGAACGCGCGCGGCGAGGCGTACTTACGGCGCCGATTCGCCGGCCCGGGACACGGCGAGATCGCGGCCCCGCTGCGGCTGGTGCGCCGGGTGGCGGATGTGATCGTCGTCATCGCCGCCGGGATCATCACGCTGCGTTTTTACGGCTTCGATCCGACGGCCGCCCTGGCGGGGCTGGGCATCGGGGGCATTGCGGTTGCGCTCGCGGCACAGAAAACGCTCGAGAACGTCATCGGCGGGCTCTCGATCATTTTCGACAAGGCCGTCCGCGTGGGCGATTCCCTCAAGGTGGGCGAGACCTCCGGCACGGTCGATTACATCGGTCTCCGCTCGACGCGCATCAGGACGCCCGATCGAACGATCGTCAGCGTGCCAAACGGTCAGATTGCGAATGTCGGGATCGAGACGATCTCGTCGCGCGACAAGTTCTGGTTTCACCATGTGGTCGGCGTCCGGTACCAGACGACGTCCCGCCAGCTCCGTGCGGTCATCGACGGCGTGCGAAACCAGCTCGCCGCCCACCCGACCATCGACGTGGAGTCGGTTCGCGTGCGGCTCTTCCGGTTCGGCCCCTCGTCGCTCGACATCGATCTGTCCGCGTACATCCTCGCGAGCGGTTGGGACCAGTTCCAGGAGATCCAGGAGGAACTCCTGCTCGGCGTGATGGAGATCGTCGAACGGTCCGGAACGGCCATCGCTCTTCCGTCGCAGATGCTGTACGTCGCTGAGGGGAGGCCGGTCGACGCGGTCACCGGCGGAGCCGCGGCCACCGGAGAACGTCGACGCGGTGCTCGCGACAGCGTGGGGTCGCCGTGACGCCGTGCATTGAAGTCTTGACGAATGCGTGCAACCAATGAGGTGAGGGCCGCCATGAACCTTGAACAGATTCGGCTCGAAGAAGATCGCCAGGGCACAATCCCGTGGAAGAAATGGGGTCCGTATCTGAGCGAGCGGCAGTGGGGCACCGTACGGGAAGACTACAGCGACAGCGGCAACGCCTGGGAGTATTTCACGCACGATCAGGCGCGCTCCCGCGCCTACCGCTGGGGAGAGGACGGCCTGGCCGGTATCTCCGACGACGAGCAGCGGCTGTGCTTCGCGTTGGCCTTGTGGAACGGACACGATCCCATCATCAAGGAACGATTGTTCGGCCTGACCAACAGCGAGGCGAATCACGGCGAGGACGTCAAGGAATACTACTTCTACCTCGATTCGACGCCGACGCACTCTTACATGAAGTACCTCTACAAGTATCCGCAAGCGGCGTACCCTTACGCGGACCTCGTCGAGACGAACAAGGCCCGCAGCCGAGGGGACTTCGAGTACGAGCTGATGGATACGCGAGTGTTCGACGAGAATCGCTATTTCGACGTCTTCGTCGAATACGCGAAGGCAGCTGCCGAAGACATCCTCATCAAGATCACTGTATGCAACCGCGGGCCGGAGGACGCGCCGATTCATGTGCTGCCGACCCTCTGGTTCCGCAATGTGTGGTCGAGCGGGGACGATATCCTCCGGCCGGAGCTCCACCACGAGATTCACGCCGACGGTGACGTGATCGTCGCGTCACGTCCGGCGTTCGGGCGGCGATTTCTCTATGCCGAAGGCGCCGCCGCGCTGCTGTTCACGGAAAACGAAACAAACACGCAGCGCCTGTTCGGCACGCCGAACCGGACGCGCTATGTGAAGGACGGCATCAACGACTACATCGTCCACTGCCGCCGCGAGGCGGTGAATCCGGATGAGAAAGGGACCAAGGCGTCGGTCCATTACCCCTTGACCGTCGCCGCCGGCGCCTCGCGGGTGCTCCGTTTACGCCTGACCGACGTGCCGCCCGAGGATGAGGTCCGGTCGAAGGCAAAGGGGGGCGGCCAATTCGGCAACAGCTTCGATGCCGCGATGGACGCGCGCCAGCGCGAAGCGGACGATTTCTACGCGGCCGTCATTCCGTCATCGCTCGATGCCGACCACGCGAGGGTGATGCGGCAGGCCCTCGCCGGCATGCTGTGGAGCAAGCAGTTCTATGAGTACGATGTCGACAAATGGCTCGTCGAGCGTGGCGCCGATCCGTTCAAGCCAAGCGGGCGCACCGTCCCCCGGAACGAACATTGGTATCACATGAACAACGCCGACATCATCTCGATGCCGGACAAGTGGGAGTACCCGTGGTACGCGGCCTGGGATCTCGCGTTTCACGTGCTCGCGCTAACCATCGTCGACGAGGCGTTCGGCAAGAGTCAGCTGGATCTGATGCTGCAGGCGCGGTACCAGCACCCGAACGGACAACTGCCGGCCTACGAATGGAATTTCGGTGACGTCAATCCACCGGTTCACGCCTGGGCCACGATCTTCACCTATCGTCTGGAAGAAGCGCACCGCGGTAAAGGCGATGTCGAGTGGCTCGAACGCGCCTTCCACAAGCTGCTGCTGAACTTCACCTGGTGGGTCAATCGGAAGGACCGCTCGGGCAAGAACGTGTTCGAGGGCGGGTTCCTGGGCCTCGACAACATCGGCGTCTTCGACCGCAGTTCGCCGTTGCCGACCGGCGGCTATCTGGAACAGGCGGACGGCACGGCCTGGATGGCGCTCTTCTGCCAGAACATGTTGGAAATCGCCGGCAAGCTTGCGGAAACCCGTCCCGCCTACCTGGAAATTGCCGCGAAATTCGTCGAGCACTTCCTCTGGATCGCCTCGTCGATGGCTCATGCCGGGGGCGACGTCGGCATGTGGGATGAAGAGGACGGCTTTTTCTACGACGTCCTGCGGCTCCCCGACGGGTCGGCCCGCCGCTTGAAGGTCCGTTCCATGGTGGGATTGCTGCCGCTCTGCGCGGCCACCGTCTTCGATCCCCACAGCATTTGGCAAAACACAGAGACCACGCGCCGGCTCATCAGCTTCATCGACCATCGTCCGGAATTGCGGGAACATATCCACGATCCTCTGCACGAGGGCTACGCCCGCCGGAGGCTTGCCGCCATCCTCAGCGAGACAAGGCTTCGCCGGGTTCTGGCCGCCATGCTCGACGAGCACGAGTTTCTCAGTCCGTACGGCGTGCGAGCGCTCTCCCGATACCATGCCGAGCATCCCTATGTGTTTCAGGTCGGGAAACAGGCCTATCGTGTCCAATACCTTCCGGCGGAATCCGACACCGGCATGTTCGGAGGCAACTCCAACTGGCGCGGGCCGATCTGGATGCCGGTCAATGGCTTGATCATCAGGGGTCTGCTTCAGTACTACGCCTATTACGGCGATGATTTCACCGTCGAATGTCCAACTGGCTCCGGTCGCCGGATGACCCTCTATCAGGTCGCCGAGGAAATTGCCCGCCGCCTCGGCACCATTTTCCTGCGCAACGGCGAGGGGCGGCGGCCGGTCTACGGAGGAAGCGAGAAGTTCCAGACCGATCCGAACTGGCGCGATTACCTGCTGTTCTACGAGTACTTCCACGGCGACAACGGCGCCGGTCTCGGGGCGAGCCACCAAACGGGATGGACGGGCATCATTGCCCGCATCATGCATGTGTTCGCCACGATACCACCCAGCAAGATGCTTGAGCTCGGCAAGGGGGCTATCGTCTTGGAGGCGAATCCGGCACAACACGGCAAAGCTGTTTCCGCGTGAGTTTACACGCGGCGCCGACGCTTGACTCGCAGCTGCGCCAGCGATCGAGCGAGCGCTGCGTTGACCGACGCGACCTCCTCGTCCGAGATCTTGTCGCGGAGCCGCGCCGCAGCGCGCTCGCGCGCTTCCTCCGCCCGGGCTTCGTCAATGTTCTCAGCCGCGACAGCCATGTCGGTCACGATCGCCACGCGGTCGCCTGTGACAAGAACGAGCCCTTCTCCTATAGCCAGAAACCTCTCGTGGCCGTCTTTCCGCACAATCATTTCGCCAGGGACCACCTGCGTCAGAAGCGCGGTGTGATGCGGCAGCACGCCGAACTCCCCTTCCACGCCGGGCAGGGTGACCATGTGTACGTCCTCGGAATAGACGACGGCGTCCGGCGTGACGACCTCGAGTTTGAGCACGTCAGGCATGTTTGCCCTCAGGTCGTTCTGATTTCCTCGATCCCGCCCTTCATGTAGAAGTTGTCCTCAGCGACATCGTCGTGTTTGCCGTCGAGGATTTCCTTGAATCCACGTACAGTGTCGGCGACCGGTACCTGCCGCCCCTCACGTCCGGTGAAGACCTGCGCCGAGCTGAACGGCTGGCTCAGGAAGCGCTGGATTTTGCGCGCGCGCAACACGGTCTGCTTGTCCTCAGGCGACAGCTCGTCCATGCCCAGGATCGAGATGATGTCCTGGAGGTCCTTGAACCGTTGAAGCACCTTCTGTACGCCGCGCGCCACGTCGTAATGCTCCTGGCCGACGATCTCGGGTGCCAGCGCGCGCGAGGTCGAGGCCAGCGGATCCACCGCGGGATAGATTCCCAATTCGGCAATCGATCGCTCGAGGACGATGGTGGCGTCCAGATGCGCGAACGTCGTTGCCGGCGCGGGATCGGTCAAGTCGTCCGCCGGGACGTACACCGCTTGAAAGGACGTGATCGAGCCTTTCTTCGTGGACGTAATGCGCTCCTGTAACGCCCCCATCTCGGCGGCCAGCGTCGGCTGATAGCCGACCGCGCTCGCCGTGCGGCCGAGGAGCGCCGACACCTCGGAGCCGGCTTGAGAGAACCGGAAGATATTGTCGATGAAGAGGAGCACGTCCTGATTCTTTTCGTCGCGGAAGTACTCCGTGATGGCGAGGCCCGAGAGCGCGACGCGCAGGCGGGCGCCCGGCGGTTCGTTCATCTGACCGTAGACGAGGGCGATCTTCGACGCGCTCAGGTCCTTTTCGTTGATGACCCCCGCTTGCGTCATCTCGTGATACAGGTCGTTGCCTTCACGCGTCCGCTCGCCGACTCCGGCGAAGACTGACACGCCGCCGTGCAGCTTGGCCACGTTGTTGATGAGTTCCATGATCACGACGGTCTTCCCGACCCCCGCGCCGCCGAATGCACCGATCTTGCCTCCCTTCAGGAAGGGGCAAATCAAGTCGATCACCTTGATGCCGGTCGGGAGGACCTGCGGCGACGTCGTCTGGTCGACGAGCGGCGGCGGGGGGCGGTGAATCGGGTAGTACTTCTCGGCCGCCACGGGCCCGCGCTCGTCGACGGGGCTGCCGGTCACGTCGAGGACTCGGCCCATGACCCCCGGACCGACCGGCATGCGGATAGGCCCGCCGCTGTCATGCACCTCGACGCCGCGTCGAAGTCCCTCGGTTCCAGACATCGAGATGGTGCGCACCCACCGGTCGCCGAGATGTTGCTGCACTTCCAGGGTCAGCTTCACTGGCTGGTCCTGGGCCTCGGATTCGACGGTCAACGCATTCGAGATCGGAGGGAGCGCATCCGGAAAGACGACGTCCACCACCGGACCGACGACTTGAACAATCGTGCCTGTATTCATGGGCGCGCTCCGCGGTCAATTCGACTGACCGCCCTGGATTTCCAGCAGCTCCTGCGTGATGTGCAGCTGCCGCAGCTTGTTGTGGGCCAGCGTCAAGTCGGCGATCATCTGTTCCGCATTGTCCGTGGCGTTCTTCATCGACACCATGCGAGCGCTCTGCTCGCTGGCTTTGGCATTCAGAAGGACCGTGTACAGATAAATGTTGAGCACGTGCGAGAGCAGGTAGCTCAGGAGGGCCTCGGGGCTCGGCTCGAACACGAATTCGGTGGTATCGGCCGCCAGGGCTTCGTCGCTTTCCGCTCCCGCGCTGGTCAACGCCTTGATTTCGCCGACGGGAAGGAACTCCATGACGACCGCCTGCTGCACGAGCGTGTTGACGAACCGCGTCGCGACGATTTGGACCTCGTCCACCTCGCCTTTGAGGAACAGATCGCGCGCCATCGCCGCAATCGCGCGTGCTTCGGGGAAACGCGGGGTGTCCCCGTAGGGAAAGTCGGCGATGAGCTGCCGCCTCGTGCGGGCGACGAACTGCGCGGCTCTGCGTCCAGCCGCGATGAAGACGGTCGAGTGCGGATCGTACCGCCCGGCGAGGCGGAACAGGTTGCTGTTGAGCGCGCCGCACAGCCCTTTGTCCGACGCGACGAGGATGATCGCGCGTTTCTTGACGGCGCGCTTCCGGAGCAGCGGATGTGTAAAGTCGATCGCGCGCGTCGTCGCCTTGCGCTCGATGCGGTACAGGAGGCGAACGAACGGCCGCACGCTGATGGCGGCCTGTTGAGCCTTGCGCATCTTCGACGCGGCGACCATCTGCATGGCTCTGGTAATCTGCGCCGTGCTGCGGATCGAGCGGATGCGCCGCCGGAGTTCGCGGGTGCTTGCCATGGCTCACGCCCAGTGCTGCTTGAACTGGTCGGCTGCCGCCTTCAGCTCCTTGGTCAGGGCATCATCGAGCGCTTTCTGTTTCCGGATGTGCTCGAGGAGTCCGGCGGCGGAAGTCGTCAGGAACTCGGTCAGCCGCGCCTGGAACTCTTTGACGCGCTCGACGGGAACGCCGTCCACATGGCCGTTCTGCACCATCCACAGGACGGCGACCTGGATTTCGACAGGGATCGGGTTGTGCTGCGGCTGATTGAACAGCTCCATGATCCGTTTGCCGCGATCGATCTTCGCCTGCGTTGCCGCGTCCAGCTCGGAGCCGAACTGCGCGAAGGCGGCTAGCTCACGGAATTGAGCGAGGTCGCCCTTGAGCCGGCCGGCGACCTGTTTCATGGCTTTCAGCTGGGCGGCCGACCCCACGCGGGACACCGAGATGCCCACCGAGATCGCGGGGCGGATCCCCTGGTAGAAGAGATCCGTTTCCAGAAAAATCTGGCCGTCGGTGATCGAGATGACATTGGTCGGAATGTACGCCGACACGTCGCCGGCCTGCGTTTCGATGATCGGAAGGGCCGTCAGCGATCCGTTTCCGTACCGCTCTCCCACGCGCGCTGCCCGTTCGAGCAGCCGGCTGTGGAGGTAGAACACGTCGCCCGGATACGCTTCTCGACCCGACGGCCGCTTCAGGACGAGGGACACCTGGCGGTACGCCACCGCATGCTTGGACAAATCGTCGTAGACGATCAAGGCGTCCATCCCGTGGTCCATGAACCATTCACCCATCGCCGCGCCGGCAAAAGGTGCGAGATACTGGCTCGTCGCCGAATCGGCGGCGGGAGACGCCAGGACAATCGTGTAGGGCATCGCGTCGGCCTCTTCGAGCACGGAAATGAGGCGGGCGATCGTCGACTGCTTCTGGCCGATCGCGACGTAGATGCAGTAAAGGGGACGGTGCTCCTTGTCGCCGGCCGCTTCTGCGTCCCTGTTCAGGCGCGCCTGGCTGATGATCGTGTCGATGCAGATCGTCGTCTTGCCGGTCGAGCGGTCGCCGATGATCAATTCGCGCTGTCCGCGGCCGATCGGAATCATCGCGTCGATTGCCATGATGCCGGTCTGGACCGGCTGGCCGATCGGCCGCCGCCTCATGATCCCGGGCGCAATTTTTTCGACCGGATAGGCGAGCTCGCTCGCGATCGGTCCCTTTCCATCGACCGGTTCGCCGAGCACGTTCACGACGCGTCCCAGCAGCCCCTTGCCAACCGGCACCTGCAGCAGCTTGCCCGTGGCGTGCACCTCGTCGCCTTCCTCGAGGCTCGTGTAGTCGCCGAGGATGATCACGCCAACGTCGGTCTCCTCGAGGCTCAACGCGAGGCCTGTGATCCCGTGGCCGAGGTCGAGCATCTCGTTCAACATCACCTGGCCGAGGCCTTCCACACGGGCGACGCCGTCGCCGATCTCGCGAATCACGCCCACGCTTTGCCGGATCGTCGCGGCTTTCGCGCCAGCGATCTGAGTTTCGAGCTCCTGTATCAGGCTGGTCATCGGTTTACCTCAAAGTCCCTGCCTGCCCTCAAAACCGACCGGCCAGCGCGGCCAGGCCGGCTTTCACGCTGCCATCGTACACATTGCTCCCGATGCTGATTCGCACGCCGCCGAGCAGGGTCGGGTCCTCCATGAATGAGGTGGCGATGTCCCGACCGTACAGGTTGGCCACGCCGGCCTCGATCTGCGCGCGGATGTCGGGAGGGAGCGGCGCAGCGCTCGCCACCACGGCGCTGTGCTCGTTGCGATCCAGACGGACGAAGCGCTCGAAGCGCGACGCGACTGACAGTGCGGTGGGGCTCTTGAGGTCGATGAGGCGGCGCGCGATGAGGCGAGCGCGATCCTCATCGAGCGATCCATTCACCAGAGAAAGGCGGAACAGCCGCCGCGCTTCGCGTTCCGCCTGCTTGCGGGTGATCATCGCGACATCTGCTAGCTGGCAAGTTGCCTGGCGGTTGCCTCCGCCAGGCGACGGTGGTCGTCTGTTGTCAGGACCTTGCCGGTGACCGCCGCGGTCGTCTGCACGACCAGTCGCCCGACTTCCTGTCTGAGCTCGGCCAGCATGCGAGAGTGCTCGCGCGCCGCCGCATCCTTTGCGTTGACCATGATCTGCTCGGCGGCCACGGTCGCCCGCTGCGCTTCCTGTTCGCGCAGTCGCCTCGCCATCTCACGGGCTTCCGCGATGAGCCGCGTGGATTCGGCCTGCGCCGCGGCGATCGTGGCCTTGCGCTGGGTCTCGATTTCTGCGAGCGCGGCGTTAATCTTTTCCTGGTTCGCCAGCCCGTCGGCGATCTGCTGGCGACGATGGTCGAGCATACGGAGCACTGGACGATAGGCGAGCCAATAGAGAAGAGCGCAGACGATGCTGAAGCTGACGATCTGGGCCGTCAGGTGCGGCCAGTCTACGCCGAACGTGGAGGCGATTTCTCCGACCCGCCCGCCGCCCGCCTGCGTCATCAATGCAAAGAGAGTCATGATTGCGCATCCGTTGCCTGCACGCGGCGCCGCGATGGCGTGCGCGCGCACACCTTCATTTCACGAGAAACAGCGCGTAGAAGACGATCGCTTCCGCGAACGCAATGGCCAGAATCGACTGGACCAGAATCGTCGTGGCTGCGCCCGGATTCCGGCCCGCCGCCTCCGACGCCTTCATGCCGATTAAGCCGACACCAAGGGCTGCGCCAAGCGCCGCGAGACCCACATGCAGGTTTGCCATAGTCGTCCCTTCCCTTTCCCTTCTTTCACTTCTTAGGCATCACTGGTGCGCGACGGCCGATCCCTCTTCGGGATGCTGAGAAACAAGGAGCGTGAACACGGCGGTCAACAACATGAACACCAACGCCTGAACCAAGCCGACGAGCAGCTCCATGAAGTAGAACGGAATCTGAACGAGCCAGCCGATGCGCGGCACAGCAGCCATCGTTTCGAGCACCGTTTCGCCGGCAAAGATGTTTCCGTACAGACGAAAGCTGAGCGAGACGGGGCGGAACAGAATCGAGACGACCTCCAGGCAGCCCGCAGCAAAGAACACGACGACCATGAGGGCCTTCAAGATGCCCGTGGTCGTGCCCTTGGGCGCAAAGAGCTCCTTGAGGAACCCGATGGGACCGAGATCGCGAAGGCCCCAGACGATCCAGCCCGCGAAGAACACCAGCGCCATCGCGAGCGTGAGATTGACGTCGGCGTTGGCGCCTCGGAAGAAGGGCTGTTCGAGCTGGAATCCGTCCGGCGTCTGATGTCCCCAACCAATCGACCCGATCCCCGGTACGAGCCCCACCCAGTTGGCGGCGAGGATGAAGATGAAAATCGTGCCGAAGAACCAGAACGTCCGGCGCACCAGGTGCGGGCCCAGGATGCCCTCGAGAAAGCGATAGAGGCCTTCGATCAGCCACTCGAGGAAGTTCTGCAAACCGTCGGGCACCTCCTTCATCCGGCGCGTGGCGAGCTGGGCGAACAGCATCAGCCCGAGCGCCACGATCCAGGTGACGACCATCGAATTGGTGACCGGGAAGCCGAACGGCCGGGCGATTTCGACGGCCTGTTGCGGGAGGCCGTGTTGCTGGCCCTCGGCCGCGACGGCGGCGGCGGACGTGACGATCAGCGAGATCATGCCGAGCCTTTGCCGCTACTTCGCGACCACGTTGGTCAAGCGCACGACCTCGCCGCTGTAGTCCTCGGTAACGATTGCGTCCTGCTCGTTCAGACGAATTTTCGTGGCGGGCACGAGCTCGCCACTGCCTGGACCCGACGCTGCCACCTGGAGCATGACGAGTCCAAGGTCGTAGCCGGAGGTGGGTTTCGCACCCGGTAGCCCGGCGCCCAGGAACACGAGCGGTTCGGCCGTGACGACCGTGATCAACCGGCCGTCGCCGGTGCTTCGCGGGTACGCGAACTTAATGGCCGTCATCCTGGCCCCGAGTTGAACCGTCCCGATGTCGCGGCGCTTGACGAGCTCCGCGCGCGCGGCGGCGGTCCCGCCTTTTTTCAAGGCCGCCATCAGCTCGCTGCGCTCAGCATCGGTCGTGAACTGGCGGACGGTCACCGTCAAAGGGGCGCTGGTGCTGGCGCCTCCTGCGGTCTTGACCGTCGCCAGGGCCGTGATGGTTTGTGCCTCGTCGGGCGCGCTGGCCGCCCCGACGGTGAACGGGATCGTGCAGAGCAGGGCGATACCGACCGCCGAAAGGGTGTAAACGCGCATGGGATCGTCTCCGAGCACGTCTCGTGCCACGGACCGGAGCGGGCGCGTCAGGCAGACGATCGCCGCGACACGACGCGTCGTGTGAAGTCATGCTGGCGTCGGCTGGTGGCGGCCCGCCAGGCACTCCGACAATTCGGAGCCCCTCCGGTCCTGTAGAGCGCGCCCCGGCGCCGAGCCAGGTGTCCGGGGTGCCGACACAACCGGGACCACGGCATCGATCCCCCTGCGGTCGCGATGGCATGGCTGCTGCTGGGAGACGGTATGCTGTCGCTCTGCAGAAAGAAGGACGAAGCCATGAGAGCGGATCGGGGACAAACGATCATCGCCGCCGTTGTTGCAGCGGCCGCGCTGAACGCCGCATGCGCGAAGCCGGCGGCCATCGCGCCTCAACCGACAGAGGTGTACGTCGTCAATGTCCTTCAGAAGGATGTGCCGGAATACCTCGACCTTGTCGGACAGACGCAGGGCTTTCAGGACGTGGAGATCCGCGCCCGCGTCGAGGGGTTCCTCGAGACGGTGAATTTCCGCGAAGGGTCGTTCGTGCGCAAAGGGGAGCTCCTCTATCAGATCGATCCGAAGCCGCTGGAGGCAGCGCTGGCCCAGGCGAAGGCGGATCTGGCGACGGCGAGGGCGAGGCTCGAGAAAGCCAACAACGACGTCGCGCGCTACACGCCGCTCGTCGCCAAGCAGGCCGTCAGCCAGCAGGAGCTGGACAACGCGCGCGCCGCTCAGGATGCGGGCCGCTCCCAAGTCGAGGCCGGCAACGCCGCGGTGGACAAAGCGACGCTGGACCTGGGCTATACGCGCGTGTTTTCGCCCATCAACGGGCTGGTCGGGATCACGCAAGTCAAGCCCGGCAACCTCGTCGGTCGTGGTGAGAGCACGCTTCTGACCACTGTCTCACAGATCGACCCGATCATCTTCCACGTCGGCGTGTCCGAAGCCGATTACTTGCGCGTGGCCAAACGGGATCCGTCACGAGCCGGCGCTGAGCCGCGCGCCGGTGGCATCCAGCTCACGCTGGCGGACGGAACGGTGTATCCGGAGATGGGCCGGGTGGGGCCGGTCGAGCGTGCCGTCAACGCGGCGACCGGCACGCTCGGCATCCAGCTTCTGTTCTCCAACCCCGATTCCGTCTTGCGGCCCGGTCAGTACGGGCGAGCGCGGATTCTCCTCGACACGAAGGCCGGGGCGCTGCTCGTTCCGCAGCGCGCCGTTCAGGAGCTGCAGAGTCTCTACAGTGTCGCGGTCGTGAGCGGCGACAAAGTCGCCTTCCGCAACGTCAAGGTCGGCCCGCGCGTCGACACGCTCTGGGTGATCGAGGAGGGGCTCAAGCCGGGCGAGCAGGTCGTGGCCGAAGGCCTTCAGGCTATCGGTGACGGGATGACGGTCCGTGCGAAACCGCTGCCGCCGTCCCCGCCCAGCCGGACAGGCGAGAGCTCCGCGGACGCCAGGTAGATCATGGCGCGCTTCTTCGTCAATCGCCCGATCGTTGCAATGGTCTTTTCGATCATCCTGGTGCTCGTCGGCTTCGTCGCGATGAGCAGCCTGCCCATCGCGCAGTACCCGGACATCGTGCCGCCCATGATCCAGGTGACCACGACGTTCATCGGCGCGAGCGCCACCGACGTCGAGGCATCCGTCACGACCCCGCTCGAGCAGCAGATCAACGGCGTCGAGCAGGGCATCTACATGAAGTCGACGAACGCGAACGACGGCACGCTGACGCTCAAGGTCTCGTTCGAGGTCGGATCGAACCTCGACATGGACAATGTGCTCACGCAGAACCGCGTGTCGCAGGCGATGCCGCAGATGCCGCAGTCGGTCAAACAGTACGGCGTCACGGTGAAGAAGTCGCTCGCGTTTCCGCTCATGGTCATCTCGATCAAGTCGCCGCGCGGCACCTACGACAGCAGCTTCCTGTCGAACTACTCGACCATCAACATCAACGACACGATCGCCCGCATCCCCGGCGTCGGGCAGGTCACGCTGTACGGCGGCAGCGACTACGCTATGCGTGTTTGGCTGCGGCCGGACCGGATTGGCCGACTCGGGCTCACGATCCCCGACATCGCCAACGCGATCGCCCAGCAGAACCAGTTGAGCCCGGCCGGCCAGATCGGCGGTCCACCGGCGGCGGCGGGAACCGAATACACCTACACCGTTCGCACACAGGGCCGGCTGCTCAACGAAGACGAGTTCGGCGACATCATCCTGCGCACGGCCCCCGACGGCTCGCAGGTGCGCCTGAAGGATGTCGCCCGCCTCGAGCTGGGGACCATGCTGTACAACGCCGTCGGCCGCCACAACAGCCAGCCCGCGGCGGTCATCGCGATCTACCAGATTCCCGGCAGCAACGCGCTGGCCGTCGCCGGTCAAATCAAGGCGACACTGGCTGACCTCGCGAAGCGCTTCCCGCGCGACATGGAGTACCTGGTCTCGCTCGACACGACGCTGCCGGTCTCGGCAGGCATCAACGAGATCGTACATACGCTCTTCGAGGCTGTCGTGCTCGTGATCATCGTGGTCTTCGTGTTCCTGCAGAACTGGCGCGCGACGCTCATTCCGCTGATGACGGTGCCCGTCTCGCTCGTGGGCGCCTTCATCTTCTTCCCGCTCCTCGGCTTCTCGATCAACGTGCTTTCACTCCTCGGCCTCGTTCTCGCCATTGGCATCGTCGTGGATGACGCGATCGTGGTGGTCGAGGCAGTCATGCATCACATTGAGCACGGGCTCTCGCCGAAGGACGCGACCATCAAAGCGATGGATGAGGTGTCGGGACCGGTCATCGCCATCGGTCTGATTCTGAGCGCGGTGTTCGTGCCGGTGGGCTTCATGGGCGGCATCACCGGACGTCTCTACCAGCAGTTTGCGATCACCATCGCGCTCTCGGTCCTGCTGTCGGTGATCAACGCCCTGACGCTCAGCCCGGCGTTGTCGGCCATGCTGCTGAGGGCGCCGAGCGGCAAGCGGACGCTCCTGACGCCGTTCTACAACGGGTTCAACAAGGTCTTCGGCGTCACGACCGACGCCTACGTCAGCTTCGCGGGGATCCTCGCCCGGAAAACGTTGCGCAGCCTGGCGTTCATCGTCGTGCTGATGGTCGTGATCGTCGGACTCGTGCGCAGCATCCCGGGCGGCTTCGTGCCGGAAGAGGATCAGGGATTTCTGCTCGTCAACGCCCTGCTGCCCGATGCGGCATCTCTCGAGCGCACCGACGCGGTGATGCGAAAGGCCGAAGCCGTGCTGAAAAGGACCGAGGCGGTCGACGGCTACAACACGATCAGCGGCTTCAGCCTCCTGACCGGCGCCTATTCCTCGAATATGGGCTTCTTCTTCGTCCAGCTCAAGCCGTGGGAGGAGCGCGGTCGCACGCACACGGCGGCGGTCGTCACCCAGGAGCTCAACCAGGCCTTCGCGAGCGAGATTCGCGAAAGCGCGGTCGTCGCCTTCGGTCCGCCGGCGATTCCAGGGCTCGGCACGGGCGCCGGCTTCACGTTCGAGCTGCAGGACCGCAGCGGCGGAACGCCCGAATACCTTGCCACCCAGGCCGGGCGGTTCATCGCGGCCGCACGGAAGCGGCCCGAGATCGGCCGCGTGAACACTCTGTACCGCGCCTCGGTTCCGCAGATCTACGCAGACATCGACCGGAGCAAGGTGACGAAGGCGGGCGTCCAGCTCACCGACGTCAACACGACGCTCGGCGCCCTGCTCGGCAGCTCGTACGTGAACGACTTCAACAAGTTCGGCCGCGTGTACAAGGTGTACGTGCAAGCCGAGCCGGAATTCCGCCGGGATGCGAGCCAGCTCGGCCTCTTCTTCGTGCGCAATCCATCGGGCGGGATGGTCCCGCTCGACACGCTCCTGACGACACGGCCGAGCGCGGGGCCGGAGTTCACCAACCGCTTCAATCTGTTCCGCGCGGCCGAAATCACCGGAGTGCCCGCGCCGGGATTCTCATCGGCGCAGGCGCTGGAGGCACTCCAGCAGACCGCGCGTGAGGTCCTGCCGACAGATACGAGCTACGACTGGGCGGACATGTCGTATCAGGAGATCAAGGCGCCGGGAGTCGCGGTCGTGTTCGCGCTGGCGGTCCTGCTCGTCTTCCTCATTCTGTCCGCCCAGTACGAAAGCTGGGGATTGCCGTTCAGCGTCCTCCTCGGCACGCCCTTCGCCGCGTTCGGCGCCTACTTCGGCCTGTGGGCGGCACGGCAGTTCTCGCCGAGCTATGTGAACAACGTGTTCGCGCAGATCGGGCTCATCATGCTCATTGGACTGGCCGCGAAGAACGCCATTCTCATCGTCGAGTTCGCGAAGATGCAGCACGACGCGGGGATGGACCTTTTCGAATCGGCGATGACTGCGGCGAAGTTGCGATTCCGGCCGATCCTCATGACGGCCTTCGCCTTCATTCTCGGCGTCGTTCCGCTTCTCACCGCGTCCGGCGCCGGCGCCGAGGCGCGCAAGGTCATGGGCATGGCGGTGTTTTCCGGCATGCTCATCGCGACGATTCTCGGCGTCTGTCTGATCCCGATGTTGTTCGTGGCCGTCGAGAAGGTCATGGGGCGAGCGGGGCGCCATGCGCCCGCCGGTGTCGCCGCGGGAGCGCCCGGGCTGGCGGCCCAACACGGAACCGGAAGCCACTGAGATGCCGCGCGCCGTTGGTCTTTCCGGTCTTGCCATCACTGCGGCCATCTCGTCGCTTGGAGTCGGCGGATGCGCGCCGGTCGGGCCGAACTACACGCGGCCGCCGATTGCAACCTCGCCGCAGTTCCGATTCCAGGAACCGATCGCCCAGGCGCAATTGCTGGCTGACTCGCCGTGGTGGCAGGTGTTCGAGGATCCGGCACTTCAGGCACTCATCAGAGAGGCGATCGCCAACAACCTCGATCTGCGTGCGGCCGTGGCCCACGTCGAAGAAGCGCGCGCGCGGGCGGGTATTGCGAAGTCGTTCTTGTATCCGCAGGTCGACGGCGTCGCCAACTACAACATTCGGCAGGCGTCGAGCACGTCGCAGAACGACTCGCAGCAATCGAGCGGCGATACGACGCACCAGAGCGGCGTCTACGGCTTCCAGCTGTCCTGGGAGATCGATCTCTTCGGGCGGCTTCGGCGTCAAACGGAAGCCGCGACCGCGCTCGCGCTTGCGAGCGAGCAGGGGCGCCGCGGCGTGCTCGTGACGCTCGTCGGAGACGTCGCGACCAACTATTTTTTGCTGCGCGAGCTCGACCTGCAGCTCGAAATCGCGCGGCAGACGCTCGTCCTGAACGATCAGACGGTGACGTATTTCCGGGACCGGCTCGAGGGTGGTGTCTCGAATCGCCTGGAGCTCGACCGGATCCAGGCGAACCGGGCCAACACGGCGGCCACGATCCCAGATATCGAACGGCAGATCGCCGTGGTCGAAAACGCGCTCTCACTCCTCCTAGGCCACCAGCCGGGATCAATCACGCGCGAGCGCCTTGGTCCGGAAGAGGCGTTGCCACCGCCGATTCCCGCCGGCCTTCCCGCTTCGCTGATCGAGCGACGCCCCGATGTCGTCGAAGCCGAACAGCTCCTCGTGTCGGCCAACGCCGATGTCGGTGCCGCCAAGGCCATGTTCTTTCCGACGATCAGCCTCACCGGTTTTCTCGGTGGCGTCAGCGGCGATCTCGTCAAGTTCCTTGGTGGCGACGGCGCGGTGTGGGGGGCCGGTGCGGGGCTGCTGCAGCCGGTGTTCCAGGCGGGACGCCTCCGCCGGAACCTCGAAGCGATGCGGGCACGATATGACGCCGCCGTCGCCGAGTACCAGAAAGCCGCACTCAACGGCTACCGTGAGGTAGCCAATGCCCTCGTGACGATTCAGAAGCTCGCCTCGACGCGCGTCGAACGGCAGGCAGGGGTCGTCGCCCTCCAGGACGCGTCCAGCCTGGCGCGAGACCGCTATGACTCCGGTCTCGCCAGCTACCTCGAGATCTTGACGGCCGACCAGCAGCTCTTCGACCAGCAGCTCCTCCTGGCCGAAGCGCGCGGGGCGGAGCTGCGGGCGCGCGCGGAGCTCTACCGGGCACTCGGTGGCGGTTGGCAGCAGTAGCACGGTTCACACCATGTCGAAGCTCAAACGCAAGAAGTTCGAAAAGGAGCTGACGCGGCTGCAAGCCAGGCTCTGCGTCCTCCAGGATTGGGTGAAGGCCAAGGGGCTGCGCGTCATCGTGCTGTTCGAAGGACGGGACGCGGCCGGTAAGGGCGGCACCATCAAGGCGATCACCGAACGCGTGAGCCCGCGCGTGTTCCGTATCGTAGCGTTGCCGGCGCCGTCCGACAGGGAGAAGGGCCAGATGTACGTCCAGCGCTACGTGCAGCACTTTCCGTCGGCGGGCGAAATCGTCATCTTCGATCGGAGCTGGTACAACCGCGCTGGCGTCGAGCATGTGATGGGGTTCTGCTCGAAGGCCGAGTACAAGCGATTTCTGGAGGTCTGCCCGCTTTTCGAAAAGGAAATCATTGACGGCGGCATCCACCTCATCAAGTTCTGGCTCGAGGTCGGCAACAAAGAGCAGGAGCGCCGATTCAAGGCCCGAATCAACGATCCGCTGCGTCAGTGGAAATTGAGCACGATGGATTTGCCGTCGCGCGCCAAGTGGTACGAGTACTCACGCGCTCGCGACGCGATGCTCAGGGCCACCGACACGCGCATCGCGCCATGGTACATCGTCCGGTCCGACGACAAGAAGCGTGCGCGCCTCAACTGCATCGCCTACCTGCTCAAGCTGATTCCGCACAAGAGGATCAAACACCCGAAAGTGAAGCTGCCCAACCGGTCGCGAAAGCACGCCTACAACGACGAAACGACCCTCAGCCGGCGCCATTTCGTTCCGGAAGTCTATTGATCAGGAAAGCCAGGCGGCGGATGCCACCGATAAGCTGCCGCAGAGGTCGTTTCCTCTAGGCGCTACACCTGGACGGTGACCGCCGCGTTGAGCGTGAACTGCAGCCGGGTTTCGGCGGGGAGCTTCAAGTGCTCCGTGCCCTGGCTCGAAATGATCGCTCCCGTCGCGCCTCCCGCCACGGCGCCGATCGCCGCGCCAGTGCCGCCGCCGGCGATCCCGCCGATGATCGCCCCAAGGCCGGCGCCGCCGGCCACTTTTCGCGTGGTCTTCTTGCCTTCGCCCGCCCCTTTCTGCTCGACCGGGGTCGTGACAATGTCGTACTTGCGTCCGCCGAATGAGATCGAGTTCGCCTTCAACGTGATCTTGTCAGCGCCTTTCATCTTCCCGGCCTGCTCGACCTTTGCCGCCTGCAGCACGACCGCCGAGTTGCGCGGGACGATGACCTTCCCGCCGACCATCACGGGATCGTCGAGCAGCGCCTTGAACGTCATCCCGGCCTGAGCCACGTCGACGTCGATATCCTGTGTCAAGAGAACGTTCAACACGGTTCCGCTCGGCAGGGTAATCGGATCGGGCGCACGCGCCGGATTCGGCGCTGGCGGTGGAGGCTCCTTGCGCGGCGAGAACGCCAGCGCGCTGACGTCTTCCACGGGGAACTCGGCGATGGAGCCGTTCGCCAGCAGCAGGCGAACGGTCTTGACGTCCGCGCCCATGAACGATCCGCTGACGGTCTTGCCCGACCGAAGCGTGACCTTGTCGGCCGACAGGGTCACACTCGCACCGGCGATCATCGCCGCAACGATGGAGATCAGGAGAGGATGTCTTCGCATGGCAGTCACCTATAGGGAGTCAATCACTTGGCGAGCGGCAATGCCGACGCAATCTGGAGATCGAGCAGCAGCAGGATCTGGTTCTCCACCTGGAGGAACCGGGCCGCGGTTTTCGCTGAGAGAGCCGACCTGAATCGATCGTAGTACTTCGTCTTGAGGGCGGTGCGCTTCCCCTCAACGTCGAGCGCCCCCTTGGCGAGCCTGTCGGCGACGGCATCGGTCAATGTGTCGTAGTTCTTGGCGTAGTCATCGATCAGCGACAGCCGTTCGTCGTTGATCTTGCCCAGCTCAGCTTCGTACTCCCGGTAGACGGGCCAGAATTTCGCGTCCTCCGCCTCGGAGAAGTCCATCACCTCGGTGATGATCGCGACTTTCTGCGCCCGGATGTCGGAGCGGAGCAGCTGGACGTAGGCGCTCAAGTTCACGTCCCGTGGGTCGTCGGCGGCCGGCGGCTTCTTCGCCTGCGCGTATGCAACGTGAGCGCACGCCGTGAGCATGAGAGTCAGGACGGCAATCTTCGAATGGTTCAAACGGCCCATGAGGTCACTCCGTTTCTCGTGTGTCGATTCGCTACCGACGCCTGCCGCCGCCCCGGAATCCGCTGGAACGGGCTCCACCGCTTGGCCGATAGCTGCTCGAGCTTCCCGCGCCTGCATCACGGGTCCGCTGCGCGCCTTCGGCGCGCGCCGCCGAGTCTCGATTGAGCTGGCCCACGGTCGATGCATCCGTGGAGGAGGAGCGGCCGTTGGCGGCCTGGCCCTGCGCCTGACTGGCCCGCTGCTGCGCCTGCTCGCGCTGCTGCGGCGTCGGCTGCTGAACCGAATTCCAGTTGCCGCTCCCGTCGTACTTCTGCCAGCTGCCATCCTGCTTTCTATAGACATTCCCATCGCGGCCCGCATAGACGTCACCGCTACCCGTCCGAGCCACGCCGCCGGTTCCCTGCGGCCCCCTGCGCGTGACGGCCTCGCCGCCGCCGCTGCCTTGTGTGACGCGGGTCGTCGTGCCTGTCGCCCTGTTGGTCACTCGTGAGGTCGTCGCCCACTGGTCGCCGCGCTGGACCCCCGTCTGGCCCCAGCTGCCGTACACGTTCGAGCCTTGCCTGGTCGCACCGACCGTACCGGTGCGTGGGTTATACGCCTCGGCGTAGCCCCGCGCGCCGTACGGACCCCAGGCCGCTGCGCCTCGGGCATAGGTTCCTGTCCGGGGGTTGTAGCGTGCGCCGACGCCGGCCCCGCCGTACGGGCCGTACGCCACGACCCCTCGGCCGTAGGTGCCGGTCCAGGGGTTGTACGACGCGTAGTACCCGTAGGTTGGATAGAAGGGGTAATAGGCGGGGTAGAAGCCGCCGTAATAAACGTACGGCGGATAGTAGTACCCGGTACCCCACACGGCGCAACCCCAGGCAACCATGAGGCCTGTGTAGGCGGCCGCGGTCGCAAAGACGACGGCGTCGTCGTTGTTCTCTTCGACCGTGACGTAGGTGACGTTGTGCGACGGAGAGCTGGCGGGAATCTCATAGATCTGCCCCGGAACCGATCCGGTCACTTCCCACGGTCCATTCGGGCTTCGACCCATGAACCACACGCCCTGGAAGCACATGTAGTACAGGTCGCCGACCTTGATGATGTCCTTGTCCGTATTCACGGCACGCGAAACCGTCGTCTGTTCGATCGGCTGAAACTGGGGAGTACCCTGGTACTCCACGGCGGGCGCTTTCACCAGTTTCTTGTCGACTCGGGCCGTTTGCGGCACTTGCGCGAGCAGCACGGCTTCGGCGGCTTGAGCGGTGCCGGGAACCGACGCGAGCACCCGCGATCGCGCGTGCGAGAGCGGAATCTTCTTGAAGTCATCGGGCAGCGTCTGCGTCGCGAACGTCCACGGCCCGGTGAAATCCGGCGCGGAGAACCAGCGTCCCGACACGAGGTAGTACACAGGACCGCCTTTGCCCAGCCTGAAGATATCGGCGTCGGTGTTGCTCACCCAGAGGAGGCGTGTGCCGCTCACCAGCAGGTAATTCGGCGCGCCCCGCAAAAGGATCATCTCCGCGGGGGTTGTACTGACGAACACCTTGGGCACGGATGCTTCCGCGAACGCCTGCCCAGGCAACGCGGCTTTGACGTCTTTCCAGTTGTCGTCGGGCGGCAGCTTCGAGAAGGCGTCAGGTAGCTTGCCTGCGGGCCGCCAGGGTCCCTTGATATCGGTCGCGGTCGCCGTGAGCCAGCTGTGGTTGTATCGCAGGAAGAACGCGCTGGTCGGCTTGTACTCGAACAGATCCCAGTTCGTGTTGACGGCGAACCTCAGGTCGCTGTCCTTGATCGGGCTCCACACCGGCGTGCCGTCCAGATTGACAAGCACGGCCGGCGACGCGCTGTAGAAGATCACGGGCGGGTCGGCCTTCACCCCGGCATTGTTCCTGGGAATGATGCGGCTCTTGTCGAGACCCGCGAGGACGCGGTCGAGCCCGATGACCATCGAATTGTCAGGTATGGCCTGCTGGATTCTCGCGACGATGGCGCGCACCTCGTCGTTCGACACGCCCGGAAAGTTCGATTCAGTCAGCGTGATCGGGGAAAAGTTCACCAGCCGCTCGCCGACGGCGACTGAGGTGTCGGCTTCGATCTTCACCGTTCCCAGGCTCGGTTTATCGGCGCCCTTCGCGGTGTACGAGACCGCGGCGTAGGCCACGAGGTGACGCTGCCCGTCCCAACTCGCAATCTGCGGCTGGTAGATGCGGATGGCGCCCGTCGTCGTGGTAAAGTCGCGAGGCCATCCGCCGTCGAGGCCCCGCGTCGCGGGCGGCTTTGGTTGCGTCGACGACGGTGTCGCAGTTGGCTTTGATTGTGGCGACGACGATCCCGCCTGTGCGCCCACGAACGGCACCATCAATTGCAGGAGCGCGCCGCACACGCTCAGACTGGCGAGCGCGCGACCGAAGGGTCGAAGGACCTTCATAACTGCCGCGACGATCACTGCGCCGACCCTCGAACCTCTTCAAGGAAGTCGAGGCCGCGCGTTCCGCGATCGAGCGCGAACTCAATTCGCGGAGGTTGGGTCGCGTCCTCGATCAGCGTGACCAGGTGCGCAAACGTATCGGACTGCACACGGCGGCGCAGGTCGTCCTCCGTTTGCCATTCCTCGACGTAGCGCACCGCGCCGCGGTTTCCAATGTCGGTCGAGACCGAGCAGCCGATGCACCCGCGCGTGGTGCGGGTGTCGGCCGCCAGAGAATGCAGGGCCATCGTGATCGGGCGCGTTTGGCCGAGTGGCACGAACCACTCGATGGTCATCCGCACAGAGGTCGAAAGCATGTGACACCAGGAATCACTCGCCGAACCTCGAAGTCTGGAACGCCGGATGCTCGGACCGTCCAGAAAAGCGAGCAGGTCGCGTGCCATCCAGTGACAACGTCGGGAGAACGACTCGGCCGCCTTTCTTACGAAGAACTAATGGCGATTGCCTCGACCGGCCGGCGGGATCCCCAGCCCGGCAATCTCCGCCCGGCAGGAGGGGCTCCGAAATCTCGGATCGATCCCGAGCGCTCCTGGTTGCCGGCGCGCTCCTGCTTTTGGGCCGGCCCGTGGCGGCCGCCGGGAAAGTCGATGTCGTCTATCTGAGAAACGGCGACCGCCTCACGTGCGAGATCAAGAGGCTTGATCGCAGCGTGTTGACGATCAGCACCGATCCGCTCGGCAATGCGTCGGTGTTCTGGGGTGAGATTGCGACCCTGACGAGCCCGAGGACCTTCGAGATCCAGCTCGCGTCAGGGGAGTATTATTACGGGTCGCTCCTCGCGTCGCCGCCCGGTCAGCTGATCGTGGAGCAGAGTCCCGGAGCGCCGACGACGCTGGCGATGTCCGACGTGATTGGGCTCACGCCGATCGGCACCAGCCTCTGGAACCGGATCGACGGTTCGCTGGACGTGGGATTCAGCTTCGCACAAGCAGACCTCGAAACGCACTACACGCTGAACAGCACGGCCACCTACCGGAGCGCAAACTACCTGCTCCGCGCCACGTTGGGCTCGCAGCTCACGACGCGAGAAGATGCGTCCCGCATCTCGCGAAACAGCCTCAGCGTGAACGGCAACCGGTCTCTTGGGAACCGGTGGTACGCGATCGCATGGGGTCAGCTGCAGCAGAACCAGGAACTGTCCCTCGACTTTCGCGGCCTGGCGGGCGGTGGCGTGGGCCGCGATCTCGTGCACACGACCGGTCGCCTGTGGTCGCTGTACAGCGGAGTCGCCTACACCCACGAGAAGTTCTCGGGCGAGTCACCGGACGATTCGATCGAAGCGGCCGTCGGAGGGCAGCTCGATGTCTTCACGTCGCGCAACGACGATTTCAAGATCACGAACAGCGCCGCGTCGTACTTCAACGTCAGTGGCCGCAAGAGGGTCCGCGTCGAGCTGCAGAGCGCGTGGCGACACGAATTCTGGAAGGACTTCTACTGGAGCCTGAACGGGTTCGAGAGCTTTGACGGCGATCCGCCGGCCAACCAGAAGCACAACGATTTCGGCGTCAGCTTTACGCTGGGCTGGAAGTTCTGAGACTCGCGGCTCGCAGCTCGCGGCTCGTGCCACGGGCTCGTTGCTCGGGCTCGTGACCCAGGGCCCGGAATTCTTACGCGTGTTGCGCCGGCCGCTTGCGCGCGATCCCGAGCCTGGCCATTCGGCTCTCGAGTGTCGTCGGTTTGAGGCCCAGGCGTTCAGCCGCGCCGCCCGGTCCGCGGACACGCCAGTTCGTCCCGTCGAGCACCGCTCGTATGTGGTCGGCTTCGAGCTCCGAGAGGGTCATCGCTGTTTGCGGCAGCGGTAATCCTGCCGCGCGCGGCGTCGGCACGATGAGTTGACGGCCCGTGGCGATGATGACCGCCCGTTCGATGACGTTGCGGAGCTCGCGAACGTTGCCGGGCCAGGGGTAGCGTTGCAAGTCGCGCATGCTCTCGGCCGAGATCGACTCGATCCCCTTGCCGAAGAGCCTGGAGAACTCGTCGATGAAGCTCCACACCAGGCCCGGAATGTCTTCGAGGCGCTCGCGCAGCGGCGGGACGACGATGGGAAACACGTTGACGCGATAGAACAAATCCTGCCGGAACGTCTTGTCGCGGACGGCCTCCTCGAGATTACGATTCGTCGCCACGATGATGCGAACGTCCACCTTGATCGGCTGCGTGCTCCCGAGCCGTTCGATGACGCGTTCCTGCAGCACTCGGAGAAGCTTGACCTGCACCTCCATCGGGAGATCGCCAATCTCGTCGAGGAACAGCGTCGAGTGATTGGCGGCCTCGAACCGGCCAATCTGACGCGACAGTGCGCCGGTGTACGCGCCCCGCTCACGGCCGAACAACTCGCTCTCGATGAGCGCCGTCGGAATGGCTGCGCAGCTCACGCGCACCATCGAGCGCTGATGCCGGGGGCTGAGATCGTGAATCGCCTGGGCGATCACTTCTTTGCCCGATCCGGTCTCACCGAGCAAGAGAACAGTGGCCGGTGTGGGCGCGACCTGCTGGACCTGGGCGAGGGTGCGCAGAATGGCCGGGCTCTCCGACACGATCGGCTGCGAGGTTCTGATGACCTTGACGTCGCGCCGGAGCTCGACGTTCTCGGCAGCGAGTCGATCGCGCAACCGGCGGATCTCGTCGAGCGCCTTCTGAAGCGCCATGTAGCTGGCTCGGCGGGCAAATACCTGGCTCACCACTCCCGCGACAAGGTGGAGGCGTTCGATGATCGCCGGCGGCCACTCCTGCTCTCGCGTCATGGAGCTGAAGGCCAGGGCGGCCAGGACGCCCTCTTCTCCCTTGGAGCTGACCGGGATGATCGCCGCGGAATGCAGCCCGAGCCGCTGAAATGTCTCGCGGTCGACCTGCTCGGGCACTTCATCCGTTCTACTGAACCAATAGGCCTCGTGGGCCTCGAGCTTGGCGATCACGAAGGGGATCGACGCAATCGGAAGCGTTTCAGGCGGCGACGGATGGGGTGGGCGCACCCAGTAGTGCGTGGGAACGACGATCGCGTCACCCGAGTTCTTCCGCCAGAAGATTGCGACGTCCAGGCGGAGAGCCTCGCCGATATGGCGCAGGCTTTCCACGATCGCCTCATCGACTGAGTCGGGCTCGACACTTCCGAAACGGGCGGCGATGTCGCCAATGAGCCGCTGGAAGCCTAGCTGCTCGTTTGTGGCCGCATCCAGGCGCGCTTCGAGATTGAGACGCTCCGTGATGTCGACGATCGAGGCGACCAGATACCGTGAGCGCCCCTCAACCAAGACGCTGAGCGCAACCTCCAGCGGAACAATCACGCCGTCCTTGCGCAGCCCGCCCACGGTCCGATCGGAGGCCAACCTCCCGCTCTCTGAAGGCTTCCAAAACTCCCTCCACAGCTCGGCGTGGACGAATCGCGACTGTTCCGGGAGGAGGAGTGAGATCGGCACGCCAATCATCTCGCCGGTGGGATAGGCGAAAATCGTGTCAGCTTGACGATTCGCGCCCAGGACCGTACGCCCCTCCCCCAGAATCATCAGCCCATGAGGGAACTGCTCGACCGAGAGACGGGCGACGCGGCTGGCAACGTCGCTTCCGTTTCCACGGTGCGGCGTAGTCGAGGTCCAGGCAAAGAGACGATCGACCTGAGGGATCGCTCTTGTCTTGCGAGCTTCGACAAACATTCCAACTTCTCCGTAATGTTGGGGGGTCGTTTTAACCTGAATCGAGATCCCCGACCGACAATGGATGCGTGCTGGCCCGCACCCTAGCCGAACTTACGTCGGGCAGCACCGCTTGAATACTGGAGATCCGGTAGAAAGTGTTGGAACAAGTGACAGAGGGGGGACTGAATGTTTTACATGGCTGCCCCGCGAGCTCGACCGTGATATTCGTGAATAAGGTTGAGCTGGCGCGACTTCCTGCCGCTCTTATCCATAGTGACTCAGATCCCTGCTGAATGGCCGTCGCTGCTCTAAAGTGAAGGTAGCTCGGTGGCTATCCACACTCTCGGGCCGCCTCCGACATTTCGGGTCACGCCCGTGTCAACTTTTTGGCGGTGAAACGGGCCGGCGGCCGATTAGCACGCCAATTCCTTAGGATTTTCGCCCTCACGCCCGGTGCAGCGGACCTTGGCACCGTCGGTGCTCACCGACGTATGGCGGCGCGATCGAGGCGCGTCATCGGACCTTCTTCTTCGCGGGAGAGTGGTATGCGAACGATACTAGCGGCGGGTTTGGTCTTGCTCAGCGCGGCGGCGCCGGCGAGCGCCCAGGATCACAAACCAGTGGACGTCTTCTTCGGGTTCGGATGGGCCTTCCCGTCGACGAATGTCAAGAACGATTTCAACGCCGGCTGGAACGGCACCATCGGCGCGACCTACAACGTCAGCGAGACGTGGGGCGTCCAAGGCGAGTACACGTACGCCCACATGACCGGTCCGGACAAGACGATCACTGTCTTCCCCCAACCCGTCGCTTCGGCGGGTTCGTCGGCGTTGGTTCAGAGCAATCACCAGTTTCACTCGGCCCTGTTCGACGGGGTCTACAAGGTTCACCCGAAAGACAGCCCCATCGGCGGGTACGTCCTCGGAGGCGGCGGCTACTACCATCGGATTGTCCACCTGACGACACCGAGCACCGGCTACACGACGGTGTGTGACCCGTACTGGTACGTGTGCTACCCAGCGCTCGTAGCCGTCGACACGGTCATTGCCGACCGTTCGGAGAACGACTTCGGCATCAACTTCGGCGGCGGGGTCACGTTCGGGCACCTGGAATCCGCGAAGTTCTACGTCGAGGCGCGGTATCACTACGTTTGGGGCAAGACCGTTGCGAATTGCTCCGCCTGCACCACGACGAACACGAGCGCGGCGTACTTCCCCCTGACGTTCGGCGTCAGGTGGTGAAGCGTCGTTCGGCAGGTCGGGTCAGGTCGTGAGGCGGCACGTGAGCGCTCGGCGGTCCTCGATCCTTTTGAGATATGCGGTGGCAGCCGCCGTCGCGGTGCTCGCGGCGGCCTGCTCGCCGGGGCCGATCTCGAGGCCCGGGACGGCCGCGCCGATGAACAACCCGATTCCTCTGGGTTCGGACCCCGGATCGGGGGCGCTTGAATCGGCGCGGCGCCAGCTGACCGGCACGTGGGATCTCGTCGCGCTCGAGGCGGTGCCTGAGGAGAGCGATAGCAGCAAGCGAGAGCCCATCGACGCGTCCGGAACGCTGACCTACGACGAGTACGGCAACTTGACCATCGACGCGCACACGACGGATCCGGACGCTCCGCGCGCCGCACGTCAAGCGAGCATCCTCACATTCAAAGGACGAGCCGTGATCGATGTGCCCAAGAGCGAGTTGAAACTGATGGACCTGACCGGCAACGTCGATCCGAACGAAGTGCTCACACCCGAGCGGCGGCGCAAATACGAAATCAACGGCGAGGTCCTCAAGCTCTCGTCATTCGACGACCGCGGCCGGGTGACGGCGATCTCGACCTGGCGGCGCCGCCCATAGCGCGACGGAAGCTGACGGCTCGGGCGATGACGATCTCCTCAAGCGGTTGCCGCTGAAGAAGTAGCCCGCTTCACGCGGCGCCCCCCCGACATTTCGGATGTTTCCCCGACCCCCCGGACTGCGGGCCGCGCTTCGCTGCATTCGCAGACGGCATGTTTCCGCGATCCCCCGACAAACACGCGGTGTTCGCACCGCCGGTGCGGCACGAGACGTGCTCTTTCGACGGCTGTTTTCAGCGCCTCGCGGACAGTTGAGCGGCGCTCGGATCGGCCGGCGCTATCGGTCGAAGGGCCGCGGTACGTGACGACGCCGTTCGGGCGGGGCAAGAGGAGGAACCATGCAGAGACTGATCGTATTTGGCGCTGCGACTCTCGTCCTGATGGCCGTGGATTCGTCCGCCCAGACAAAGACGATTCCCGGCGAGACAAAAACCGTGACGGCAACCGTCGAGGCCATCGACCACGGCAATCGAGTGGCGACGGTCAAGAAAGCCGATGGGAACTACGACGAGTTCTACTTCTCGGAGAGCTTCAAGGCGTTCGACACGCTCAAAATCGGTGACAAAATCACGGCGAAGTATTACGAGAACCTCGTGCTGAGGCTGAAGCCGGCCGGCGAGCCAGACGTCAACTCGGCGTCGGGAGGCGCCGTGCGGTCCGAAACGGCGACCGCCGGCACGATTTCACACCAGCGCACGATTACGGCCACGATCGCGGCGATCGACCAGAACGTGCCGTCGATCACGTTTACAGGACCGAACGGTTGGAAATACAGCAGCCGGGTCGAGGACAAGGCGGCGCTGGCGAAAGTGAAGGTCGGCGACAAAGTTGACATCACCTGGACGGACGCGATGATTCTCTCGCTCGAGCCGGCCAAGTGAACAGCTAGTGGAGAACCGCGCACGACAGAGGAGCACGCCGTGAAACGGCTCGCGACGTGGGGGCTCGCCGTGACGATCGCCGCCGGGCTGGCGGCGCGTCCGGCGAGCGCGCAGGCGCCGACCGCGCCTGCGAGCGACCCACAGCCGGAGCAACGGCAGGCGGACAGCGCAGCGGCGGCGGACGGAGGAGTCGCCAAGCGGTTCGTGCGCGATGTCGGGAGCGACTACAAGAATTTCTTCTCGGTCGAGACAGGCTTATGGCTCGGCATCGGCGGCGGCGCCGCGCTGGCGATGCACGCAGCGGACGACTCGATCCAGCAATCGGCTACGGGCCCGAATGCCATCTCGTTGCCGGGCGGTTCGATCTACGGATCGCAACTGTTCCAGATTCCCGTTGCGGCCGCGTTGTGGGGCATCGCCTCTGCCGCCGGCAGCGAGCGTCACGCGGAGGCCGGTCGCGACCTTCTCCGGGCGCAGATCTCCGTCGCCAGCTGGACATACCTCATCAAGGTCGTCGCGCAGCGCAAGCGCCCGGACGGGAGCAATTACTCGTTCCCGTCGGGTCATGCGTCGGCGTCGTTCGCGACAGCGATGGTGCTGCAGGAACACTACGGCTGGAAGGTCGGGTTGCCGGCTTTCCTCGCCGCCGGGTATACCGGGGCGTCTCGGATCACCGACAACCAGCACTGGGCAAGCGATGTGGTGTTCGGCGCGTTCCTCGGAATGGCCTCCGGCCGCGTGGTCACCCTCCAGCTGCGGCAGGCGCGCGTCACTCTTGCGCCACTCGCGGTTCCCAAGGGCGGCGGCGTCGTTGTCACGGTCTTGAGCCTGCCATGACACGGCCGGCCGCGGTCGTCGTGACCGTGATGCTCGCAGCCGGCACCGCGCCGACCGCCCAGGAGCAGGCTGTCGCGCCGGAGCAGGCCGTTCGGCAGGAGATAGCGGTCGCAGCGGAGCTCACAGTCCCTCTGGAGCCGCAAGATCAGCAAGCGGGGTCGCGCGCCGGCCTGATCGAGCAGGATCAGGCGAGGAAGGCCGCATCGCTCACCGCTGCGAAGCCCACCAAGGTCGAGGCGTATGTGACGCGTGTCTACGACGCGTTTCTGGGTGGCCAGATGCACTGGCACGCCTTCTTCCAAAACGCGTACTCGGGCGGCGGCTTCACCATCGGCGCCGGGTACTTGCTCTTCGTGAGCCCCAGCAACACGCTCGACATTCGTGGCAGCATCACGCCCTCGGGCTACAAGCGAATTGAAGCTGAGTTCATCGCGCCAGGCTTGTTCGGGCGGCGCGCCACGTTCAGTGCGATCGGCGGCTGGAGAGAAGCGACCCAGGTCGGGTTCTACGGCTTTGGCATGACGTCGACGGTGGACGCGCGAGCGAATTACAGCTTTCAGCAGCCGTACGGTTCAGCGACGATCGAAGTGCGCCCGACGCGAAAGCTCTTCCTGGTACGCGGCGGCCTCGAATTCACCCAATGGAAACAGGGGCCCGGGTCGGGAGAGGAGCCATCCATCGAGACGAAGTACACGCCTGAGACGCTGCCGGGTCTCGGGGCACAGCCTGTGTACCTCCATACGACGGCCACGGTGGGCGTCGATTCGCGTGCGGCCGTCGGGTACGCGCGCAGCGGCGGGCTGTATGCCGCCACCTTTCACGACTTCGCGGATCCAGACAAGACGCACGGCTTCCAGCAGGTCGACTACGAAGCGATCCAGCACATTCCGCTCGTGCGCGAAGCCTGGGTCGTCTCGTTGCACGGCCTGTTGCAGACGTCCTACAGCAAGGCCGGCCAGCAGATTCCATTTTTCATGATGCCGTCGATCGGCGGCGGGTCGGACCTCCGCGCGTACGCGAGCTGGCGGCTGCGCGATCTGAACAGTCTGCTGCTTCAGGCGGAGTGGCGCGTGATCGCGAACCGGTTCCTGGACATGGCCGTGTTCTACGACACTGGCCGCGTGGCCCCACGTCTGGACGCGCTCAAGCTCAACGACCTCAAGAATGACGCCGGGCTCGGATTTCGTTTTCACGGCCCGCTGACGACGCCCTTGCGCCTCGAGCTCGCCAAGGGCAGCGACGGCTTCGGCTTCGTGATCGCTGCGTCTCACGCGTTCTGAGGAGAGGTGTCATGCGCGGCCGATTCGTTCTCATCGCGGCGCTCGTCCTGGCACCCCTGGTCGCTCCCGTTTCACCGGCCGGGCCGCGCTTCTACAACGACGATCCGATTCCTCGAGAGCCCGAGACCCGTGATGCCGCCGGCGCGGCGCCGCTCGGCATCGACCTGTTCTACGAATACGCGTACAACCTGTTCGTGACGGCCCGCCGCAAACCCACGAACACGCGCGCGCTCAACGTGAACACGATCGACGAGGTGCCGGATTCGAGCTGGTTCACGAACCGTGTCGGCGCATCGCCCATGTCCGCGCAGCAGATTGCCCGCGGTCCGAACTCGGACGCGAAGCCGGCGCCCGAGCAATGGGTCATTCTGCGCGAGAAGACATCGGGCACCAACCCCGGGTTCACGGTGAAAGATGGCAACGGGCAGACGTGGTTCCTGCAATTCGATCCGCCGGAGTACCCCGGCGCAAGCACGGCAGACGTACAGATAGCCACCAAGGTGTTCTGGGCCCTCGGCTACAACCAGGTCGAGACGTTCATTACGACATTCGATCCGCGGCGGGTTGTCATCGATCCGACGGCCACCAAGCGCCGACTGTCGGGCGAAAGGACGCCGTTCACACGAGACGACATGCAAGTCGTGCTCGAGCGCGCCGCGCGGACGAACGACGGCACGTATCGCGCGTCCGTCG
>Ga0306922_10000379_pt1 | contig 36789 bp, 36 predicted proteins | sample sta12Cox44000082_FD_203758 | JGI IMG/M metagenome (GOLD analysis project Ga0306922, IMG submission 203758) | Lab enrichment of tropical soil microbial communities from Luquillo Experimental Forest, Puerto Rico - statoxic.12C.oxic.44.000.082 (v2)... | ecosystem: Environmental > Terrestrial >... | reverse complement strand
CCTTCACCTCGTTGAGCTTGGCCAGGTACTGCACGTTGAAGGGGCCAGTGATGCGCAACGCCTTGGCCAGCGCCTGAGCGATCTTGCGCGCCTGGCGGATGGTCGCGATGTAGAGCGACTGCGGGGGGAGCACCAGCGTGGCATCACCGGAGTGGACGCCCGCGTCCTCCACGTGTTCGCTGATGGCCCAGAGGACGATCTCGCCGCCGTCGGCCACCGCGTCGATCTCCAGCTCGCGGGCGTGCGTCTCGAACTTGGAGACCACCACCGGGTGCTCGGGCGACACCGCCCTGGCGCGGGCTAGGATGCGCAAGAGCTCGTTCTTCTCACGCGCCACGCTCATGGCCGCGCCCGAGAGCACGTAGCTTGGGCGCACCAGCGCCGGGTAGCCGCCCAGCCGCTCCACAATGCGCTCGGCATCGGAGACGTTGGTGACGTGCTGCCAGCGCGGCTGGTCGATGCCCAGCTGGTCGAGCAGAGCGCCAAACTTGTGCCGGTCCTCGGCCCTATCGATGGACTCGGCACTGGTGCCTAGAATACGCACACCGGCGCGGTGCAGGCGGATAGCCAGGTTGTTGGGCAGCTGTCCGCCCATTGACACCACAACGCCGTAGGGCTGCTCGCGCTCGTAGATCTCCAATACCGACTCGAAGCTCACCTCGTCGAAGATGAGCTTGTCACACTCGTCGTAGTCGGTGCTCACGGTCTCGGGGTTATAGTTGACCATCAGGGTCTCGTACCCGAGCTCGCGCGCCGCCTGCACTGCGTTGACGCAGCACCAATCGAACTCCACGCTCGAGCCGATGCGGTAGGCCCCTGAGCCCAGAACCATGACCTTCTTGCGCCAGGAGGGCGCGGTGTCGGTCGCCCGCGCGTGATAGCTGGAATAAAGGTAGTTCGTTTCCGCCGGCCATTCCGCGGCCAGGGTGTCGATCTGTGCCAGGTGCGGGGCGATGCCCAGCCGCTTGCGCTCGGCGCGGATGCTGCCCGGCGAGGCCTGGGTAAGCTCGCGGATCTTGCGGTCGGCGAAGCCAAGCTCCTTAGCTTCGCGCAAGGTGGTCTCGTCAAAGGGCGGCGATTTCTGTTTCAACTCGCGGTGCACGCGGACGATGGGTTCGATGGCGTGGAGGAACCACGGGTCGATGTGGGTGAGCTCGTGGATACGCTCTACCGTCATCCCGCGCTGCAGCGCCTGGGCCACCGCGAAAATCCGCAGCGGCGTGGCGTGGCAGAGCGAGTCGTCCAAGTCCTCGAACTCGAACGCCTCCGGATCGAGCCCCCACGCTCCGATGTCCAGCATGCGCAGCGCCCGCTGGATGACCTCTGGGAAGGTGCGGCCGATGGCCATCACCTCGCCCACGCTCTTCATCTCGGTGCCGATGCGCATGGAGGCGCCACGAAACTTGGGTAGGTCCCAGCGCGGCACCTTGCACACCAGATAGTCGAGCGCCGGCTCGAAGAAGGCGGTGGTGCGGCGGGTGATGGCGTTGGGGATCTCCTGAAGGGCGTAGCCGAGCGCGAGCTTCGCAGCGACATAGGCTAGGGGATAACCGGTTGCCTTGCTGGCAAGAGCGCTCGAGCGCGAGAGCCGGGCATTGACCTCGATGACGCGATAATCGGTGCCCCGGGGGTTGAGCGCGTACTGGATGTTGCACTCGCCGACGATGCCGAGATGGCGGATAGTCTTGATCGCCACCGAGCGGAGCAGCTGGTACTCCTCATCGTTGAGCGTCTGGCTTGGGGCCACCACGATGGACTCGCCCGTGTGGATGCCCATCGGGTCGAGGTTTTCCATGTTACAGACCGCGATGCAGTTGTCGCGCCCGTCCCGCACCACCTCGTATTCGATCTCTTTCCAGCCGCGCAGGCTCTCCTCGACTAGCACCTGCGGCACACCGTTGGCGAAGATGCGGCGCAGCGCCTGATCGAGGTCGGCTTCGGTCTCCACGATGCCGCTGCCCTGGCCGCCCAGCGCGAAGCCCCCACGCAGCATCACCGGAAAGCCAATCTGGCGGGCTGCCGACCGCACCTCGTCGGCCGTGCGGCAGGCGCGGCTGCGGGCAGTGGCCACGCCAATCTCCGCCAAGCGCTCGATGAAGAGCTTACGATCCTCACTGTCGCGGATGGTCTTCACTGGCGTGCCCAGCACCCGCACGCCGTACTTGTCCAGGACGCCGGCTTCATCGAGCGCCAGCCCGCAGTTGAGGGCGGTCTGGCCGCCGAAGGAAAGTAAGAGCGCGTCTACCTCCTCCTTGACCAGTATTCGCTCCACGAACTCTGGAGTGACTGCGGTGAGGTGGAGCTTATCGGCCATACCCTCGCTAGTCTGGATGGTGGCGATGTTGGGGTTGATGAGCACGGTGGCGATGCCCTCCTCCTTGAGCGCCTTGATCGCCTGTGTGCCGGAGTAGTCGAACTCGCCGGCCTGGCCGATCTGCAACGCGCCCGAGCCAAGCACGAGCACCCTGCGTGGCTTGCGGGGAAGGTAGGCGCCGTACATGGTCAGCCCCTCGCCATCGCTCCGACGAGACGCATGAAGTCGTCGAAGAGGAAGGCCGTATCCTCGGGTCCAGGGGAGGCCTCGGGGTGGAATTGGACGCTGAAGAACGGGCGCGTGCGGTCGCGGATGCCCTCGCTGGTGCCATCGTTGACGTTGACGAACCAGGGCTCCCAGTCGCCGGGCAGCGCTTCCTGCTTCACCGCATAGCCATGGTTCTGGCTGGTGATGTAGCAGCGTCGGGTGAGCAGGTCTTGCACCGGCTGGTTTACGCCGCGGTGGCCGTAGGGCAGCTTGTAGGTGTCGCCCCCGGCAGCGAGCGCCAGGATCTGGTGTCCTAGGCAGATGCCAAAGACGGGCTTGCGGTAGGAGGACAGCAGCGAACGCACCTGGGTCACCAGCGGCATCAGGTCCTTGGGGTCGCCGGGGCCGTTGCCAATGATGATGCCGTCGCACTCGCCGGCGAGCGGGGCGAGGTCAATGTGCCAAGGCGCGCGCACCACCGTCGCCCCGCGTTTCAGGAGTGAGCGGACCATGTTGTCCTTAGCGCCGGCGTCCACCAACAGCACCTTGAGCGGGCCGTCGCCCTCATAGCGGATGACATTGTCCGGGGCCACCAAGCGGAAGACCTCCTTCATGTCCACCGTCTCCGCTGTGTTGCGGCCGCGTGTGGTATCCTTGGCTGGCACCAGCCATCCCTTCATCGTGCCGTGCTCGCGCAGCCGCCGCGTCAGCGTGCGGGTGTCGATGCCGCTGATGCCGGGGACGCCCTCGGCCTCGAGCCAGGCGCCGAGCGAGCGGGTCGCGGCATGGTGGCTGTACCTGTCCACGTAGGATTGCACCACCAGCCCCTGCACTTGGATGCGGCTAGACTCGTAGGGGCCGTCCAGTGAGCCGGACGCGCGCGGCGCGGGAACGCCATAGTTGCCGACGAGCGGGTAGGTGAGGACCAGGATCTGGCCGCGGTACGAAGGATCGGTGAGCGCCTCGACGTAGCCGGCCATTCCTGTGTTGAAAACCACCTCGCCACCGACCGAGCCCGCCGCCCCAAACGCACGACCGGACATCTCGGTACCGTCCTCCAACAGCAGCTTCATCGCTACGGGGTTCATGCGCGGACCTATCGAGCCAAATCCCCCTTGTATCAATTGATGCAGGCGTGAGGCCAGGCCTGATGCGCGACCGCTTACGGGATCGGCCGCCGTCAGCACTCCTGAGACAGAAGACATTGGGCAGTGAGGAGCAACCCCCGCGAGCGAGGCCGCGAAGATTTCGGTTCGCCGTCCTTCACGGTGAGGACCTTTTGCGTCGGCAGTGGTGCGCTCGGGGGCGAGCTGACCCTCGCTCAGACCGCGGATCTTTCACCCGCAGCGGACAGACGGCACTGTTGTTTCATACTGCGCAGATCAAAGCGCCGCCTTGGTTGTCCAAAAGATAACACTCCACTGACAACATCTGCCCGCAGGACTCAGCTGCCATGCCGACGAACTCACCGATGATGGCCGGCAGCGGTTGGTGCGCGACGGGGCATCTGCAGAAGCGTGAGATCATGACTGACATCGGTCCGGTCGCGGTGGCTGCCCGCGCGTGCGCGACCGCGGCGGCGAAGGTTGCAAGCGCATCCGCTTTTCGTCGGCGATTCTGCGCATCTTCAGGTGTCATTCCACCACAAGCCGACGCAATCGCAGGAAATGAATCGGAGCACCTGAGGTGGTTAAGTGTGGGTGATGAAGGTCCAGGGCTGGATCGCGATGCCGGCGGCATCGAGCTGCGACATGAGAGGGCGCATCGCCGGCCCGGGCACCAGCCTGCCATTCAAGAGCTGGTTTGGGCAACCTCATGTCGGCGAGCCACCAGGCTTATTGTCATGCTCGGCTCGAACGTCTCCTCGACCATCCACGCCTTCTCAGACGCTGTCCAGCGCAAACGGCGCTGGACCCGATGTGATGATCTCAACTCGATCGGCAGGATTGCTCATAGACACGGTTGTATGCCTCACCCTTGCCAAGTGGGAGACCATGTCCGGTCGGTTCGGCGGCTATCTCATTGGGGCTACTTGGAGCACAGTAGTAATACCCGAAGGAAAAAAGCATCGCTACCTTGAGATTTGGCAACACGGTAGAATAGATCGGATTACCCGCAGTCACCCTTCGGAGTTGTAAATGCTCGATCAAATTAGCCTTACGCTGACCTGTAATGAGTAACGAAGTATCGGTCACATTGTCCCATCTCGCTTGGGCAAGAACATTGTTATGGTTGACAGCAGCAATAAAGATGGAACCCCAGTGCCCCCTTGACGCCGCACAACATTATCCAATGTCCAAGGCTTTAGCGGATGGCGTCACCCGATGTGTGGCGGGCTGAGTTACAGCGCACGCTGGATCAATATCACCAGTCGGCGTATCTTGGCATATCACACCGCTCTTGGCAGGTCATAACCGCATTCCCTCGAACGGGCCGTCACAAATGAACATGTTTAATCGAATCCGTAGGCTAGGAAGCCGTACCAACAAACTCTTGATGGTTCCGGGCAAACTCTTGGACTTAGCGCCGGCTCAAATGGCACTGGCCGAAGCCAGAAAATTAGCACCGATTGAAAATCCAAGACAAGCTCTTAGTTTCTTTTCGGACTGCTTCAAGCCACTTACTTTCAATGCAATTTATAAAACTCATCATCACGCAAATCTCGACCTGGTAAATCGAATTATGGCCATGCTTCAATTTCATGATGCCACGCTGCCGTTGTCGCTTGCGCTTCAGATCGCGATATACGCCGACGGAATGCTAACCAATTTTGGTTTTGAGTCTTATAACGGCGATATTGGTTATCATTTCACATTTTCATCTTCTCTTGGCACAAAGGCGCAGCTTGTATTCAATCTCGTTCGAGCATCAAAGCCAAATTCGTGCTTGGAGATTGGCACCGCTTATGGCATCTCAGCCTTCCTAATTGCGCGTTGCCAGGAGCTGTGCTCGGTGCAGCCACACGTCGTGACGATTGAGAACTTTTCTCCACAAAAGGAGATCTCTAAATCCTTCTTACAGAAACATTGTCCCCAGGGCGTGAAGACACTTCATGCAGATAAACACGATGCGATTGCTCAGCTTGTGGCTGCCGCGGAACAATTCGATTTTGTCTTCCATGATAATGGGCATTCTGGAGATGACTATGTTCGCGATTTCACGGAACTGTTACCGCTCATGCCTGCCGGAGCAGTTTTCGTTCTCGACGATATAAATTGGTACGGACACGGGCAGCGTCCATCCCAGAGAACCTGCTAGGAGGGCTGGCTAAGAAATCGTCGGACATCAGCGAGTCGATGCCGCAATCGAAATCGAGAATTCGATGGGCATGATATTTTTGCGATAGTTCAGCGTTACAAGTCTTAACACCGTGCTTTAAGCGAGCGCTTCGGCTCCAATGGTGGCAAGGCCCGTGTCGATGGCGCGGCAGATGCTTGCGCCAAGCCGCACATGCCACGCGGTCGAACATCCATTCCGGGAATTTCCAGACAGCAGGCCGCCCCCATCCGCCGTCTCAGCACATCGAAATGCCCCCGTGCTTTCCCTCGTCATCACATCGTGACCGAACACCCGTGAGCCAAACGGCCAATCAACGGGAGCCACCGCTATAATTGTTGCCGTTCTTCAGTCGTTGTTTATACAATCTCCGCCGGCCCAGCCCTCGCACCCTCCCAACGCGCGGCTAACGGGCAAGTCGTTTGCCGCCATCATTGACTTTGAAAGTTTTCGCAGCGGTCCCTTGGCAGAGTTAAGTTCTCTGATCGTAGAACGGGTATGGCCGCAGGTAATTCTTTAGATGGGGCGACCTGAGAAGAGTTCCCCAGCCACACAACGTTGAGTCAGCACCATCAACTAGCCGATGCCGACCGCTCTCGGAAAAGCAGATAGCAGATACGCCTGCATTAAGGCTTAATCCCGGATTTCAAGATGTCTCGCCACATTGAGATGGTTGGATTTAGTAGCAGCTTTCGCCTCAAGATACCGCTTGAGTATCACGGCTATCCCACGCAGCCTTCCGGCATCCTGGGCACCGTTCTTCAGCACATAGCCCAGGTACTCATACAGATCTTGCGCGCTCGGATTGGGTATCGTCTTAAACTCGAGATGTGCCAGCTTGCCCAATTTTTCCCCTTCAAGGTCCAACCTCTGTCCCAAAAAATTAAAGAGTCGCATTAATGCGATCTGTCTCAAAAAAAAGACCTCGGGCTTTGCTGTTTCACTGTTCGATGCAAAAGCATTGTTCCCGTGGATTCGATAGCCCACTAAGTTGCTCTCAATGCGAAATTTTCTAGCTCCTGCAAGTGACGCACCAAAAACCAGACAGTCGTCCGCTCGTGTCCGCCAATCTCCATGGAGGGGTATGGGAAAAAGACGCATCGCTAGTCCGCGTCGCATCGAGAGGCATGAAGTTGGGCCTCCAATAAAAACCTTTCGCTCAAGCGTGCGGACGACCGTCAATCCAAGATCCGTAATCTCAGGATGCAGTTCGCCAGCCGCCCGACAGGGAAACACTTTTCGCGGTGAACTATCAACGAACTGTTTATAACGACAAAAAAGGAAGTCGCATTGCGGAACCGTCTCATAAACATCAAGGGCTATGCCAAGGTAATCTGACGAGTAAACATCATCAGCATCCAGAAAAAATATAACGTCACCGCTCGATTGCATGATTCCAGTCTCAAATGCTGCAAGCTGACCGGCGTTGACTTCTCGGCGAAGAATTTTCATTGTTTCAATGCGTTTGGAGACCTCAGAAAGTACTACCAACGAATCGTCTGTCGACGCATCATCAACGATGATGATTTCATCAAAAGGCACAGTCTGCGACAAAACGCTATCGACCGCTTGCGGAAGATATGCTCCGTAGTTGTAGTTGGTGATGATGCAAGTGGCCCGCAATTTATTCTCCGCTGTAGGCAGCACTGTCGTTTTGCCCAGGAGTTGAAATGGGCTGTGGGCCTTAAAGGGCGTACCGACCAAAATCAACCTTCAATATAATTTCTAATAGCGCATGCATCTTCAGGTACCATTTGTCTATTCGCACCAGCGCCGTGGCGGCGAGCCACCAAGCTTACCGTCATCTCGAACCTCTCCTCGACGATCCGAAACTTCTCAAACGCTGTTCAACGCCGACGGCGCCGAACCGGTCATAGATACGACGATTGTATGCCCTACATTTGCCAAGCGGGAGACCGTGTCCGGTCGGTTCGGGAGCTATCTCAGTCTTCGCAGCGGTCCCGTGACAGAGTTAAGTTCTCTGATCGTAGAACGGTAGTATGGCCGCAGGTAATTCTTTAGATGGGGCGACCTGAGAAGAGTCCCCCAGGCACGCAACGTTGAGTAGGGACGGACGGGCGTAGCCCGAATATCGGCGCAGAGCTCGACCAACCGATGAAAACAGACGGGCTTGGCAAACCATTGCTCCCACGCGCGGCGCGCCAGTTGGCCCATTACATCGTAACGGTCGGAATAGTTACTTAAGATCGCGGCAATCTCACCGACACAGCACTCGGGAACACGTACACTGAACTCATCCCATCGAGGCCCCGGCGGGGGGACCCATTCATCCGACAGAATAACTGGGGCCCGCCCCATTTCCATGGTTTCGAAAAGCCGGAAGGTCGAAGGGCCGTACCCCGCGGGGCATAGAACGAACTGGCTGTCCAAGATCGCTTCGACGTATGCAGTGGTGAACGAGTCTCGTGCGGGGCCAGGTTCCATTTGCCATAGCCGTACCCCGGTCGTATCGCGGATCAATCCGTCCGGATGTGCGCCTGTGAGCAGGGAAGAGCGCACCGCGGAATTGGCCTCGCCGAGAAACGAATAGAGCCATCTTCGGGTCCGCGGCGCGGGATCGTAGCGAATCGCATCATTCTCATGGACTCGGGCGATGTATCCGGCGCTCCGGCAACGATCAACTAAATAATCGCGTTTGCGGATCGATGGATAAATTCCTCGTAGCACCGCAACGGCAGCGTCGTCATCGTGGTAGACGAAACATTTTTCCGGGAACCGTCGGTACACTTGATGGCGCCGCACGCTCAGACAATAGGGATCACCATGAGCATGGTTTTCGGCGAATAGAATGATGTCAGCCTGATCCGCATCATCGACTAAGCGATGCTGACCAAACGGATCCTCATCTGCGCTTTCTCGAAGCCAGATAAGCGTGGTAGGCGTTCCCGGGTAAGCAGATAGCAAATATACGCGCATTAAGCCTCGTCCTTGCGTTCCAGCCTCACGACGATGAGAGGCATCCGCTTTCTCCGTCGGCGATGACGACGCTGATGAAGACGCATGTCTTCGGGCTCAACCAGAGGCTGATCGAACGCGCATTGGTTCATGAGACCCGAGGCTTGGCGTAGAGACTACAACTAGGAGCGACCTCATAGCGTGATCGGCAACAAACTTCGATCGAGCTAATCGATCGGTCAGGAACACGCGGCCCGCCCTGACCGAAACGTTCTGGAAAAGGCCAGCAGCGTCGTCCAAGGATGGGGGAGCAGTCCATTGATGTCAAAGGCACACCTCAAGTCGGACTACTTTCAATGTGAGCGCGGGCTCTTTGGCCAGCAAGGCCGGTTCCCAGCCATAGGATTGTCGACAGCATGGGTACCGGCCGAGTGTACAAATCGCTTCTCACCGCGAGGTTCATCGCTTAAGTGAGAAAACCAGCCTCGACCCTTCGGACATTGTCCAACAGCCGTGTCCGATCAGTATGGAAGCGCTCGAAGAAGTGAGCCTTGGGCGACGTGATCAGACGTGCGAGGCGGGGAGCGCGTCCCAAAATCTCTGTTGCTTCCGAGAAGCACTTGTATGTCATTTTTTGTGCAGTAGTCGTCGCCAGGAACCGCTGCACCTCGGTGAGAAACGATGTAGCCGCGCTCCCGAAGCAACGAAGCGACTAGGTCCGTTGGCGCGCCATACAATCCATGTGTTTCAACCAGGATCACACGAGGCTGAATCGTCAACTTGCGCAAGATCTCCACCTCGGCACCTTCGCAGTCCAATTGGAGCACCTCGCATGCGGGCAGTTGAGAGGAAGGCAGGATGGCCCCTAGGTCGCTCCCCCTACCGTAGATGGCGATTGATTTCGCTACAACGGCGTGATGGACGCTGACATTGTTGACGTTATTCCGCGCTGCCGTTTGCCGCACAAACCTGACGTGTTGTTTGCTTCCCTCAAAGCACTGGACAGTACCTGAAGGGCCAGTGCGCAATGCCGCAACGGTTGCCGTTACTCCAAGGCCCCCGCCGACAACGACAACCCTGTCACCAGAACTGATGGTCTCTCTTAAGCCCTCCACAAGGGTAACCTCATAGTTAGGCTCGTTCCTCGCGAAAACAGGGACCCACAATTTTGGAACGATGCGGTCGCCCCACTTGACATCATGGCAAATGGGGATGCCCGCGTAGCGGACAGGCTCTCGGCGGGGGATGAACGGACGGACTCCTTGTCGATACGCATACGCGATGCTCCTACTTGCCAAGGCCGACAAGCCATCCGCTTGAATGATGTCGCGAACCTTGGAAAGCATTTTGTCCTCCCGTGTGCCGTGTTGCGGTTATGCAACCAGCACTCGACCTTTTCGGACGTGTACCACAGCCGTGTAAGTTCAATGCCGGGACGTCATAGGGGCGCATGGCGGCACGCTAACCAGACTTGCTCGGCCCCGCCGAGCGGTCAAGCCCCAATGCCTATGGCGACGCGCGCGGAAAGCACGGCGCTTGAAGGGCTCCCCGTAACATCGCCGACAATGTTCTCTTCCGAGAATGACCACGGCAGCATGAACTTGGCCTCGAATACGGCATCGGTGCCCTCCACAACTCCGTCGAGTGTGCCTGCCATCCAAGGAATGGCCGAATGCTTGACCCAACGCTGGACATTCCGGCTTAGTGTTGCGCTCATACCAGCCGCGGTTGAGCTCCTCGGTAGCAGCTCCGAGCTGCACGATGAGGTTGCCGGACAAGTCCTCCGGCTCGGCCTCGCCCCGTTTCTCCCGCCAAAGGCGGATCAGGGCAGCCTCATCGCCGCCCGGTTGGCGTTCTTCTGGGATTCAATGTTATGGGCCGCGGCACAACGGCGCTGACCAAGCCAAAGCCTCAGCCTCCACTCTCGGAGAGAGTCTCGAAGGTGTCGAACATGCCCAGCCAAACTAGAAATCAACCGTCCGTCGGGGATGGCCGACGATATTCGTCTAAGAGCGGTCAGAGGGATTTAATGTAGCTCCCATCTCCGCAGAAGCGAGATTCTTGACAGTGCCTCGACAAGGCTCGGATCTCGTGCAACTACAATGCATCCGCGTCGGAGCCCGGATTCCGCAACTGATGGTGTCGTCGGATAGAATTCAACTAATTGAAATTGGCTCACCGCCGGGGCGATGTACTCCCTGGTTAAGACTTTACCCATTCCGTAATCGTCGTAGCCGTAACCGTCATCATCTGGGACCTGAAAATCATCGATCATCACAATCGCTTCTGAAGATGAAGAAAATATTTTGGCAACCTCTTCGAACAACGGCAGATCTTCGCACGAATGGGCATCGAGATAAAACAGCAGAGGATGACCGGCATATTTAGATGCTTCAGCCTCAATGAATTTCTTTATGAATCCGCGACTGTCGCCTAATGATAACTTTACATTAGCATATTTTCTCAACCGCATTTTTGCAAATCCATAAATTCGAGCGTTATCGTCCACTGAATATACGGGCAGCCCAGAGCTTTCAGCCATGAATTGGGTGGAACTTCCTAAATAGGTCCCCGTCTCAATAATTACCGCCGGTCGACATGCCTGAAGCAAATGGTGAAACAGATCTTGGCGCGCTTTCTGACCATTGAATGGACCACCCCACGGATCCTTACTCTTACGATCCAGGAGGTAGTCGAGCATGCCCAATCCAGTTGGCCCAATAAGCTTCTTACATTGCGAATACACCGCATACCCCAGTCCACGGCTATCGAACATCTCAATCCTGTTTCATCCGCAATGAAGGGCCATAGGGATGTGAGCTTTTCGTCTTCGTTTCGTCAATTGCCCGTAGAGTGTCATTTTTGAACAACCGATGGCAAGTGCTGCGATCTCGGGCGCGGAAGGGCCTGCGGGAATTTTTGTCGCACCCCCTCTCGACGTGTGATTTGATTGCCGCTCGCCACTGCGGATCCAACCGATTGCTCGACCGCTCTTGGTCCCTTTCTCCCTGGCACGCGCCATGCCACCTCGCACCCGCACGACGATCATGGAACGCTCGAACTCGGCGAACACTCCCATCATCTTGAAACGGCGCCTTGCCGGCAGGCGTGGCGGTGTCGATCCCTTGCTGGTGCAAATACAGATCGATCCGCAGGGCGTGAATCTCGCCCAGGAAACCGACCAGATCCTGCAGGCTGCGGCTCAGGCGAGATCTTGGAGACACGCAGATAAAGGGCGGCGATGACGTACAGAATGTTTCGCACAATTAGGTAAGGCTGGCGGCCTCGAATCTGGCTGAACTGGAGGTGCCTAAACGCAACCAGGCCAGCGAGAGGGAGCCGCGTCAGACGATACACCGAGTCCGCTGAACAACGTCATCGCGATTGACGACGAGCGGATCAAGAGCCACCTCGACCGGGTGGTGCGGGGTACCGTGGAGGAGACGTTGAACGCCTTGCTCGATGCCGAGGCGGATCGGCTGTGCAATGCGCAACGCTATGAGCACAGCGCCGCGCGTCGCGATACCCGCGCAGGCCACTACGAGCGCGGCCTGCAGACCAAGGCCGGTGAGGTGCGGCTGAGGGTTCCGAAGCTGCCCCGGCAGGGGTCGAGACGGCGATCATCGAGCGCTATCGGCGGCGCGAGAGCTCGGTCGAAGAGGCGTTCCGATCGATCGCGACCAGTGTAAAGGCGCCGTTGGGTGCATTTGGTGATTGTCAGTCGATGTCAGCTGCAGCGTCTGCTTGTCTCTTTGATCCTCTGACACGGCAGCGCATCACGTCGTGAATTTCTGTTAGAGTTCTGCGTATGTCGTAGCTAGGTCTCCACTCGGGATAATGCGACTGGAACCGGCGGATATCACTGATCCACCAAATGTGATCGCCGACGCGGTTATCGTCGATGTAGGACCAATTTACTGACCTCCCAGTTAGCTCCTCGCATAAGGCAATCGCCTCAAGCATTGAGCAGTTCGCGTATCGTCCGCCGCCAATGTTGTAGACTTCGCCCTTTCGCGGATTTTTAAAAAAGTGCCAAAACGCATTCACCAAATCAAAGCTGTGAATGTTGTCGCGGACTTGTTTGCCCTTGTAGCCAAGCACTTTATAGGGCTGCCCACTCACCGCGCATTTCATCAAGTATGACAAGAAGCCGTGCAACTGTGCACCTGAATGACCCGGACCAGTGAGGCAGCCGCCACGAAAACAAGCGGTCTGTAGCCCGAAATAGCGACCAAATTCCTGAACCATTAAGTCTGCTGCTACCTTGGAGACGCCAAAGAGACTATGTGTAGAGGCATCAATGGTCATCGTCTCATCGATGCCATGACGCGCGAACGGATGCTGTTGCGCAACTTCCCATCGCCTGTCCTGCTCGACCAGAGGCAACCGGTTTGGTGTATCGCCATATACCTTATTCGTGCTGCAGAAGATGAACGGTGCTTCGGGACAATGGTGACGAGTTGCCTCAAGTAAGGTGAGTGTTCCGTTAGCATTGACGGTGAAGTCCGTGACGGGATCACGCGCCGCCCAGTCATGCGATGGCTGCGCCGCGGTATGGATTACCACGGCAATGTCGTGGCCGAATTCGCTGAATATTTTTTGGATTGCAGTTTGATCGCGAATATCGGAATCGCTGTGCCTGTAACGGGGCAAATCGGCCTCAAGCGCTACACGTGACCAGTGCGTGCTCGCATCATCCCCAAAGAACAGCCGGCGCATATCATTATCAATTCCGATAACATCTAGACCTCTAGCTGCGAAAAATCGTGCTGCCTCCGCGCCGATCAATCCAGCCGACCCAGTAATAATTGCAATGCTCATGGCTGATACATCCTATAAATGCAGGAGCTTACGCCGGGCTTTTGCACGGCCGCACAATCACTGACATAGAATGGAATGTCCACCCCTTCTGGCGTTCATCGCTGCATCCGTTTAGAAAAGCGCGCCAACCGCCCGAAACGCCCAGGGCGCCTCAATGCCGAGCGGATCCAGTAATAAGTCTCGTTCAAGGTCTCGTTCAATGCCGAGCGGATCCAGTAATAAGTCTCGTAAGGACGCTCGCAGGCGTATCGGAGAAGGCGTGGGAAGGAATCCGGGCGACGAGCCGCCGAGCTGGGATCGAATTGCCTCCAGACACCGGTTTCCCAATCAGCACGACTATGGATAATCGTCGCGTAGGCGCTGGCGGCGCGGAATTCCTCCTCATATTTCACGAAATGTCCAACCGCCGGTTCGTAACTGCCTAGAGACCAGGTCCTTGAGCCATCGTCGCGGACCGACCGCGCAAGATACATCACGTACGGAAACAGCTTTACTTTGTGGAGGAGCCCTTTGCGGCAGAGGTGGTGCTGTAGGAATTGCTCGATGTTCCACCCGTATTGATCCCAGGTCGGCAGGTCTTTCATGTCCTCATAGAGCTGGATCGGCTGCAGCAAGATGTCCTCGATAATGTTCAAGCAATTCACCACATCAGCTCGAGACACCACGAGATGCCGGTCGGTGAGACCCCCATAGTACTCGCCGTCTGGAAACCAAATCGCGTCCTTGTCAAGGACGGACAGCGGCGGGTGCGGGCAGAGCCAGACGAAGTCTGATCGCGTAATCACGAAGCGGTCGTAGCGGTCCAGGACGTTATCCTGTTGCAGGCCGTGTAGGAGTAGCCAGCGAATGAAGAACAAGATCGAGGCGCTGCCGGGCTGCGGAGCTGGTGACGCAATTCGAGCCTGCCACATGCCCTTAAGCCGCAGCATTGATCGCCAATCCGGTGCCGGAACCTTGTACTGCTGACATAGCCAACGCTGGGCTAGGTCGAAACCTTCCCCGTAGTCGCTAAAATCGGGTCCGGTCCACCGATACTTAGCATGCTGCCAAAACGGATTCGCATAGTTGTACTTCTCGTCAATCGTCAGCGCCATTGCCAGATCGCCGTTCAATTCGTCGAGCACCTGCCGTTTGAAACTGGGAAAAGTCAACTCGTGTGCGCGCGTGGCGCCTAGGACGCAAACGAGAACCCTCTCCACAATGAGCCTCCTGAGCGGTCTTAAACCGGGATTTCCGGATGAGCCCCGAACAGACGGGGGTTATAGCCATTTCCCGAACGGATATAACGCAGATGCGCGGTGTGGATGGCGTCCAGCATTCCAGCATCTCTTCAGGCTTGTATCTCTTCCTTGCCATTACAGTCCTCCTTGATGTCAAAGACATCCACGGCCGCTCGGTGATCTGGCTCACTGCCGCACGCGACAGCAAACTGATGTTCGGTGCGCTGATACATGCGGCGGAACGCTGGCGAGGTCTGCGCTTCACCGAGTTTGAGCTTCGTCAGATCGCCGCCATGCGCATAAGACGATAGAAGCTGGCGGTCCGAACCGAGCTATCTTATACCAGCCTGCGGAGACATTGACTCATGCGCGCATGCTCTGTGTCAGAGCAAGCGTCCCATATCCCATTGGACGGCCTGACGTTTTTGCGATGGCTGTCTCGGTGGTGGCGCGGGCAGCATGAGTCAGCGTCTCCGAGTTTTAGTATTAGTTTCCTACAGAAAGAAATTCAGCGGCAGGCCGACACAGTAATGTGAGGAAACCATATCCGTATGACTGTTTGAAATCCCACGGATATCCAAGTGCATTTGAGAATTGGACTTCAAATCCGATGGCAGATTCGACCAAGTGATCCCAACCAGTGTTAGGGACTGACGTCGCAACGTCAAAGGCGTAACCGCCCGCCGCAAGCCAAAGCGGGTCGAATTGCATTGTTGCACGATAGGTTCCCTTTTTTTCCGGGAGTGTCTGTCCGTGAAACTGATATGTGGATGCCAACCCAAGCCGCGTCCGAGATGCATCGGTAAGAAATAATTCGAGCGACATCCCTGGAGTATCATCTTTGTCGATTGTCACCTCGAGGATTAAGGGGTCGCCGGGCACATATTGCATTGTCGGCTGGCGGTCATCTTTAGTTAATAAACGGACATCGCGGATCGCAGTATGTTTACCTTTACCCCATGCCCGGGATTCTCCAGGAACGGTCGATTGGCTTATCAATTGCACATAGTGCTGGATCACCTGCTCGGTCGTGCCGGAAAAAACGACTCGCCCAGCGTCTAGCACAATCCCGCGCGTTGTGAGGCTCTTCACCGCGGCCATGTTATGCGACACAAACACCACCGTCCGCCCACCCAGTGCAACCTCCTCCATCTTTCCTAGGCACTTTTTTTGAAATTCGGCATCGCCTACCGCCAATACCTCATCCACAATCAAGATCTCGGGTTCCATATGGGCCGCGACAGCAAATGCAAGGCGTGTGTACATGCCTGATGAGTACCGTTTCACCGGCGTATCGAGAAAACGCTCCATACCAGCGAATGCGACGATTTCGTCGAACTTCTTACGAATCTCGCGTTGCGTCATCCCAAGGATAGCGCCATTTAGGAAGATGTTCTCACGGCCGGTAAGCTCGGGATGAAAACCCGTCCCAACCTCAAGCAGGCTAGCAACACGCCCCCGTAGCAGAACTCGTCCCTCGGTTGGCTCAGTAATGCGGCTCAAAACCTTCAGGAGCGTGCTCTTGCCGGCGCCGTTGCGGCCAATGATGCCAACAGCTTCACCCTGCTTAATCTCCAAGCTAACGTCCCGGAGAGCCCAGAATTCCTCGAGTTCATCGCCCTGAACGACCTGTCGTCCGCGAAACACATCAACTGCTTTGCGCACAAAGTTGCGGGCCCCCCGACCGAGGACGTCGCGCAGCGCTACATATTGGTGTACCTCCCCTGCGCCCGACGAATGGCCAATTACGTATCGCTTCGATAGATTTTCGACGGTGATGATGGCGTCCGACATGTCTAAGAGCCCGTCCGCGAAGTTCAATTCATGACGAGGAGCTTGCAACGAGTCGCTTGAGCCACCGGCAACGGTTCTAGCGTAGCGCTCGAAGTCACGCGCCAGGCGGCGGAACCGGCTGAGCCAGGCAAAGGTGCGTTCGACGATCCGGCTTTAGGTAGGACTTCGAATCCAACGGCGGTGGACAAGCGTTCGACGATCTCGCTGTGGCAGTAACCGGACTTCGATCCTCGCATCAAAGCCGCAGTCGCGGAATGGCTCACCGGCATGAGGTCGCCCTGGGCGACTTCCTCTTCGGACCGATGATCTGCGTGCGACAGCTTCAGCGGCGGCACGCTTGCCACGACGGTCGATCTCTCGACGCTCGCGCCTCTCGCCTGCCGGCAGCCTTCGGCTTTCGGCCCTTGATAGTCACCATAGATGCGCCCAATGAACGGGAACAAACGACTCGTGTGGCGGTTGAGGACCAGCGCCACTCCGTCGTGATCTGAATATTGGCGGGATGGACCGCTACGCTCAACAACAGGCCGAGCGTATCGACGATGATATGGCGCTTGCGACCCGTGATCTTCTTGCCCGCAATTCCACAGCACGTAGAAAATTCCGTTCAAAATCTCGCGCACGTCAATCGTGCGCTGCGGCCACCGGGCTTGGCCGGAGGGATCATAGGCTCGACAACCGCCATTCGGCGCCGGTCAGATCACTCGGATAACGAAGAGCACTGCGGTCAGCAGCAATGCGATGTTCAGGCTTCCACCGGGCCCCCGCGAATCAAGTGCCAACACAGAATCACAACCGATTCATCGGACGCAACAACTTCCTGGATCGCCTCCAGGCTCAGATTAGGTCTGCAAAGCTTTTCTCCATCCTTCTGAATTGATGGATGCCGAGCCACAGAAAAAAAACCGTCACGCCCATACCAATTGCCAAACCCGGCGCATAAAGTTCGCTTTGCCCGCCCAGGAGGCACCACCGAAATCCGTCGATCACCCCCACCATGGGGTTTAGTGAGTATACCAAGCGCCACTGATCGGGTACTACGCTTGAGCTGAAGCCTACGGGCGATACATACGCGCCGAATTGTACGATGAAAGGGATGATGTAGCGAAAATCCCGATACCTGACGTTGAGAGCTGTTATCCAAAGGGCTGGGCCGACGCTAGCGCAGAATGCGAGCAGCACAAACGCGGGGAGCACCAGGATCCGCCAATCGGGCATAAACCGATACCAAACCATGAGCAGAAGTAACATGCAAAAGCTGATGAGGAAGTCCACGAGAGCCACGACTATTGTCGCCATGGGCACGATAAGCCGGGGAAAATAGACTTTGGTAATCAGGTTCGCACTGTTGATTAAGCTGCTTGAGGCCTCACTCAACCCGTTGGAAAAAAGGGTCCACGGCAACATGCCGGCAAAGACCATCAATGGGTAGGGTGCTGTGCCATCTGTCGGCAGTTGTGCGATTCGGCCAAAGATAATGGTGAAGACTAGCACGGTTAGAACAGGTCGAATTAGGGCCCAGGCCACCCCAATGATCGTCTGCTTGTAGCGGACAGCCAGGTCACGCCACGCGAGGACCCGAAACAGCTCGCGATATCGCCAGAGCTCGAGCCAATAGTGGCGTTCGCGTCGTCCAGCTTCAATAGTAATTACATCCTGCATTAAGCCATTCCGCTTTAAGCATGCTGCCTAGAACGAACTTTACGTCCGCTAATTCGACGGTTTCGAGATTAGAATACGAGCACTCCCAAGTAAGTTCTGCCGGAACGCGATCCAATTCGTGTTAGCAAATCGGTAATTGGGGTCTGTGAGTGTCTTTCACATCCCATTAAGGCAGCGCCTTCAGTGTCCATCTTTATGATATCCGGTCGGTAAATAGCATGAGACGTATCCACGATAAATAGTCAAAGCCTAACCGAGTACTCGCGCTCAGCGCCACTGTTTGCGATGAGTATCGAAACGGCGGTTAAAGATGCGCACGTTCGGAAAGTGTGCGAGGGCCTGCCGCGGTCAATCACGACAATATCCTTGACCCAGGCAAGATGATGGGAAAGCGTGCGGCTGATATTCTGTCCTCGTTATACCTCAGGAGAACCTCAAGCGTTTGCAGGTGCGCGCGCGCCGCACGCATAGACTGGATGTTTGAGGTTGTTATACAAATCTTCCATCTGCATGGCGATGTGGTCCCAGGTGAAACGCGCGGCGTGTCGTCTCCCAGCGTCGCCCATGGATCGCGCGAGGCCAAGATCGGCGATCAATAGGCGGATGGCCGCACTGAGCGGCTCTGGTTCACCCGCAACGACGAGGCCGGCCCCGGACTCCTGCACGATCTGGGCTGCTCCCACTTCAGGCGTGACTACCACCGGAACGCCGCGTCGCATCGCCTCGAGCACGGTGTTGCCAAAGTTTTCTGAGTACGATGGTAGTACAAACAGCCGCGCAGCGGCGAACAAGCGCTCCTTTTCAGCTCCAATAACGGTGCGGGGCAGGATGCGAACTCGGTTCGCGATCCGCAACTCTGCGGCAAGTTTTACAAGTTTCGAAGCGAAATTCTCGTCGGTGCCCACCACAGCTAGTATTCCGGATTGCGTGCGGGCGAACGCGTGCAGCAGCCGATCGAGGCCTTTTTTCCAAGTTAACCTACCCAAGAACAACACGAGCGGCTGTTCCGATGTTATCGCCGCCACGTCTGACGCGATGTTACCCTTTGTGGAACTTGGCTCGTCGACTGCGTTGGGAATGGTGGCAAGCCGGGGGAGCCGCCAGCCGAAACGTTCAAGCTCGGTCGCTTCGAGTTGCGATGTCAAATGGACCGCGGCTGCCCGCTCGACGTTCGACCTTTCGATGAGATGGATCCAGGTAGATTTGGCAAGCCGGCTACGGCGGGCGATCAGGTCCTTAACCAGCATCCCTCGGGGCGATAGCACGTAAGGAACGCGTGCGCGTCTTGCCGCACTCGCGGCCGCCCAGGTCGGCCACAGAAAAACAGTATGAAGATGCACGATGTCTAGTTTGCCGATAGTGTGATGGAGTGCCCGGCCAAGAGCTGGCGCCCAATAAAGTCGTCTAATCAGGGGACAAGAGAAATATTGGATTTGAACCCCGTCAAGATCCACCGGCGTCGCGATGGGAGTGGGAGTAATCCCTGGCCCGTCGATGTTAGTTGTAAAGACTTGCACTTCGTGGCCTCTTGCCGCCAGAGATCGGCAGAGGCCATGGACCGTAAAAAGCGGCCCCCCATGGTGCACGGCGGGGAAATAGGTAGGAACGACATGGAGAATTCGCATTGCCCCAACTCTACAGAAAATCGACCTTATAGCGACCGGTGCGACCAGCCAGCAAAAGCGAAGAATGGACCCAATGAGCCACTGATACAATGTTGCGCCGACGCGGTGATGGACGCGGCAAGGTAGACCGTGAATTCGTCGCTTGCACTTGCGGCCGCGCCCGCGGCCCTTGTCGCAGCGATCTCCTTTCCGCCCGATGGTCGGCTATTTTGCATCAGCAGCGTCGGCAGCGTAGTCGCAGGTTCCACTCCGGGCGGAGCAGCTTTGATTTGCTGACGGAGGCCGTCCACCCCAGTCCAGTGAGGTTGCTGCGCTGGCCTCGGCCTTAGTCTGGGCCCAGGCCGAGCTTGTCAACCGGGAAATACTGGGTGACGTTGAGGATCCGCACTGCTTGCCGATCCCGCATAGGCCTGTCCACTCTCGATGTAGGCCGACCACCACCGATCGAACATGATTATGCCGAACAGCTCGTAGGCATTATCCGCAAGGCCGCGGCGGTGCTCTTCCCTCAGCCGCTGAATGACGTCCCAACTCAACACTCCGGTTCGCCAGGTTATTCCCACGCTGTCACCGAGACGCCGTCGCAGGGGATGCCGCACGTCGGCCGGCACCTCAAAATATTCGTCCAGCTTGTTGATCCAGAGGGCGAGTGGCACGTTGAATCCTCGCTTCGGTAAGTGTCGCGACTCAGGCGGAAAAAGATCAGAGAAAGCCGCACGGAATATCGCTTTCGTGCTCAGCCCGCGCAGCTTGTAGCGATATGGGATGTTCAGGACTGCTTCGACGAGGCGATGATCCAGCAGCGGCACCCTGGCCTCCAGCGCCACCGACATGCTGGTCTTGTCCGTATACTCGAGGATGTTGTCCAGCAAAAACGATTGTACGTCGACGTCGAGCATGCGGGTCCCGTCATCGGCGAATGGGCTTCTCTCAAAGAGCTCGCGTAGGACCTGGCTCGATCGAACCGGCGGCGGACGCCTCATCAGCGACGCTTTGGTTGCCTCGTCCATGTAGTAGGTCCAATTGGTGAACCGCTCGACCAAATCGCTGTCCCAACCAAGGAAAAATTCCTTGAGACGGCGGAGCCGCATGTTGTGGTGACTATCTGGAATAGCCGAGAAGCCGCGGCCAAGCGTGCGCAGAAGCGAGGCTGGAACGCGTCCAACAGCACGCGCCAGCTGCTCGGCGCGGTAGCGCGGGTAGCCGGCGAACAGCTCGTCGCCGCCGGCGCCGCACAGTGCCACCGTGATATGCTTCCGTGCGCGGATCGACAACAGGTAATTGAGGTGCGCCGTCGGGTTGCCGAACGGCTGATCGAAGAGCGGAAGCATGTCGAGAAGGTCGAAAGGGTCGATATGGGCGACGGGCAGCTCCGTGTGCTTGGTGCCCAGGTGCCGGGAAACGGCCCGCGCGCCTGCGCGCTCGTCATAGGCCGAGAGCGCTGGGTCGTCGAAGACCACCGTGTAGCTGTGGATATCGTGACTTTCTGCGCGGGCCAACCCGGCGACCACGGTCGAGTCCGCGCCGGAACTGAGAAAGACCCCGACGGGCACATCCGCGACGAGTTGGTCGCGCACGACCGTGGTGAGCTGCTCGCGCAGCATGGCTTTGGCATCCGCGAAGCTCAACCGCGCGATCTCCGGTCGAGACCGAACGCACCAGTAGCGTGACAGGGTGGTCACACCGGTCGCGAGATCGTGCTCGAGTAGGTGCGCTGGCGGTAGTTGCCGCACGCCCCGATACACGGTATGCGGACAAGGGACGTAGAGATACGTGAAATAGTCCCAGATCCCCTGCCAATCCACCTCGCTCCTATATAGGCCACTGGCCAAGATCGCTTTGATCTCTGACCCAAAAACTAGCCCCTGCTCTCCCTCGTGATAGTAAAGAGGCTTGATGCCCAGCGGATCGCGCGCGAGAAACAGAATCTGTCGGCTCGTATCTAACACTGCCAGTGCAAACATTCCTTCGAGCTCGGCGATAGAGGCTGGCCCGCGCTCTTCGTAGAGACGCAGAACGACCTCTGTGTCGCACGTGGAGCGAAAGCGGTAGCCGCGCTTTGTGAGCCCGTCGCGCAGGCGCCGGTGGTTGTACACCTCGCCGTTCAAGATCAGGTGTACCCGTCCATCGTCGCTGCTCATCGGCTGACGGCCGGCATCCGACAGATCGATGATTGCGAGCCGGGTATGCCCGAGTGTCACGGGCCTCTTCACCGCCGGGGGCCGGAGCGTCAGCACGCCGCGGCCGTCAGGCCCGCGGTGGCTGAGCCTGTCGACCATGGCTAGAACAGCCGCCCGGTCGAGATCGTCAGCTCGACCCGGCTTGCTCGCAATGCCGCAGATGCCGCACATCAGAAGCGCACGGCGCCCTTTTCCAGGTGTTCCATCAGCAGGTCAAGGACGCGGATCGATTCTCGCCCGTCCTCAGGTGGCACCGGGGACGGTGTCTTATCGCGAACGCTAGCCGAGAATTTTTGGATGAGAAGGTCATGCGTTGTTTGGTAGCGACGGGTCGCCAGGTCGAGGCCAGACGAGGCTGCAGTGCGGACGAGGTCTGCCGCAACCTTAACTGTCGATACTCCAACATCAACGGGCTTCAGCTCGCCGCGCCGATACAGCGTGACCGCCTGGCTCTCAAGGTCGGCAGTGATAATGCCATCCCGTCCCCAAATCTCGAGCTGGGCTGCCCAGTGGCGTGTGGCATAGGTTAGTGCGATGCTGCTCACAGCATCTTCGCCGGCAAGAGTAATGCGGTAGTCCTCAAACGGCGACCACGGGTAATCTTTGAGCAGCTTCTGGCCGTGGATCTGAACATGCCGAATCGCCTTGATGAACGCTAGTGTCATGTACACGACATGCGGTCCGGTCTCACCGAGCACCCCGCCGCGGAGCTTGTGCGCCCAATGGCCTGGCTTGGACGTGATGTAGTCCACCGGCGTCGCCAGGAAAATGCGCATCCCTGCAAGGGGTCCTACCTTTCCGCTTTCCAGCAATTCGCGGGCTTTCATAAACGCCGGATAGAATAAATCCGAGTGCGCTAAGCATACCTTTCGATTCACCCGCTGCGCTGCGGCCAAGATCTCGTCACATTCCGCCAGGCTGGTAGCCATAGGCTTCTCGAGCAACACGTGTGAGAAAGCATCAAGTGCCTCGACCGCCAGTGTCTTGTGCGTTTTCGGCGGGGTGCATATGTCGACGATGTCTGGTCCCTCCTTATCGTACATCTCTCGCGTATTCGCATACGTGCTCGGGATCCCAAACTTTGCAGCCACCTCTGCGGCCCGCGCTATATCGACGTCACACAGCGCTACTACTCGGGCGACGTCCTTGGCGCGTTTCCAGGCGGGGAGGTGTTTGAGGGTGGCGATGAGGCCAGTCCCGATGACTGCAACCTTGAGCATGCAATGGTCTCTCCGATCCGGTGCCGTTGTCTATACCAGAATCTCAAACCTCGCCAGTAGCGCCAGCTTTGACACCCAATTCCGCGACCAATTTTTATGAGATCGGAGGCCGGTTTCGTTTCGCCGCAACAAAAAACAATCGTTTAGTGTTTTGCTATACCGTCATCCATTCGCTTCAACAGCTCGACGGCGCCCTCCGCGTACGCTGTTTGCCCAACGAAAGGTGCCGCATCCACATATGAAATTCCTTTGGCTTGCCGAACCCACCGCGCTCACGATTCAATCCAGCTCGAATTCGTCTTTGTAAGAGACTTTTAGCGTCGGGTCCTGATCTTGCTTACGCAGGATAGAGTTACCGACGACAAGCAGGTCGAGTTCCGTGCCCATGAAGCAGCGGAAGGCATCCTCGGGCGTGCAGACGATCGGTTCGCTACGAATGTTAAAGCTAGTGTTGATTATCACGGGGCAACCGGTCAGCCGATGGAAGCGGCTGATGAGCTCGTGATAGAGGGGGTTGGTCTCGCGATGTACGGTCTGTACCCGCGCCGAATAGTCGATGTGGGTCACTGCCGGGATGCTCGAGCGCACGACGTTGAGCTTGTCGATGCCGAACAGCGCTTGCTCCTCGGGGCTCATATCCCGCACGTGCGGCTGCGCTACCGGCGCAACCATCAACATATATGGACTGTCGGCATCCAAGTCGAACCAATTTGTCACCTCCTCGCGCAAGACTGAGGGGGCGAACGGTCGGAAGCTCTCGCGGTACTTGACCTTTAGATTGAGGGTTTTCTGCATAGTGGGGCTGCGCGGGTCGCCAAGAATTGAGCGATTCCCTAGCGCGCGCGGCCCGAATTCCATCCGACCCTGGAACCAGCCAATGGCCTCGCCATCGGCCAGAGCCTTAGCGGTCGTGTCGAGCATATTGTCGCGCGGTACGGTCGAAAAACGCGCGCCGATGCGGGTTAGACGCTCGTCAATGTCGTCTTGGTCGAACTCAGGACCGAGATAGGCGCCCTGCATGCCGTCAATCGCATTCGGCAGTGCGCGTTTCTGGCCCTCATGGATATGGTGGACTGCGAGCGCGGCGCCGAGGGCGCCGCCCGCATCACCCGCCGCCGGCTGCACCCAGATATTGCGAAAGCGGCCGTCCAGACGCACCTTCCCGTTGGCAACGCAGTTGAGCGCGACACCGCCGGCGAGACATAGGTTGTCCATGCCGGTTTCGTTCGACAGGCTGCGGGTGAGGCGCAGGACCGCATCTTCCAAGACCGCTTGGATTGATGCGGCAATATCCATGTGCTTCTGCTCGAGCCATGTCTCGGGGTTGCGCGGCGGGCCGCCAAATAACGCATCAAAGCGGCGGTTGGTCATGGTCAGTCCCGTGCAGTAGTTGAAGTAGTCGAGATTGAGTCGAAACGAGCCGTCCGGCTTGAGATCGATCAAGTTATCGCGAATGATCTTTTCGTATTTCGGCGTGCCATACGGGGCAAGACCCATCAGTTTGTATTCGCCTGAATTAACCTTGAAGCCGGTATAATAAGTGAAGGCAGAGTACAGCAGACCCAGGCTATGTGGAAAATGGATCTCCTTGTGGATCGCAAGGTCCTTGCCCTCCCCGATAGCCGCCGCGGTAGTGGCCCATTCTCCTACACCATCGAGGGTGAGTACGACGGCCTTGTCAAATGGCGACGGATAAAAAGCAGAAGCGGCGTGGCTCAAGTGGTGCTCGCAGAATCTCAGACGATTATCCCAATCAAAATCGGGCTCAATCGATTTCAGCTCGCCTGCGAGCAGCGATTTCTGAAATAATTTTTCGCGTAACCACAGCGGCAATGCCATCCGAAATGACGTGAAACCGCGCGGGCTCAAGGTCAGATAGGTTTCCAAGAGGCGTTCAAATTTGATAAATGGTTTGTCGTAAAACACGACGAAGTCGACATCTTTCAACTTAATCCCGCCTGCCTTCAGGCAGTAGCTGATCGCATGCTTCGGATAGCTGGCATCAAACTTCCGGCGCGTGAAGCGTTCTTCCTGCGCCCCGGCAACGACGCGGCCATCTTCGACCAGCGCGGCCGCACTATCATGATAAAACGCGGAGATACCGAGAACGCGCACCTGCCGCCCTCTAGAAAAGCGTGTAGATGAAGGGGGCCACGGCCGAGCCTTTGGTCAAAACGATCAGTCCGCCAAAGACTGCCATCATGATGAACACGGGCAGCAGCCAAAACTTCTTCCGCACACTGAGAAACGCCCAAAATTCCCGCATAAAGCTAATCATGGATACCTCAGAACTGGTTCTTGAATGTTTCGGGCGCAGGGCCAGGCGGTGTGCGAGCGATCCAATAGCTCTTCGTCGTCGGTTTGAATTTGCGTCGCATTGGATCCTTGCCAACCAGCCGCATCAAGAAGCCGATGGGGCTGATGCAGAGGTAGAACAGGATGCCAAGTAAAACCGGGCTGATGATCATGTGCAGCAGGTGGCCGAATTTCGCCCAAAGACGATTGAGCGGCGCGAGCACGCCCGGCGCAATGTAGGCGAGCACGCCGAACAACGCTGCCAGCGGGAACCAATAATACCAGCGCGTGCCGCTGTGATAGACGCTTGACGTGCCAAGCAACGCGAAGAGGCCAGCGAAAACGAGGCCAAAGCTGCGGTCGGAAGAAATCTTAACACCCTCTTCGCGAGCTTGGAACTCATGAGCGCCAAAATACCTGTCCTTCATGGTCTCACCGGTTCGGATGGTGGATCCTAGACTGCAGAATTCCCGAATGATTGCAATACTCTCGCTAGGATGAGTTTCAGTTGACGTCAAAACGAACGAAATTACTGCTGCAGATCGTGGCTTCTCGACGTCAGTCCCTTTTTTATGAGTCCGTCAGCGACGACCTCAGCGATAAGGTCTTGCCCTTCGGGCGTCGGGTGAGCGTCCTGGGGCCAATGCAACCATTTGTGCCGCTCACGGGCGGCGCTTACGAAGGCATCAGTTGTATCAATGTAGATTGCTCCGATTCTCTGGCACAATTCAGCAAGGCGCCGGCCTGCAATCCAACGGTCATATACGTCTGGCCGCGTCCCGAATGACGCAGCCCACGTGGCATCGTATACTTGAGCCAAGTACGGAATGTTTACAATCACCACTTTCGTTCCCATTTCCTGCGCTTCACTGACTAACTTAGCGAGTATACGCTCTGCCAATAGCCATCTATACTTGTCATCTTCCGTCAGCTCCTTCTTAAGTCCTGTGTCGAGTCCGGGCCAGAGGGATATTCCGCCAGGTCGATGCACGGCGATCCACATTGCCAGGTTGGATCGCCTAAAGCGTCTGTAAAGCGAAAATCTTCCCAAGAATTCTCGGATTCGCAATGAAATATCTCGTTTTGGGAGCGCATGAGAAGCCCCTGTCGAGTTAGCGGAATAAGTTTTTTCGATAAGTTCTCCATTTGGACCAAGGTCGAAATATATTCGACTAGCGTCGCCGCCGTAAACGAATCCACCTCGCTCCGGAGGTATTAGATCGTAAAGATCGGTTGCCATCGAAAAACCTACCAGCACCAACGTTGGGCGCAATCTGTCCTTCAGACCTCTAAATCGTTCAAGGTACTGACCGACCGAGTAGCCAGCTACAGCGCCGTTCCAGATGACCCCGCCTTCTCGATTTGGGAACAGGCGGGCTTCCAATCGCTTTGGCCAACTTTCATACGTAGATACGCCTGACGCGATGGTATGCGAATCACCCAATGCCAAAATACGAGTTTCACTTTGCAGGTCGGACTGAGTAACCTCGCGATCGTTCATATTAAGCGAGTTTATCGCCGTGACCACGCTGAATTCCGGAGTGGTGCTCTTGTATTTTCCCGGCTTAGGAAGCCAGCCTAAATTGGGATCATGTAGAACTGAGGCTTCCCCTTCTGCTTTGGGTTCGAGGACGCGTGATATCAACTCCGCAGCCCCTACAATAAGTATGGCACACGATAACGTGAGAAACACAAGCAGTACGACGAACCATTTATGCCGGTGTGGCTCTTGATCCATTTCTCAACTCCTTTGAATTCGCATACGCTGCGCCGTCACCATGCGCTCGCAAAAGAAAGACCCGCGTACCTGCTCGCTGTCCGAGTCGCGATCCAAACCGCGCTTGGACTGACGTCGTATCAAACCAGCTTCGATACGGCTCCTGTGAGCAAACTACGATAGTTGCTCCATGACCAGCCCGTGGCCTGCATCCTCGCCTGTCGGCCCATGATCGACAATTGGTCTCTGTGACGGTCAAACCATCTCAGAAGTTCCACTAACCGATCCATGTCTCCTGGCGGAGAGGTGAACCCACAATCGGCTGTTACGATTTCGGGACCAATGCTCGCTTCGGAAGCAATCGCCGGCAGGCCACATGCCATCGCCTCGAGCAAGGCCAATCCAAAGCCGTCAGAATACGATGGGAACACGAACACGTGGGACTTCCGATAACGATTGCGCAGTGCCTGGGAGGAGCACGGAGGAAACCATCTAATGCCTCGAGGCAAAGACCGCCGCTTGCTGTCAGCAAGATCCCAAGAACCGACAAGCGTAAGCTCTGCATCACACAATCCAGCCTTTGACCAAGCTTCGATCAGTAACGGCATGCCTTTCCGAACCGAGACATTTCCCGCATATATGAACCGCAGCGGCTCCGGCTGTTTGGCGGGCCCTGGTGACCAGAATTCAGCGTCGATCCCATAGGGTATCCGGGCGATGTCCTTGTGCGGATAAAATTCGCGAATCGAAGCTTCCACGTAGCGGCTGGCAACGAATGTAAGGTCTGCCAGCGCCATTTCCTGCCTTTTCTGATCCAGCCGTGCGTCATGTAGAACCGGCGACATCTGAGACGGGACCCAGTCGGAATACGTTCGATACAGTTCCACTCGCATTCTTTCCCACTCTGGATAGTAACACGTGGGCATGTCGTAAATACATGCCTTACCGAGACGCTTGGCTTCGATGAATTGCCAAAGCGAGCAATCCTCATAGGCATGCACAGCAGTCACTGTCGAACGGCGGCATTCGCGCACCATTGTCCGCATTAGCCATCGACTGGCCTGATCTGCGGGATAATCGCTCAATCCGGAAGCGCGTATCAGTAATCGGCAGACCTCCTTTAATCGACCCTGAACCTTGGGAGCATGTGAAAGCGGTAAAAATAGCCGCCGCTCAAGCCGCTCCACTTGTGGTCGCAATGGCCGAAAACGCTTCAACGCATCTATGATTGTAGTTGAAGGCATCCAAGTCACGCAAAAGCACTCGAGCAGTCCTACCTCAAGGTAGGCCATAGCGGCATTGTATGAGTTTGGATTGCCGGTTGGGTGCCCAAAAAGGATACTCATGGTGAACTTAGCGCTTCGTTACTGCACATAAACCGCTCGGGTGTTTCAACACTTGCTCTTTCATCGATCAAATAAAGCACTTGTTGACCAAAATAACCGCGGTGCTGGCACTAACCGCAAGCTCCTCGGCCGCCTCGCGCCGCGCAGCTCCACTGTCAACCTCACCAATCACTTGCTCCCGCATCCCCCCAGAATCGGCCTTCAGCATCGCCCAGCCCCTAGCCAGTTTCCCTTGAAAGAATCGGCGAGAGGGGCGAATCGCGGTCGATTCGGAACTCCATGTGGGCCCTTTTGCAAGAGTGGATTACTTCGTCCATCAGCTACCCACGCACCTGCTGACCTTTTGCCAGGTTACCTGGTTCATCGACGAGCTGTAGCAAATATCGTCCGTACGCCGTCTTGCCGTATCTAGTGGCCAAACTGCGGAGCTCGTTGCCGCTGATGAACTGTTGCGTATAAGCGATCTCCTCTGGGGAGCCCACCAGCAACCCCTGCCGGTGTTGAAGTGTCCGGACGAATTCTGCCGCCTCAAGCAGTGCATCGTGACTACCCGTGTCGAGCCAGGCGTAGCCGCGCCCGAGCTTGACGACATGAAGTTTCTTCAGCTCCAAGTAGCGCCGGTTGACGTCGCTAATCTCTAGCTCGCCGCGGGCGGACGGGCGTAACTTGGCGGCAATGTCGAGCACGGCATTGTCATAGAAATAAAGCCCGGTCACCGCCCAATTGGAGACGAACTGACTCGGTTTTTCAACTATGTCGATCGCCTCGTTGGCCTCATTGAATTCCACCACCCCGTACTGGCTCGGCTCGTTGACGTAATAGGCGAACACGGTCGCACCATCTGGGCGCGCCACGGCGTCAGCAAGTTCCGCGCTCAGACCATGACCGTATAAGAGATTATCGCCGAGGATCAGCGCGACGTGGTCGCCACCGACGAACTCCTTTCCTAAAATAAAAGCATGGGCGAGGCCGATTGGCTCGTCCTGGATGGTGTAGGTGAGGTCAATGCCCCACATGGACCCGTTGCCAAGCAAATGCTGATAAAACGGCAGATGCTCGCGCGTGGAGATCAACAAGATATCGCGGATTCCCGCCAGCATGAGAACTGACAATGGGTAGTAGACCATCGGTTTGTCGTAGATTGCCAGAAGTTGCTTGTTGATGGCGAGCGTCGCCGGATACAGTCGTGTACCCGAGCCACCGGCGAGAATGATGCCCTTCACGACATGCCGTTCTTGCTCAGCAAGCAAATGATTCGTCTCTGCAAAGAGTTTGCCGGACCACAAGCCCCAATAGGGGCTAAATCACCGCTTTTCGTAACCACTTGTAATTGGTAAAGGCGAGAGTTGAGCCACCGACTCGTATCAACCCTTCCTGTGCCTTCTCAGCTCGTTCGATAAGACCTGGCGATGAGATAGTCGTCGAGCGCGTCCCGCCAAGAGCGAATCGGCCCAATAGCGGATGCGAGCTTCGAGTTGTCGAGTGCACTATATTGCGGCCGCCTAGCTGTTGTGGGGAATTCCGCTGTAGGAATTGGAATGACTTGTGCCGGAATTTGGGTTCGCTCGACGATCCGGGCAGCAAATTCGTACCACGTCGCTGCGCCGGAGTTCACGACATTCCATATTCCGCCCGGCACACCTACACAAAGCATGGTAATAAGTGAGCGTGCAACATCCGTGGTTGCCGTAGGAGACACCGTCTGGTCGGCAACCACCTTCACAATCCCCTTCTCCCGAGCCAGCTGAACCATAGCCTCAACAAAATTGCCACCTTTTCCGCTGGAACCGGCTATTCCAAATAGCGAGGCAACACGTAAAATCAGCACGTCACCGCCTGTCAACAAGATAAGTTCCTCCCCCATACTTTTCGACGCACCATAAACATTCACCGGTGCCTTGCAATCAGACTCGTTAAGCGGATTCCGCTTTCGCTGACCTCCGAACACATAATCTGTAGATACGTGCACGAGCCGAGCCCTTTTCTCGGCGCAAATCTCTGCAAGCAGCCGTGGAAGATGTGCGTTGATGGTAAACGCCAATTGTGCGTTTCGCTCGACCTCGTCGGTCTTGTGATACCCTGAGCAGTTTATAATACACTCAAACCTCAGATCATGAAAGAATCGAGACACCGCCTCAAAGTCACAAAGGTCGAGCTTTGACCGATTGACAGGCAAAATGGAGAGGGCTCCCGGCATTTGCGCATTGACCGCTCGGATATCATTCCCGAGCTGGCCATTTGGGCCCAGTAGTATCGCTTTCATTGCGACTGGATCTTTAATACACCGCCATACATTTCGATCTCTCGAATACGCTTATGCCAAGCTGTAAGTTCGCGGTACCATTCCAGAGTAATTGTCTTGGTTGTACGATCTACTTTTCCAGCTTCGAGAGCAGCACACAGATCTCTTACACCATCGTCAGCAACGTACAAAGCACGATACCCAAGTGAATAAATTTTATCGAAGGAAACGCGGTAAGAACGGTGATCCGGATCACCGTACCATTCTATCCGGACGTCCCGCGGAATGAGATTGGCAACAATCTTTGCAAGCGGTTCGAGCTGATAGTTATTTTCCTCAGACCCAACGTTGAAAATTTGGCCGTTCACCTTATCGGGATCCGCCGTCAGCATAAAAATTTGCGCGCGAGCCGTATCTTTTACATGGATCATGGGACGCCATTGCGTACCGTCCCGCATTAACGGCAGAACGCCTGTTTTCCAGGCTCCGAACGTCATTCCATTAATGGCAAGATCGAACCGCATCCGAGGGCTATAGCCATACACCGTCGCTTGCCGCAGTATGACCACAACAAAATCGTCCGATGCCAAAGGCGAAATGCTTTGTTCAGCCATTTGATTCGCTTTAGCGTAGGTCGTTAGGGGATTAGTCGCCATCGTTTCGTTCACGACAATACTTGGGTCGCTGAAACCGTAAATGCTGCACGACGACGGTAGGATATACCGCTTCACGCAAGCGGCCTTAGCCAACTTGGCAGTGCGTACTCGAGACAAATGATTAATGGCATACGTTTCGTCTCGAAATTGTTCGCCGCTTGGATCGTTCGAAACGGCCGCGAGGTCAATCACGTAATCGACACCATCGAGCTGTTCCGGTCTTACGCAGCGTGCATCTTCGATCACAATTTCAAGATGTTCATGATTTGAAAGCAAGTCCCGGCCAAAAAAATACCGATCAAGTGCTCGAACGTTATATCCGGCTTCAAGTAGCATTGGCACTAACACGGTCCCGATATAGCCTCCTGCTCCGGTAACAAGCACGGTCTCCATCGACAGGCTCCTAGTGGCTTAGAACTGGTGAATTAGATCTCGAAACAAAGGCAGTTTGCTGTCCTTTTCCGATAAAGTGACTCGCTCCGTGGCAGTTGGCCACGATATTTTTAAGTCTGGATCATCCCATCGAATACCAAAGTCGTGTTGCGGAGAATAGTAGTTGGTTACTTTATAGAGAATTTCGGTGTCGGGTTCGAGCGTGCAAATGCCGTGAGCAAAACCGATTGGTATCATCATTTGGTTCCAGGTGTCGGCCGAAAGCTCCGCAGCAACCCATTTCCCAAAGGTGGGGGAGGAGGACCTGATATCAACGGCGACGTCAAAAATTCGCCCGCGAACGACGCGTACTAACTTGTCCTGCGCAAAGGGATGTATTTGATAGTGCAAACCGCGGATCGTGCCCGCCGCGCACGATGAGGAGTGGTTGTCCTGCACAAAATCCAGAACTATGCCCGCTTCTGCAAGTGCTTTCTTATTGTAAGTCTCAGAGAAAAAGCCACGCGAGTCTTCAAACTTTGTCAGATGAATGGCTTTTACGTCAGCTATTGCAAGTGACTTCACTTTTATGACGGACATCCTACATCATCCTCAGGGTAATCGACGAAAGCAGGAGAGCTACAGCGTCGCGCGCCGCACCGCGTGCGTACATGCACGAGCCGATGGCTGTGAGCACCTCGCTCCTCAATTTGGACACACCGCCGGCCCTCCGCTTCTATTTTTTTTAAATATTGCGCGGTTTTCCGAAACGACCCAGCAAAAAGTCCCGGACTGCTCGCATTCGCGCCAACGCGGCATCGTTTTTTAGCTTTCTCGCCGCCAGAAGCCGAATAGTGTTCACAGTAATCAGCGCGCTTCTAGTAAGACTAGATAACTTACCGCCATAATCGTTTGCCTCCAACAGCGTTCCACGGGTTTGCAGATAGATGAGCAGCGAACTAGGCACCGAAGTTCCCGGATTTGTGACTAGCGCACTCCACACGATCGCGGTTTTCCAACCAAGTCGGTTAGCTCTCAAAGAGATTTCCAGTTCGTCTCCGTAAGCGAAGTACCGATCATCGAACACGCCAATGTCTTTCAAACACGCTTTCCGGAAGCCCATTACTGTACCATGTACCCAAGCTACCGGTTCGACCATACCGTATGGTCGAGGATCAACCTTGATGAGTCTCGGTCCTCTTACGGGAGAAAATACGGGTAAATGATCATCACCGTATTGTGGGCTGACAATTCCTAAGCGCGAATCATCATGAAGAGCTTCAATGAGACGATTCAAGCATTCCGGTTCGGGCACGGCGTCGTGTGCGCTGATGAAACAAAACTCACCCGGCCCACTCGCCAACCAGTTCTTCAAAACGATGTTGAACGCTCCTCCCCAGCCTAAATTGTTTTCAAACGAAACATAACCAACTCCCTCAGGCAGAGACTGCTCAAGCTCTAATTTGTTTACTGCTTTCGAGCCATTATCAATCACTGTAAGCACGATTGGAGCGTTCTGTTCGCGAAACCGCGCGATTGTTGCTAGACACAAACGCGGTTGGTTCCAATGAAGTATGAATAAGGGAAACGGTTGGGTCATGTGTTCAGTCCCGAAGAATCATGGCGCAAACCCGTGAGAGCAGGATTCGCCATCGTAGAGGTTCTGCTCATCAGGCGATAGGGACCAATCGTACAACGATGGCGAACTGGCGGGCGAGAAACAGCCATATCGTGCCCGGTGGTGGGCGCCCCTCGCCGGAGGCGAGTTATATAGCAAGGGGTCAATTGAGAAAGGTTACCTAAAAATGACGATCTCTCGACCCTTTCGGTAGTTTGGATCGAGCTCGTCGAGCTTGGGGCGTTCAGGCGCCATTCCGTCTCGCAATAATTGTATTTCCCATAACTAGCAGGTCCATTTTTGTCCTTAGGAAGCAATCCAACGCTTCCTGTGGTTTGCAGACCACAGGCTCGTTCTCGTTGAACGATGTGTTTAGCACCATGGGTATACCGGTGAAAGCGCGAAAGCTCTCAATCAGCCGGTGATATCTCGGATTGGTGAGAGACGATACTGTTTGCAGCCGGCCGGAGCCGTCAACGTGGGTGACGGCAGGAATAATCGCTCTTTTTTCCTCGCGGATCTGAAACACCTGCATCATGAACGGCACAGCATCATCCTCTTCGAACCACTCTGTGACGGCTTCCTCAAGCACCGAAGGCGCAAACGGCCGGAATGACTCCCGTCTCTTTATCTTGGCGTTGAGTAGCGCCTTCATATCGGCACGGCGCGGATCGCAAACGATCGAGCGGTTTCCAAGCGCCCGCGGACCCCATTCCATCCGGCCCTGAAACCAGCCGACGACCTTTCCGTCGGCGATGGCTGCTGCGGTGCGTCGGCAGAGGGCTGCTTCGTCTGAGATATCCTCGACGGTGCAACCGGCGGCAGCAACATCTGACTGGTGTGCGGCTAGCAGATGCGATATGTCCGCAGCGCTGTAAGACGGGCCCCAATAGGCATGGTCCATCACGAAAGTGCGCTTGCCGCCGAGCTTGTACCAAACGGCGAACGCCGAACCTATCGCGCCGCCCGCATCGCCCGCCGCCGCTTGTACGTATAGGCGTCGGAACGGCGTCATCCGCCGCACCTTGCCGTTCGCCACAGAGTTCATCGCGCACCCTCCCGCCAGCGAGAGGTCGGTCAACCCGGAGCGCTTTTGCAACACACTAAGGAGGTGAAAGAACGCTTCCTCGTACATTGCCTGGCCCGAGCGGGCAATGTCACGATGACGTTGCTCAAGCGGATCGGCGGGCTTGCGCCGCGGCCCTAGCAGTTGCTCAAGAGCCGGCGCAAACAAATCTTCGAACTCCGGGGAGCCATCAGCCCACTGATAAGCGATGTCCTCGCGATGATGACGGAAGAATTTCAAGTTTAGCTCGAAACCGCCATCTGGGAGCAGGCGGACAACCTTTCGCATAGCGTCGAGAGATGAGGCGCGGCCGTAGGGCGCAAGCCCCATGACCTTATACTCGTCGCCGTAGTGTGGAAATCCCAGATATTGCGTCAAAGCCTGATAAAAAATGCCGAGTGAATGCGGAAAGTATACTCGGCCGTAGGTTGAGATCTCGCATCCCGCTGCCTCGCCCCAGGCTGCACTCGAAAAGTCGCCGAACCCATCGATGGAAACAACGGCTGCCCGATCGAAAGGACAGACATGGAATGCCGAGGATAGATGCGCCAAATGATGCTCCACACGGTGAAGTTTCGCGCGGAGAATTTCACCTGGGAAGGCTTGCTCCAGCAGAACGGGGACCGCCGCGCGAGCGCGGCGATTGCGTAACCGACTAAAAACCAAATTGATGTCTGGACGCTTCAATAGGAAGTAGCCAATCTTGCGCGCTAAGTTGGCACGATTGTCCTGATTCAAGGCGATGTGCTCGATATCGGACAGACGAACGCCTGCCTGGTTCAGGCAATAGGAGATGGCATGGATGGGAAACCCCGCCCAATGCTTGATACGACGAAATCGTTCCTCCTCAGCAGCAGCGATCATCTTGCCGTCGCGAACCAACGCGGCGGCAGAATCGCCGTGAAAAGCGTTCAAGCCAAGAATAATCACCAAGATCTCCGGAGATTCAATCTGCAGCGATTATAGCGCGTATGAGGCAAGATAGAGCAGGCGATACCGAACAAACTCGAACCGCTGGAGGAAGCGAACCTTTTCGGCTTCGCTTTTGCGATTCCACCGGATTGCCTTTTGTAACATTGCTTTCATCGCTTCCCCACTGGGAGAAAGAATGCTTGCTTCCGTCTTCTGAATTCGTGCGGATGGCTATTGCTGGGAAAGGGAAGATCCGAGGCGACCCACGGCATCTTGGGCCTTTATGAACAGCGCTCAAGTGATCGATTTGGCCGCATTTTCCCGGCATTCAGACGCCCTGCTACATGTTATTGCTCTTGGTCATCAAGCGTCACATGCCGGTGTGTGATGGTGGCCGCGAGAGACTAGTACTTCCATCGATAATATAAGTACTTTAAAACTTCATTTTGGAACGCATTCGAGCCTTGTTCCGTCTTCCACCACCTTTCATGGGTAAGGCCCGGTGGATCGAACGGCCGAACTGCAATTGTAACAGGCCTTCCAGAGAGTTCCCGACGAAAAATCCATTGCACTCGACGGGCAAAGAACGGTTCACTTGGAATGACAAAAGTCGAAGCAGCATTTCGCTCGGCCCATTCTCTGAGAGCGACGGCCTCTTCTCTCGTATTCGTGGCCCCTTTTCCAAATGCTCCTATAGCGCTAGCCGGAACCCGCAAGTTGAGGAGTGCGGCGCGATTGAGCTGCCAATCCGACCAATGGGAGACTAACACTTTGTCGGCCAGGCCTCTCCAGTAGAGGTCCGCCGCTGCCGCAGGGCGGGTTTGATAACTTCCACCGAGAACGACAATGGCGTCCGCACGCGTCAAGGGATCAGAGACAATCCACAGATTCGCTGCTTCTTGTAGCAGAGACTCGCGTCTGAGCCAGCAAACAAGACCGGCTACAGCGAGAATGACTATGGCAAGACGTCGGAAAAAAAACCGTGCAATCTTCATCTTCTGGGCGCACCAAGCAACAAACGGTGAAACGACGGCCTGAAATTGTTTTGGGCCAGGACCAGCATTACTGAGATGATAGCCCTCAGAGCCATCCGTCAGCGGATTTGCAAGTTCAACGACCTATCGATGGCTACCTTGCGTAGTAAGAATTGCCATCAGCCTACCCGGATCCAGTTAGAGCCGTTCCAGCGCAGCTTGTCGTGATTGGGTAGTGTCCAGAATCTTTCGCACTTTCAATTTGGCTGAGCGGCACCCGGATCTGGGTCACGCGGTGATGGCACCTCTCATCTGCTGGTCCTTCAGCAACTCGATGTTCAGATATCTTTTGGTCG
>Ga0306922_10000377_pt1 | contig 36815 bp, 33 predicted proteins | sample sta12Cox44000082_FD_203758 | JGI IMG/M metagenome (GOLD analysis project Ga0306922, IMG submission 203758) | Lab enrichment of tropical soil microbial communities from Luquillo Experimental Forest, Puerto Rico - statoxic.12C.oxic.44.000.082 (v2)... | ecosystem: Environmental > Terrestrial >... | reverse complement strand
GGCGGCCAGCCATTCAAGGATCTCGGTGCGGTTTTCGTAGCGCACAGGAATGCCAAGTCGCGCATTGCCGCGTTGAAGCGCCCGGACGTGGTCGTGCCGGATCAAACCGTCGACCGCAAAAGGACAATCACGTTGGGCGGCACCACGCTCGAACTCGTCTATGTCGGCAAGAACCATTCCGACAGCACGCTGGTGATGCGGCTGCCGAAGGAGAAGGTCATCTTCACCGTCGATTGGATTCCACTGGAAACGCTGCCGTTCCGGGGCATGGCAGACACTTATCTCCCCGACATCGAAAATGGACTGCAAAAGGTCATCGCCATGGACTGGGATCGTTTGATCCCCGGCCATCCGGGCCCGGATGGCCGTCAGACCGGGAGCAAAGACGACGCCCGGGCCGCGCTCGCCTTTCTGCAGGATTTATCGGCTGCGGTGAAAAAGGCGGCAGACGACCACAAGTGCCTGGCCGCCGCCATGCGCGATATCAAACTGCCCAAATACGAGAAGTGGGCAAACTACGACGCGTACCTGCCGATGAACATCGAGCGCTTCTGCGATTTCCACAGCCTCGGAATTTGAAGCTGGATCGCTCGATTCCATCGCGCACCCCGGTCAACGCCCACGCGTTTCCGACGCGACGCGGATAACCCCACAGCCGACATTCGCTCCTATCTGGGTTTCGGTCGTTAAGGCCGGTCACAATTTAGGGCCGATCGTTTTCAGTGCTGCCGACGAAGGTCGCCAGGCAGCCGCAGCGCCGAGCAGCGCGATGAACGCGATCAGTCAGCGCCCGCCGCCGGCAGGCAATCGCCGCTTGCTAGCGCGCGCGTTTGAGCAGCTCGTAGGCCACCGGATTATCCGGGCAGGCACCGAAGCCGCATTCCAGCAGCGTCGAAATTACGTTGAGCACTGCGAGCGCGATCACCAGCAACACCGCCGCGCGTTCGAACCCGCGGATCGCGGGCGTTTCCGGCGTCCCATGGCCGATGAACTGGCCCTCGAACAGCAGCAGGACCGCGGTCAAAACGATGGCAACGGCAAAGCCGATAAATGCCCAAGTATAGTAATGATATCCTAGTAGTGCGGAGCCGTAGCCGGCATCTCCCGGCATGATGTGCAGGAGAATCTGGCGCATGGCGAAGCTGGCGCCGACAACGGCGGCCAGCAGTGCCACCGCATAGTGGCTGGGGTGCGGCCCGAAGCGCACGTTGAGTATGGGACCCACCGCCAGCATCGCGAACTGAATGCGCTGCAGCAGGCACAAGGGACAGGGAAGCTCGTCGAGCAGAAGTTGCGCGGCAAAGGCGACAGCGAGCACCAGCGCGATGGCATAGAGCGCGAGCGCATTGAGCGTGACTGCGAGGGATCGGGGCATGGAGCGCTCTAGAAGGGCAGCTTCAGCGCATCGCTGGCATGGTGCAGATAGGTCGCGACCGAAGCGATGAGTGCGGCTGCGAACAGCACGAGCGCCTGCACTCGCGGGCCGCCCCAGGCTACGAGCATGACTATCGTGACGGCAAGAAACAGGGCGGTGAATTCCATCGTCATTCTCGCGGGCAGGAGAAGATGCGCGGCCGCGTGATGAAGTCGCGCGGTTTCACTCGATCACCTCGTCGGCGCGTCCGAGCAGTTGTGCTGGCACTCCAAGCCCGAGCGCCCGAGTCATTTCACACGTTACGCGCCAGGAACTCCCACAGCAAACGCGTGGCGGCGCGCCACGCGTCGAGTGTGCTCATCTGCGTGAAGCCGTGCGGTATGCCTTCCATCACGTGCAGCTCGTAGCGGCTCGCGACGGCGAACAGCGCCTGCGCCAGCGCCAGCGAGTCGGCGAGACACCAGGCATCGTCGCCCGCGCCCATGATGAAGCACGGCGGAAGTTTCGCCGACACCGCCTTAAGGGGACTAACGCGCGGATCGTCAAACAGAGCCGTGTTGCCCGCGACGTATGCCTTCAATTGCATTTGCAGCCCCGCGTGCGTGCGGTTGCGCTCGGCGGTGGCCGCAAGATCGAAGGCGCCGTAGAAGAGCAGCGCCGCTCGCACCCCCGCGCGCGTTTGCGGAGCACTCGAGGTGACCGCGCTCAGCGCCAGGTTGGCGCCGGCGGAATCGCCACCGATCGCGATGCGCCTCCCGTCGCCGTTCCAGCGCTGCGCGTTATCCGCGGCCCATCCGATTGCGAACATGACGTCTTCCAGCGCGGCCGGGAACGGATGCTCGGGCGCGAGTCGATAGTCGAGGATGATGGTCAGATAACCGGCTTCGGCAAATTGCATCCCGAGCTTGCGGAACGAGGCTGGGGTGCCGAACGCCCACCCGCCGCCGTGCAGGTAGATGACGACTGGATGCGGACCAGCGCCCTCGGGCACCGCGACGTCGGCGCGCAGGCCGGCGCGCAGCTCGATGTTCTTGTGAAGATCGCCGATCGCCGGAAGATCGCGGTTGAAAATTCCCGCCAGCTCCTCCCACGCGAGGCGCTGGGCGGCAATGTCGCCGGCGGGATTCCAGACCGGTAGACTGCTGAGAACCTGGCGATCGTGTTCGCTGATCATTGGCTGCGATCTTGCCGGCTTGCGCAAGGTGTAAGTGTCCCGATTCCGAAGTTCGCACGCGCTGGCGGCAGTCTCGATGCGAACTTCGGAATCAAGGGACACTAGCAACGTTATGATTCTAGTGCCGCTTTTGAACCCGAAGTCGCAAAACACCCTTGCCGCCCGATCGTGCGAACTTCGGGTTCGCGGCACTAGCGCAACGCTCGGCTTCCAACGATGAAGGCGCAACGAGTGTACGGCTCGCCTAGGTATTCGCAACAGGGACTGCTGCATTGCGGAATTGTGATCGGCCCTATGTCAGCTCGGGGTCATTAGCGCCCTAGGCAATCGAGGCAGGGCGGCGGCGCATGTCCGCTTCTGCTCCAATACCGGACATGTCAATGCGCGGCAGCAGAACGCCGCCTTGCGCGTGCGAACTTCGGAATCGGGACACCAGCCTCGTATTGATTGCGGTCTGGCCTAGCTGGAGAATGGGCGGTCAGAACAGGTCTGCGGGAGGAGCATCGTGATCTCACGTCGTCTTGTGATCGGACTGCTCGGGGCGGGAGCGGTAGCGCTCGCGCTCTATGCCGCTCCCGTGGCGCCGGCCCTCTCGCCCGAGGCGCGCAACGCGAAGCTTGATGAAACGCTGCGCGGATTGGTCGAAGGCCGCAGCACTCCGGGTATTGTGGTGCTGATCCTGCAGAATGGCCGCCCGGTCTACAGCCGCAGCGTCGGCGTTCGCGCGGTCGGCAGCGCCGCGCCGATCGGCGAGAACGACATGTTCCGCCTCGCCTCGATGACGAAGGCCGTCACCTCGGTGGCAGCGATGATCCTTATCGAGCAGGGCAAGATCGGCCTCGACGATCCGGTCAGCCGTTTCCTCCCCGAGTTCGCCAAGCTTAAGGTGCGCGGGGCCGACGGCAGCGAGGGTCCTGCGAGCAGGCCCCCGACGATCCGCGAGCTGCTGACCCATACCGCCGGGCTCTCCTATAACTTCATCAACAATCCTCGGCTCGTCGATGCATACCGGCAAGCGCGCGTGACCGACGGGCTGGACCAGCCCGAGCTAACCACGGCCGAGGCGATGCAGCGTCTCGCCTCCGTTCCGCTCGGCTATCAGCCCGGCACCGGCTGGGAATACTCGCTCGCCACCGACGTGCTCGGGGCCGTCATCGAGAAGGTGACGGGGGCGAGCCTCGGAGCTCTTGTAACCGAGCGCATTGCAAAGCCGCTGCGCATCGAGAGCTTTGTGTTCAACGCACCTGACACCATCCGCTCCCGTTTCGTGCAGGTGACGCGGCCCGCACAGGTCACGGGCGCACTCGGCACGGGCTACGTTCCGGTGGCGGGACCGGAGGCTGTGCCGTTCCCTGCCACCAAGGGCATTGCCAATCTCGACCCGAACCGCGCCTTCTCTGCGACCGCCTATAACTCGGGCGGCGGCGGCATGAGCGGCACGATCGGGGACTACGCGCGGTTCGGGCAAATGCTGCTGAACGAGGGCGAGCTCGACGGCGTGCGGGTGCTCCGCGCGGAGACGGTCCGGCGGCTGACGCAGAACGCGACCGGCAATATGCCGACACTGCGCGGGCCGGGTTGGGGCTTCACGCTGGGCTTTGGGATACTGACCGATCCGGCTGCGGCCAAGAGCCGTCTTCCGGCCGGCAGCTATGGGTGGGGCGGCATCTATGGCACGCAGTTCTGGATCGATCCGGCAAACCGCGTCGTCGGCCTGGTCATGACCCAGACGGCGATCATTGGCTCCGGCGCGATCTCGAATCCCGTCCGGGAAGCGTTCTATACGACCGATTGAGATTCGATACCCAGCACTGGCCGCGCTATGGCACCAGGTGCCCGCCACCCTTGGCGGGCAATCTTGCTAGTCGCGCTTGGCGCAAATGCGCCCGCCGTAGCGAAGCGGCGCATCACCATGCGTGATCGGCGATTGGCGGTAGATCAATGTCCGCTTTCGAGCGCTTTGCCGACCCAAACGTCAAGCAGCGCGCAATGTCCGAGAAATGCCATTTGCGGACTCATGCGCCGCAGCGACCCAGCAGAGGAGAATCGGTTCTAACGCTCTAGTGGACCGCCTCAAACACCGCGTCCGACCGCTCGATTTTAGTGCTTCTGCACACACACAAGCGACATTTTGTGATCCCCATCACAGCGGCGGCGAACCCCAATCGGGTACGCCTTCGAAAGCTGGGAGGGACAATGATAACGGAAAAAAGCCTATTAATCAGCTTCGGCGCGTTTCTCTTCGCTCTTGTCGTCGGTGCGGAGATACTGATCGGGAGGTTTGCCAAGCGGAATGATTCTCCCCGATTGGAAGATGAACGTTTCGGCCGCGAAACCAAGTTGGAGTCAAACACGGTGCCACGAAACAAGGTCGAAACCGTTCTCCACGCCACGAAAGCGGCGCGAAACGCAGAGCTGCGCTGAAGGAGGCTTCTACCGACGCCTCGATATGCCAAGCTGCGAGATTTCAATCCCACCGCGGCGCTCACTCGATGACCTCGTCCGAGAGAGCGAGGAGCTTCGGCGGAATTTCAAGATTGAGCGCCTTGGCGGCCTTGACGTTGATCACGTATTCGAACCGTGACGACTGCTCGATCGGCAAGTCGGCCGGCGGCGCCCCCTTGAGGATTTTTCCGGCATAGACGCCGAGGCGGCGATAGGTATCGGAAACAATCGGACCGTAGCTCATCAATCCGCCCGCCGCGGTCCAGTCGCGCAACGAATAGATCGCGGGAATGGCATGGCGCGCCGCCAAGCCGAGGATTTGCTCGCGGCGGCTCCAGATGAAGTATGCGCTCGGACCGACCATCAGCGCGCGGATCCGCTGTTGCGCGATGTCCGCGAAGGCGGCGTCGATCTCGCGTTCGCTGGCCGCCGTGAGGAAAACAAGCTTGATGCCGAGCGCGCGCGCCGCGTCCTGCGCTTCCTTGCGCTGGCTCCCGTAGGACTGGCTCTTGGGATCCAGGAGTACGGCGACGACCCGCGCGCCAGGAACCAAATCGCGCAGCAGCGCAAGCCGCCGCGCGATCAAGGGCGCGGAAAACAAGCCGATGCCGGTCAGGTTGCCGCCCGGCCGGTTCAAGCTCGTGACCAGACCGAGACCCACCGGATCGCCGTTCGTGGTGAACACGATGGGAATCGTCGTGGCCGCCTTTTTCGCGGCCAGCGCAGCCACGTTGGTGCTGGCGACGATCACGTCGACATGACGCTGCAAGAGATCGGCGGCGAGTGAAGGCAGCCGGTCGGCCCTCCGCCCACCGGAACTCGATCGCCACGTTCCGCCCCTCGACATAGCCCATATCATTGAGCCCGCGGCGGAATGCGGGAAGACGGTCTTCCAGTTGCGCGGGAGTTTGGCCGTTGAGGAAGCCGATCACCGGCATCGCCGGCTGCTGCGTGCGCGCGGCAAGCGGCCAAGCGGCCGCGCCACCCAATAGTGTCATGAACGCGCGCCGTCTCATTCGATCACCTCATCGGCGTAGACAAGCAACGGCGGGGACACTGCGCGGATTTTTCCGCTTGTGGTCGCACCGGTTGCGCGTGAATGCATGCGCCTTGTCGCCAATCGGCTCCCATCCGGCCCCCCGCGAAAGCGAAAAGAAGCGGGCGGCCGCCTTCTGTCGGTCCTATCCCACAACTAAGACTCGCGCCGCAGCTGGTTTATTTCTCGACATCCTTCGGTGACATGTGCAAGCGGCAAACAAGGGCGTGCCGTTTCATTTCCCATCCGGCTCGATCTCGATCATCATAAGTTGTAGGAACAAGCCGTTTTGTTATTAACTGCCATTGATTTGCTGTTGCGTGCCACGCTCGGATCGTTGCGATGCGCAGACCAATCCCGAATAGCCAGTACGTCACAAGAGTGCTGCGCTGCGGGATTTCACTACGGCCTACGTCAGCTGTGGGTCATGATGAGTTCCCGCGCGGTGCAGGCAGCCCATCTAACGTCCTGAAATCATCCCGCAGCAACAGTTTCTATTGGATCACGTCATCGCTTTGCGGGTTCCAATGTCGGAATGAGAGCCGACCAAATTCGCGGCGAGCGTATTTTCAGTACGCGGTCGAACCCGCACTGAGTTCACTCGCCGCTTGTCATTGACCCGTGCCAAGACCCCGCGAGCGAGCGGTGTGACCGTAATGGGGCCGGAGCGAGACGTTTCGGCCCCGTCTTTTTTGCGGAGCAAGCATCGCGCCCCCGGCCCTAAACGGACGATCACGCCGGTCTCCGGATTGCGATGGGTTCCCTTCGCCCAACGCATCTTACGGGCTCGCTCACGACGCCGGCGCGAACGCGCGCGTGTGAGGCGCAATGGGTACCTCGCAGGCGTCCAGCCGAGACCGGAATTGGGCGCGATCGAGATTTCGGCCGATCAGCACGAGCTTGTTCGTCGGTTTGCCGTCGCGCCACTGCGGCCCGCCCTCGTCCAGCGAGAACCGCCGGCCGACGAGATGGAACACGTAGCGCTTGTCGTTCTCGGCGATCCAAATAAACCCCTTGCCGCGATAGACGTTGTGCGGAAGCTCTTCGAGAAACTCCTGAAATTTCCGCACGGCAAACGGCCGCTCGCTTTGAAACGAGAAGGCTTCGAAACCGTCCAATCCCAGATGACCGCAAATGCGATGCTGGTGGCCGGCATGGCCGTGCCCGGTGCCGTGCATTGCGGCGGGCGCTTGATCGCATGCGGACGCAGCTTCCGGATCGGCGAAAAATCGATCGGATTGGAACAGCCCGGCACTCAGCACGAGGGGAAGCGCGACCCGGCACTGCGTGGTGCGAACAATGCGCGCTTGCGCATTGACCGTGCGGATCGCGTCCTCGAGGGTTTGCAGCCGGTCGGCGCCGACCAGGTCGCACTTGTTGAGCAGAACAACGTCGCCATGACAGAGCTGGTTGCGCGCGGCCGTGCCGTCGAACTGCTCGAGAGAGAAATTGGCGGCGTCGGCAATGGTGATGATCGAATCGACGCGCATTCGCTCGCGCAATTCCGAGCGCAGCAAGGTCAGCGCCACCGGCAGCGGATCGGAAACCCCGCTCGTTTCCACCACCATGTGCTCGACTTTCCGGCCGTGATTAAGCACGCGAAAGATCGCGTCCAGGAAATCGTTGTTGAGCGAGCAGCAGATGCAGCCGTTTTCCAGTTCTACCATAGCGCCGTCGCTGGCGACGATCAGGTCGCCGTCGATGCCGAGTTCGCTGAGCTCGTTGACGATGACGGCGGTGCGCACGCCCTGCTGATTGGTGAGAATGTGCTTGACCAGCGTCGTCTTGCCGCTGCCGAGAAATCCGGTGATCAGGGTCACCGGCAACCGCGCTTCGGACGAGCATGGGGTCAGCGATTTGTTCATGCGCACTCCGGGTCTTGAGCGAGGTCGACGTGATTGGAGGCTTGCCTACAGGTCCGGTGTCGTCCCCGCGAGGGGCTCCCCAAAATTCGCCCTGCGAATTTTGGGGACCCCGAAAGCGGGGACCCATGCTCCGTGCCCTCTCGATAGCGTACGGTGCGTGGGTCCCGGCTCTCGCTTCGCTCGGCCGGGACGACGGGATTCCATCGATTCTAATTCTGCGCTACCGCGACGACGAACGGCGGGCATCGAACGTGTATTTGGTGCCGACGGCGGACTGGCTCACGGCGTTGCCGAACGCGTCGGCGAGCGCATGCAAGGCGCGCCAGCCGGTGCAGTGGCCGGTGATGATGTGCGGAATGCGAAACGGCCGTAGCCCGTCGACGGTATCCGGAATGATTTGCTCCATGACGCCGCCGAGATGCAGCCCGCCCATGATGCAGTAGATCGGCGCGTCAGGAAAAAGATCGCGGGCATGCAGGCACACATTGACGATGCCGGCGTGCGAGCACGCGCTCAACACGATCAGTCCCAGATTGCGCACGTGCGCAACGAGCATGCGCTCGTCCATGAGCTGGGGATCTGGCTCCCAGGGCGCATCGGGGCGCGTTCGCGCGAGATGGTCGACGCGGCCTTTCTCGAACGGCGTCACGCGCGGAATCTCGCCGCTGTAGTAGAAGTGCCCGTCGAGCAGCAGCCGATCCTCGGCATCGTTGACGACCTGCGCGCCGCGCTGCTCGAGGTCGCCCGGGGTTGGAACGTTGGCGACGGGGACGACCGTGCCGCTCCTGAGCCGGATGGCGCGTTCGTTGAACATTCCGGGATTGACGTGCACCGCGACTTTTCCGCCGTCGTGCACGATTGCCTCGACCGCATGCGGCAGCGCGGCCATGTGATCCCAGTGCCCGTGGCTGACTGCGATCGCCTCGACCTCGCCCAGGCGGATTCCCAGATTGGCGCAATTGCGGATGAAGATCGCGCCTTCCGGCCCGGTATCGAATAACAGTGTATGCCGGATGTTCTCGGCCTGAGAGACTAGCCTCAAGCCGAAGCCGAGATTGGCGCACAGAAGCGTCTCGCCGGAAATGACTTTGGCGCCGGCGAGTACGACGTTGGAAAACTCGGAAACCGCGAACAACGTCTTGCTGACATAGGTGTCGCTGACGTCGTCGGTGATCACTTCCGCGACGAGCGAATCGATGAGCTTGAGCGCGGGCGCGGGAGTGCGGGCTGCAGGCATTTCCGGAAGCGTTCAACGTGGTCCTCGACTATATTGGCCGCTCCGGTGCGCCACAACCGCGGGCGCGGCATGCCAGCGCGGAGCATTTGAAGCAGATCAGAATTGGCGTCGCAGGTTCGATGCTCCGGTGTCGTGCCCGCGAGGGGCTCCCCAAAATTCGCCCCGCGAATTTTGGCGAGCCCGAAAGCGGGGACCCATGCTCCGTGCCCTCTCGGTAGCTCACGGCGCATGGGTCCCGGCTCTCGCTTCGCTCGGCCGGGACGACGATTCGATCAATTCTGAATCTGCTCTAAAGCTGCGGGAGATCGAGGGGGGAGCGATGGAGGAATAGCGGAACGCCTCGCGGCATTCGCGTTGGCCGGCCTCGCTTCCGGCTTCGTGTCGGGCCTGTTCGGGGTCGGCGGCGGCATCGTGCGCATTCCGATCTTCGTCTACCTGTTGCCGCTGTTCGCAGTGCCGGCGCCCGTGTTGATGCACGTGGCGGTGGGGACCTCGATGGCGCTGGTTCTGCCGAGCGCGCTGGCGTCGACCCGCAAGCAGGTTGCGCTCGGCAATTTCGACTGGCCGTTCTTCCGCAGCTGGGCGGTCGGAATTTTTTTCGGCGTGCTGATCGGGACCGCGCTGGTGCCGCTCGCCTCGACCGAAATCCTGCAGGCGATTTTCGCCGCCTTCATGCTGATGGTGGGCATCTACGAGGGCTTTCTGAAAGATCGCATGGTGATCGCGAAAGCCGCGCCGCAGGGGGCGGTCAAGCTGACCGTCGCTGCAATGATCGGGTGCCTCGCGGCATTGACCGGAACCGGCGGCGGCACGATGACGACCCCGGCCTTGCAGGCGTTCAGCGTGCGGATGGAAACCGCGATCGCCACCGCCTCGGCAACCGGACTGGTCACCGGCGTGGTTGCGACCACCGGCGCGGTGATCAGCGGCTGGCACGTGCGCGCGTTGCCCGGCTATTCGCTGGGCTACGTCGATATCGCGATCTTTACCGCGATGCTGCCGACGATCCTGATCGCGGCGCCGATCGGGGTGCGGGCCGGGCATCGGTGGAGCGAAGCGTGGTTGCGGCGCGTCTACACCATGCTGCTGTTCGTGATCGCCGCGGATCTGATCCGCAAGCTGGCGCTGCATTAGTGTCCCGATTCCGAAGTTCGCAAACCTTTGCGGCATCCTCTGATGCGAACTTCGGAATCAAAGGGACACTAGCAACGTTATGATTCTAGTGCCGCTTTTGAACCCGAAGTTCGCAAACACCCTTGCCGCCCGACCGTGCGAACTTCGGGTTCGCGGCACTAGCGGTGGCTGAGCGAGCTGGGCGGGATCAGCACCGCGTTGATTTCCACAGTGGCAAGTTGGGTTAGGAACGGAACCGTTCCGGTTCCGGAATACCTTTATGCTCGCCGCCCGGCTGCGGGGCGTGAAGTGGCTATTCAAGCTCTTCTCAGGCTTGCTCAAGGCGAGCAAAGAGGGGGGCGTATTCGGCCCCGAAGAAATCGTGGTCATGACGACCACGTTGCTGGTGCCGATCGATTGGCCCGGGCCGTTCGGCCTCGTGATGATCGAGGCGACGGCCTGTGGGACGCCGGTCATTGCCTTCAACCGCGGCTCGGCGGTCGAGGTGATCGACGATGGCTTAACCGGCTTCATCGTCGAGGATGAAGCGGGCGCGATCGGCGCGGTCGACCGCTTGGCGCAACTCTCGCGCGGGAAGATACGACAGCGGTTTGAGGAGCGCTTCACCGCGCGTCGCATGGCGCTCGACTATCTCGCGGTCCATCGAGAGCTGCTGGAGAGCACGGCGCCGCGGCTCAGGCTTGTCGTCGACTAGGACAAGTTCGTCATCGGCGGCTACTGCCGTCTGAGCCACGGGCTCGCCCTCGTTGTTTCCAGAGGTGACGTCATTTGCCATCCGACTTCGTCTCCGGCATGAGCGCCCACACGGCGGCGAGACTCGCCACCGCAATCGCCGCCAATCCGAGGAATGCAACCCTGCTACCGAAGTGGTCGGTCATAGACCCTGCAAGCGTCGGACTGATCGAGCCGCCGATCCCGACCGCCGTGCCGACGATGCCCTGTGCGAGATTGAATCGGGCGGTGCCGCGCGTGAGATCGGCAATCATCAGCGGCACCATGATGCTGAGGGCCGCCGCCGATATCCCATCGAGCACTTGCACGGCAACCAGCCAGTAGGGATCGCTCACTGTCGCAAACAGTAAGCCGCGCAGCGGCAGCGCGGCGAACGCCAGGAGCAGGAACGGGCGGCGCCCCCACACCTGAGCATGACGCCCGATCCAAGGTGACACTGCGGCGACGATGAGCTGGGGCACCACGATGCATGCTGCGATCAGCACCGTTGCCCACTCGCTCGAACGCATGGTCACCACGCTTCCCATGAGTGGCAGCATCAATTCTTTGTCTGGAATGCATGCCTGCGTGATGAGGTTGCAAAGCTGCAACGCTGTCGCGCAATGTTGAAACGAGACGTGCGTCCTTACCAAAAATTTCCAATCGCGAAAATCGATTCGCATTCGAATGCTAGTAAAAGTACGTAGGGACCTTCATGCTTGGTCACGCCCGTATCCACATGCACCGGGCGCGCCGTCAAATGTCTGTTACACGCGAATCCTACGCTCGCTCCCGGTCGCGGCTTCAACACGAATAACGGCCGCGACTCCCCCTTCTGTCCGTTCGTCCATCGCAGTTCTCGGGAGCGAACACCATGAATCATCGCACCATTCTTGCTTGCTTGGCGTCATGCGCAGCGATTGGCGTGAGGCCGTCACGTCTCTACTTTTTCTCAAATCGGGAGGACTCCACGGCTATCGTCGCAAGATGGCTGCGCCGGACCGCGACCTGCCTCGCGCTGCTGGCGTCCTCAGCGTTCATTTGCATTGCGTCGAGTCACGCAGCCGATCCGGACAAGTCGGTCGACAAGATTCCGACCGAGAGCCCGATCAAGCACGTCATCATCATCGTCGGCGAGAACCGCAGCTTCGATCATCTGTTCGCGACCTATGTTCCCAAGCACCACGGTAAGCGGGTGCGCAATCTGCTCTCCGAGGGCATCATCAAGGCCGACGGCTCGCCAGGACCGAACTTCGCCCGCGCACATCAGTTCCGGATCACCGCGCCGCCCAACGGCCCGGGGAATTTCTTCATGAGCGCCGACGCTTCGAGCAAGATGCTCTACAGCTTCTTGCCTGTTCCCGACGTCAACGGCGTGCAGAATCCACCCTTCGCCGCGATTCTCGGCATCCCGGGCGGCGATCCCGGTTTACCCCCCGCTGATCAATTCCTCTATGGAACCGGTGGCACCGGCCTGCCTTACACGCTCGGCCCCGACACCCGCATCACCAACGTAAGCAGCCTGCCGCCCGGACCGTTCCAGATGACTGGCTCGACCATGCCTTACGATGCCTACACAGGCGATACCATCCATCAGTACTTCCAGATGACCCAGCAGATGGATTGCGCGATCGACGCCGAGCACGTCTCGAAGGGCAACCCGACCGGCTGCCTGCACGATCTGCAGTCGGCAATCACCACCACCTTCGCGACGGCGCCCGGCTCGGCCCCGCATGACACCGGTCAGACAATGGCGTTCTTCAACATGCAGAAAGGCGATGCACCGCTGTTCAAGGCACTCGCCGACAAATACACGATCAGCGACAACTACCATCAGCCAGTGATGGGCGGCACCGGGCCGGACAGCGTGCCGCTCGGCTTCGCCGACCAGGTTTTCTTCGGCGATGGCGCCGGCAACGTAGCGACCCCGCCGTCGAGCACCGTCTACAACCCGAACCCGCAGGTCAGCGCGTACAGCGGCGGTAACTTTAATCTCTATACGACCCGTGCGCGGTGGTTCGATTGCTCCAACCCGAGCGCCCCCGGGATCAAGCCCATCCTCGACTACCTCGCGAAGCTTCCTTACGCGGTCGATCCGAAGTGCGCGCCCGGCGCCTTCTACAACGCCGTCAACATCAACCCGGCGTGGACGCCGCAAGGCACTCAACAAGCCGGCGCTCCCGGCTTGGTCATTCCGGCCGTCACCATGCGCAGCATCGGCGACGTGCTCACCGCCAAAGGTATCCCGTGGAAGTACTACGGCGGTGGCTACAACGCCTCCGGCGTCACCACCAATCCGTTCAACGGCAGCTACTGCAACATCTGCAATCCCTTCGAGTACGAGTTGACCTATCCGTCGATGCGGGCCGACCACATGCGCGACGTGACGGATCTGTTCACCGACATCCAGAACGACACGCTGCCGGCGGTGTCCTACGTCAAGCCGGACGTCACCATGGACGGCCATCCGGCATCCTCGAAGTTCGACCTTTTCGAGGCCTTCGCCGGCAACATCATCACGATGGTGCAGGCCAACGAAGAACTGTGGAAGGAAACCGCGATCTTTGTCACCGTCGATGAGGGCGGCGGCTACTACGACTCCGGCTTCATCCAGTGGGTGGACTTCTTCGGCACAGGCCCACGCATTCCGATGATTGCGGTATCGCCGTTCTCGACCGGCGGCCATGTCAGCCACATCTACAACGAACACTCCTCGTTCGTGAAGTTCGTCGAGCGAAACTGGAAGCTCAACGTTAAGCTGACGGCACGCAGTCGCGACAACCTGCCCAACCCGGTGCAGGGAAACGACGGCGACGCCGACGACTACGTCCCTCGCAACATGCCAGCCATAGGTGACCTATTCGACATGTTCGACTTTCGATAGCGGCGGGCACAAGCCCATCCGCCGACGCTCGCAAATCTTGTGGGTGCGCTTGTCCGTCAAGTGCACCCACACCGCTAACCACACCAGAACGGTAGCAAGCGTGCTCGGAACACCAGCAGCCCATCCTCCTCGAACTGCGCATTGCGCACGAGGCCCCGATGCTTCGCTTGCGCGGCATTTTCAATATTTTCTTCGCCACCACGAATTATCAATCAGCGCGAGTGTGAGGAGAATGACCAAAATCAATAGATTTGCAGCGACTACACCGAGCACGACGGTCAGCACCGGATAATTCGCCCACATTGTTTCCAGCAATGCCATAGGGGGACCGACTTTCCCGACCGCTATGCCCCCGATTTCGGGGGCGCCAGATGATAAAGCCGGAGCCCCCGCTAAAGCCGGGGCAGCAGCGGGGGAGTCCGGGCGACCTAGCTCGGGCATAGATGGTGGAGCTGCGCAGGCCGGGCCGCTCAGGGATAATGAGCCGGCCGTGTGACAGGTAGATGGACCGGACAGGGGCGCGAACCGGCCATTAGGCGCAGAGCAATACGAGGAACAGGCTAGGGATGCGGCTATTCAATTTTTGCGTGAAGAGAACCGATTCAGGAGCTAAGGATTCCCGGCCGGGCTAAGGCTATCACGTTCGGAGCCAACCGGCCGCCGCTACATCGCCAAATCGACGATGCGTTGGGTTAGCATGTTGATCTTTCTGTATCTCGCATCACCCGTCACTTGTTCGCCGACCCAACCGGGCAGGTTGAGTTTTTGATTTGCCTGCTGCAGCTCAACCTCTGCAAGCACAACGCCATTTAGGATGCCTTCGTAGACATCAACGTGCCACACCGCGTCAGCATGGATGATGACGTGTCGTACTTTGTCTAGAACCTGACCATCGCACAGGGATCGCAACATTTCCTCGGCGTCAGAATACGAAATTGGGTATTCGAATTCCGTACGGCTTGGTCCACGTCTGCGGCTTTTTAGCGTGATTGTTGCGTTGGAATCCGAGATGCGCACCCTTGCCTTGTTCCCATTGTTGCTCGCAATCAGCCCATCACGAATACGAATTCGTCGGGTAACCCAGCTTTTCCAGTCATCGTTCGCCAGTAAAAGTTTACGTTCGATCTCTAGTGGCATGAGTTCGTCCGTTTCTCAGGGCTCGATAACCTCGGCCGCGGACCGAGAGGCCCACATCGAACAACGCACGGGATATTCTGAAGTGCGCCGCTCATTGTAGCATCGTCGCCATCCAATGCACCGCGATGACGGGACCCAAAATGACGAGCGTCGAGCCAAGCGTCGCCAGCACTTCGCGCGCGGTCATCGCAGCACCTGTTCGGTAGTCATTTGGTGTTGGTGGCGAGAAAAATGGCGGCGCACGGCACGTCGCTCATGAGAGGGCTCATGACAGCATCGCCCGGAGCACAACTAAGGCGATGACAAGCCCCGTCATCATGCAGATGTCGCGGATTACTTTGGCGCTCATCGCTGCACCTGTTCGGCAGTCATTCGGTGGTGGTCGCGAGAAAAATGGCCGCGCCCGGACGTCGCTCATGATCCGATCCCTGCGCTTAAGGTCACCCATGTCGACACGCATCGCGCGCGCTTGCCGCAACAGCGCCATTTCTTCGGCACCCATCACGACCCGCGCGACCAAGCCGCCGATTGTCGCAACGATGAGGACCGCCGCGATCCCGCTTGCGATCACCACTTCGTAGAGCGCCATGTGCAGCATTTCGTAGAACGCCATCTTTCGACCCTCCGGGTTTGCACACCGGGTTGGTCGCATGGAGCGGCGGGCCGAGCTTGTTGCGTTGGGCCAAATTCTTGTGCCCCGGGGCCAAACCAAGCGAGCGGCGAGGAAGCCCGTCCATGCGTTGCTGACTCGGCGCGCCGAAACGGCATCTGAAGTCCTTCGGTCACAGGCGCGATTTGGGTTCATGTGGGTTGCCTTAGGGCACGTTAGAGTGAGCCTCACATCGCACGCGGCGCGAAATGACCGCGACACCGCCCGCCCGATCGGATGTTGGCTGGGGTCGGGAGGCGACACTCACGAGACCGCAGGCGCCGTCGAGCGCGCCGTGGACGAGTTCGCGGCCGAGCAGCCGGCGCTGTTCATATGAACCTGGAAGCCACAGCGCGCCGGTCTTCTCGGCTGTGAAACCGAAGCGACCGTAATAGAGCGTGTCGCCGACCAGCAGGATTGCGCGATACCCGCACTGTCGTGCTTCGCGGAGCGCATGACGCATCAGCCTTGTACCGATTCCGCGGTTGCGTCGGTCGCTCGCGACTGCGAGCGGGCCGAGCAGCAGTGCAGGGTGACCCGGTCCAGCCATTATGTTCCATAGACGGACTGTGCCGACCACGCGCGTGGCCTCGGCGGCGATGAACGACAATTTCTCCGCCGGCAGGTGGTTTTCGCGCAGGCGCTCGGCCGCTTTGTCAAACCGCGCGTCACCAAAAGTCGCATCGAGCAGCGCTTCACGCGGCGCGATGTCGCTCTTCAATTCCTCTCGGATTGTGACCATCGTTCCACTCCAAACCGGTGTGTGCCGACGTCGCTCGACGGGCGTGTCACAGCAAGACGCGGCCTCATGCTGAGCAAATGCAGCCAATGTCCTTGCCAAAGCGCATTCTCATTCTTGGTCCGAGTGGGGCCGGTAAATCGACGCTGGCACGCAGTATCGGTGACCGCCTTGGACTTCCGGTCGTCCATCTCGACGCAATCAATTGGAACCCTGGTTGGGTGCAGACTGAGACCGGGCTATTTCGTGAGAGAGTAAAGGAAGCGGTTGCCCGCGACGCGTGGGTCATGGATGGCAATTACTCGGCCCATCTTGATCTTCGTCTGCCCAGGGCAGAAGCCGTCATCTGGCTAGACTTACCTCGCTACGTATATTTTTCTCGTGCTGTCTGGCGTTCGATTTGGCGCTTCGGTCGCGAGAGGGACGACCTTGGGCCTGGGTGTCCCGAGCAGTTCGATCTGTCGTTCTTGCTGGATTGGGTGTGGAATTATCCAACACGCAGTCGCGCGCGTCACGCACAGCTCATGTCCGATCTTCCTTTGGGAGTCCGCGGAATAATTTTGCTGTCCCCGCGCGAAGTGAGGCAATTCATGCAGGATCTGCCGCACTCTCTCGACTTCGACATCGCGGGCGTGTCGATCCGAAGCGATTGACCCGCAACCGACATAGGCCAAATTGAAATCTCGCGGCGCGGCAGTGCTGTGCTATCCTTCCTGTTGGAGGCACGGGAACCCGGCAATGAAACGCCGCGCGTTCATCACGCTGCTCGGCGGCGCGGCGACATGGCCGGTCGTGGCGCGTGCGCAGCAGCCGGCGACGCCGGTGGTCGGGTTTCTCAGCAGCGAAACGCCGAGCGGGTATGGCCCCATAGCGACTGCATTCCGCCAGGCCCCCGCGCCGACGAGGTGATGGAATGAGGCTCGTAGGGCGCAATCCGCTTCGCTTATTGCGCCCTACATGCTGGACGCCGCGGTAATGAAACGAAAAGGAGGAAGTCCCATGCTTCGTCAATCCATGTTTCGCCGACTGGCATTCGCATCATTCCTCCTGCTCGCGCCATCGCTGGCTTCGGCGCAGAGCGCAAAATTCCAGATCGAGGAGACGACGATCGAGGATATTCAAGCGGCGATCCTGCGCGGTGAATTGACATCGACGCGTCTGGTGCAGCTCTACCTCAACCGCATCAAGGTCTACAACGGCACGTGCGTCAATCAGCCGGATGGGGTGCTCGGAGCGGGACCGATCACGCCGATCAAGGACGCCCATCAACTCAACGCCCTGATGACTTTGAATTTGCGGCCGGCCACAAGAGAGAAGTTGGGGTTTGATCCTCGAAAAGCACGAAGCATGACTGATCCGGCCGATGCCGATCCGGCCATGTCCGATGCACTGGAAGTGGCGGCGCAGCAGGACGCCTACTTCGCCTCCACCGGCAAGCTCGTCGGCCCGCTGCACGGCGTGGTGCTCTCGATCAAGGATCAGTACGACACCTTCGACATGCGCACGACCGCGGGCATGGATGCCGCTTACGCGAACGACCGCCCGCCGCGCGACGCGACCTTCGTCAAGCGCCTGCGTGAAGCGGGCGCGATCATCCTGGCCAAGGCGAACCTGGGAGAAATGGGAACGCCGAACTCGCGCAGCTCCTTCGGCGGGCCGTTCTGCAACCCCTACGACACGGAACGAACGCCCGGCACCTCCAGCGGCGGCTCCGGATCGTCGGTTGCGGCAAATCTGGTGACCTGCTCGATCGGCGAGGAAACCGGGGGATCGATCCATCACCCGGCCAAGAACAACAGCATTGTCGGACTCGCGCCGACGCAGGAACTGGTCAGCCGCGATGGAATGGTTGGCGCGGGATTGAATACGCGCGTGGGGCCGTTGTGCCGCAACGTCAAGGATACCGCGCGCGTGCTCGAGGTCATCGCCGGCTACGACCCCAAGGATGAGCTGACTGCTTTCAGCATCGGCCGACTGCCGTCGGAGCCATACCGAAGCTTCGCCAATGAGCGAGCCCTGAACGGGATAAGGATCGGCGTCATTCGCGAGCACATGGATAAGAAAGCGTTCAACGAGGCTGACGTCGAAAGCATCGATCTCATCGAGCGCGCCCTTGGCGATCTGCGCCGAGTTGGGGCGACCATCGTCGATCCCGGGACTGGCGGGGCGCTCTTTCAAAGTTGCATCGACAAATACATTCCGCCCTATCGCAACCGCGCGCTCATCGAACAGGCTCCGAAGCTCTTTCCGGTGGATTCCAACGGCAAACCGCTGAGCGACCACATCTCGGTGCTGGTCGATGTGTTTTTCGATCCATCGCTGGTCCCGCCCGGCTTCACGATTCGCAATTTCGCGCGGGCGTCAAATAACGGTCTGACCAAATACATGCTGAACCGCTACCTCAGGGAACGCGGCGATGCGAATATCAAGTCGATCCGCGATTTGATCGACAAATCGAATTTCTATCGGGATATTCGTCCGGAGGCGGGCTTTGTCGATCGAAAAGCCGCGCTCGAGGACTTGAATAAGAGCTTGACGCTCGATCTGGCGAGCGTCCTGCAAGACAGGTTTGTGTATCAGCAAATCGTTCTGCAGTGCATGGCACAAGAGAATCTCGACGCGCTGGTTTCTCCGGCGGGCAACATTCCCGCCTATATCTTGGGCGCACCCACCGAGCCGCCGCTGGCGGGGCGAACCAATTCTGTTTGGGGCCTGCTGGGACAGTACGGTCTTCCGACGCTATCGGTCCCGGCAGGTTTCACCACTCATGTGTATGACCGCGTCCGCGATGCCACGGCGCGCGATGGGACCCGTCTGGCCGGGCCCGCTCCGGCGAAACTTCCGGTCGGCATCATGTTTTTCGGAAAGCCGTTTTCCGAACCGACCCTGTTGCGGATCGCTTCGGCGTATGAGGCGGCAACAAAACACCGCATGCCGCCGCCGGAGTTTGGGCCGGTTCCCGAACCATAGTAGGCGCTGACTGCAAACCGAGCACGACCGTAATGGCACTCTCGAACCTGGAACGCTATCAACGCATCGCCTGGGCCTACGACCTGCTCGATCTCCCGTTCGAGTTCGCACGCTACCGCAAGATCAGGCCGCTGCTGTTTCGCGGACTCTCCGGCCGCATACTGGAAGCGGGCATCGGCACGGGTCGCAATATTCCGTTTTATCCGCCCGGGTGTGAGGTTGTCGGCATCGACTTGAGCCCGGCCATGCTCGCGCGCGCACGACGCAGGCTCGGTGAGACGACCGCAAAGGTCGAGCTCCGGGAAATGGACGTGACGCGGTTGCGCTTTCCGGACAGGTCGTTTGACGCGGCCGTGGCGACGTTTCTGTTCTGCACCCTTCCGGACGAATTGCAGGTGGCCGGGATGCGGGAATTGGGGCGCGTGGTGAAACCCGGAGGCCTCATTCGATGCCTCGAATACACCCGTCCGAGCGGCGGGCTTCGGCGCGCGATCACGCGCCTTTGGGAGCCGTGGGTTTATTGGGCCTACGGTGCCGGCTTCGACCGCGAGACTGAAAAGCACGTTCCCGAGGCAGGACTGCAACTGCTCGAATCCCGCTTCGTGGCCGACGAACTCATAAAGCTGCTCGGAGCGACAGCCTAGCGCTGGCGGCCGCGCCGACGAGGTGATCGAGTGAGAAGGCGCGCGTCGATCGCGCTCCTCGCCACCCATCTGAGACATTGGCCGCCAAAGTTGTGGTGATGCAAAACCCGCGCCGTTTGCGAAGGTGAATAGACGCGTATTGGCGTTCACCGAGGTCCAGATGCAAGTACGTATTATTCCAGACGTTCCGGAGATCGCGCCGGTGTGCAAGCATCCGAATTGCTTTGGACGTATCGGAGGAAACGCCCCCCTTTCGCGCCTAAAGCCAAGCCCCGCCGCGGCGAGTCGGGAGGACGCGGCGGGGTTTCCATTTGGGCTTGGTTCGGGATGAGCTTGGCCTTTCGCGCAGCGTCACCGAAACGCAAAGCCGCTCGGGCTGGAAATTCCTGACAAGCTGCTCGCCGTCGCCAGCGAGACGATCGAATAGCCCGCGTGCATGAAGATTTCGATCCTCGACGATTATTTCGACACGCTGCGCACGCTGCCCTGCTTCCAGAAGCTCAGGGGTCACAAGGTTACCGTCTGGAACGACCACGTGCAGGATACCGACGCGCTCGCTGCGCGCCTGAAGGATAGCGAATGCCTGGTGCTCATTCGCGAGCGCACGAAAATTCAAGCTCCCCTGCTCGAGCGTCTTCCCAAGCTCAAGCTCATCAGCCAGCGCAGCGTGTATCCGCACATCGACATCGCGGCGTGCACGCGCCTCGGCATCGTCGTGTCGTCGAGCCAGCACGCCGGCACGCCGTGCTACGCGGCGGCCGAGCTCACCTTCGCCCTCATTCTCGCCTCGGCGCGTCAGCTGCCGCAGCAGATGGCCGCGCTCAAGGCCGGGTGCTGGCAGATCGGCGTTGGCACGACGTTGCGCGGAAAGACGCTCGGCACCTTCGGCTATGGCCGCATCGGCGCGACCGTCGCCGGCTATGGCAAGGCGTTCGGCATGAACGTGCTGGTATGGGCGCGCGAGGAATCGCGCGCGCGGGCGCGCGCGGACGGATATGCGACGGCGCAAAGCAAGGCTGAATTCTTCGCGTCATGCGACGTGGTCTCGCTGCACATGCGGCTCGTGCCGGTGACGCGCCACATCGTCAAAGCCGACGACCTGGCACGCATGCGGCCGGACGCGATCCTGGTCAACACCAGCCGCGCGCCGCTCATTGAACCCGGCGCGCTCCTCGCAGCGCTCGCCGCGGGCCGGCCCGGCTATGCCGCGGTCGACGTGTTCGAGGACGAGCCGATGCGCGACCGCGAGTTTCCGCTGTTGCGGTTCGAGCAGGTGGTCGCGACGCCGCACATCGGCTATGTGACGCGCGAGGAATATGAGACGCAATTCATCGACGTTTTCGATCAGATCGCCGCGTTTGCGGCGGGTACGCCGATCAACGTGGTAAACCCGGACGTGCTGGCAGGGACAACGGCTGTCCCGCCCCGCTCCTAATAACCAGACGGTCAGCATCACGATCACACATGCAGCGAGACCAGCGCGGCGCTTGAGGCCGGCACGGCGACGGTCACCGCGCGGCCGGTTGGATGCAGCGCTTCGGCGCTTGCCGGCGTCCATCTGCCGAATTCGTCCACGCTCGCTCCGGCGAGCGTGATGCCCGCGGTCGCGTCCGCGGCCGGGCCCACGAGCCGCATGAGCGACGCGGCATCGAAGCTTCGACCCGGATCCACCGTCACCTGCGCCGCGCGCCGCAAATCCTTATTGATCAGGCACAGCCGTAAGCCTCCCTCCGGGCTGCGAACGGCAAACGCCTTCAGATCGGTATTCTCGGGCGCAAGCCGCGCCCGGACGAGCGCGCCCTTCCCCATCTGCGCGAACGCCAGAATGCCATAATAAAGCGGCGCGGCCCGGTACCCGTTCGCGCTGCGTGCGATCGGTGTATAGGCCTTGTCCAAGTCGGCACGACGATTGTGAACGCCGGCGTGAAAATTGATGCCGGCGGCGCCCGCGGCAGCAACTTCAAACATGAGCTCCAGGCCCCACAGCGCCGCGCCGAGCGTATCGCTCACACCGGGCTGGCCTTCGTCGTAGACCGAATTCGCTTCGACGATGCGATGGGGCAGCCGGTAACGGCGGCTGTAATCCGCGAGTTGTTCCAGCACCGGCAGGGCCTGGCGGTTCGAATGCAGCAATCTCGCCAGCGTCACATGCGGCGCGCCGGCCGGGCCATCGGCATAATAATGATGTGTGAGAAGCGTGAGCCCGTCGGGACGTTCCTGCGCCAAGGCAGCGACCCAATCGGTTGCGCCGGCGACGTCCGGGCCGGCGAAGCGGGCATCAGGCACCTGTGCACGGATCGCTGCGTGGAATTTGCGCCATTCCCCGAGAAAAGCGGCGAAGTCGTAGCTCTTCGCCCGCACCGCAGTCCAGCGGCCGAATCCGTCAGGCTCATTGCCGATCTGCAACGCCAGGAGGTTCACGCCGACGGCACGCGCGACATAGGCTGCCTCATCGGCTGCTTGTTGCGGCGTGCCGCGCGCGAGATTGAGGCCGTAAATGAGTTTCCATCCGAGCACGCGCAGGGCCGCGGCGAGGCGGTCGATGTCGGCCGGCGTGATGACGATGTCTTGCGATCCGGCCGATCTGGCGTCGGCGCGCCAAATCGTGTGTTCGCTGGTATTGCCGCCGATGCGGATCACGCCGCGTTCGCCGAGCGCGCGGATGAGCCCGAGAACGGATGCATTGTCCGGCGCGAAATAACGGCCCGCCTGGAGGATCGCAGACTCGCAACTGAGCCCGACGAAATCAGGCGGGATCTCTCGGCCGGCCTGCTCATAGGCGACCGCCACGCGCGCGCTCGTGTCGGTCTGCGCATGCGCGGCCGTACCGCCGAGAAGCCCCACCGCGGTGCTCATCGCGCCGGTGAGGAAGCGGCGACGCTCGATCGAGAGAAAATTTCGCTTCAATGGCACCGCAATATCGCAAGGACACGTAGTGCGGAATAGCGAAGCGTATTCCCACGCCTCGGGCAACGCGGCGGATTACGCCTTTGGCTAATCCGCCCTACAGTTTGTAGGACATGCGTCGGTCAGCCAGCAAACCGGGATCGACCGTGACTAAAGATGACGGAGCGTTACTTCCCCAGCAGGCTTAGGGTGCGATCCTGCAATCTCTTGACCAAGGCATCAGCACCGCCCGAGGCGATGATAGAGGTGAATTCGTCGCGTCGCATCGCGAGATCACTGATGGTTCCATTGAGATAGACGTCGATTACCCGCCCACCGCGGACCAAATAGTTTATGTGCACGGTCCGCCCGCCGGGTTGCAGCAGCTTCGTTTTGACGATTTCCCCGCCACCACGCGATTCCGGACTTGTCTGCGGATCGACGACGAAGCTTTCCCCCGAATAATTGCTTATCTGGCTCGCATAATCTGCCACGATGAAACGGGTGAAGGCCTCCCGGACCGCCGCCTGCTGTTCCGCCGAGAAGCTTCGCCAAGCCGGCCCCACCGCCAGCCGCGTCATCATTGCGAGGTCGAAGGCGGCGGTAATCGCAGGCGCAAACCGCTTGTCGCGCTCGCGTACAGTGAGCTGTCCAGCCTGCCGGATCGTCGGCATCAACTCCTGATAGTACGTTTGGATGTGCGCGGCGGCAGCGCTCGGTGTCTGGGCGCGCGATGGGATTGAGCCAAGCAGGACCATTGCCGTTATAACCGCGATAAACGTCGCGGAGAGGCTTGCCGCGAGCTTGAAGTCCTTCATGGCAGACGCTGCTACTCGTCCGGTCAGGTTTGGATTTAGCCGGCCGCCTTCTTCAATGTGCGAGCGAGGCAATCGCCCGCACGATCATGTCCAAAAGCGTTTTTTTTGGGACTCGATTGAGGCCGCGTGAAGCGGCGCCCCGGTCACAAATTCGACAATGCATTGGTACAAATTTGCAAGGAGTTTCGGGGCCGGGCCTTGTCCACGATCGTCAGAGTGCATTGACCGAAATTGCGATACAAATGCGCAATACCACCGGTCCTCAGCAATCCATACGAAAAAGTGGCGACTTTGCGACGACCGCCGCAATCACACGGCTGGTGCAGCTGTCGAGACGCTATTCGTGGCCCGTGATCCTCGGCTTCCTGGTGCTAGCGATTGCTTCGGCCGGCTATTTTGCACGGCATTTCGTTATCACCACCGATAGCAACAAACTCCTCTCGAGTTCGCTGCCGTGGCGACAACAGGAGGCCATGCTAGATTCTGCGTTCCCGCAACGGATCGATCGAATCGTCGCCGTAATCGACGCGACGACACCCGAGGCCGCCGACAATGCGGCTGATGCGCTGGTGAACGAGCTTTCGGCTCGGTCGGACGTGATCCGCACCATCAGCCGTCTCGATGGTGACGAGTTCTTTGAGCGGAACGGAATCCTTTTTCTCACCGTCGACGAAGTACGCCGTAACACTTCCGAGCTGATTTCCGCGCAGCCTTTCCTTGGAACTTTGGCTGCAGATCCGACGCTGCGCGGCATCTTTCGCACCTTCTCCCAGTCGCTCGAAGGTGTGCGCCTGGAGAAAGCGAATCTGGAAGATCTAAAGCCGGCGATGGCGGCGGTCGCCGATGCCCTGGGACGCCTGGCGCAAGGAAAGGGCCCCGCCTTCTCTTGGCGCACGCTGATCACTGGGCGGACGCCGAAGCCCTCGGAGCTTCGTCGTTTCGTGAACATCCAGCCGGTACTGGACTTCAACGATTTGCGGCCCGGAGGCAAGGCAACGGCGGTCATACGCGATGCGGCCTCCAGGCTTGGGCTCAACTCCGAAAAAGGGGTGAAGGTTCGCCTCACCGGATCAGTCGCTCTGTCGGACGAGGAATTTGCCACCATCGCGGACGGCGCGGTCTTGAACGGCGCCGTGACACTGCTACTCGTGGGCTTCGTGCTGTGGCTCGCGCTGAAGAAGGCGCGCCTGATCCTAGCGGTGTTTGTAAGTCTCGTTTTCGGGCTGGTTGTTACGGCGGCTGTCGGGCTGTGGCTGGTGGGAGCGCTGAACCCGATATCGGTTGCTTTCGCTGTGCTGTTCGTTGGGCTCGGCGTCGATTTTGGCATCCAGTTCAGCGTCCGGTATCGATCCGAGCGCCACGCGTTCAGTGAGCTCGACCGGGCCCTTGTGGCGACGGGCCGTGGAATGGCGGGACCGCTTCTGCTCGCCTCCGCTTCGATCGCGACCGCGTTCTACTCGTTCCTACCGACCGCCTATCTCGGACTGTCCGAGCTCGGGCTGATCGCCGGCACCGGAATAATCATCGCGTTTGCGACAACGATAACTTTGCTTCCAGCCTTGCTGGCAGTGCTCAAGCCGTCCTCTGAGCAGAGACCGATCGGCTATGCTGCATTGGCGCCTCTCGACCGCTTTCTCGACAAGCAACGCAACTGGATCGTCGGCGTGACGCTCGCCGCCACAGTTCTCGGCTTGCCGCTGCTCGCAGGCCTACGTTTCGATTTCAACCCACTCAACCTGCGGGCCCAGGACACCGAATCGATTTCGACATTGCTCGAGTTGATGCACGATCCTGATAACAGCCCGAACACAATTGAACTGCTCAAAAGCGATATTGGGCAGGCTTCGGCCACTGCGGAAAGGCTACGCCAGTTGCCGGAAGTCGGCCGCGTGCTAACCCTACAGAGCTTCGTTCCCGAAGATCAGGAGGCCAAGCTCGCTCTCATCGAGGACGCAAGCTTTTTTCTGCAGAATACCCTCAATCCCGACCGGACCGATGCCGAACCGACGTCGGCCGAGACCGGGGTAGCGATCGAGAAGCTGGTCGATGATCTTTCTGACGCGGCGCGTGACCTCGACAGCCCAGCCGCCGTGCAGGCCCGCCGCCTGGCAAATCTGCTCGCCGAATTGGCAAAAGCACCGCCCGCGGCCTTGGACGAGGCGCAGCACGCTCTGGTCGCGCCGTTAAAGACCACATTGCGTCAAGCGAGACGTCTCCTGACCGCCGAGCCAGTGAGCATCGATACGCTTCCGCCCGCGCTGCAGAAGGCCTGGTTGTCCGCCGACGGTCGGGCCAGGGTCGAGGTGGCGCCCAAGGGCGACGGCAACGACAACGCGACCCTGCACCGCTTTGTCACGGCGGTCCGCAGTGTCGATCCCGAGGCCACCGGAAAACCGATTTTCATCATCGAGGCCGCTGCCACGATGATCAACGCATTTGTCCAGGCCGGCATCTTGTCGGTGGTGGCGATTGCGCTGATCCTGTTCGTCGCGCTGCGCCGCTGGATCGATGTTGCGCTGACGCTGGTGCCTTTGCTCGTTGCCATCGTCGTCACGCTGGAGATTTGCGTGCTGATTGGCCTGCCGTTGAATTTCGCCAACATCATCGCACTGCCGCTTCTGCTCGGCATCGGCGTCGCTTTCAAGATCTATTACATCGTCGCGTGGCGCGCGGGCGAGACGAACTTCCTGCAATCGAGCCTGACGCGAGCCATCTTCTTCAGCGCCTGCACGACCGCCATTGCCTTCGGGAGCCTGTGGCTCTCGCATCACCCGGGCACGTCGAGCATGGGCAAGCTGATGGGCCTCTCGCTCCTGACGACCCTCGCGGCCGCCGTCATCTTCCAGCCGGCGCTCCTGGCGACCCAGCAGCAGGCGCGCGCCCCGATCCGTGGGGGGCGACTGCTAAAAATGCGCGGTGCGGCAAAAAAGCAACAGTTATCCCGAACCGCAACTGGTATCCTGACTGATTAGGTTGGACGTGGTGCGCCGGCAGTCCCCCGCACCATTCCCGCGCGCGTCGGTCGCTTTCGCGACGATCCTCGCGACTTTCACGGAGACCCGCCCGGGGATGAAACGGACATGCGTCGCGTTCGAGGTTGTCGCAAATGGACGATCGCGGCGGTACTGCCGGTCCTTGTGAGCGCATGCGCGGGCCTGCCTAGAGACGCGTCGCTGCCGGTCAGCGATCCCTACGAGGAAATGAACCGTCAAGTGTTGGCGGCAAACCAGGAAGTACTGCGGCCAATCGCACAAGGCATGAAGGCGGTAATACCGGGCCCGGTACAGGACCGCCTGCATGATTTGAATTCGAATTTGAAAGAGCCGCGCATCTTCGTGAACAACCTGTTGCAAGGGCGGTTGGAAGCGGCGGCGCATACCGGCGCCCGCTTTTTCGTGAATTCGACCGTTGGCATCGGCGGGATGTTCGATGTCGCAAGCCAGCAGGGCCTGCCGCAGCAGAGCGGCGATTTTGGTCAGACGCTGTTTGTTTGGGGGGCCAGCGAGGGGCCGTACGTGGTGCGACCCTATTTGGGCCCTGGGACGATGCGCGATGCGGTCGGCTCTACCGTGGACATGTTCAGCAACCCGATCGGCTGGATGATCGGAACGCAAATAGCGGTAACCGTCGGCACCACGGGCCTGGATGCAGCGGACCGGTTGGGCCAATTGAAGATGGCCGAAGATGCTTCCATCGATTTCTACAGCTTCATCCGCTCAGGTTATTACCAGACGCGGCGGGCGGAGCTGCGCCAGTCGATCGGCCTGCCGGAGGTCGTCGACTCACCAGTCATCGCTGACCTTTACGACGATCCAGGTGACACCAGCGCTCCGGCGACCGCCTCGGCGAGCGGCGCCCCGAAGGCGAGCGCGGCACGGGAGGCTAGCGCCTCCGCGGAGAAGCCGCATCGTTGAGATCATCGCCGTGACGCGATCAGCGCGCCTTCGGCTCGCTACGCCGCAGCAAATAGTGCCCTTCGATCCAATGCCAAACAACGAGGCCGGGGAGCCCCAAAGCCAGCTCGCGAACTCGCTTGGATAGGGAAATGGCCAGCGCCGTGTCCGCCGGCAATCCGAACAGCGCTCCGAACAGAACAAAACTGCCCTCAAGAGCGCCCAGTGCGCCAGGGATCATAAACGCCGCCGCACGTACACCGGAACTGAGGCTTTCGAGGATAAAGGCGTCGACCACGCCGAGAGGCTGCCCCAAACTCTGCATCACCAGCCAAATTTCCCCCGTGCCGGCAGCCCAGCCGATCAGACGCAAAAGGTTGGCGCGCAACATGACCGATCCGTCGCGGTATGTTGCCACGACCGCATCATCGATCGCCGATGCGCCGGCTGCGTAGGCGGACAGCCATTTCTCGCCGAGCAGGCGGCGGACCCATTTGGCGAACCCGGCAAACAGACCGCGATGCTGCAACAACACGAATGCCGTGATCGCCACGAAGAATACGCCTGTGCCGATCAGCACCGTGCACACCAGAAGAAGCACGCCGCGCTCGGTTGAGCGCATCAGCAGCAATCCCACTCCCGACAAGACAAATAGCAACTGGGTCGCCACGCCGACGGTGGTGTCCACGACCATGCTGGCCGCCGCTTGTGCGCCCGGAACACCTTGCAGGTGGGTGAGGCGCACACTTGCGACGTCGCCGCCGATGCCGGCAACCGGCAACAGCGAGTTGATGGATTCACGGATCCAACGGATCCAAATAACGGTGATGGCACCCGGACGACTTGAACCCGGCAGCAGTTCGCGCCATGAGAGAGCGCTGAAAACCAAAGGAACAAGATGAAACAACGTTATAGGGAGCAACCACCAACCAATAACCAACATTGCGTGGGCCACCTGCGCGGCGCCGCTGTCGATAACCAGGTAGACGGCCAGCAAAAGACCGAGAAAAGCAGCGACGATCAGCGAAGTAGGAATGATTCGGCCTCTTGCTTGCATGTGTCGCGGTTGAACATTACGGAAAGAATGTTTTGACGGCCATTCATCATCTTCTTCTATCACCATTACCTGCCCACCCCAATTGGGAGGGACGCGCCTATGCAGCCTGAGGATTCGCGCATCGTGGTACCGGTCGCACCGAACTTGGTCCTTCTGCCCGCTGTCGCGTCTCACGCCGCATCCGATGTGCAAGCGCATGATGGCGAACTCAGTATTTTAGGGCTCGGCCTTGTTCGACGCACGGTCATGGCCGCGCGTCGCGCCGGCTACGGCCAGATATTTTTTCTCGCGCGCGATCATGCCGCGCCATCGGCGAGTACTGCCACGATTCCCGACTGGAACACGCTTGCCGAAGCCCTCGTTCGGTCTCGACCTGCGCCCCTGGTCATCGCTCCAGCAACAATTCTTTCTGAAGCCAATTGGCTCGAAAGATTGGCGGCGATGCAGATCGAACCGGCCGCTTGGGCCGGAATACCGAACCGGATCGTCGTGCTCGCTGCGACGGCCGTATCTGATGGACTTGCGATGCTGGACGCGGAAGGCGGGGCCTACGAGATAACAGCGGTTCAGGACCGGCTGACTCGTCGGTTCGGTTCAGCGGCGGCAATTCCGATCGAGGTCGACCCGCTGGTCGTGCTGACATTGGAGGACATTCGCGCCGCGGAACGACGCCTCTTGCGCGGCCTGGTCAAGGACACCGACGGATTCATGGCGCGGCACGTCGATCGGCGTATTTCTTTACAAATTTCGCGGCGTTTGGCGCCGACCGCCATAACGCCAACCCAAGTCACAATGATCTCGGTTGCTATCGGCGTTTGCGCCGCGCCGTTTTTTCTGTCTGCATTTTGGGCTTGGCAAACCGTCGGGGGGCTACTGTTTCTGGCCCATTCGATCGTGGATGGATGCGACGGAGAATTGGCCAGGCTGAAATTTCAAGAGTCGCGATACGGAGGCGTTATTGATTTCTGGGGAGACAATGTCGTCCACGTTGCCATTTTCGCATGCATGGCTATCGGCTGGGCGCTGTCTTCGGGTGCGACATGGCCGCTATGGCTCGGTGCAGCAGCAATGGTCGGCACCATGGGGTCGGCCGGCTTCGTGTATTGGCGACAGATGCGCGCCAAAGACGGCAGCGGCCCACTTTTTACATCGGTTTCCGCCGCTCCCAACGATCGTCTGACCCGGATGCTCGATGCCGCGTCACGCCGCGACTTCATCTACCTTGTGCCTGTGCTTGGGCTGTTCGGCAAGGCGAACTGGCTTCTGCCCTTGGCCGCGGCGGGGGCACCGATATTCTTTTTCTCCCTGGTATTTCTTGCAGTGCGCGAGCGGCTTCGAGGTACCGCGACACGATCCGGGTACCTAATCGCCGATTGATAGGCGGGCACCACCCGCCGCGCTCGACCGTTGAGCCAAGTCAATCAACCGAGCGCACAACACCGCCTCTTCCAGGTTGCTTTTGTCGCCTGCCGTTGCCGCAGCTCGGAAGTCCTTGGCGACGCCGCAAAACCAATCCTCGTGATGCGATCCTTCCGATAAAGACGGTGGACAAGACCACTGCTGCTCCCCCGAAATTGTCTTGAGAACAACCCGGTCATTTACGGCATTGATGCGGCCGTGCTCGCCCTCGATTTCGATCGAGTTGGAACGCTCCTCGCCAGCCCATGTCACATAGACGTGGCCGGTCCCGGACATCAGATCGAGAGTCACGGTTGCCGTGTCTTCGAGGGGCCATTCGCGAAAGCGGCGCTTTTCGAGCATTGCCGCGATACCGCGAGGAGCACCGGCCCAGCGCAGGATGCAATAAAGCGCATGCCAGCCGTGATCGAGCAGGATGCCGCCACCTGCTATCGCCGGATCGATCCGCCAGTTTGTGCCGGTTTCGGAGGCGAAAGCGACCGCAGGCTGAGTGCGCAAAGTTCGCCAGCGGATTGAGCGAGCGCCGCCAATCGCGCCTTCAGCGATCAACGCTGAAATCTTCAGGCAGATTGGCGCTTTGAGCCAATTGTGAACTGTGTACACAATCCGTCCGGCACTCGCCGAAGCCTTGGCGATGAGCTGGGCATCCACCAGGCGCGTGACCAACGGCTTTTCGCAGAGGACGTGGAGACCGGCTTCCAACCCTTGTTCGATGAGCGCTGCGTGGCTGCTTGGCGGAGTGCAGATGTCTACGAAGTCGAGCGTTTCACCGGATAACAAATCATCTACGCCTTTGTACCACCGCCCTTCGGGACACGCCTGAAGAAAGGCGTCGCGGCGCGTCGAAAGCGCATCGGTCGCAGCGACAATCCTGATGTCATTGCGCGACCGCCACCCGGGTAAGTGGCCGTTCGCCGCGACGTTTCCGAACCCAATGAATGCGCCCCGCAGCACGCGTGGCGACCTCAGTCGAGGCCAAATTTGCGGGAAATCGCAGCGAACGATTGATCAAGAATGTCGATGCCGCACCTTGCTTCGTCCTCGCTGATGACGAGCGGCGGGTTGATACGAATGACCTGCGAATACGACATCGTGATGAGGCCGCGTTCCAACGCCTCGTGGAAAAGCGCCCGGGTGATGGTCTTATCCAGGGGCGCCTTGGTCGCGCGATCGGCAACCAATTCGACACCAATCATCAGACCGCGGCCGCGCACGTCTCCGATAAACCGGTATTTTTCCTGCAGCTCCTTCAGCGCGGCAAGCATCAGCGCTCCGACTCGAGCGGAATTTTCAACGAGCTTTTCGGCGAGAATGATCTCCACGGCGCCCAGACCGGCGGCGGCGGCAAGCGGATTGCCGCCATAGCTGGACGAACTCCCGCTCGGCTCGCCGAACGGTTTTGCGGACATGCGATCGAAGGACGAGGCCACGGCACTCAGTGGAAAGCCGCCACCGATCCCCTTGCCGATGGTCATAATGTCGGGCTTGAGATCGAATTGTTCACAGGCCCACAACGTTCCGGTCCGGCCGAAGCCGGTCAGGATTTCATCTGCGATGAGAAGCGCGCCGAATTCATCGGCAATTTCTCGCACGGCGTGAACAAAATCGTCGGGCGGGACAACGTTGCCCGCTGTGCCTTGCATCGGCTCGAGGATTATCGCCGCAACCTCGCCTTGGGTGTCGTTCTTCATGACGTTGCGCAGATGCTCCGCGCACGCGAGTCCGCAGGACGGATACTCGAGCTTCCAGGGACAGCGATAACAATTGGCGTAAGGAGACAAATGCATCCCCGGAGGAAACGGACCCTGATGATTGCGATAGCTGCCACCGAGCAGGCCGATGACGCCAGCGGTCTTGCCGTGATAGCCGCCCCAAAACCCGACAAATTCGAATTTTTTGGTCACCGACTTGGCGAGACGGAAGGCGGCCTCGACCGCCTCGGCACCGCCCGAGTACAGTTGGATATGCGTGATACCCTCGGGCAGTAACTCGCTGACTAAATTGATAAACCGTGCTCGGGTCTCGGTGGCGAAGCTGCCCAAGGTAAAACGACCGAGTTGTTCATTCAGACGTTTGACGTAGTGAGGGTGACAGTGGCCTACGCTGCCAATCGCGATACCGGCAATGAAATCCAGATATTCATTCCCATCCACGTCGACGATGGTACAACTTCGAGCGTGGTCCACCACGATTTGTGAGTAGAGCGCAATCGATTGCAGGCCGGGGGCCATTCGTTCGGCCTCGCGATCGAAAACCGCCTTGGACTTGGGGCCCGGCACGACCCGGCGTTGGCCGATGCGGCCTTGAGTGTTATCCCGCGACACCGATGCGCCGGCTGGCGACGTGATGTCGTCCATGGATCAACTCCTGGCCGCAGCCACGATGCGCGGGCGCCGCTGGAAACGCTCGGTCAGATGATCGGCAATCGCCTGCGCGGCGCGATCGCGATATCGCGCATAACTTGGCCAGGCGTTGATGTCTACGATCACCGGTTCGCCGTTGGGCTGGATGATGGCGTCGCCACCAAAAATCTCGAGACCCAGCGCGGCTGCAGCGCCGAATGCCGCTTGGCGCAAATCTGATACCTCGAACGAGAAGCCCAGCATGCCTTTGTCGCGATGATAGAACCATTCGAACCAATTGGAGTCCACCGGGGCCACAGCATTTCTCACCGCGTAGAATTTGACGAGATCGCCCGGCACGTGTTCCTGCGCAACAACGAACGGGATCCCGCGCCTGGCAAATCCATGCAATGCCGCCTGCCAACCCTGTTGGGACGCGGCGTACATGACATCGTGCGCTTCTGTCGCATGGAAATCGTAGCGCTTGACCCACGCTGCAGCTGCGGGCCGCGGCTTGTTCGCATCACTGGCGACGATTCGGCTTGCGGGCGCGGAAACGCGATGTCGCGCGAGGAGCTCGACCATGCGATGGCGATACGTGTTGCGAATTGCAACTGGGGAGTTGACTACAATCGAGCCCGTCTTCTCGGCGGTTCGAAGCCGATCAAGTATCGGACCGCGCTCGCACATCACGAATATATTGGCGAAATGGGCGTCGAACTCTGCGTCAGGGGCAACGAGCTCGACATTGAATCCGCGCGCCGACAAAGCCTCGCCCACACGTTCCAAAATTGCGCGGTCGTCGTCGACCCGTCCCGGCGAGTGGGCCAGCTCGCGGTAGATGCCCCAGCAGGTCTTAGCCGCGTTCATGCGTTCCCCAATTTCCGCGCTCACCAACGAATTTCGCGGCCTCGGCCACCGCAATATCCCGCCTGCTATCGATGTCGAACACGCAAGGCAGAACAATGCCGCAAACCGGCTGGCGCTCAGCGACCAGCCAGGCGAGATAGTCGCGAAGCCGGGCGAAACTGCTCGCCGGCTGTGCTGGCCCCTGTGCCGGCAGCCAATAGAGGCCGGCGGTCACATGGGTACCATGGCTGCCGCCGAGCCGTCGAATTCGGCCTTCGGCGGGATCCAACGTGGCCCACAGAGGATTTTCTCCGTCGACATGGTTGCTCAGGCCGAGCGCAACGACATTTCTTGCGAGGCCTGCTGCGGATTTTACAAAGCTGCAAAAGTCGCTGGCTGGCATAACGGCGTCGATTGTCGTGATTACTGCCGGCGCGCCGACGAGTCGGTTCGCCACAACCTGGAAGCTCGCGTAGGACGACGGCGTCGTGCGCACAATCAAGTCGAATTCGAAATCTCCGACATGGTCGCGGAGCCATTGCCGGCAATCATCGCTCGTGTCGTTGATAATGATGGTCAATCGCCGGATTCCAACAGCCCGGAAGCGATCAAGCGTTAGCTCGATGAGGGGGCGGCCGGCAACCGGCACCATCGGCTTGCTGACGCGATATCCATCGGCCCGCAACCGAGTCCCATGTCCTGCGGCGATGATGCCTCCCTGGATGATCGAACAAGATGATATCTCGGTCATGTCAAGATCTTCATGAGATCACGCAGATCCGTAACCACATGTTCGACGGGCGGCTCGCGCGAGGCCTGAGCTTCGGCAGCCTGGACGCCTGGAGGCACTATCCAAATGAAGCGCATACCCGTGCGTCGAGCGCCCTCGCGGTCGCGGCGCAATGAATCACCGACAAACACGGTTGTTTCCGGGGTCGCGCAAAGCGTCTCGAGGGCCACGCGAAAGATCGCCGGATCGGGTTTCTTGACGCCAACGCGGTGACTATCCACCAGGACTGCGAACAGCGGAGCCAGACCAGCACCGCGACACACCGCTTCCAGATTACCATAAAAATTTGACACGATGCCGAGTCGATAGCGTTCTCTTAATGCCTCCAATACCGGTCGATTGCGTGCGAAAGTGGCCGACGCCTCTGACAAGAAGCGCGACGCCACGCGCAGACTGCGATCGCCGTCGCTCGGTCCATTGGCGATGCCAGTTTTGTCAGCTCCTGCACCGCGGCGCATCAGCTCGGCTTCGAGGTTGGCGACCAACGCATGCACCGTTCCCGAAAGGTCGGTAGTCGGTACCAAACTCCCGACCACGGAATCGTCGGCGGCGAAGAAACTGGACTCGAAAGCATCGGCAGCCCTGTCCAGTCCGTCAGCACAGTAGAATGCGTAAAAGCGTTCCTTCCACGCCACGCCGTCGGCGTCGAGCGTGCCGCCAAAATCGAACAGCAGCGTCTCGATCGGCTCCTTCATGCGCGATGCGCCCGCATGTCGCGCCGTCTATCTTTCGCTTCCCGCCTAGTACGAGCCACCGGGAGTGACTACGAGCTTTGCGTCGCTTTCCGCCTCCGTCGGAAGTACGAAATTGTGTCCATCGATGAAGGCATTGCAGGCCTCGAGCGCAATGCTGTCGCGAAATTGCCGCGGCGGAGTTTTCATATAATAGGCGGATGGTGCCACTAACGGACCGGCCTCGCCGCGTTCCAACGCAAGCTTCACGCAGCGGATCGCATCGATCACCACGCCGGCGCTGTTTGGCGAATCCTCGACCGAAAGTCGCATCTCCAGTTCGATCGGCGCCCCTCCGAAGCCGCGACCCTCAATACGGATGAAGCAGACCTTGTTGTCTCGCTGCCACGGCACGTAGTCGGAAGGTCCAACGTGGATATCCCGCGCCGCGAGCGGTTCATCCAGCTGCGACTGAACGGATTCGGTCTTCGAGATTTTTTTCGACTTGAGGCGACTTCGCTCAAGCATGTTGAGGAAGTCACTATTGCCGCCGGTGTTGAGCTGATAGGTCCGATCGATGCCGACCCCTCGATCGGAGAAAAGTCGGGCCAATGCCCGGTGTATGATCGTCGCACCAACCTGGCTCTTGACATCGTCTCCAATGATGGGGACTCCGGCGTCGCGAAATTGCCGCGCCCAATGGGGGTCCGAGGCGAGGAATACGGGAACGCAATTGATCATGGCAACCCGGGCATCCAGGCACGCCTGGGCGTAGTGCTTGACCGCTTGCTCCGACCCTACCGGCAGATAGCACAGCAAAACTTCGGCGCCCGAAGCGCGCAGCGCGGTCGCGATATCGGTCGGTTCGAGCTCGACGGGGCGGAAGGCGGCATCGTCGGGATAATCGGCCATGTGCGCTGCAATGCCGTCGAGGACCGGACCCGCTTGAACGACGACGTTCGACACCGGCAGCGCGCTTTGAAAGATCTGGGTGCAGTTCGGCTTTGCGAAGATCGCTTCCTCGAGCGGGCGGCCGACCTTGCGCCGGTCTACGTCAAACGCCGCGACGAACTCGATATCGCCGCAGCGATAACCGCCGATGGCGTGGCGCATAACACCATCGAGTACAGTGGCTTGGCGATCGCGGTAGTATTCGACACCCTGCACCAAGGCACTGGCGCAATTGCCGACGCCGGCAATGGCTACTTTAATCTTGTTCTGCACAGATAGCCCTTCACATTCCCAAGACACGAACGATCCTCGACCCCAGTGAAAATCAGAATTCGGGCAGGCCGAGATCCCATCGTAGCAATGGTAGAAACGGCGCAATCAGCGCCGAGCACGCAATTCCTCCATTGACCAAACAGAATATCGGGATGCGGACGGAAGGCAAATCCGACGCGGCACGGAGAAGTGTTGCGATCTGGTCAGAGTGATCGGTGAGGTCAGTAAGAGCATTGCGAGAATTGACGTACTGATATGTGGCAAGCAATTGAATCACTTATATTTTTCGTTCATATTCGAACTTCGCTTGCCCCGCTCATGAATACGCAAATTAACTTGTTTTTTACTGTACGGGCTCGACTCCGATTAGCTTGCCAACCGCCGACCTCATAGCGACTCAGGCATCATTAGGCTCGGCGGGCGAAGCCAACAATCAAGATAACGCCCCGACCCACTCCCGTGCTGACCAACTCACAAAGTGGGTGTATGGAGTGAGACTCGGGTTGCGAGCAGGGCCACGCCTTCCTGAAAAGAAATCTGCAGTTTCGAAACTCGGCACTCACATTTTGCGGCCAAAGTGGCTAATCTGCGACGCTTGCCATTTTGCGACCTTATAACAGAGATAACAGAGCGATAAATCGGGGGCTTTTCTTCAATGTCGAACCCCATGCCTGTTATTGCCGTCACTTCGCTTTTGCTCGAGGCTCGCATCGCCGTGGGGCCCGGAATATCGGTCATCTGCGGCCCCGCCTCGCAGCTCGTTACCTCTCTGCAGGCAGCTATCGAACGAGGTGCATTGGGTATTATCAGTTTTGGAGTGGCCGGCGGCCTAGTGCCCCATCTCGGTCCCGGAGACTGGGTGATCG
>Ga0306922_10000371_pt1 | contig 37195 bp, 35 predicted proteins | sample sta12Cox44000082_FD_203758 | JGI IMG/M metagenome (GOLD analysis project Ga0306922, IMG submission 203758) | Lab enrichment of tropical soil microbial communities from Luquillo Experimental Forest, Puerto Rico - statoxic.12C.oxic.44.000.082 (v2)... | ecosystem: Environmental > Terrestrial >... | reverse complement strand
GCGTGACGGTTTCCTCGTGGAGGCGGTTCGGCGGAGGTCTCATATTGGCACCGCTCAGACCAGCTGATCACGATTGAGAGGGGTCGGATCATTGGTCTTTCGCGGACGCCATCAAGGTAAATCCGGATTCGCCGCAACGCCCGCTGCGAGCCGAAGCGCTGCGCCGCGGCATCACCGTTTTCGTCGACGCCCAGATTGCGCGGCAGCTTCAAAAAGCTCGATCCGCGCCGGCTTCCGCCCGACAAGATCGAAGAGGCCGCAAGCTTGTCGCACGGCGACCGCTGGTCAGAGGAGGTGGCCCTCGCGGACATGCCGGGGCTCGATGTCATCGTCTGCCGCTCGGTCGCGGTCACGCGCGATGGGCGGCGCTGTGGCAAGGGCGAAGCCTCCAGCGACCTGGAATTCGCCATCTTGCGCGAGCTCGGTCACCCGCGTGTCAGCCTCATCGCCGTAGCGTCTCAGCATCAGGTAGGCGACGCGCAAGGTGGCTGTCCATGGAGATACGGACTCACTGCTGGAGGAAGCGTCGCCGTCGAAGCGCTCCGCCCAGAGATGTGCATCGGTCTCCGCGTCGATCAGTTGGGCGTTGCCGCGAACCCGATTGTCAGCGCGCCGGACGCTGCCTTCCAGTACATAACGCACACTAGGCTCGCGCCCGATCTGTCTTGTGTCGACCCGTTTGTTCCGGTACGTGAACGCAGTGTTGCGCGAGATCACCAGCATTCCCGCGAGCCGCGACAGGTCGGTGGTCAGATCTTCCGTGATCCCGTCCGCGAAATACTGCTCCGTAGGCGATCGTCGCCCATAGGTCTCATAGGCGATCGTCGCCTCGAGCATTTGGAGTGAAAAGGAAATCCCCGCATGGGATCAGGCGGAAACGCACGCGGCATCGACCGGCTCCATCCTGCCATGCGGGGCCGCATGTGGAAACCCGGCCAAAGCGGGAACCCGACCGGACATTCCGGCGAATACGGCACCGCGATCAAGCTCGCCCAGCGCGCCGCACCTCAGGCCATACGCCGGCTGATCAAACTGATGGACAGCGAAGACGAGCGCGTTGCCGCCGTAGCGTGCAACTCGATCTTGGACCGCGCTTTCGGCAAGCCCAAGGTCGCAGAGGAGGAAAAAGATGACCTTGTCGCGCGGGTACAGGCGATGACACCAGAAGAAAGAGTTAGGATGGCGCAAGAACTCCTGGAGCGCGCCGAGCGCTATGTCCCCGCCTTCGAAGCGGCGCTGGCGAAGTCGCGGAGCCTTCGGCTAGCCGCTGGAGCCGAGCGAAGCGACAGGGATGGTTGAGCCGGCGATTTCGGTATGCCCGGCCGTTTCATCGCCGCCGCATCGCGATAGCCTGCGCCATCAAAATTTCGAGATCTCGCTGGAGCGTGTAGGAGCTATCCACGCGGGGCGTCACAAACGCGAGATCTTGCGGGGCTGCCTCAGCTACTGGCACCGGCGACGTTGCGGCTGGGACCAACGCGCGCGTTGCCGTTGCGTCTATGTTCAGAGCATCCACGGTCAACACTCCGGCGCCGATCGCTGCGGCCACCCATCGTCGGCCGGCCGCATCGAAATCTCGGCGGCACGCGGATCGGCAAAATCGTTGCGCCTTGCCGCCGTCCCGGCGAGGTGTGAACCCCTTCCCGCACCAAAGGCAAACGCGGTTGTTGAGTCGTTTCGTCATGTCGACCGCAAAGCGTTGTCGATCGCTTCGATGAGAGCCGGCTACGCACCCCGCCCAGCTATTCGCTTCGGCGCCGAATAGCTGTTGGATAGTCATCGCCTCTTGCCGATATCGGTATCGATTTCGAGCCCATACGCATCCCAGCCCGCCCGTCGTTGTCGCCGTGGGTCGTAGTCGAGGCGGCGCGCGAGCGTCATTTGAGATGCCACCAACGGTGTCGCTTAGATCGGGGAGTAACGTGGGAAGAAGGTTACTGCTCGGAAGATTAGCGAATGAGTCCCCTCCGATAGGCAATCTAAATGACATCAGTCGCCCACCCGTAGGCGGGGACAGAAGGGACAGATCATCCTGATTTGCCCGCACGCACGCGCGCGCGAACGTCTCAATAGGCAGCATCTGTCCCTTCTGTCCCCGTGGCGCGGCGATCATGGGAAGTCGAGGGGCTCGCGATCGGGCGGTGGCTTCAGATCGATGCTGGTGTATCCGCGAACGCGTTGGCTTTTCTCGGCGGGGTAGCCGTGTTCGATCATCATGTTGGCGAAGGCCTTACGGGTTCCCGCGGGCTCATTGTTGACTTCGGCCCATATTTTCCAGCTCTGCCACAGGCGTTCTCCGATGCCCCACCGGGTTTTGCCGACGACGCAGCAGTCCTCGACCCATTGGCTGAAGCTGTCCTCCTGGGCCAAATAAGCATCGGTCGCCTCGCGGACTACATTCGGGGGGTTCAGACCTTTCCTATGCCACTGGAGGCAACCGTCGATCATCCACTGGAGGATCCCGGGCCATTCGGGTCGTAGCTTTTCGGGCAAACTCTTATCGGGCTTGGCGATCGTCACCGTACACGGTATCAGGTGCAATCGGCGGCGGATCGCAGCGTTGACCGCACCAAGGCTGGGCTTGTGGTTGCCCGCGATCGCGAGCTTGAAGGTCGGCAAATACGTGAAGAAATCCTGCCGCATGAAACGGGCGGTGATCGGGTCGCCGCCGGTTAGCGCTTTGATTTTGCTCTCAGCCCAGCGGCGGCCGCGCTCGGTCTCCTGCGCGGTGACGAGCCGCGCGCCGCGCAGGCTGGCAAGCTCCGTCGGATGCCGCTCTCCGTGCGTCACTACGAAGGCCTCGATAGGTGCGACGGCGCATAGTCGGCAAGAACCGCGGTCAGCGTATTGAGGAATACGCCCTTGCCGTTGGTACCCGTGCCGAAAAAGAAGAACACGGCGTGTTCGAGGATGCTCCCGGTTAAGGAATATCCGGCGAACCGCTGCAAAAAGCCTTGAAGCTCCTCATCATTTCCGGTGATCTCGGCAAGAAACTTCCGCCAGAGCGGGCAATCGCCTTCAGGCGCGACCGCGGTTATCTTGGTCATGTACTGCGCCGGATCGTGCAGAAGCATGTTCCCGGTGCGGAGGTCGACTATTCCATCAGGAGTGTTCAGAAGCAATGGGTCAGAGTCCCATGCGCCAACGGTCTCGGCATGTCGCCGGTCAGCCCGAGCGAGCTTCTCGACTGCCGCAACGGTTTTGGCGCTGGCGACTTGCATCGCTTGTCGCTGCTTAGGCAGGAGTTCAGCGCTGGCGACGCGGCAGATGGCACGGGCGAAGCTGAAGACCATCAAAGTATCATCGATAAGCCAACGTGCTCCAGTCCATCGCAGCCATCTTCCCCAGCCTGGGATGTAGCGCAACTCGTAGGCGTGCTTGTCAGCAAACCTTAATGCCAATGCTTCGTCACTGAACTCTGGAGGGATAGCGTCATCGGGCCCTGCGACCACCTGTGTCGATGTCGCTGCTTTATCCCAAATGCGGCGCAACTCGCGCCCGCCATTCGGCTCGCCCTTTTCGCGCACCCACTCGGCTGTTTCGGGATCCGCGCGCAGGGCAGCGCACATTTCCTCGAATGTGTTACCGGAACGGCGCAGTGCGATGCCTTTTCGAAACGCAATCGCACTTCGTGAATTGTCTGCTCCCGCCTTCCCCGCTAGAGCGGGCGGGATCAGCTGGGCGAAGCGTTCCAGCGTCGGCCAATCCAGGAGCACAACCTCGTCCGGCTGGGTCATCCACGTGTCGCCGGTAACCGTGAAATAGCGACAAAAAAGTAAACCTCGACCGCGGGTCCATGATCGCGAGCATCTTCGCCGATGGAGCGTTTGAAGCCCCACTGTTCAGGATCAACAATTCCAGTCAGCTCAAGGAACGGCCGGACGTCCTCGCTCGTGATGTAAAAAAACACTTTGAGTCCGCGCCCCGACGGTGAAATCTCGGTGTAGCTCCGCACGACTCCCAGGATCGGAGCAACCCACGGGGCCAGTACACCTTCATCGCTGAGGCAACTGTCGAAATCGATCCCGGCCAAGTGGATGTCGCAACCGAGATCGCCGAGCTCGATCCCAATGCCACCGCCCTGTTGTCCGACGATTTCCGCCGCTTTCGCTTCGGCTTCTGCGCGTGTTCCCCAGGTCGCGGGATCGTCGGCTTTGGCTTTGCCGCCCCGGGGGCCATAGGGGATTTTGGTCAGCCGGCCCCCGCGGTCTTCATTCCGCCACGCGACCCATCGCGGCTCTTCGGCGAAGATATCGAGCGCGGTCATGGCCGAGCGTCGTCAAGCGCGCCCGGATGCGTGCGACGGACCAGCTCTACCACTGCGGTCGAAAACCTGTCGGCGAGGTTGCGGCTGCGCCAGGCGAGGATGCGCGCATAGGCTGGTTTGCCGTCGCGGATGATGTGCCGGCCATTCTCCAGCACTGGTCTTGCGGGCAGACCCGCCCAGGCTCGACCGCCTCGGTCGTGCACCGCGATGTCGTCGATCTGCAAGCCGTTGGGTAACTCGATATCGGCGAACCCGCGCAGCGTGGCGCGGCGCATTGGTCGCCAGTGGCGCAACATCATGTGTGCACCCGGTGCTCGCTTCTGATGTGTATGCGGAGTATTAGCTTGCCGCCCCGCGTTTTTGATTATTGGTCTCGGCGTCCGCCAGCGCGCCGGGGCTCTTTCGTTGTAGCGTCATGTCGAGCGCACCTGTGCAGGTGCAAGCTCGCAAAGAAATTGTTCAATTGATTGGGCCGTGATGTAGGTCGCGCGCCCGATTTTACGCGCGTCGAGCAGACCGCGACCGATCAGGCGATAGAGCTGCGCATGAGAGATCGAGAGGAGTTTCTCAGCATCGCGCGGCGTGTAGAGCGCCCGCGCGGGCAGGTGATCGTGGCCAAAGCCACAAGATAAAATGGACATGGCGAGCCGTCGATATTGAGACGGACACCCATGTACTCGCTGAGCCCAATGGATACAGGTGGGCAAATTCAGCTAGGGTTTTTGCCCCTCTTTTGATTTTCGCCGCCGGCCGCGCAAGACCTCGCTGACCGTTGCCGCGCTGTGTTGCTGGCCGATTTCCTTTAGAGCAGCTAAAACGAAGCGGCAGAGGGGATCGTCGGGATTCGTCGAGCGCGGGGCCCGTCCACCATTTGTCTCCGCCCAAGCCTGTTTCGCCACTGCCGCGATTTGGCGAAAAGGGTCTCAGACGTCATGTTTCGGCGACAAGGCCAGAAGCAGGGCCTCAATATCCTGCCGTGCCTGATCAATCCGTCCAAGGAGTTTTTGTTGTCTTCGGAACCAGCCCGCGGCCAGCTCTGCTTGTGCAGGGTGTGAGAACCACGCCCCGATCTCCTCGCGTTCGGCGGCGAGAAGGCGCAGGAAGCGCCTGCCGCACTTGATCACTTCCTTTTGCTCAGCGGGCTTTATCGGAAATGTTTCGCGGTGGCTGCGCAGTGCCATCAAATAGAACGCGATCATGCGGCAACCAGAAGAGGAGGGAACTATAAACTGCTTTGTCGATTGCCGGAATAATTCCGCCACCCTTAGGCTCAGGGACGCGAGTTCTTTTCCCGAGGGATCGGTCGGCGCGAACTGCCGGACCAATTCCTCCACCATTTGCTGGGCGAGGCGGTTGTATTCCTCCGTGGTCTCGGGCAATCCCGTCTCTTTCCCCGGCTTACCTGCCGAACCGATTTGACGACCCCGGTTGCGAGCGATATCGTCAGACACGCTAAATCCGCATACCTTGTCTCTCACTGTACCCTATCATATCGGGGTAACGCGTGCATAACGGGGGATCTGATGGGGGAGTTGAGCCAATCGATGTTCGTATCTTATTGGCTACGTTAATATTTCGTCTTGAGTTAGGCGGACGCCCTCCGCCACTTATCTCTCTCACCTTTTGATCTCCGAGCCTTCCCCGTGCCACCGTAGGTTGACATCGATCGACGGCCGCCGAGAACACTTTTTTGACACTGCCAGGTGGGTGATCGCTAAGCGATACCTTTAATATATTCGTCATGTGCTGGTCCTAGGCTCCGAAAGGAGATTGGCCGATGGCTGGAGAAGGTAATAGCAGTCGACCGCATTCGGGGGATCCGCAGCGCGTACCTTTGATTGGAGCTCTCGTCTCGTCGCTTGCTCTGTGGGTTGCGATCTGGGACGCGTTCGCATCATTGGCTTCGGCTGTGTTTCGATAGCCTCAGTTCTGCTCGCCTCCGTACGACGCGGATTCAAGCCAGCGGCCGCACCCAGCCGCGCGTGCTCCTGGCGGCGCGACCTGACGCGAAAAACCGGCCGCGCCGGATGCTCACCGCTCACCGGCCATCACGTTGGCAACATGACCTTGCTTTATGCGGGGAGAGCCGACGCCGTGGGCGGTCGCCTGACCTTGATTGGGTGGTTTATATCGTAGCTGCCGTCTGCCTCAGCCCGATTCTGACTTTTTGGATCGACGCCATCCTCGGCCGCTTGTTACGGCGCAAGCAGCAGTCGCGTGTGCTGAGGGGTGGCGCTGTCGTTGCCGATCGGTCGGGATCAACCCGCCGGGACAAAGCTGTCGACCCGAAATGACTGCGCTCGGTCAGCGATCCCCGCACCGTTCACGTTCGTAATGCACCTCGCGAAGACGATATTCCAATCGTCCCCGCTCCTCACCATAAGGCGGCGCGTAGGCCAAACGCTCACGGATCTCATGTTCTTGGTGTCTCAGGTGCTCGCAATGCTCCCACCTCTCCCGATCGTAATCCCCCTGCTCCCGGCGCTGCGGGCCGACTCCGGGTACCCAAGGCACTGGGACTTGTATGTAGGGCTGCCCCGGCAGAGGAGTTTGCGCATAGACTGCCTGAGGGAGCGCGCTCCAGAGCAGCATCGCAGTAAGCGCAGCAAAGCCGAACTTCATGTTCATCACTCCGCAAATTGAATCAAGAACACCGTCAGAAAGTATGGGCTACAAGCGTTAATTCGTCCTTACCACATTCATTTGGGGTAATTCGTAGCCGAGTTGGTTGGCGGCTTTAACTCGATCGTAAGCTCCTCGGGATATGGATGCCGGACCCCCCAATCTGGAGAATCCAATGCTTACGATGAAGGCGGCGATCGTGTCGACGGCGCTCAGCCTGTGCGCGTTCTCGGCCGGCGCAGTAACCGTTACCCCAGTGGACGTGATGGGTCAGGTTGGCCATTCCGCTAAAGTATGTGGCGTGGTCGCCTCTGCCAATTACGCAGCCGATTCCCGGGCGCACCCAACGTTCCTCACCCTTGTCGACCCGGGCCAGCGAAATCCAACCGGCGCACTTACCGCAGTGATCTATGGAACCGATCGGGCAAAGTTCAACAACCCCGAAGTGACGTTGCCGGGACAGCGCGTTTGCGCGGCCGGGTTCGTAAGCTATTTTCGCCAAAGGCCCGAGATGATTCTGAGCGACCCGAGGCAGCTGAGCTATTATCCCCCGACCAGTATCGCCGATCTTCGATGAAGAGTTCGGCCTAGCAGTCGATAGTAACCGCAGCGGGTGCGGGTGGTTGGCTCCCTCCGTTCCGTCCGCACTCGTTGATGCTAGTCGCCCCGGGCAGGAACAATAGCATGGGCAGAGTTCCGATCTGGGTGCAATGGTCGATTATCTTGGCTGGCGTATTGCTCTGCCCCTTGCTGATGTTGCTATTGGCTTGCGTCACCGGCTGGTTGCTGTTTCACAAGCTTTGGGCCCGCCCGCTCCCCCGCGCGGGCGACTAGCGGCGGGAGAAGACGGCCGCCATTGGCTGCTGCGGTCCTGGCGAGCACGAGCAGAGTGTGCTCGGCCACGCCACAGATACCTGTTCCCAACCGCATCCTCCTCGTACAAGCTGCCGGGATCGACCGGCGGCCCGATGGGCCCGGTCCGCAGATCAAAGGGTGACGCGGGGATGAGACGGGACAACCGACACGCTCTTGCAACCCGTACAATGCATGGCGGCAGCAAGCCCGATCCGACCACTGGTGTTGTAACAAGGCCGATCTACGCTACCTCGACCTACGCGCAGGAAAGCCCGGGGTCCACAAAGGCTACCCATTCGCCAGGGCCCGCAATCCCACGCGAGAGGCCTTGGAGCGTTGTCTCGCCGATCTCGACAAACGGCACCGCCGGATTTGCCTTTGCTCCGGATCGGCGGCGATCGCCACCGTGCTCGAGTGCCTCGACCAAGGCGCTCATGTGATCGCGACGGATGATCTCTATGGCGGGACCTTCCGGCTGTTCGAGCGTGTCCGCAGGTGATCAGCCGGGATCGAGGTCAGTTTGGTCGATACGTCGGACCCGCGACGGGTCAAGGCGGCGATCCGTCCGCAGACCAGGCTGATCTGGGTCGAGACGCCGACCAATCCGTTGCTGAAGCTCGTCGATCTCTCGGCCATTCCCTGAGATCGGCCGACGGCGCGGTGTGTGGACCGCGGCCGACAACACTTTTGCCAGCCCGTGGGCGCAGAGACCGCTCGATCACGGGTTCAGCGTGGTCGTCCACTCGACCACCAAATACCTCAACGGCCATTCCGATGTGATTGGCGGCATCGCCATTGTCGGCGACGATCACGAGCCGTCCGATCGGTTGAAGGTTTTGCAAAACGCAGTTGGCGGGATCGCCGGGCCCTTGGGCGGCTTTCTCGTATTGCGCGGCGTCAAAGCGCTGGCGCTGCGCATGGAGCGGCATTGCGCCAATGCGCTCATGATCGCCGAGGCGCTCGACCGTCATCCGTCGGTCCGCCGTGTCATCTACCCGGGATTGCCGACTCATCCGCAGCACGAGCTCGTTCGGCGCCAGATGAACGGGTTCGGCGGCATGTGACGGTCGAGCTGGCGACGGATCTGGCCGGCTGCCGGCGCATGCTCGAACGAGTCGGGCTCTTTACGCTGGCCGAGAGCCTCGGCGGGACGGACAGCCTGATCGAGCATCCGGCAATCATGACGCACGCCTCGGTTCCGGTGGAACAGCGCCGCGCGCTTGGGATCGGCGACAGCCTCGTGCGCCTGTCGATTGGCACCGGGGATGTCGATGACTTGACGGCCGATCTCGGGCAGGCACTGGCAGGGATCGCTGAGCGCGGATAGCGCGCGCGGCTATTGCTTGGCCATTCGGGTGGGTCTGATGCCTATTTTTGGCCGGCGCGCCGCCAGGGCCGCCACGGCGCTCAGGCAGGACAATATGGCAAAGCATTGCAGCGCTCGATGGCAGTTACCGGTCAAGTCATGCAGCGCGCCCGAAATAAGTGGGCCCGAGGCCTGCGCTATTACTTGCACGGAGAGAGCGACGCCGCGGATTGCCGCAAAATTCGCCCGGCCGAAATAGTCGGCCCAGGCGATCGGCAATAATGTCAGTATGCCGCCAATGCCAAAGCCGAACAGTGCGGCGGCAACGTATCCCTGATTGGCCGACGATATTCCGATCATCGCGAGTGTGCCGGCAGCGAGAAATCCGCCGATCAGCGCGAGCGGATAGCGGATCGGCACCTTGCGCGGCAGTAGCCCACAGGCGGCGCTGGCGACGGCCGACATCAGCGAGAACGTGCTGACGATAGTTGCGGCGATGGTCGGCTCGATGCCACGCTCGATCAGGTGAGCCGCCTGTTGCAGGCTCACCCCAGCCTGCACCGGATAGACCAGCACCGTATATAGCAGCAACAACCAGAAAGCCGAGGTGCGAAGCGCTTGCTTGCGAGAGAAGCTCAGCTCGGGGAAGATGCTCGGTACAGCCTTTGTGGCACTTTCAGCGGTGTTGCCGGCCGCCCGCCGATCAGGGACCAATCCCAAATCCTCCGGACGGCGCACCATGAACAGCCAAACGGGCAGGAAGCCGATCAGCAAGGTGACCGATCCAATCGCTAGCCAGCCACCGCGCCAACCGTTCTCGCGCATAGCCAGTTGGGCGATCAGCGGCATCGCGACCAGCCCCGCCATCTGCGCCACGGTCGCGATCGAGGTGGCAAAGGCGCGGCGGGCGACGAACCAATTATTGACGCCGCCGTAAATGCCGAGATCGAACGGGCCGGCCCAGTTCATCCGCGCGATGCAAAACAACAGATAAAAGACGAGCAGCGATTGGGTCAGCGACAGCAGCATCATCGCAATCCCGGTCACCAGCACTGCAACGCAGAGGGTGAGGCGCGCGCCGTGGCGATCGAGCAGTGGACCGATCAGCGGCGATGCTATTGCTGCCAGCACGCCGCCGAGCGAGACCGCTCCCGACAGTGCGGTGCGCGACCAACCGAATTCGCGGGTCAACGGCTCGACAAAGACAGACAACGTGGCGACGGCTGGACCCTGGCGGGCAAAGCCGGCGCAGCACAGGCAAGCGAGGACAACCCAGCCATAGAAGAACGGCAGGTGCCCGATCAGCAGATATGGCAGTGCCGGGCGGGCTGCGATTACCCGGAGAGCGCGCGAAGGCGAGTTGCGGCTCAGCTCGGCACCAATCCGCCGTCGACGTTGTAGGCTTGCCCGGTGATGTTGCGCGCGGCGGGCGATGCCAAAAACACCGCCATCGCCGCAATATCCTCCGGCTGATTGGCGCGGCCGATCGGAATCCCCGCTTCCTGCTGCGCCTGGAGCTCAGCTACGGTGATCCCGCGCTCGGTGGCCCGCTCCACGGCATTGCGCGTGCTGAGTTCGGTGCGGGTCACCCCTGGGCAAATCGCGTTGACGTTGATGTTGTGGCGCCCGAGCTGTTGGGCGGCGGTCTTGGTCAGAGCGATCACCGCACCCTTGCTGGCGGCGTAGGCGGCGTTGGACGTGCCGGCATAGCCGCGCCCGGCGATCGAGGCGATGTTGATGATCCGACCGCCGCTCCCGTCGGCTTGACTCTGCCGGATCATCTCCTTGGCGGCGCGCTGCAGGCAAAAGAACACGCCCTTGGCGTTGACCCGGTGGATGCGGTCCCAGTCGGCCTCGGTCAGGTCCATGATTGGCGCGTAGCGGGTGACCCCGGCATTGTTGACGATGACGTCGAGCCGGCCGAGCTCGGCAACCGTGCGCCCGACCATTGCGTCGATCTTTGCGACATCGCCGCAATCGACCTCGATAGCGAGCGCCCGTCGCGTGTTGCTGGCAATCTGATCCGCCGTCCGCTGAGCGGCGGTGGGGTCGATGTCGGCGGCGGCGACCATTGCGCCTGCCTCGGCCATCGCCAGAGCTGTCGCCCGGCCAATACCGGCGCCCGCCCCGGTCACCAGCACCACCTTATCTTGCAAGATCGGCATGTCTTTCCTCCCGTATCGGCTCAGCCCGAACACGACACACCCGTGCCGGCCCAACTATAGTAGCGATGCTGCCCCGCGAATGAGAGGACTTCGATGCTCGCCAACATCCCTGCTACGCAGACTGTCATCGAAATCAAGTCGCCCGGCGGGCCCGAGGTGCTCGTGCCGGCAACCCGCCCGGTTCCCGAACCGAAAGCCGGAGAGGTGTTGATCCGGATCGCCGCCGCCGGGGTCAACCGGGCCGACTGCCTGCAGCGCATGGGGCGTTACCCGATGCCGCTCGGCGCTCCGGACATCCCCGGTCTCGAATGCTCGGGCACCGTGGTGAAGACCGGTGACGGCGTGTCCGATTGGCGGGTCGGCGACCAGGTCTGCGCGCTGATGATCGGCGATGGCTACGGCGAATATGCCGCCGTTCCAGCGGTTCAGTGCCTCCCGGTCCCGCCCGGCGTCAGTCTCGTCGACGCCGGCGGCCTACCCGAGACATTTTGTACAGTGTGGACCAACGTGTTCGAGCGGATGCGCTTGCAAGCCGGAGAGGTGTTCCTGGTGCAGGGCGGTTCGAGCGGCATCGGCGTCACCGCGATCCAGCTCGCCAGGGCATTCGGCGCCAAGGTGCTGGCCACCGCGGGGTCGGACGATAAGTGCCGGGCGTGCCGGGACTACGGCGCCGATGTTGCGATCAACTACCGCACGGAGGATTTCGTGCGCGTCGGCAGGGAATTCACCGACGGTCGCGGCGTCGATGCGATCCTCGACATGGTCGGCGGCGATTACATCCCGCGCCAGCTCGATCTGTTGGCCCATGAGGGTCGCCTCTGTTTTGTTGCGCTGATGCGCGGCAGCAAGATCGAGACCGATTTCGGCCTGATCCAGCGCAAGCACCTGACGGTGACCGGCTCGACCTTGCGTTCGCGCAGCGTCGCCGAGAAAGCCGCGATCGTCGCCGCGATACGAGAAAAGGTCTGGCCGCTCTGGACGGCCGGCAAATTGCGCCCGTTCACCTACAAGCAATTCCCGCTGGCCGAGGCCGCGGAGGCGCATCGCCTGATGGAATCCAGCCGCCATATCGGCAAAATCCTGCTCATCCCGTGAGGGTCCGCGTAATATGAGCCACAACAGAACAGGAGGGAGGGAGATGGAAGAGCGACTGGGCCTCGGGATCATTCCCGGCGCGGGATGGCGTGCAGCTGAGATAAGGGCGGTCGCGCGCGAGGCCGAGGAGGCCGGCTTCGACGCGATCTTCACCGCCGAGGTCAACAGCGACGCCCTCGCAACGACGCAGCTGATGGCCGAGGCAACCCGCCAGATCAAAGTCGGCACGTGGATCGCCAGCATCCACATGCGCCACTCTTACGCCTGCGCGAAGGCGGCCAGCCTGATCGCCGATGCCACCGGAGGACGGATGATCCTCGGTCTCGGCGTGAGCCACCGACCCGTCAACGCCGCCCTCGGCGCCGAGATGCCGTCGCCGATCGGGGCATTGCGGCATTACTCGACCGAGGTCGCGAGCTGGCTGCGCGGCGAAGGTCCGACAACCCACCTTCCGCAGCAACCCGCACCGGTGCCGGTGCCGATTTACCTCGGGGCTCTGACCTCGCCGACCGTCGAGCTCCCCGGCGAGTTGGCTGACGGCGTCATGCCCTTTATGTGGTCGGCGGCACGCGTCACGCGGAGCAAGGTATGGGCCGCGCGCGGTCGCGCCAAGGCGCCGGGCCGAGCGCCTCTCGACATCGCGCACGGGATCCCGACCTTTGTCGGCGACGACCTCGACGCATTGCGGAGCGCAGCCCGCGCGAACCTCGCCTTGTTCACGACCTTCCCGTTCTACCAGCGGATGTTCCGCGCCAGCGGCTTCGCCGAAGAGGCGGCGAGGGCGGACGCGGGTGCCGGCGGCGCCTCGCTAAGCGACCGCTTGCTCCACGCGGTCTGTCTGATCGGTCCGATTTCGCGCTGCCGAGAACAGCTCGCGGCTTTCCGCGCCGCCGGCGTCGATCTTCCGATCCTCTCCCCACCGATCGGCGTCGAAGGAGCGCGCGAGGTCATCCGAGCCTTCCGGCGTTGACCGGATACTGCCACGTCTACGCCGCGGGTACTTTTGCGTGAGCGAGGGGGTTACCGAACGATGTTACCGATTGAGTCAGCGCTGGTCGTTGTTGTGCCGGAAGCGGAACAATTGGTAGGGCCGTTCCGCGAGAAGTACGATCCTTCAGCCGCCGCGGGAATGCCGCCGCACATCACTTTACTATATCCGTTCAAGCCACCCGACGATATCAGCGAGGCGGAGCTCGGCAACCTTAGCCTCTGTTTTGCGTGCCTTGGGCAGTTTGATTTCTCTCTGGCAGCGATCAGGCGCTTCGCTGGCGGCGTGCTGTACTTGGCCCCCGAGCCCGACGAGCCATTTCGTCGGCTCTCCTTGGTGATTTGGCAGCGCTATCCAAAGGTGCCCCCTTACGGCGCAAAATATTCGAACATCGTGCCTCATCTAACTGTCGCCCAACTGGCGGACGAGCGGCAGCTCGACCATATCGCCGATCAATTTGCGCGGGCGTCTCAGGGAAAATTGCCGATCCGCGCGACTGCGAGCGAAATCGCCCTGGTGGAAAAGCGGGCAGGGAGTTGGCAGGCTCGCACCACCCTTGCTTTGGGCTGATCCGCCGGAGCGAATGGCGAGCCGGCGAACATCAGAGCCATCTGCGTACTAGTTTTCGATACAGTAGCCACTGCTCGCCGAAATCCCCCTCCAATTGCCTTTCCTCGCGCCGAATGCAAAGTTCGATGAAGGGGAGATGAATAATCGAAATGACAACCGCGGCCGGCGATCCGAAGAGCAAAGCTGCCCCCAGAAAAATGCCTCTTTTGAAAAACGAGTGGGTGGAAATGGGCGATCCAGCCCCTCCTCGCCGTCGAACGCACGGTGGAGCGAGTGCCGAGGCGCTGGCCCTTGTCAAGCCCTTGCCGCCGAAGGCGGTGGCCGGAAGGCCAGGCTTTACAAGGGCCAAGCGTCCCCGGCTACAATCGCCACCAGCGGACCGATGGGCTGCGATTCAAGACCACGCGCTCGCGCCAAGCCTCTCGCTGGGCGCTACATCACCCACTCGTTTTTCAAAAGAGGCCTCATCAGAAATCCGACGATCAAAAGCAGAGAACCCGCAACCGGTGTAAACGCTGACCTGAAATCGCGTATCCCCAAAAGTGAAATCGAGTCTCGTTCCGATGAAGGCAAAACCCAGACCTCCGATCACCACGGCGATGTTGTGAAGAACGCTTTTGAATAGCGGCACGAGTAAAGCGTCCCGCCTTTTCGTGCGAGCGCCGCCATCATGCCGCGAGGCGGTGTTTTTGGATCAGTGACAGAATCTCGGCGGCGGCTTGCGGGATGTTGGTGCCCGGACCGTAGATGGCGCTGACCCCGGCTCGTTTCAGAAACACGTAGTCTTTGGGCGGGATCACGCCACCGATGACCACCAGGATGTCGTCCGCCCCTTCGCTCTTGAGCGCCTCGATCAAGGTCGGGACCAGGGTTTTGTGGCCGGCCGCCTGGCTCGACACGCCGACGATGTGCACGTCATTCTCGACCGCCTGCCGCGCCACCTCCTCCGGGGTCTGGAACAACGGACCGATATCGACGTCGAAGCCGATATCGGCGAAGGCAGTCGCAATGATCTTAGCGCCGCGGTCATGGCCGTCCTGGCCGAGCTTGGCGACCAGCATGCGTGGCCGCCTGCCCTCCTCGCGGGCGAACGCTTCGATCCGCCTCTGCACCCGGCGGAAGTCTTCGTCGCCTTCGTACTGCTCGCCATACACGCCCGTCACCGCGCGGATCTGCGCGCGGTGACGGGTGAAGACCTTTTCGAGCGCGTCGGAGATCTCACCGACCGTCGCCCGCGCCCGCGTCGCCTCGATCGCCAATCCCAGCAAATTGCCCTTGCCGGTCTTAGCCGCTTTGGTCAGCGCGGCGAGTGCGGCATGGCAGCGCTCCGAGTCGCGAGCTCGCCGCAGCCGCTCGAGGCGCTCGATCTGAGCCTTCCGCACCGCGCTGTTGTCGACGTCGAGAAGCTCGACCGAAGCCGTCTCGCCCGAAGGGTATTTGTTGACCCCGACGATCGTCTCCTCGCCGCGGTCGATTCGCGCCTGGCGTCGCGCGGCGGCCTCCTCGATGCGCAATTTCGGCATGCCGGCCTCGACCGCTTTCGTCATCCCGCCCATGGCCTCAACCTCGTCGATCAGCGCTATTGCCGCCTGAGCGACCGAATTTGTCAGGCTTTCGACGTAGTAGCTGCCGCCGAGCGGATCGATCACATGCGGGATTCCGGTTTCTTCGGCGAGGATTAGCTGCGTGTTGCGCGCAACGCGCGCCGAGTCCGGGGTTGGTAATGCCAGGGCTTCGTCGAACGAGTTGGTGTGCAGTGACTGGGTGCCGCCCAGAACTGCGGCGAGCGCCTCCAGTGTCGTGCGAATGATGTTGTTGTGCGGGTCCTGCTCGGTCAGGCTCACCCCCGAGGTCTGGCAATGCATGCGCAAGGCGAGGCTCGCCGGGTTCTCGGGTGCGAATTGCCGCATCAACCGCGCCCACAGCACCCGCGCGGCGCGCAATTTCGCCACCTCCATGAAGAAATTCATGCCGATCCCGAAAAAGAACGACAGCCGCGGCCCGAACTCGTCGATCTTGAGCCCGCGCGACAACGCAGCGCGCACGTATTCAAGCCCATCGGCCAAGGTAAACGCGAGCTCCTGCACTGCGGTGGCGCCGGCCTCCTCCATATGATAGCCGGAAATCGAGATCGAATTGAATTTCGGCATGTGTCGAGCGGTGTATTCGATAATGTCGGCGACAATGCGCATCGACGGCCCGGGTGGGTAGATGTAAGTGTTGCGGACCATGAACTCCTTGAGGATGTCGTTCTGGATGGTGCCGGTGAGCTTCTCCTGCGGCACCCCCTGCTCCTCGGCGGCGACGATGTAGCCGGCCAGCACAGGCAATACCGCGCCGTTCATCGTCATCGACACGCTCATCCGGTCGAGCGGGATACCGTCGAACAGGATCTTCATGTCGTCGACCGAGTCGATCGCGACACCAGCCTTGCCGACATCGCCGACGACGCGCGGGTGGTCGCTGTCGTAGCCGCGGTGGGTGGCGAGATCGAAGGCGATCGACAGGCCCATCTGCCCGGCCGCCAGATTGTCGCGATAGAACCGGTTCGACTCCTCGGCGGTCGAGAAACCGGAATATTGCCGGATCGTCCACGGCCGGTTGGCATACATCGTCGCCCTGACGCCGCGCAGGTAGGGCGGAAACCCCGGCGTCCCCGTGCATTCGATGGGGGCGAGGTCCTGGGCAGTGTAAAGCGGCTCGACCAGGATGCCCTCTGGGGTGAGCCAGTCGAGGCCGTCGAGCGGTTTGCCCCTCAGCTCCGACCGGGCGAGGCACGCCCAGTCATCGAGGGTCTTTTCCGGAAAGGCGCCGTCATCGGCCATCGTCTTCTCCCGCGGCGGATGAAGACTATATGGGCGTCCGTGACGCTGCGTCCACGATCGGAACCCGGCGCAAGGTGTGGCGCAAGACGATCGCGGCTGTCAGCAGCAGCACGGCGCCTGCCTGGTGTGCAGCTGCGAGCGGGATCGGCGCGACGAGCACAAGGGTGGTGATGCCGAGCGCCACCTGCAGCAGGGCGATGGCGACTAGCCCGTGCAGCGCGGCGCGAGCCGGTCGCGGCAGAACCGAGCGCCAACCCGCCGCCGACACCAGCAAGATGACAACCACCGTCGCGACTGCGAGCAGCCGGTGGTTGAACTGCACCGCCGCGATATTCTCGAACCAATTCAGGACAAACGGGCGGAGCTGGGCATAGCCTTCGGGCACCAACCTACCGTCCATCAAGGGGAAGGTGTTGTAAGTGAGCCCCGCGCGCGTGCCGGCGACAAACCCGCCGGCCAATATCGTCAGCGCAACGAGAAGCAGCACGGCATCACCCGCCCACCGCCAGAGTACCCAGGAAGCCGACACTGCAACGCCGGACTGGCCCTCACCCTCCCGCTTCGCGGGTCCCTCCCTCTCCCCGCTCGCGGGGAGAGGGCTGGGGTGAGGGGCCCTGCCAACGATGCCGAGCGCCGCCCAGAGGATCGCCGCGTAAATCGCGAGCGCTAGTGCGAGATGAGCGACGAGCCGGTACTGGCTGACCTCCGGTCGGTCGACTAGGCCGCTCTCGACCATGTACCAACCGAGCCCGCCTTGTGCGAAGCCGAGCAACAGGATGCCGCCGAGCGGCGGTATCAGTCGTCGCGGCAACCGTCCCCGCACCAAAAACCAGGCGAAGGGAATAGCATAGACGAGCGCGATCAACCGCCCCAACAGCCGGTGGGCATACTCCCATAAATAGATACCCTTGAACTCGTCCAAACGCATCAAGGAATGGACAGCCCGGTATTCGGGGATTTCTTTGTATTTAGCGAATACTGCAGCCCAGTCAGTGGCGGAGAGCGGCGGGACGACGCCGACGACCGGGTTCCACTCGGTAATCGACAGGCCGGACAGGGTGAGCCGCGTGATGCCGCCGATCACCACCATCAGAAAGATCAACGCGCAGCAGAGAAAGAGCCATGCCGCGACGGTGCCGCCCCCATCCTTGGCAGTTGCGCTTCCGACGGTCGGTGACGCTGTGGCAAAAATGGACAACGGGCCCCGATCCTCGGAAAAACTGGCCTCGGGCAAGTGAGACCGTCGCCCCAAAATGACCGCTGCGATGGAATAGCAGCCGTTTCGCGGCTGGCGCTCAGCTAATGCAAGCGATATCCGGCGGCGACGACGCGGAACCTCGACCTTATCGAAGGCCTCGCCTGGCCAACCCGCACAGAGTGAAGCTTGCCTTCGATATTGCGGCTCCAGAATTCCAGAAAGCGGCGCAGCTCAGGAAAATCCGGGGCAAGATCGAGCTTCTGCCAGATGAAACTCTGCAACAGATCGGGGTGATCTGGAAGACGGTAGATGATCTCCGCGGTCGTCAGTCGATAATCGCGCGGCGCCTGATTGTGGTCGTTCACCTTTGTGCTTTCGTTCGGTTTGCCCTATCCGGTCGAACGAGCATGGCCGATCGATTAGGCCCGCGCAACCGAAAAATCAAAGCATAACAATGCATTAGAAGCCGGTGTTCGAGACGGCTGCCAACCGGTTGAGGCGCCAACTCCTCGGCCTGAAAGTCACGTGATTCTACCCACCAACTCGGACGCAAAGCGGACGCCTTATTTGCTATAATCACGATCAGGAATGCCCATTTCACATGCCGGACTTCGGCCAATAGGGTGCCTCGGACGGACCGTGGTGGCACCGCCGAGGAACGGCGATTTCAACCTGAGAGAGAGATTTTGCTGTAGATTTGCTGTAGATGTAACAAAAGGCGAGATCGCCCATTCAACTTTTTGTTGGGCCGGAAGCCTGGCGTGCGGTCGGGTGTGTATCGACCGGAGCGCTTCCCTTGAAGCGATCGCGCGAGGGGTTAGATAGAGGGCGACGGAAACTTATACACGATGGGTGTCGTTCACCGAGGGCGGTTAGACGTCACTCTCAAGGGTCTTTACAGCCATGAATCGGGTCCTGTCAGCGCTCGTTATATCAGGCGGGATCGCTCTGATGACGGGCGTCCCTTGCTCCGCGCTCGCGGGGGCGCCGATACCCGAAGCGGGCGGCGCTCCGATGCAGACCATCGCCCCGGTCGTGAGCCGGGTAACCCCTGGTGTTGTCGGCATCTCGGTCCGCGGTCGGGTTCGCGAGGACAACCCGTTGTTGCAGGATCCCTTGTTCCGGCGTTTCTTCAACCTGCAGCAGCAGCCGATCGAGCGCGAGACGGAGGCGACCGGCTCGGGGGTGATCGTCGACGCCGCGCAAGGCTATGTGCTGACCAACAGCCACGTCACCGAGAACGGCAACAGCATCGAAGTCACGACCAAGGACAATCGGCACCTCAAGGCCAGGTTGATCGGTCGCGACCCCGAAACAGACATTGCTGTGTTGCAGATCCCCAGCGGCGGCCTGGCGGCGGTACCGATGGGTGACTCCGATCGCCTGCAGGTCGGCGATTTTGTCCTAGCGGTTGGCAATCCGTTTGGCCTCAGTCAGACCGTAACCTCGGGGATCGTCAGCGCGCTCGGCCGTACCGGGCTCGGCATCGAAGGCTATGAGGATTTCATCCAGACCGATGCCTCGATCAATCCTGGCAATTCGGGCGGCCCGCTCGTCGATCTGCAAGGCCGAATAGTTGGCATCAACACTGCGATCGTCGCGCCGACCGGCGTGAATGTTGGCATCGGCTTCGCGGTGCCGATCAACATCGCGCGCCAGGTCATGGACCAGCTGATCAGTGGCGGCGAGATCAAGCGCGGCCGTATCGGGGTGGCGATCCAGGACCTTACGCCGGACATCGCCCAGGCGCTCGGCACGACACACACCCAAGGGGCGGTGATCGCCCGGGTCGAGCCCGGCTCTCAGGCCGCGCGAGCCGGCTTGCGGACCAACGACCTCGTCGTCGCCGTGAACGGGGTGCCGATCCGTAACGGGGCCGAGCTAAAGAACCACGTCGTTGTGGCGCGGATCGGCGACTCGGTCGATCTGACCGTCGTCCGCGGCGGCTCGGAGCGCACCGTCGCTGTTCGCATCGACCAAGTAGCCGCTCAGCGCCAGCGGGTACGACAGCACTGAACCCGGATGGCGCAAACGCCCTATGAAGTGCTCGGCGTCAAGCCGGACGCGAGCGCGGAGGAGATCCGCAAGGTCTATCGGAAGCTCGCCAAGGAGTTCCACCCCGATCTGAACCCGGGCAAGCCCGCGGCGGAGGAACGGTTCAAGGCGGTTTCAGCCGCCTACGATCTCCTCTCGGACCCGGAGAAGCGGGGGCGCTATGACCGTGGTGAGATCGACGAGAGCGGCGCCGAGCGGCCGCCGCGCTCGTATTATCGGGGTTACGCCGAGGGTGCGGAGGGTCGGAAATACCAGCCGGAAGGCGAAATGGATCTGGGGGATCTCGAGGATTTGTTTGCGGCTTTTGGCTCTGGCGGGCGTGGCCGGCGGGGTCGCGGCGGCGAGGGTTTCAAGGCGCGCGGCAGTGACCGGCTCTTCACCTTGACCGTCGGCTTCATCGAGGCGGCGACCGGCGCGAAGGAACGCCTGTCATTGGCTCCCGAGCAATGGCTCGATGTGACGATTCCACCCGGGATCAACGACGGTCAGGTGCTTCGGTTGCGCGGCAAAGGCGGGCTCGGCCTCGGCGGTGGCCCGGCCGGCGATGCGCTGATCGAGGTGCATGTGGCACCCCACCCGCTGTTCCGCCGCGACGGCGATAATATTCAGATCGACCTGCCGGTCAGTCTCGCCGAGGCGGTGCTCGGCGCGAGGGTGACGGTGCCGACAGTGACCGGTCCGGTGACGATGACGATCCCGAAGGGTTCGGACACCGGCGCGCAGCTGCGGCTTCGCGGCAAAGGAATTCAGCGCAAGAAGGGTCCGGGCGATCAATATGTGACGTTGAAGGTGGTGATCGGCCCGAGTGGTGATCCGGAGCTCGCGGCATTTCTTGAGAAATGGGCGCCGCGGCATCCCTTTGATCCGCGCCAGGGGACACCCGGATGATTGCATTCGAGGAGCTGCTCGGCCGCTTCGTGGGGCTCGATCGGCGCGAGCTCGCCCGTTGGGTTGAGAACCGCTGGGTGCTGCCCGAGCGGCGCAACAAAACCTGGATCTTCCACGAGATCGATGTCGCCCGGGTCGAGTTGATCCTCGAGGTGCGCCGCGAGTTTGCGATCGACGACGAGGCACTGTCGCTCTTCCTCGGACTGCTCGACCAGGTCTACGATCTGCGACGGCAGCTCGGGCGGCTGTGCGACGCGCTTGCCGCCCAGCCGCCGGAAATCCAGGCGGCCGTCAAAAGGGCGTTGCCGCGCACCTCCAACGACTGAGGCGTCACCCTCACCCGCCTCCCCCGGACTACGATCCGGGGGTCGCCACCCTCTCCCGGTCGATCACAATGTCTGAAACCGTGCCCTCGCGCCGCGCTCTATGGCGGCGGCGACCAGCCGTTCGAGGTTGAGCCGATGACGTATCAACTCGATGAGGCGCAGTTCCTCCTGGCTCGCTTCGCCATCGGAAGCAACGAGATCGCAAGCTATCGCATAGGCGGTCTCGCGAAGCTTTGCGGGGAGTGCCGCCTTGATCGCCTTCAGAGTCTCCTCGAGCCCGTTTTCTCGGCTCATCAGCTCGGTGCAGTCGTTGAGCGCCCTCGGCAGCTCGCTTTGGTCGAAATCCCGGAATACCGGAAGGTCACGGACAATATCGCCGATGATGCGCAGCTCCGCATCGGGTAGCTCGCTATCGGCAGCCGACACGATCACCATCGTGTAGATCAACGCGCGGTGGTGATCGAGCATGCCGGGTCCTCTCGTGTCGGGGTGTGCGATGGGCTCTCAAAGCAAAACGGCAACGCGCCTGTCAACCCTCTCCCATTCCCTCCCCCTCATCCGGGGTTTCGAGAAACCGAGCGGTTGCCTCGGTCGCCTGCGCCAACGGCACTCGTACGACGGGCACACCCTCGGGAAAGGCGGCGAGCAGGCGCGACGGCAGCGCTCGGTCGAGCATGACAAAGACGCCGCGGTCGTCGGCGCGGCGGACGAGCCGGCCATAGGCCTGCCGTAGCCGCAATCGGGCGATCCTGTCCGCATACTCCACGCCGCCGAACACCGGTTTGCGGGCCCGGTGCAATATATCCGGGCGCGGCCAGGGAACCCGATCGAACACGAGCAGGTGCAACGCCCGGCCCGGGATGTCGACGCCGTCGCGCACGGCGTCGGTGCCGAGCAGGCAGGAATCCGCCTCGGCGCGAAAGATATCGACGAGCGTTGCGGTCGACATTGCGTCGACATGCTGGGCGAGCAGGAACAGGCCGCGCGCCTCGAGCGCCGGAGCAATGCGCTGGTGTACGGCGCGGAGCCTTGTGATCGCGGTGAAGAGGCCGAGCGCGCCGCCATGCGCCGCGACGAACAAGGCCGCATACGCCGCCGCGACCTGCCCGATGTCATCGCGAGGGATATCGGTGATCACAAAAATGCGGGTCTGCCGCGCATAGTCGAACGGCGAGGAGATGCGCGCCGCGGCCGGGCTCGCCGGTAGGTGGCGCAGACCCGTACCGGCTTCGGCGCCACGCCAAGCGAGCTCGAGATCGGCGGCGCCATCGGTCAGGGTCGCCGAGGTGACGAGGAGACCATGCGCCGGCCGCGCCACCAGCGCGGCAAAAGGGATACCCGGATCGACCCAATTCCGGTTGACGCCGACATCGGTCTCCAACCCGTCGATCCGGTCGAGCGCCAGCCACTCGACCGTCTCGGGCTGAGGCGGCTCGGCGAGGTCGCGAAGCAGCCGGCTCCAGGCGGCGAGCTGCAGCTCGCCACGCCGGTCGAGGCTCCGGATCGACGCATCGAGGCGCTGCTGCAAGCTGGGCTCGGGCGGGTCGTCGGGATCCTCGAGCCGGGTTCGCAGGGTATCGCAGAGCCGTTTCAATACGGCCGCGAGGCGATCGAGGCTCTCGGCGAGCTGCAATGCCGCCTCGATAAAACCCTCGATCGACGGCCGTGCCTCGGCTTGCAAGCCGTAACCGTTGTCTGTGAGCACGGCACGCGCCAACACCTGCTGGCGGACCAGCACGAGAAACTTTTCGAAGCCTTGGTGCCCCCGCCCTTCGGCGACCCGCTGCGCCCAGTCGTCGGAAGGGAGGGTACGCGCGGCCGCGAGGACGTCGATCAGCGCCTTGGCGCCGACGTCGTCGCCTTCTACGAGGTCGCCGATCCGGCGCCGCAGACCCCGCGCGCGCGACCCTCGGCTGCCTTCGGCGCCGACGATCCAGCGGCGCAGCTCGCGCCCTTCCCGGCCGGACAGGCGTACGGCAAAGGCGCCGTCCGCCGCTGCGAGCAGGTGGTGACCTTCGTCGAAGACATAGCGGGTGGGGACGGTCGCGTCATCGAGTCCGCCGAGAGCCGCCTGCGCCATGACGAGCGCATGGTTGGCAACGACGATGCGCGCTTGTCGCGCCTTGCGGATGTTCTTCTCGACAAAACAGCGGTGAAACTGAGGGCAGGCCGAGTGCACGCATTCGCCGCGGCGATCGGAGAGCCAGTTGACGCGCCCAAATCCGATGAGCTCGGCGAGCCAGCCCGGGAAGTCTCCCGCCACCAAATCTCCGGCGTCACTGGCGGCGATCCAGCGGGCGATCAACCCCAGTTGCGCCAGTGATTGTCCCGGCCGCATAAGCGCGGCGCCAAGTGCCTCCTCATAGTTCAACAGACAGAGGAAATTTTCGCGACCCTTGCGGACGACAACGCGGCGCTGCTTCAGCGCGGGGTCGGGGTAGAGCCGGTCGAGCTCGGCGGCGATCTGCGTCTGCAGGTTGCGGGTGTAGGTGGAGATCCATACCGGCCCCTGGTTTTTTTCCGCCCACAGGCTCGCCGGCGCGATATAGCCGAGCGTCTTGCCGACCCCCGTCCCCGCTTCGGCGAGGACGGCTTGGGGCTGGTCGGGCTGGGCGCGCGGCGCGAAGGCGGCAGCGACCGCCGCGGCGTAATCGGCTTGCTCCGGACGTGGCTCGGCGGCAGCACCGAGTAGCTCAGCGAGGCGCGCGCGCGCCTCCTCGGGCTGCACCGTCTCGTTACCAGGCGCCGGCCCGGGTGCAGGCTCGGTCCATTCGGCAAGCCTCATCCACGCGCGCAGCCCCGCCGTCCGCGCTAGCGTATCCGTATCGGAGACGGGCAGCGCGGCGATAACTGCCGGAGCCCATAACCAGCCGCCGCGATGCATCGCTTCCGCCACCGCACGTGCTTCATTATCGATCTCCCCGCCAAGTTCCTCGAGTAAGGCGCGCGCCGCGGTCGCAAGCGTTACGCATTCTTCGGCCGGGCGGCGCGGCGGACTTATCCCGAGCGCCTCGGCGAGGCCGCGTGGCGTCGGCACGCAGAACGTTGCCGGACGGACAAAGGCGAACAACTCGAGCAGATCGAGAGCAGGAAACACCGGCATGTCGAGCCGCCGCGCAGTGGCCTTTGCGTGGCACAGCATCGGCGTTTCGCGCTCGACCCGGCTGCGGGCTTCGGCGGGCGCCAGCGCGTCGATCTCGCCGTCCGGACTGAGCCACAGCACCTCGCGGAAACCGGCGACGAGGACAGGAGCCTGCGGTACCAACACCCGCGGCGGGGAGAGTTCGCGATTGCCTCCCGACATGATCTATACGATCTACCATATGTGCGAACGACGACCGAGTTCCGGCTATGGCAGGCCTTTATAAGCTGATCGGCCCCGCGCTGCGCCGGCTGCCGCGGGAGGCCGCGCACGAGCTGACCCTGAGGGCTCTCGAGCACGGCGCGGGTCGATTTCTCGGCGCTGCTGCCGCACCGGACCCCGATCCGCCGGTCTTGGCGCAGCGCCTGTGGGGTCTCGACTTCGCGAACCCGGTTGGACTGGCCGCGGGCTACGACAAGGACGCCCGCGTTCCCGACGAAATGCTCCGCCTCGGTTTCGGCTTTGTCGAGGTCGGGACCGTGACGCCCCGCCCGCAGCCGGGCAATCCCACCCCGCGGCTGTTCCGACTCGAACAAGATCAGGCGATCATCAACCGGATGGGCTTCAACAGCGGCGGCCTCGATGCGGTCTGCGATCGGCTGTCGCGGCGCATCGGTTCGGGGATCGTCGGCGTCAACCTCGGGAAGAACCGCGACACCAATGATGCAACCGGCGACTACACGGAGGGCATCCTTCATGCAGCGAGGCTCGCCGACTATCTCGTCGTCAACGTCTCCTCACCGAACACGCCTGGGCTGCGCGAGCTGCAGCATCGCGCGAAGCTCGGATCGCTGCTGGACCGTTTGATGACCGTGCGCGAAGAAACGGGTTGCCGGGTGCCACTGTTGGTCAAGGTCGCGCCCGACCTGACATCCGAAGAGCGCCGGGACATCGCACAAGTTGCGCTCGATACTGGCGTCGACGGCTTGATTGTCTCGAACACGACGGTCGAGCGTCCTCCCGATCTCCTCAGCCGCCACGCGCACGAGGCGGGCGGGCTCAGCGGGCGCCCGCTGTTCGCGCCGTCGACCACGCTACTCGCCGAAATATATGGCCTGACCCAGGGGCGTCTGCCGCTGATCGGCGTCGGCGGGATCGCGAGTGCTGAGGACGCCTACGCAAAGATCCGGGCGGGCGCCAGCCTGGTACAGCTCTATACGGCGCTCGTTTTCGCCGGCCCCGCTCTCATTGGCCGGATCAAATCGGGACTGGCGAGCTTGCTCACGAGAGATGGCTTTGGCTCGACCGCGGACGCAGTCGGGACCGCGCATGATAGGGCGCCACACTCGTCGGCCCAGCTTGCGGAACGCGTCATCCTTGAGCCGCCGGCTAATTAGCCTGGGATTTTACTCGAAACCGCCCGTTGCGTAATTTTGTCGATTGCGCGGATTCTGTGAACTCGTGCAATTTCCATTGTTATTCGATTGTTGCGGTCCGCAAATTCCGTTGATCGGTCGTGAAATTCCATTGATCCGCTAAGTAACGAATTTGATCTTGTAAGTGATTGAAATCATGCCTCTTTGACTCGAAAAATTCGGGCCGTTGGCGGCAAAAAACGCGATTTTCGTTGTATTTCAGCAGGCCCTCCCCCCTGGAGTCAAAAGCTCGCCGCGCCGCGCGAGATCGCGACTGCACCGGTGCGCGATACCTCGACGAGCCCGAGCGGCTCCATCAAGGTGATAAAGGCGTTCAATTTTTCGCTGGATCCCGTCATCTCGAAGACGAAGCTTTCGGTCGTCGAATCGACGACTCGGGCCCGGAAGATGTCGGCGAGACGCAGCGACTCGATGCGAGTCTCGCCTTTGCCCATGACCTTGATCAGCGCCATCTCGCGCTCGACGAAGGGTCCCTCGTCGGTCAGATCGTGGACCCTGTGGACCGGAACGAGGCGCGACAGCTGCGCCTTGATCTGCTCGATGATCATCCGGGTTCCCGAGGTCACGATGGTGATCCGCGACAGCCGGTTGGCGCGGTCGACCTCGGCCACGGTCAGGCTCTCGATATTGTAGCCGCGCCCGGAAAAGAGCCCAATGACGCGGGCCAACACTCCCGGCTCGTTGTCGACCAGGACGGCGATGGCGTGCCGCTCGAGATCGGTCACGCGCGGGTCTCAAACGAGAACCATGCCCTCTTCCGAGACCGGCTTCTCGGCCTCGTCCTCGGGGCCGAGCAGCATCTCGTTGTGGGCGGCACCGGAGGGGATCATCGGGAAGCAATTCTCCGCCGGGTCGACCGCGACGTCGAGGATCACGGCGCGGTCGACCGCCAGCATCTCGCTGATCGCCGAGTCGACTTCGCCCGGGCGCTCCACCCGCAGCCCGACCGCACCGAAGGCTTCCGCCAGCTTGATGAAATCGGGAAGGGCTGCGGTGTAGCTCTCGGAATAGCGACCGCCGTGCAGCAATTCCTGCCACTGTCGTACCATGCCCATATACTGGTTGTTGATGATGAACACCTTGACCGGCAACCGGTACTGGGCGGCGGTCGACATTTCCTGGATGTTCATCAGGATCGAGGCTTCGCCGGCGATGTCGACGACAAGCGCCTCGGGGTGGGCGATCTGCACGCCGATCGCCGCCGGCAGGCCGTACCCCATCGTGCCGAGGCCGCCTGAAGTCATCCAATGGTACGGCTCGTCGAACTTGAAGAACTGCGCGGCCCACATCTGATGCTGGCCGACCTCGGTGGTGATGTAGACGTCGCGCTCGCAGGTCAGCGCGTAGAGCCGCTCTATCGCGTATTGCGGCTTGATCAGGTCGCGCCTGCTCCTGTCGTAACGGAGGCAATCGCGGGCGCGCCAGCCGTCGATCGTCCGCCACCACTGGGCGTGCGCTGCACTGCCAGTGCGGTGCCCGCCGTTCGGCCAGGCAGCTAGCATCGCCGAAACCGTCTCGCCGACATCACCGATGATTGGCAGATCGACGGGGACATTCTTGTTGATCGAGGACGGGTCGATGTCGATGTGGATCTTCTTCGACCCCGGCGAGAAGGCGTTCAGTCGACCGGTCACCCGATCGTCGAAGCGCGAGCCGACGGCAATCATCAGGTCGCAGTCGTGCATCGCCAAATTCGCCTCGTAAGTGCCGTGCATGCCGACCATGCCGAGGAAATGCGGGTCCGCAGCGGGAAAGGCGCCAAGCCCCATCAGGGTCAAGGTGCATGGCGCATCGGTCAGTCGCACCAATTCGGCAAAGCGCGCGCAAGCCTCGGGCCCGGAATTGATCAGGCCACCGCCGCCGTAGAAGAGCGGCCGCTTTGCCGCGCCGATCATCTCCACGGCTTCGACGATCCGGTCCGGATCGGGTCGGAGCTGCGGTCGGTAGCTTTTGTGGTGTCCCTGCTCCGGCTCGCTGTAAGGACCGGGCGCAAACAAAATGTCTTTAGGCAGATCAACGACGACCGGCCCCGGCCGGCCGCTCTTCGCGACATAGAAGGCCTCGTGCAGCATGCGCGCCAATTCGCGCACATCCTTGACCAGGTAGTTATGTTTGGTGCAGGGCCGTGTGATGCCGGTGGTATCGGCTTCCTGGAAGGCGTCGTTGCCGATCAGATGCGTCGGCACCTGCCCGGTCAGGCAGACGATCGGGACCGAGTCCATCAGCGCGTCGGTGAGTCCGGTGACCGCGTTTGTCGCACCGGGTCCGCTCGTCACCAGCACGACGCCGACCCGCCCGGTCGAGCGCGCATAGCCCTCGGCTGCATGGACAGCGCCTTGCTCGTGGCGCACCAGGATGTGGCGCAACGCATTCTGTTTGAACAGCGCGTCGTAAATCGGCAGGACCGCGCCGCCCGGATAGCCGAAAACGACCTCGACGCCCTGATCAACCAGGGCCCGAATGACGATTTCCGCTCCGCTCAGCGGTTCGGCCGACATGGCAGCCTCCTTTCCCGGCAATAAACCGCCGCGGACTCGTTGCCCAGGGCGGGGGCGCACCCTAGTCAGCCCGATTTATCCGGTCAACACGGACTCGCGGACAAATCGGAGCGAGGAGCGCAGCAAATCTTGCGAAAATTGCTTGGCGAGGGTCAGGTCCGGAGCGGTTTGATGGCGAAACCACGTCGTCTGCCGTTTGGCATATTGCCGGGTTGCGCGCTGCGCCGCCGCGATCGCAGCGTCGAGCGGCATCTCGCCGTGCAGGTAGCGTAATAGTTCGCTCAGCCCGACCGCCTTCATCGCCGGCAAATCGGGATCGAGACCACGGCAGGCGAGCGCCGCCGCCTCGCCAAGTGCGTTTGCTTTGATCATCCGTACGAAACGGGCGTCGCAGGCGGCATAGAGCCTTTCCCGCGGCGGCATGAACAGGATCGTGGCGAACCGGTACGGAGATGACGGATGGAGCCGGCGTTGCCACGCCGCGAGCGGGATGCCGGTGGCACGGACGACCTCGTAGGCCCGCACGAGACGTTGCCGGTCTCCGGGGAAGAGGCGCTGGGCCGCGGCCGGGTCGAGCTCCGCCAGCCGTTCGCGAAACCCAACGCCACCCAGAAGCCGATGGAGATCGACGGCCTCGTGCCGGATCTCGTCGGCGATTTCAGGAACCGGGGCCAGACCTTGCTCGATGGCACGGATGTAAAGGCCAGTGCCGCCGACGAGAATCGGCAGCCGCCCCGCTCTCGCCGCCACCGCGATCTCGTCGAGTGCCAAAGTGCGCCAGTTAGCGACAGAACCGCGCTCGGCAGCATCGAGAAAGCCGTAGAGCCGATGCGGCGCTCTCTCTTCGACGGTCGCGTCGGGACGCGCCGTCAAGACGCGGAGATCGCGATAGACCTGTCGGCTATCGGCATTTATGACGGTTCCGTCGAAGACCTCCGCCAGCTCAAGCGCGAGCGCCGTTTTGCCGCTCGCAGTCGGACCGGCGATGACGAGGACGCGCGGCGAGCTGTCTCTGCTCGCGCCCCGCCGGCTTGCAGCCAGAAAGGTTTCGGGAGTAGGACGCCGGCTCATGCGGATGGTCCTCACCTTGATCGCCGGGCTCCATGGCCGGTCGAGTCTGCCCCGCCTCGCAGCGGCCATCGTTGAGGCTTTGAAGATCGGGCGCGAGCCGATCTGGCTGGCCGCGGATGAGGCCTGTGATCTCGTCCTCGACGCGACTTGCCCGGTGCGAGTTGAGAAAACGGCCCGCACCTTGATCAAAGGCGCCGGAATCGATGTTCTCGGGCAACCGATTGCGGGTCGCCGCAAACAACTCCTCGTCGCCGATCTGGAGTCGACGATCATCGAGAACGAGATGCTCGACGAACTCGCCGAATCTCTTGGGATTCGCCCGCGGGTTGCTGAAATCACCCGCCGTGCGATGAATGGCGAGATCGACTTCGTCACCGCGCTCGAAGCTCGGGTCGCACTGCTCAAGGGAATAGAGACTCGGGTGCTCAAGAAAGCGGCTGCGCGGATTCGGCTGACGCCAGGTGCGCGGGCGCTGGTCGGGACGATGCGGCGCGCGGGCGCCACGACGGCGCTCGTATCGGGCGGGTTCACGGTTTTCGCCGAACCGGTCGCAGCGGCACTCGGTTTCGACCGCGTCGTCGCCAACCGGCTCGACCTTGTGCGAGGACGGATCAACGGCACCGTGCAGCCGCCGATCGTGACCCGCGATACCAAACGCGAAGCGCTCCTGAGCCTCACGGCGGAGTTGGGCATCGCGCCGGCGCAAACAATCGCCGTCGGCGACGGTGCCAACGACCTGCCGATGCTGGCCGCCGCGGGCATCGGAATCGCCTTTCACCCAAAGCCCAGGGTGGCCGAGATCGCGCGCTGGCATCTCGACCACGCCGATCTGACCGGTCTGCTCTACGCTCAGGGATATCGGAAAGATGAGATCGTCGCGTGAGGATAGGTTCGCCGCGAATCCCTAGCCCTGATCGAGCCGTAGGGCGACGAAGCGGAGATCGCCCTGACGCTCAACCAGTAGGAGGATCGATTTCCGTCCGGATTTCTTTGCTTCTTCGATCCTGCCGCTAATCTCGCCGGGGCTGCTCACTTCCTCCTGTGCAGCTTCCATGATCATGTCGCCAGGACGTACTCCTTTGGCGGCCGCCGGGCTGTCCTTGGCGACCTCGACCACGACAACGCCCTTCGAATCGTCGGCAAGAGAATACTTCTCCTTGAGTTCCGGCGTGATGCTGGACAACGTCAGGCCGAGTGTCTTGATGATGCCGGCCTGATCTTTACCACCTGTTTTGGGCGGCTCCTGGGTACTCGCCTGCTGCTGATCGCTCTCCTCGAGCCGGCCGATCTTGACTTGAACGGTGGTTTCCCCGTGTTTACGCCAGACGGTGACCGGCACAGTCTTGTCGACCGGCGTCTCGGCTACTAGCCGGGGCAAGCGTTTCATGTCGCCCACAGGTCGGCCGTCAAAGCTCATCACGACATCGCCGGCCTGGATGCCGGCGGCCTGCGCGGGTCCGTTTTCGCTGACGCTCGCGATCAACGCGCCGCGCGCTTTGTCGAGCCCGAGGCTCTCGGCAATCTCATCTGTGACTGCCTGGATACGCACCCCTAGCCAGCCACGATGCACGGTGTGATCGCCCTCGCTCGCCAGTTCGGCAACGACACCCTTGGCTATAGAGGACGGGATCGCGAAACCGATCCCGATCGAGCCGCCCGACGGCGAAAAGATCGCTGTGTTGATGCCAATGACCTGGGCGTCCATGTTGAACATCGGCCCGCCGGAATTGCCGCGATTGATTGAGGCGTCGGTCTGCAGGAAGTCGTCATAGGGACCCGAATTGATGTCCCGTTGGCGTGCCGAGAGAATTCCGGCGGTGACGCTGCCGCCTAGGCCGAACGGGTTGCCGATCGCCAGGACCCAGTCGCCGACGCGGGCCGCGTCGCTGTCGCCCCAGGTCACCGCGTCCAGCGGCTTGTCGGTCTTGACCTTCAACAACGCGAGATCCGTCTTGGTGTCGCGCCCGACGACCTCAGCTTTGAGATTGGTGTCGTCGTGCAGTATGACGGTGATCTCGTCGGCGTCGGCGATCACGTGATTATTGGTCACGACGTAGCCCGCCGGATCGATGATGAAGCCTGAGCCGAGTGAGGTGGCCTTGCGCGGCTGAGCCTCCGGACGGCCGCTCTTGGGCATGCCGTGGTCGAAAAAGTCGCGGAAGAACTCTTCGAACGGGGAGCCCGGCGGAAACTGCGGGATTTCGGGGCCCGCATGCTCGCGGCCTCGGTCGGACTTCATCGTCTGCGTCGTCGAGATGTTGACCACCGAAGGAAGAAGTTTCTCGGCGAGATCGGCGAAGCTGTCGGGTGCGGGCCGGGCGGCGGCCGGCCACGATATAAGAGCCGCCGGGGCGACGATCACGAGAGCCATAAGCCTGCCGGCGGCGGCCCGACGGGCCAGGCTCGAGAGACGGGACGACACCTGAATCAACTCCTCGCTGTATAGGCAGATCGCTTCTTTTCGACCGATAAATTCGAAGCCGGTTAAGATGTGACCAAGATTACGGGAGAAGCGTGCCATCGGCAATCGCCGCGACGCCGATATCCAGGCGGTGGGGTGGTCAGCGACGTACCAGCCAGACGACAACGACGCCGACGCAGGCGGCGGCGAGGCCCGCCAGCCGCAAGGCCTGCGGCGGGACCATCAGAGCGCGTGCTGCGGCCCGCTTCATGGCTTCCGGAAACAACGCGTAGAGGGCGCCCTCGATCACCAGGGCAAGGGCCACGCCCGTCCATAAATCCGTCATCGCCCAGAGTGTGACCTGCGGGCCATTATTTCGGACCGGCGCTTGCCGCCGGAGGGGTCGCCGTCGCGCCGGAGTTCTCGAAGAAGCGGAAGAAACCGGTATCGGGGGTGAGCACAAAAGATGTGCCGTGGCCGGTGAGCGCGTCGCGATAGGCCTGCATCGAGCGATAGAAAGCAAAGAACTCCTTGTCTTGGCCGAACGCGTCGGCGTAGATTCGGATGCTCTGCGCGTCGCCATCGCCGCGCACCTTCTGGGCGTCCCGCTGCGCCTCGGCGATGATCACGATGCGTTCGCGGTCGGCATTGGCTCGGACGGTCTGGGCGGCCTCCGCACCCTCGCCGCGAAACTGTGCCGCCTGTTGCTGGCGTTCCGACACCATGCGAGCATAAATCGCCTGGCTGTTCTCTTCGGGCAGGTCGGCGCGGCGGATGCGGACATCGACGACATCGATGCCGAAACCCTTTGCTTGATCGCGCACCTCGTCGCGAATCTGCTTCATGATCGCCGGGCGCTCATGCGAGAGCAGAGCCGACAGGGTCACATTGCCGAGCACCCGTCTCAAGCTGCCGTTGACCATCGCACTAAGCCGGGCACGCACCGCAACCTCCGAGTTGGCGGTTTGGTAAAACAACAGCGGATCGGTGATGCGGTAGCGTGTGTAGGTGTCGACAACGAGACGCTTCTGATCGGAGACGATGACCTCTTCCGGCGGCGGCTCGAAATCGAGCAGGCGGTTGTCGTAGGGCTTCACGTCCTCCAGGAAGGGCCGCTTGACCCAGAGGCCGGGCTCGCGGATGACGCGTCGCGGCTGGCCGAACTGCAGCACCAGCGCTTGCTCGGTCTGGTCGACGATGAACAAAGCGCTTGTCGCGACGATACCGACCACAACGAGCGCCACGGCGATGACAATCAGGAGACGACGGTCCACCATCACCTCCTCATTGTCGGCCGCGCAAGGGTGGGACGGCGGGCGCCGCCGACTGCGATGTCGACGATTGCGCTGGGCCGTTGGTCGACGCGGAACCACCGGAGGTATTCCCTAGGGCCGGCGCACTCGCCGTGCTGTTGGCGCCGCCGAGGGCGGGCAGCGGCAGAAACGGAAGGACGCCGCTCCCGCCTTGGGCGGATTTGTCGATGATTACTTTGTTGCTACCCTTCAGGACCTCTTCCATGGTCTCGAGGTAAAGCCGCTGGAGGGTGACGTCCTGCGCCGCCTTGAAGGCATGGTATACCGAGATAAAGCGATCGGCGTCGCCCTGAGAGCGGGCGATGATCTCTTGGCGGTAGGCTTCGGCCTCCTGCTTGACCGCGGCTGCGGCGCCGCGCGCCTTAGGCACGACGTCATTGCGATAGGCCTCGGCTTCGTTTCGCAGCCGCTCGCGATCGGCCAGCGCACGCTGGACGTCGCGAAACGCGTCGATGACCGGGCCGGGCGGATCGACCTTCAGCAGCTGCAACTGGGTGACCTCGATCCCGGCGCCATAGTCGTCGAGGATCCCTTGCAGCAGGCCGTGCGTATCGGTCTCGATCTTTCCCCGCCCTTCGGCCAGCGCCTGGGCGATCGGCGTCTCGCCGATCACCTCGCGCATCGCGCTCTCGGCTGCGGATTTGACCGTCGCCTCCGGCGCCCGGATATTGAACAGGTAGGCCTTGGCGTCCTTGATCACCCAGAAGACGGTGAAGTTGATGTCGACGATGTTCTCGTCACCGGTCAGCATCAGCGCTTCTTCCGGCACCTGACGGGTCGCCGCCTCGCGGGTCGCCGGGCCTTCGGCGCTGCGGTAGCCGATTCCGGTGCGGTTGACGCGGGTCACGCTTGGCGTCAGCACCGTCTCGATCGGGCTTGGCAGGTGGTAATTGAGGCCGGGCTGGGTCGTTCGGTTGTACGCGCCGAAACGCAGCACGACCCCGACCTCGTCGGGGTCTACCTTGTAGATGCCGCTCGCCACCCAAAGGACGATGACGACGAGCACGGCAATGGCAACCCAGCGGCGACCGCCGAAGCCGCCCTGCGGCAACACCCGGCGGAACCGATCCTGACCGCGGCGCAGCAGCTCCTCGAAATCGGGCGGCTGCGGACCGCGGCCGCGTGGGCTCGACCCACCGCCATTGCCGCGGTTGCCGCCGCCCCACGGGCCGCCACCGCGCGGACCGGTGCCCCATGGGCCACCGCCCTGACTTTGCCAGAACATCGACCTCGAACCTTTCCGCGGCGCTCTCTTCGCGCTGCGCTTGCGACGGGTGCGATCTCCCAGGCTTCGACCAGCAAGAGGCGCAACCGGATAGAGGGCGCCCGCGCGGGTGTTGTCAAGTGGAGCGGCCCGCCCCAAATCCCGCATATCCGGCGGCGCCAATGGCCCGCTCGCTAAGGATCGCGTGATCCGACGCGCGAACCGAACCTGCGTCTTGGCCAGTCGCTATTCTGATCCAAGCGGCGTCTGGAACCAAGCGCCACGGCCGAATTACCGTGCTGTTTTACCCCGCCGGGCAGGAGAACGACATGACCGCCGCTACCGAACGACAGATTCTCGACGCGTTGGGCCGTGTCGTCGATCCCGAAAAGGGCGCCGACATCGTTTCGCTTGGTATGGTCTCGGGGGTCGTCGTCCGCGACGGCAATGTCGCCTTCGCCATTGAGGTGGAGCCCGAGCGCGGCCCGCGGCTGGAGCCGCTGCGCAAGGCGGCCGAACAGGCGGTGGAGGCGCTCCCGAACGTGCTCTCGGTTACGGCAGTGCTGACCGCGCAGGCGGTGGCACGCGGTCGCAACGCGCCGCACCCGGCGGCGGGTGGCCGTACCCAGCGCGGCGCTGTTGCCGGTGTCAACGCGATCGTCGCGGTCGCCTCGGGCAAGGGTGGCGTCGGCAAATCGACGGTCGCTGCCAATTTGGCGCTCGGGCTCAAGGCGAACGGGCTCTCCGTCGGCGTTCTCGATGCCGACATCTATGGCCCGTCGATGCCGCGCATGCTGGGGATCTCCGGCCGCCGGCCGCAATCACGCGATGGCAAGGTGCTGCAGCCGCTCGAGAATTACGGGGTGTGCGTCATGTCGATGGGGTTTCTCGTCCCCGAGGACACGCCGATGATCTGGCGCGGACCGATGGTGATGAGCGCCTTGCAGCAGATGTTGCGCGAGGTCGACTGGGGCGAGCTCGACATCATGATCGTCGACATGCCCCCGGGGACCGGCGATGCGCAGCTGACAATGGCCCAGCAGGTGCCGCTCGCCGGCGCGGTTATCGTCTCGACCCCGCAGGACATTGCGCTCCTAGACGCCCGCAAGGGGCTCAACATGTTCACGAAGGTCGACGTGCCGGTGCTCGGCATCGTCGAGAACATGAGCTATTTCCTGTGCCCGCATTGCGGCGGTAGGAGCGAGATCTTCAGCCATGGCGGCGCCCGCCAGGAAGCCGAGCGGCTCGGCACCGAGTTTCTTGGCGAGGTGCCGCTCGACATCAGGATCCGCGAGACCTCCGACGGCGGAACGCCGATCACCATCGCCGAGCCCGACAACCCGCGCGCGCTCGTCTTCCGCCGGATAGCCGCCAGGATCTGGCAGAAGGTCGCCGGCGCCGATGCCCTGCGCCGCGCGCCGCCACGGATCGTCATCGAGTAGACGCCGCTGCTTCTTCTCCGCTCTCGCTCAACGAGCCGGTAGTCCCTGACCGAGGGGTGGCCAGCGCCCTCTCGCGCCTCCCTGTTTGGAGGGGATATCAGGGTGAAAAATCGATTTCGCATTCAAAATCGGCCGATCCACCGTCACTAAGATATTTTAGATCAGACACTTACAAATTCGACGGCGAACCGCGAAGCAGGGGGTTTTTGCGGGTTGCAGGGGGCCGAACGAAGGCTAACAGGGGGCAGCAGGGGGGACTTTGTGTCGGCATAACGCACCGTTCGCGTATGGAATTGTAGTTGTCAAAAAATCACTTCACGATTTGATCAAATAGCACAAGACCTATTGAAAATTCAACCTCCCAACGCCGATGTTGGCAAATTCGCCCCCTGGGAACGCGCCGATGATCCGGCGCGGACCGACGCTAATGAGTGCCTTGGATCAGATGCTGCGCGCGATGTCGATTGGAGCGAGTTCGGCTTCATGATCGTCGACCTGGCGCCGGGGACCGGGACGCGCAGCTGACGGTGGCCCAGCAGGTGTCGCTCACCGACGCCGTCACCGTCTTGACCCCGCAGGTCATTGCCCTGTTGGACGCTCGCAAGGGGCTCAACATGTTCAAGAAGGTCGACGTCCCGGTATTCGGCGTCGTTGAGAACATGAGCTGCGTCCTGTAGCCGCATTGTGGCGGCTGCGGCGAGATCTTCAGCAATGGCGGCGCCCGCCAGAGGCCGAGCGGCTCGGCGCCGAATTTCTCAGCGAGGTGCCGCTCGACAATCGGGATCCGCGAGACGTCCGACGGCGGAACGACGATCACCGTGGCGGAGCCCGATAACCCGCACGCGCTCGTCTTCCGGCGGATGGCCGCCAGGATCTGGATCAAGGTCGCCGGCGTCGGCGCCCAGCGCCACCCGCCGCCACCCAGGTAGCTTTCCTCCGCGCATCAGCCCGACGATTCGCTCGGCGGCGGCCAACACAGCATCCACCCCGCACCTCGGCGGGACAGGTGGCGTCGCTAGAACTGACCCTTGCCGATACTGAACACGTCGGGATGCGCGGCGTCCTCGATGTAGGAGAGCTCGAGTATGAGCAGCGGCGGCCGCGGCCCCTTTTTCTCCTCGCGGCGCGCCGCGGCCGCGGCGCCGCTCAGCACCAGAAGCACCGTCCTTCCTTGGAGGTCGTTCGCGCGAAAGACGACGATGGTATTCTCGGCGAGCTGCCGGTTGGCGACTGCGCTGTCCGGCTTATAGTTCTGTGACGCGAAGTAGTCGCGTAGAGAATTCGCCGTACCGACCACGGTTTCATCGCTGACAGCGCTGCCGTCGCTCGCCCAGACGATGTTTATCTGGATCAACTTCTTCGACCGGTACCCAAAAATATAGGAAACACGGGCGTTGCCAGTGTTGGGCAACAGGTCGGCCACGGTGAAGGACAAGACCATCGTCTTCTCGGAAGGGTGAATCGCATCGCTGATCTTCGCGGTCGGGAAGTCCTTGCGGATTACTTGACGAACCTGCTCCTCGTTCATCCCGAACCGTGCCTGGCGAAATCCTTCGATCGTCGTCGGGAGTGGGGCAGGCTGGCTTGG
>Ga0306922_10000370_pt1 | contig 37203 bp, 34 predicted proteins | sample sta12Cox44000082_FD_203758 | JGI IMG/M metagenome (GOLD analysis project Ga0306922, IMG submission 203758) | Lab enrichment of tropical soil microbial communities from Luquillo Experimental Forest, Puerto Rico - statoxic.12C.oxic.44.000.082 (v2)... | ecosystem: Environmental > Terrestrial >... | reverse complement strand
AAGGTACCCGCGATTTTCACCGCAGTCGGGCTCCGAAACCGGATGCGATCTTCCTAACTGACTGAGAAAAGTGGTAGGCCCGGCTGGGATCGAACCAGCAACCCTCAGCTTAGAAGGCTGATGCTCTATCCAATTGAGCTACGGGCCCACGTGCGGGAGGAACCAAAGCGGAACTCATCCTCGTCGCATCTCATTATCGCAAATTAGCCCAGGGGAGATACGAGAACAGAAGCGACTCTCGTCAGTGCCTCATTCCAGTAACCCCGTGCATGAGGCTCATCATTGCCGTAGCCGAATAGGTACAAGGTTACGTAGAAGCCAGGGCCAGGCTCGGACGCCGGTGGGTCTTCGCAGTGATACCAGCAACGTCGCGCGACAAATTCACACGCCATCGCTTCATCGGTTGTTCGCTGAAGCACCGACGTCGCGTGCTTCACGAAATTCTCGTGCAACTCGAAGGAAAATCGTTCCCCTCGCTCGCGGCGAACCAAATCTATATACGAGCACATTTTCATTTCCGCATCGTAGATCTGCTCAGCTTCAGCCAACTCGCGCTCGAACCATACATCGCATTTGGTGGTTATCCAGGGCGAGGATGGTGCATTCACGGCATGCAGGAACGCAGCCAGCTCGCGATATTGCCGCCCTTCCGGAATCCGGTCGAGACTCGCTAGGTCATACGAGAGATCTACGAACTGCTGCGACCCGTCCTCGGAAGACCACGGAAATTCAAGCACAGGATCATTGCGGCCAAGCTCAATCGACCAGTCGGCGTCCATCACCGAGGCGCCCAAGCGGGGGCAGCCACCGGCTCGCCCCGTTCCACTCGCTGCACGAAGGCGATTGCCTGGCGCTCCGCCCAACGGCCATCATAGCCGTTAGCTTGCGCAAGGAAGGCGCAGTGTCCACCGTGAGTCGTTTCCACGTAGGTGATCGAGGGATTCTGCAACAGCTTGCGACGCGTTTTGGGAAGAATGCGGATGAAAGGATCGTCATTAGCATGCAGAATCAGTGTGGGCACCGCAATGCGGTCAAGGAATTGCGCGGACGCAGCCCGTTCGTAATAGTCCTGGGCATCGCGAAAGCCGCAGTAACGCGCGGTAATCTGGTCGTCGAATTCGCGCAGGCTCCGCACCCCGCGCAGACATCCTGTATCGTATCGGCCGGGATAGAGTGCCGCTTTTCTTTTGATCCTTCGCTGCAGCCCGAGCAGAAACTTCCATTCGTAAACTCGGTTGGTGCGCTCATGGAGAGCGTCTGCGGATGCAGCCAGATCCATCGCGGGGGAAATACCGATGCCAGCTTCGATCTGCTCCGGAGCTTGATTGCCCCATTCCCCAAGCAGCTTCAGAACAAGATTGCCGCCCATCGAGAAACCGGTCAGCGCGATTTTCTGTAAACCGCCGTCGCGAATCAAGGCCTGAGCAACAGCTCCTACATCGTGGGACATGGAGGAGTTATATAGGGTGGGTCCAAGGTGCTCGGTGCCGCCACAGTTACGCATGTTCATGCGGACAACGTTCATGCCGGCGCGCCAAGCCTTACTGCCGGTGCCGATTACGTATTGCGAGTCGGTTGAGCCCTCCAGACCGTGTATGATAATCAGTGTCATCGCAGTGCTGCATTCCGACTGCCAGTGGCAATGACACAGCACCTGCATATCAGGCTCAACTCGAATCAAGCGCACTTCCGGCGGTGGCATCTCGTTCCGGCGGGGAAGGAAATTCCCGGCAATCGTCTGCGCGTGGGCACTTATAAATGGCCGGCGCGGCACGAAGGGTTCGCCGAAAAAGTTGTGCGCCTCAGTCGTTTCCGCCGACCTCAGCGGATGCGATAGCGCGCGCGCTTCCTCGCCTACGGAGCGCTCGACGAGGCTATTGGGTTCGTTGGCTTGCATCTATAATGAAAACACTCGACCCGCTCCCAACATTATGGCATCCGGAAGGTGGCGGGGAAGAGAGGAGTCTCAGGAGTTCTCATGCCGATTTTTGAGTATGTTTGCGTTGAATGTGGCCACACCTTCGAATCCATTGTCCTTGGCGAGCAAAAGGCCGAGTGCCCCAAGTGTCATACCGCGAAGCTGGAGCAGCAACTGTCCCGATTTTCCGCCCATGCTCATAGCCCTGCTGCCAGTCCGTGCGGACAAGCTGCATGCTGCATGAACAATGGGGGCGGATGCTCGATGAACTAGCATCGGGGCACTTCTTTCCTCGCAGTTGCATGAAGCGGAGTGGCAGTTAGAGTGCGCGTAAATGCTATAATTTTTTGCATCGTGGTGGGTGTAGTTCAGTGGTAGAACTCCGGACTGTGGCTCCGGCTGTCAAGGGTTCGAATCCCTTCACCCACCCCAGACCCCCAGGCGGTTATCTCGAGGCAGGGTAGCTAGTTACGGGTGGTCTCTGAATCCGGTCGCTGGCAACGAATCCCATCACCATTGCCCGTTTGCTCCGTGAAGAGGAGCGGGACGCGCAATCATTACGTCGGTGATTTACTGCACACCATGGGGATTTCCACGTTGTCCCACGTGCGAACCGAACTGTTCCAGTTGCTCGTAATTCCATCCCCGGCGCCACATCCAGTACAAGCGAACCGCCAGTCTCCGGGCCATGGCGACTTTGGCGATCTTTCGTCCGCGTCGCATCGCCAGGTGGAAAAACTGGTTGCGCCATCGCGGATCGCTGCGCACCGTGGCCTGTGCCGCTTCCACCAGCAAGAAACGGAGTAAGGAATTACCCTGTTTACTGATATGTCCGAGCCGTCGCCGTTCTCCGCTGGAGTCTTCCGCCGGCACTAGCCCGAGGTAACTGGCAATCTGCTTGCCGCAAGCAAACCGGTTGGCTTCCCCGATGATCAGCAGGAAAGCGAGTGCGGTCAGCGGCCCCACGCCGGGATGAGTCATTAATCTCTGAGCCTCAGGGCATTTCTCGGCTTCCTGCTCGATGGCTTGGGTGAGCACGTCGATGGTCGGGTTGATTCGATCCAGCACTTCCAACAGGTCCTGCCGACGACGGCTCGCCCACGGCGCTAAGCGCAACGATTGCAGTTGCTCCCGTCCGCTTTCGCGCCACAACCTCTTCTTCCAGCGTAGCCCTTCGTTAAGCGCCACCGCTTGCAACTGGTTCATGATGCGGGTGCGGGCCTGCACCATACGATGGCGGTGCCACAGCAGTTGCCGCAGATCACGATTGTCCCAGCTGGCTACCCAGATCCGCGGAAAATCGTCCTTCAGCATGAGTTTCAGAATGTGCCGGGCATCCTCGCGATCGGTCTTCTGCTTGCGTACCGCTTCGCTCGGATCTTCGCCGCGTCGCCAGTCCACAACTCGATGTTCAGCTCCCCCAGCAATCGTTCGAACCAGCGTCCGTGTCCACTGGCTTCCATGCCTACACGCACTTCAGCTCCTCGTGTCGCCAGATCGCGGTAGAACTTCTCGGCTTCCTCACGGTGCCCGAGGCGCCGCTCCTGCTCTTCCCCAGTTTCGGTATCTACATATGCGATTTGTTGTGAGCCCGGATGGTAATCACAACCTATAATGATCATGTTCGGCTCCTTTCTTCCGGGCCTTGGTTGGTTGGATCCACCAAGTCTACTCGGGCGTGGGAGCCGACATTGTCATGGAATCATTACACTCACGATCCGGTCTTGGCTTCCGGTTCTCCGGGATCGGTGGTAACCACTACGACCGCCCATTCCGACCCTCGCAAACGGTCACCGAACTACGGTCTCTGGTCCCCGTTGCTCCGATTTGTGGCTCAGGGATGTGAGATGTGTTGACTGCCAGTGATAAACGAGATTGCACGGCATCACGATCTGTCACGAGGGATTCTACGTAACATCAAGTCATTGCTGTCGTCAGTGTTTAAGCTGGCGAAACAGCAAGGATTCTTCGATGGCGAAAACCCACGCAAGGATGTCTCGATTCTTAAGGGCCGGAAACGCGGAGAGATTTACACGTACACTCTGGAGGAAACGCAGGAGATCCATCCCTGCGTTCTGCTTAATCACAATCGACAGGATGCGATGTGTCTTTCGCGCTTGAAAGAAGCGTGACCCTCGTTAGGGATCAGCTGGCCTTGGCGTCGTCGAGTTGCACGTTATGGAGCCTAAAGACGTATGCAACAGACTCGTTGAAGGCTACCGCTATCTCCTTGGCCATGTCATCGGAGCACGTTACGTACGCCGCGACCACAGCGGAGCGCCACCGCCGCGACGGGTACGTCCTAATCAGCTTGCTTATCTGGTGAGCGGCGGCTGCGTGCGCTGCCACTTTGAGCGTATCGAAGAAAAACTCTTGATATTCGTGGTCATCTTCAGGTTGCTGCATGGGAATCACCCAGTTCCGAGAAGTATAGCGCTGGGGCGTTTCCCGAATGTCAAAGGTGGGCGTATCGGAAAAGTTTCGGCGGGGTACGCGGGAAATAAAAAGGCCCACCAGAGTAGGAGAAGTAAGTTCACTGCTGGTGGGCTTATACCCGATTACTGAACCACGCCACGAAACGTGGTCAGATCGGAATCTCGGTGGGCAAGCCGGTTAAGGCACAATCGGGCGGCGTGCAACTCCGCATGCCCCGCCAGTGCAAGCCGTGCTGATCCCACAGCTATCTGGGTCGTCTTCGGGGTTGGAGCGCTCCGCGATGAACGTGCGCACGGATGAGACTTCTTTGATGACCTCTCTGATAAAGGTGATGATTCGTGTGAACATATACATAACTTTTCTAATTAAGATAGTAGATATTAGCGTCAAGAAAGTCGTTGCGCCTGGGCAAGTAGCAAAATTTTTGTGTGGGCACGGGTGTGAGTGCACGGTTCCAGCGACATACCGGTCTATTGGATCTTGGGGTCACAGCAGCACTATTTCACCGTAGCCCACACCCAGAGTTGCGGTCGTTGCCGACGCGCAATGACAAGGAGTGGCGCGGGTCCGTAGCATCCAAGTACATGACAGCAAATCAGCTTCCGTAGTGTGATCTGCACTACGCCCCCATGCGCCCCTACTTCACAGGCACCTTTTGCGGCTGCACAAAAGATAGGCTCTGCAAACGTCGCTATGACACCTTCGTTGGCTATTATGCACACGGTCCCGGCGATACTCGCCACCCTTGCTGCCCAACGCACTACAGCCCCCTATTTGTGTGTGCGTATGATTCTCGCCATGACTTACGACAATATGGTTGTCCCGTGCAGGGATGCGAGTATCTAACTGAGTGGCTGCCGAAACCTCGCTAAAAAAACAGTTGCTGCCGCACCGACGAAAAAAACAGGGTTTGCCTCGAGTCAAGGGCGCGTGCCCGAAAAACAGAGTCATTGCGCTGGAGCAACGACGGTGTGCGCTGTTTTGGTAAACACTCGTCGCATTGTGCGAAATAGGGCGGCTGGGGACAAGGCATCGAAACCAGCCGCCTTTGCTTTGTCCGCTCACCAAGATGCTTAGCTAGGTAAGGAGCAGGTGCGCCCACCTCGGTGGTCTAGGCTGCGAAATTGTCCCGTGAAAGCCAATTAAGAACGAAAGTTCGATTTTTGGCGATGGTCAGCCAGAGGGCAACCCTCCTGCACTGCGTCCAGCAGTAGATATCCCTTGCCAGATGTGCACAGTGGACAGATTCTGCTCGCGAAATCCGTTCTTACTTCGCCACAACTTATCAGCGATGTCAGCGATGGCACCTACTTGAAACTCCTTCCACGTGACAACTGGCACAGCCAGTGCTGTTTTTCATTCAGGGCACCGCGTCTCCTTGTTTTGCTTCGGTAATATAACCATCCTTGTCAGAGAAACATGACCAGACAGCAAGGCGAGCTTGGCGTAGGTGTTATGCACGCTCTCTTCCTCTGGTGACATGGTTTGAGCTTGGGTTGGTTGAATGGTGAACGCGGCGAGGACCATTACTGCAAGTCCGGAGAGGGCACTTTTCATGGACACCTCGTGGACTGCGGGATGACGAGGGGGCTTAATCGGACTCTGAATGCGGCGCGAGGTCAAGGGTTACTGCGATCCCCATTGGAACACCTCATTCTTGGGCCACATCCAAAACAGTCGCACCGCCAGCCTGCGAGCCAGCGCCCATCTTGCTATCGCCTGCTTTCATGTAAGGCTTTGCGCGTGCTCACGCTCGATCGGCATGCGACGCCGGATCAGCGTATCCACTGCGATCGCCCCCGGACCGAGAATGAGAATCAGCAGCGCGGCAAACCAATAAGTGTACGGTGTCGCGCCGTAGAAGTCTTCAGGTTTTGAAAAGATGTGCGAAAGATTGACGCGATCGTCCGGCACGCTCAGGTAGGCCATCGTCATGTTGACGAAGAGGACCAGCGCGGTCAGGCGCGAGGCAACGCCGAGTGTGAAGAAAATCCCCCCGACGAGTTCAACGAGGCCGACAAGCGTTGCGGTCATGTGCGGAGCGGGTAGATTCAAGCTCGTGAAGAACTCTGTCACCTTGTCGAGATGGGTCAATTTGCCCCAGCCGTCCTGCATGAATTGCCAGCCCCAGTAGAGGCGGATGGCCAACAACAACGGGCTTCGTAGCCAGCTGAGAGCGGCATCGAAGACGCGATACCCCCGCCCCACGACAGTCATAATGTTGCTCATACTTTTCCTTTTCAGTTTTGCTGGAGAGATTCTCTGCGTTCCCGTAGTGTCCGAAAAATCGATCGTTTTGTCTTGGGCGCATTCCTAAAGTGGTCCTGCAGCCCGACCGAATGGAGATGTATCCGTGTCCGTGGTCCGATTGTCGATCAATTCCCCGCTCGGTAGCCCACAAGCAGTCCCGTCTGGAGTGTAGCGAGTTCAGGTGCAACGGTGCCTGGAGTATGAAATTTCCCCGCCGAAGCCGATTAAAATCGGAAATTGATTTTGGCGGGGTGGTCGGCCTCGGAGGGTCACCCTCGGGCAGGCTGAGCAAGCACGGTGGGGGGCGATTGCGGCCCAAGCGCATGATCTGGTTGTGCTGATATTTCGTCAGCTCGAAGCTGACCGTGCGCTTCAGCGGCGTGCCCTTCATGGCCCAACAGCCTACCATGGGAAGGCTTTACAAAACGAGCATAGTTCGAGCATAGTGCCCCACACAACTGCTTGAAAACTAGCGGCGTATTCTGACGCGGCGGATTCACAATCCGCTGCACAAACTAGTTTGGCGCGTCGTCAGTCAACGCTGGTACCACTCCCAGCTGTCGCTCAAGATCTGCAATGCGCTCGCGAATCTGATCGTCTGTCATTTCGCGATACGGCGAAATCTCCACCTCGTGGCGCTCTTTTAGTTTTCCATACGCCCTGTCGCTGAGCACGGCAAACGCATACGGTGAACCCTTGCGCAGCATCTTCGAGAATGCGCGATAGACAGCAGGGCCGTCGTTCTCAAAGACAGCCTTGGCGATTTCACGCGCCCAAATCATGCTTAGGCCCTGCCGGAAAGATTGCCGCTTTGCCCGGGCTGCCAACGCCATTTCGCAATGCGGTTGGCATCACGCTGTTTTAGCTTTTGGCGTACACGTGGCGTGTTAGCACGCGATGAAATCCCGTCCTTTCCGTCAGCCTTTCTCGCTTCCTGCTCTTCGATTGTCTGGGCGGTCTTCATGTTGGCAAATCTCTTGCGGGCATCGTAGCACGTGACGGTGGTGAATTTTGATGGTTTTGATGGTTTTATCGAGGTCAGTGACTATGCTCAAATTATCAGCAACTAACCGAAAGTAACACCAAACCACCGCAGGTGAACAGGTGTTAACTACCTTTAAAATCTACAAAACACAAAACTAAAAAAAGCCGGGAGGGAACTTAAAATCCGCAGGCCCGAAAGGGCTGTGGGGGTTCAAGTTCCCCTCCCGGCACCAATAAAATCAAGGGTTTGATGCATTGCCTGTCAGTCGATGACAGGCTCTCTTTTTGTCCCTGTGTACCAAAGTGTGTACCGTAGGACCGCGCAAAATTCGATCCGACCCGCCCTGCGTACCGTCGATGGATCACAGCAGATATATCCCTTAGAAAGCTCCCACACGCGCATCGCTGGAACATAAAAAGGGCCGGACACTCATTTTTCCCCAAGAGCATCCGGCTACCCATCACAGAAAAGGAAACAACACATCACGGCAGGCTGCACGATCACAACCTGCACTCACAATTTTTTCTTGCGTGGATCATTTCAGCAAGTACCTCGCAAGGTGACCATCAACAGTTCTGGCAGTCCGAGCACCGATGATGCAGTGTCTCTCTTCGTACTGAGCAGGCTCTCGGTTGTACTCTTCGAGATGAGCATTGCGGTGCAGTCGTGCAAGGTCATTTTCATTGAGAATCATGTCAGTGATTCTCCCTTGCGATGGCTTCAAGCACGGTCTCAAGCGATTCCTCGACTTCGTAGGTGTGTCGCGATCGGCGTGCTCAACCGCAAGCGGCCCCGCATTCACCGGCCCATGATGCTGATGGCCAGCCTGGTGATTCTCACCGGAGCCACGGGCCGGATCCCGCTGATTAGTGCGATCTTCGGGTTTCACACTTGGATCGCACTGTTCGGATCGGTCGTTTCACTGGGAGCGCTTCTCTTGCTCGTCCGCTTGGCCATGACCCGCACTGTGGACCGCGAGTTTGCCACAGGCTACGCCGCTCTGGTGGTGGTCACGGTCGTAGCGGCAAGACTGGCGGTGACGAACGTGTGGATCAATTGGGCGGGCGGGAACTATCTTGAAGCTTTAACTGACGATGGGTCCTCCGTCACAGAGACGAGGGCGATTAGTGGTGTACCCAGTGGGGGTGGGGGTGTTTTGCTGTTGCTGTGCCCAAAATGTGCCCGCCCGAACGAAAAAGGACGCAACGGAACGTCAGCGAGTTTCACTGTCCCGAATGGTGACCTCTAACTGACTACTGGGCCGGACGCGATTGATGTGGCTTGGGACTAAGATGTGTGGGCCGCGAGCACCCCCGTGCCATTGACAGTTGCATGACTCGGAAGCAGGATTACTACGCTTCGCCGTACTCTGCCAGTTTTCTTGGATGGCGCACCAAATTCTTTCCGATGCGCATGGGTCCGAACCTAAGGACAGTCTGAAAACGAAACCCCGTTCTTCCGCAACCAGCGACAACTTCGTAATCCCGATTCGCAAGATGTGACCTCTGGCAAGCGTTAGGAAATCACTGTTCACTGCCTAGTTCAATTCACCAAGCGTCGAAAGGAGAATGCCATGACCCGCAATCTACGCAAGTGCATGATTGCAGTTTCTCTGTTTACATTCGTATCGGTTTCGGTGCTCGCAGTCGGGCAGACGAAGCCAGTTCTGGTGGTGAATACACCTGCTCAGCCTGTCCCCACCGCCGCCCAGGGCACAACTAATGTCGCAGGCACCGTGAACGTCGGCAACACGCCGAGCGTTACTGTCGCGAACACACCGAGCGTGAGCATCGCTGGCACGCCGACGGTTATGGTGGGGAACACCGTTCATCTGTTGGACGCGGAGAGGCTCGCCCGCATCCCGTATCAGTCGACTAATTTCACTGTTGGTGGTTGCGTTTCCTGCCAGATCTCTTTTACCGCCGCTCCCCCGGGCTATCGCCTCGTACTGCAGCATATTTCAGCCCAATTGCAGGGGAGCACCCAACTAGTCCTGAGCATTGGTACAGGTTTTGGCTTCCAAGCGAGCTGGACTGTCGACGGGACGGTCGCGGCAAGCAATATTTGCGGAATCAATCAGGATCTGCTGGCCTATTTTGATCCGGCCGATGGGCAGCCGAATGTCACTGTGCCTGGCGGTGGTCTCCTGAATGGGACCGTGACACTCACAGGCTATCTGGAGAACTGCTCGATCACGGGGTGCCCTGCGATCCAGCACTAAGCTGGTGGGCTGGGCGATAGGTCCTCGGAATCAGAGGCAAGGGCGATCAGGGGTGTACCCCGAGGGGGTGGGGTCTCGCAAATTGCCCAGCGCACCGCTCGCCTGTCCACTGTCCCGAGCGGTGTCCTATAACTGACTACTGAGGTCGCATAGCGTGCTTTTGGGTGAGAGAGCACGATAGTAAGTGATTGGGATTACGTCGCGTAGCGTCATTCTGGATAATTAGGAAACCGCTGCTCGGGCAGATGGGCAGATACAGCTTCACCTATTCCGAAAGATACTCAGGTACTTAGTTCCTCGCAGCGATTAGGCGGGGCGACGCTCGCCGAGGGCGCGATTGATGCGGCTTGGGACGAAGATGTGTGGGCCGTGAGCACTCCCGTGCCATTGACAGTCGGTGACTCGGAAGCAGTATTACTACGCTTCGCTGTATTCTGCCAGTTTTCCTGCCAAGTTTCAGCCCTTTTGGAGTTCGGCCGTGAGTAGAGTCGCCACCTTCAGCGTCGCACGAGCCAACTTTGATAAGGCTCAAGGAAAGTCGGCTGCCCAGGAATAGTGCGTCGGTAGTTTTGCTGAATCGAGACCAGTTCCACTGCCGCGGCAGTCTTTCGCGGGTAACTGCAGGGAGAGTGTACTTGATTGATCTGCTGGGAATTGTGAGTGTTCACAAGACAGTCGAAACGGTTCCAGTACACGCCGCCATGTAGGATTGGCACATCAGAACTAGATGCCCTCGCAATTTGCGAAACATTGCTGGCGATGCTCCTGCCTCCAAGGCCGACCGCATCGCTCCCGACATTGCTGAAAGCATCATGTCGATGGCGAATCTGTCGGGTGCCAGTTTCTGATCCGAAGCGGTCAGAAGCATCGCCTCAATCGCTTTCCGCAACCGTTGCCCGGTCCGCTTCACCAGTGCGGGACCACCCACGTCTGGCGCTACCTTGTATAGGGCGACGGAAATATCCGCACGCTGCATCTTGACGTCAACGAATGCCTCCACTACCCGCCTGATCATTTCCGGCATGGGTTTGTGGCACGCTTCCGCACATGCGGTCTCTACAGCCCCCGCGACATTGTCCATATGATCCTCGAAGACCGCAAACAGCAGCGACTGCTTGTTTGGATAGTACTGGTACAGGGTTCCGACGGAGACGCCGGCCCGATCTGCGACGCGAGTGGTCGTTAATCGGTCGGCTCCCTGGCTTAACAAAACCTGAATAGTCGCCTCACAAATTGCCCCCACCGTGACCGTTGCCCTCGTTTGCATGGGCATTTTTCTTGGTTCAAATGCAGTCGCTACGTCAGCCGCCATATGCGAACTCCAAACCTGAAGAATCCTTCATCCAATGGCTTAGATGCACAGAAAGGCTAGGAGAAACCGAATGATTAAACAGACCGATCTTGGCGGCAGCTTCACGCTTACCGGCACGTCAATGACTGCCAACCGAATGGGTTACGGTGCAATGCAACTTGCCGGCCCGGGAGTCTGGGGACCACCGCGGGACGTGGACGGCGCCATTGCTGTTCTGCGCGAAGCGGTGGATTCAGGTGTAAACCACATCGATACCAGTGATTACTATGGTCCACACGTAACCAACCAACTTATCAAGCGTGCCCTTCATCCTTACCCGGGTGAGCTCGTGATTGTTAGCAAACTGGGGGCTCGTCGCGGCGCCGACAAGTCGTGGATTCCTGCTCTCTCCCGGCAGGAGTTAATTGATGGAGTTCATGGCAACTTACGAAACCTCGGCCTAGCCGCTCTGGACGTCGTGAACCTTCGAGTAGGTGGAATGATGGAACCGTCGGAGGGATCGATCGAGAAGCCGCTGACTGTGCTCGCTGAACTCAAAGGCCAGGGACTCATCCGCCACATCGGTCTGAGCAACGTCAGTCCCAAGCAGTTGGCAGAGGCTCAGACCGTTACGGAAATTGTCTGCGTACAGAATTTTTACAACGTGGCACACAGAAACGACGATGCTTTCATCGACGACCTTGCGTCACAAGGCATCGCTTACGTTCCGTTCTTCCCGTTGGGGGGCTTCACTCCGCTCCAGTCCTCGGAACTCGACACAGCAGCAGCGCGACTCGGAGTCACGCCAATGCAGCTTGCGCTGGCCTGGCTTCTGCAGCGCTCACCCAACATTATGCTCATCCCGGGAACGTCCTCTCTCAAGCATCTTCGCGAGAATCTTCAGGCTTCACAGCTCCACATTCCTGCCGAAGTGCTTGCGATTCTCAACTCAATCGGTAAACAAGAAAAGGAGTTTTGATATGCGAGTATTCGTTACTGGCGCAACAGGATTCATCGGTTCTGCAGTTGTCCGAGAGTTGCTTGATGCCGGATATCAGGTTCTCGGACTTGCTCGCTCGGATGCGGGCGCCAATTCGCTCGCGGCGGCTGGCGCAGAGGTACATCGAGGTTCTCTCGAAGATCTCGATAGCCTACGTAGCGGAGTAGTGGCTTCCGACGGCGTCATTCATACGGCCTTTATCCACGATTTCAACAACTATGGGCCGGCTGCCGAGGCGGATCGACGCGCTATCGAGGCGCTCGGCACCGCGCTCGCCGGCTCTGGCCGTCCGTTACTTATCACTTCCGGGACATTGCTCGCTCAAAGTCAAGGTCGCCTCGCGACGGAAAACGATACGCCGAACCCCGCTTTCCCCCGGAAATCGGAAGAGGCGGCGCTTGCGGTGGCAGAGCGTGGGGTGCGCGTGTCGATCGTGCGGCTTCCTCCATCGGTCCATGGCAAAGGCGATCACGGCTTCGTTCCGGCTCTCATCAACATTGCGCGTGAAAAGGGTGTTTCGGCATATATCGGTGACGGGCTCAACCGATGGCCCGCAGTTCACCGGCTCGATGCCGCACATCTTTACAGGTTTGTGCTTGAGAAGGGTACGGCTGGGGCAAACTATCACGGCGTGGGCGATGAGGGCATACCGACGCGACAGATCGCCGAAGTTATTGGCCGACGTTTGCATGTGCCAGTCGTTGCCAAGTCTCTCAAGGAATCGTCGATCATTTTGGCTGGATCGGGCACTTTTTCGGTATCGACGCACCCGCCTCAAGCGCGCTCACGCGGGAGCGGCTGGGTTGGCAGCCGAAACAGTCGGGACTACTCGCTGATGTTGACCAGCCATATTACTTCCCCACCCGTGTGTCGTCAGTGGGGTGACCATTAACTGAAAGGCTGAATTACTTAGCGTACTCAACGTTACAAATATGGAAGAACTCCACATGAAGAAGATATGGTTCAACACCGGCGTGGCAGTCTGAAATTGCGGCGCGAACGCCCGTTGATCCTCGTTTGCTGGCTGATGCTGGTGTTGTGCTATACCCACATACAACGCCGACTAGCGAGTGGCACCAAGTATCCTCGTGCCCTGTGCGATGCTCAGTGAATTGATGAGGGTTGGAAAAGCTGCAGGGTCTGTTCACGCTGCATCCTACGGAGTTCTTGCATGTTCCGCGAGAGGTCGATTAACTCTGTGGATTGCAGCCGAATTGCGGTGCTTCTCTCAACGGCATGAGAACAACGCTTCCGCCAGCCTTCGTCCATCCAGAGCTCAACATCAGCAGTCCCGTTCAACTGGATGAAAGTTACGGCTCGCTCAGCACGTTCTAGGCTTGCACGCAGGAGTTTGTTCTGCTCCTTAACTTCGGCCAGCTCTTGGCGCAATACCTCCAGCTCAGACTTGGACTCGCCCTCAAAGTGAGAGCGCATCCATACATCAATTTCATCGGAGAACGCCAGAACCACCCCATTCTCCCGTCCTTGCGGACGACGCACAGGTAAGCCCATCTGCTGTTCGTAGCGTTGCACCGTGCGAACACCTTTGTGCAGATACTGAGCAATTTCCTTCCAACATGTCATTGTGCTGGACATGGGATGATTCCCTCCATCGTGGGTGCAGACTACGTTAGGGGGAGCGCGGTGCAACCGACTGTTGACATTTGACGCCAGCTTCGCCGGAACAGTGCAACTGCTCTCAGGTTGTTGAGCACATACAACAGGGGAGCATCTTCTCTCGCATGTTGTCCGCGCAGCAGGAGCGGTCCGAATTTAACATGCATGAGTTCATTCGGACCGAATTGGAAATATCCATCACGTTTTGCGTCTTTAGCACTCGATAGCAGGACGAAAGAGACACGCCAGAGAAGGCGCCGGAACGCCCGTAAGGCTTACGACACGTCAGTGCGCTTCTGGAACAAGTACCGGTTTGGGGAGCCGACGGCCCAACGTAATTTGCTCGCCCAACTGACCACGTTGAGACATCTATTTCTTCAGCTTCGAGAGACCTTTGAGGAGTGAACTGCGAGGATGAAGGGGCCAAGATGGTCGATCAACGTCGTTCTCGAAATCGGGATACGCAGAATTTCTACTCCAACTGAGGCAACCTTCCCCATGCTTCCGACATCACCATCGTTGGATGGGGCGATGCGCAAATACTAGAAAGGGGTCACAATGGATGTTGCGGTGAAATATTGTTTAATCAGAAGGGAGCTCGAAGATCACGCCTTCCATCTGACCACTGAGTTATTCGGCTTGATTGGGCGACTTCATAGGTTGATAGGCACAGACCATCAAACATTTCTTGCCACGCAAGTCGCCTGCCGCAAAGTCACGAGGGAACTCTCGGAATCGCGCCATCGCCTTGAGGCGCACCGGACAGATCACGGATGCTAGCAAGGCAACTTTATAAGGACGTGCGGATTCAGAGTCAGCAGCTTGTCTATTCGGAGTCCAGTCCTCACTTGGAGAGGATTGACGATTCCAATTGCCTGCCGATACCAACCTTCCTTGATGCTGGGCCGACCCGGGAGATTGGTTTCTCGGGGGCTGACGCTAGGCGGCTTTGACCACGCTTCCAACGAAAGGGCTCAGCGCCGCAGAGAGCAACCAAGTCTACGTATTCTTATTCCGCCTGAAAACAATAATTCGCGCGATGCTAGAACCGTATACACCTCATGATGTCAATACACAGTATCTCATTCCGATCTCTACTCTAATGTCGGGATGTACGCAGTTGCAAAAGGCTCCAGAGAACACTGACAACTGCGAATGGAATCAGCCATAAGCTGTTCCGCCTCAGTGCGAGATTAAGCCCAGAAGCACCCAACAATGGCGTATAGGGCAGCAGGTATCCCAGCGGGCTCCTTCGCTGGTTCAAAACTTGCATGCTGTACAAACAGCAGATGAAGCTGACAGTACCGATGAAGATAGAAAGCGGACGCAAGCGCCAAGTGTCCCAAAAAACTACATCTGTTGCCGCGCTGTAAATTATTTCGGTTGCCATAACGGCCGCGCAGGCCGTAGCCGCAGCGATCAAGAATGCGGTCTCTGTATGATCCTTCTGGGCGTTTACCCTGCGCCGTTTCATCGTCCAACTCTAGGGTGCCGCCACCTGGAAGCGCAGCACCGATTGCGCGATGCGATATTGATATTTCGCGGCCGCGAACTGGATTTGCGCTTCAGTCTGCTGCAACTGCGCCTGACTGAGTTCTACGATCGAGCTGAGGCCGAGGTTGTATCGCGTTTCAGAGAGGCTAACCGCCATGTTTGCCTGGTCAACAAACTGTTGTGATACGCCAATTCGGTTGTACGCCGTAATGGCGTTTAGCCAACTAGTGCGGACGTCATTGGCAATGCGGTCTTTCAAATCGCGCAACTGCTCCTGCGACGCTTGGGCCCTGAGCGAGGCTTCCTTCGATCGCGCTGGGTAAAGAAATCCGTTGAATATGGGAATATTGACGTTTACCCCGACGGCGCCATACCAGCTGGTGAATGGCTGGACACCATTCACCGTTGGCCTGTAGGGGACCTGCCCCACAACTCCCAGGGCTGCAACGGTGGGAAAGAGCAAATCGCGTTCCGCCTTTTGGAAGTGCTGCGAAGCTTGCACCTCATAGCCTTGCGCGGCGATTTCAGGACGATTGCTGAATGCCTGGCCTACAAGTTGGCTAACCGAATCCGTCGGAGGGTTCAACGGGAGGCTAATATCCACCAATTCAAATTGCTGTTGCGCAGGGTATCCAAGAACCGAAGACAGCGTGGACAGCGCAGCCTGATAGTTGTTCTGCGCATCAATCAGCAGAAGCTTGGCCTGGGCCAGGTTCGCTGTCGCGAAGCTGACATCAAGTTGCGAACGCAGCTTGTTTTGGTAAAGCGTCGTAATCTGGTCGGCGACAAGCTGGCGGGCGACAACCGTCTGCTCGGCCACCTTCTGCAGCGCAAATGTTTGGAGCGCGTTATAGAACGCCTGATCAACCGCAAGCTTTATCTGGTCGGCGGTGGCAAGGGCGTTCATGTCCGCGGCTTTCGCGCGAAAGGCCGCCGCGGCGACAAGGTTGTTGGTGCGGCCAAAATCGGTAATGAGCTGCGCCAAAGTCACGCCTTCAGCCGCTCTCTCATAGACGACCGGGTTATTGAGATTCCCGGCGGCGATGCGGCTGCCTTCCTTTGCATCAACTGCGGTCAGGCTGCCGTAAACGGCGGGAAAGTATGCGGCGCGCTGCTCTCGGGTAATTTGCCCGGAAGCCAACGAAAGCAGCCGGTATATCGATATCTGTGGATTGTTCTTTAACGCCAGCGCTTCTGCCTGCTCGACCGTCAGGCGCTGCATCGGCCCGGACGTAGGCACTTGGGGCGGCGCCGGAAGTTGCGACGTCGTGGCTGAAGCCGTGGGCTGTGCAGGAGACGTCGCGGGTGCAGTTTGGGTTTGCTGGCTCGTCGGAGTGTTCCACTCTTGAGTCGCTACAGGCGCGGGCGCTTCAGGCATTGTGCTCTGGGACTCAGCGGTACCGATAAAAACCAAAATCGACAAGAGGATCACCAACAGTGAGACGGTCTTGCTTCTCAAGCCTGCACCTCCGACTGCGGCTGCTCTTCTTTGCGATGTATGAGCAGATACGCCGCGGGAACCAGGAATATGGTGACGATTACGGAGAAAACGAGGCCTCCGATAATCGAGCGCGCCAGCGGCGCATATTGTTCGCTGCCCGCCTCCAGTGCAAGCGCCATGGGGATCAGGCCCAAGATGGTCGCCAGCGATGTCATCAGGATCGGCCGCAGTCGCACGCGACAGGCGAGGGCAACTGCATCGGCAATCGGCATCCCCTTCCCCCGGTAAATGCGCGTCACGTCCACGATCAAGATGCTGTTGGACACGACAATGCCCGTCATCATGATCACGCCCATCAGCGACATGATGTTCATGGTGGTGTGCGTGAGCAGTAGGAAAATAATGACCCCGGTCACACCAGGTGGGATCGCCAAGAGAATGATGAAGGGATCAATGAAGGAAGCAAACTGCGCCATTAGTATGAGATAGACGAGGACAATCGCCAGCAGCAGGCCGAAGCCAAAGCTCTTGAACGATTGCTGCATCGCCAGCACCGAACCGCGCACTTCGATGCGAACGTTCGGCGGAAGCTTGGTATTCCTAACAATGTTATCGACTTCGCGCGAGACTCCACCCAGGCTCTCTCCCTTGGGCGAGACATAGACGTCAATGGCGCGGAAGAGCTGGTAATGGTCCACCTCGGTCGGCGTGTTGATCATCTTCACATCGGCGACGTTCTCGAGATTTGTGGTCTCCGGAACATTCTTGGCCTTCAGCGGAATCTGCTTGAAGTCTTCGAGGGTCATTGTGTTGATCTTGTTGTTCTCGTACTGCACTGTGAGGAAGTAGTTGTTGCCGCTCTGCGGATCCACCCAGTAGCCTGGCGCAATCATGCCGTTGGAGTTCAGTGCGGTGGTAACGTTGCGTATCACATCACTCGCTGACAGCCCAAGCCGAGCCGCCATTTCGCGCCGCACGTTGAGCTCGATGCCGGGATAATCGAGGTCCTGCGGAATCAACACGTCGTTAACGTCATGCAGGCCGCGCACTCGATGAGCAATATCAGCAGCTACCTCATAGGCCGCTTGCTGGTTGTTGCCAGCGACCTGGATGTCAATCGGCGCAGGCATTCCTGCATTCACGACCGAGTCAACCAGACCACCCGTCTGGAAGTATGTCGAAATCTCCGGCAGATCCGCCGACAGCTTGCGCCGCACGCGATTCATGTAGGTGAATGTGGGAAGGCTGTGGTCTTCGTTCAGGCTTACTTGTACGAATGCGGTGTGCTGCGCGCTGTTGCTGGTGTAGATCGCTGACAGGTCGGCATTCACGCCGATATTCGCAACTATCATCTTCAGATCATGTTGCGGGATGGCCTGCCGGATATCATTCTCGACTTGGCCTATGTATTTATTCGTCAGTTCGAGACGCGTACCGGTCGGTGCCTTAATGTTGATCACAAACTGTGCTGGATCAGTGCGCGGAAAGAATGCCACTCCGAGGAAGGGGAAAAGAGCAAGACTGAGGACAAATCCGCCCATGATGACGAGCACAGTCCTGCCCGGCAACCGCAACACTTTGCCAACTGCGCGGTCGTAGCGCATCAGCATCTGATCGTATTTGTAGTTGAATGTGGAGACGAACCGCTGAAAGCCGCTCTTGCGGGGATGATGCCCCACGGAACCGTGAACAGACTTGATGAACCGTGCACAGAACAGCGGTACGACAGACATCGCAACCAAATATGACGCCGCAAGAGCCAGAACCACTGCAATCGCTAGAGCCGTGAACAGGTAGCGACTGATGCCTGCAAGAAAGATGACTGGGAAGAACACAATCGCGGTGGTAAACGTAGCGGCAAGAACAGCAAGTGATACTTCCTGTCCACCGCGCTCCGAGGCGGTAACCGGATCTTCGCCTTCTTCCATGTGACGGAAGATGTTTTCGAGCACGACCACAGAGTTGTCAATGACGCGTGAGAGCACCAGCGCCAGCCCGCCGAGAACCATCGTGTTGATGGTGCCGCCGAAGGCATTCAGCAGAAGAAAAGCCGCCAGCACCGACAGCGGGATGGACAGCAAAACAGAAATCGTACCGCGGAGTGAGCCGAGAAAGATGAGCACCATCGCCGCGGTAAGTACCAGTCCGATCACGATCTCGTGAATGACGTTCGAGATGGCCGTCTTCACATATTGTGATTGATCAAAAACCACAGTGGTAATGAGGTTTTTAGGGATATCAAGCAGCTTTTTCACTCGATCGCGAACACCGTTAACAATGGCGATGGTGTTGCTGTTGCCGCCCTGCTTGAGAATCGGCAGGTAAACCGATTTCTGGCCGTCCACCCGGACGATGTTGTACTGGATCGCTGCCGAGTCCTCAGCGCGTCCAATATCTGCGAAACGCAGTACCCCATTGCCAATGGCTTTCAGGGGCATATCATTCATAGCCTGGACATTCGGCAGCTGAGCGTTGCTGTAAATGTTGTAATCACGCGGGCCGATGCGAACGTCACCGGCAGGAAGAATGGTGTTGGCATCGTTGACGGTGTGGACCACATCCATGGGGCTGAGTTGTGCCGCTTCCAGCTTTACGGGATCAACGTAGAACTGGATTTGGCGATATTTGCCGCCATAAGGCTGAGGGACGGACGCACCGGGAACATTCGCCAGCTGGTTGCGAACGTTGAATTGCCCGAGATCGTGCAGCTCGGTCTCATTCAAGCCCTCCCCTTTTAGGGTAACCAGGCAGACCGGAAGGCTCGAGGCATCGAATTTCAATACGACGGGCGGCAACGTGCCTTGCGGCAGGCGGCGAAGGTCGGCCATCGCCAGGTTTGCAATCTGGCTCGCCGCCGCATCTGGATCGGTCCCAGGCTGAAAATAGACCTTGATGAGACTCACGCCTGTAAGCGATCGCGATTCGATATGGTCAATATTGCTGCCGAGTGTAAAGAAGCGCTCGAAGGTATCGGTGATATCGGCTTCGATCTGCTGCGGCGGCATGCCTCCATAGAACGTCGCGACCACGACGACTGGGATTTTGATTTCGGGGAACAGGTCTACCGGCATGCGCAGCGTAACCGCCACGCCGACGACCACGATTATCAAGCACAACATCAAAACGAAAAATGGATAACGAATCGAGAAACTAGGCATGATTACTCCGTCTCCGCATTGGCCGGCATAGGAGTGCTCTTTTTGGGGTGCACCAATTCTGCTTCGCGATAGCTCGCAAGATTACCGACGATCACTCGGTCTCCTTCTGAGACTCCAGAGATAACCTCGACTTTGTTTGAGTCCTGCACACCCGTTTGGACCTCGCGCTTCTGCACGCGGTCACTCGCATTCACAACAAGTACACTGGTTGAATTCTGGCTACGCTGCAGAGCATTTATGGGAACAGTCAGAACATCGACCTGCCGTCCCGCTGCCAATAGCACGTCGGCGTACATTCCGGGGCGCAGATGGTAATTAGGATTGGGAACATCAATCTCAACTTGCATGGTACGGGTGGCAGTGTCGAGCGCGTTCGTAAATCGTGCCACCGTGCCGGTGAAGTGCTCGCCCGTGGCCTGCACGTGAACATCTACGGAATCGCCAACGCGAACCTTGGCCGCGAGCGACTCCGGAACCGGAATACGTAGTCTCAGGGTCTTAATCTCTGCCACAGTGACCACTGGCAACCCGCTGGAACTTGAGGTGCCAGCCTGAACCAGCGCGCCGGTATCGGCGTAGCGCCAGGTCACCACTCCTTCGTAGGGCGCTGTGATTCGTGAGTAGTCGCTAAGCGCGACATAGTGCTGCTGATCGGCTTTGGCCACTTCCAGTTGCTGCTTTGCGGCTGCCACTGCCGACTTGGCAGCGTCCACCTGGGCTTGGGACGCACGGTCCTTGGCTGTTGCCTCGTCGAGTTCCTGCTGTGCAATCAATCCCGGCCGTGCCTTGTCAGTATTGACCAGACGAACGGCATTCGAATGTAAGGCGACGTTGTCGGCTTCGGCTCGCAATACATCGCTTTGGCCCCGCTGGACCTCCTCTTCGGCATGGTGAACGGCAGCTTTCGCCGCGTCTACCTGGGCGAGCAGTTCAGGAATCTCGAGCACCGCCAGCACTTGGCCTGCGTGGACGTGGTCGCCAATATCAACGTAAATGTTCTTTATGTAGCCGGCGACTTTAGCGTGTAATTCGACGTTTTGATAAGGTAGGAACTGTCCAGCGACTGAAAGGGAATTGGCAATCGAGTCGCGCCTGACCGTAACAACAGCGGCGTACGGAATTGTGGCGTCGTCTGCATTCGCTCCGGTGCTGAGATCGGCTTTGCCGCGGACGTGGCGAACGAATGTGAACCCGGCAAACAAACAAATTACGGCCACAGCGACCACAAGAAACTTGTAGTTGCGACCTAAATTCATACCTTCCTCGTAAGCTGACCAGCTCAGTTTTGCATAGTCAGATGCTGCTGCCGTGTGCGGCCAACAGGCGTCATGTCACAAAGTAGTCTGACGAAAAACTGTGGGAGGCTTATTGGAAGCTAGGAGGCGGGGGACGAAGAAAACGATGCAAGTACTGCCGATTCAAGGCTGAAGCTGGTATCGCATTCTGAACGTACTGCCGATGCTCAAACTCCTGGGAAAAGACCAGTAGAAGGGCCGCGAGATAGAACAAAACAGAGGGCACGCGAAGCGAATCGAAATCTAGCTTTTTGCCGTCCACCCACAGCTTCGATGCCGTCGAAGCGTGCGGCTGCGAAGTGTGTCCATAAACGGCGACCTTCGCATGCAAGGCAAAGCCAAAAACCAGCACACATGCCACCACCAAGAGTAAGCGCCAGCATGTTGGGCTCAAAGCACGGTCCGGCGATGTGAGCGGCGGCATTTCCATTAACTATTATACGTAGGAAAGGGAAAACAGTGAGCACTCCCCGATCAAAGGCGGCAGTTCGAGCGAGGTAAAGTAAGCATTGGTAAGCCCACCGAGAGGGAGCCTTGGGACGCACCAGCCCGGACCGATGTGCCTACAGTTTCCTCGCATTCCGCCTCACGACCGACACCCATGCCGTTCGGCTAACACTTCTCTTGCCGGGTGTGTAGAGGACTTTCACCTCCAGGTGAGTGCGCCCTGCCGGGCACACCACAGGGGAAGCCGGAGCGTCCATCCGCTCCGGCTTCCCCTGTCTCTGCGCCTTTAATTGACTGACATTGCCGATGAATTACGGGAATTGCACCGCCGGAAGAGCCCCCGTTCCTTCCACCTGCACCGCCTTCAGCATAGTCGGATTGATGTGCAAGGCATTGAGAATCGTGGGCGCCACTTGAGCTGTGCCTACCGTGGCGTAGACTGTTTGGGGTGTGAAGCCCGGATAGGACACCAGCAGCATGACGTTGGTGTCGTCATGGGCGAACCCGCCGTGCTCGGCTTGTTTCTTGTGGCTGCCCGAGTAGGTGACGCCGACGTTCGGTGTCACGATAATGTCGGGCGTACGGGGATCTACGAGTGGGCTGTTGTAGTTCAGCGCAAGCGAAGGGCCGTAGTAGATCTGGCCCTGCGCGATTCCGGTCGCGGAAGCGTTCGCTTCGAGAATCTGAACGCTCTCGGGCGTATCGGAGGGACTCTTCAGCCACAGCAGCGAGACGTCATCTTCCGTCGGTCCGATGCCCGTGGGATTGTTGGTCGACTCCGACGGGGGAATGAATCCCGCATTCGAGAGCAACGTTGCTGGCGAAGTGCCGACCTTGAGCTGCGCCACGTAGCGGCTGGGATCGATCGGCGACTGGCCGTGCTTGGCCGTAATCACGATCAAGGTCGAATTATAGAGACCTTGTCTTTTCAGTTCATTGACCCACTGTGCAATTGACGCGTCGACAAACCTGATTTCGTCGAACAGCGGGGTACTGGGTGTGCCTGCGGCATCCAGATATCCTCCTTTAACGCCGTTTTCGATCAGCTTCTGGCCAACGCTGACGGCTTGGAAGTTCATGCCGAAAATGGTAGGGACCTGCGTCTTCTTAGTGCGCAGATGGTTCCATCCGTCGATCTCATTCAGGATGGCGTCCACTTTGAGAGTGTCGTAGCACTGAATGTTGTCGAAGCTGTTGGTCCATGACGTCAGGTCGGAGTTGGGATCACGTATAGTGGCACAAGATATACCGGTGGGCGTTGTGTATCCGGGGAGGCCGACCACGTTGGAGTTGATTTCCGGTGCGTAGAAGTCATTGAGGGCACTCGGTCCTACGCCCGAGGCTACCGAAGAGTACGCCGGGTGCTTGTCTGACCACGCCGTATATCCTCCCGCCTGACTAATCACACTGAAAATGCTGTTGGCACGCACAAACTGCCAGGGCCATACCGGATTGCAGTTGTTCGCGGGATCGCGCACCAGTCTGAGTGAATCGATGGAGGCGATGCCGCCATCCGTCAGCGAAGCCCCCGGCGCGCCACCGTTCAACAGGGTTTGGTCACGGTCGATGCCTTCCTCGTACTCCGTGGTTGTGCCGGTAGGCTGCCCATTCGGCGTACAGGGGCCGGCGGCAAGACCGTTACCGGTGGTCTTCGCCGGAGCGTCGTAGTTCCGCGAATAGGCCACGTCGTAATAAACGCCGGTCAAGGCCGGGCTTCCGCCGGTGATTATCGCCGTGAGTCCCGGGAACGAGTCCGACGGTTTTGATGTGGTAGCAGCGACATAGTTGACGCCCGTCTTGCCCAAGGCAGCAATCGCCGGACAATACGGTATACCGTTGTTGAAGTTGGGGATGCCTTTCGCGCAGTTCAAAAAGTCAACCGCGTGCATTCCATCGATGCTGACCAGCAATACGTGCTGGACGGGGGTTGTCGAACTATTCGTGCTGTGTTGTTGCGCAGAGACGGCGAGGGGTGAAAGCACCATGGCCGCTGAAGTTAGCCACGCAGAAACATACTTCAAGAATGACATACCGTTGATCCTTCCTTTCTGAGGTGGGCTCTCAAGGAATGTAGTTGTGCATTTTCTCTGCAGAGTTACGTTTCCGTAAATTTTTGTGCGTGAGTTGATGAAAAAAGCTTAACGTCCTGTGGATGTCAGCCCGCGTTGCATTGTGGCAGCAGTATCGGCCAATCCAGGCTCCTACTACACTCAAGGATCGGACCCAGCGTCCTTCAACATTTCCACGTCAACGCGCCCACAACGGGAACAATCACCGCAAATTTACTTGGACCGACAGCCAAGGCCTTCCTTGACACTGCAGCCCGCCGTGTCGTCCGTCAGCGTAAGCCCGTCTTCTGCTCGAGGAAAGGCGCCAGCAATTCTAAGTGTTTATCTCTGGGCCACGCCCCCACTGGAGGCTGGGCGGTGAATCTCTCCAGCAGCAATCCTGCCGTAGCCTCGGTGCCCAGCACCGTGACCGTACCTGCCTATAGCCGATTTGCGTAGGTGCCTGTGTCGGGCGCTCCCCAAGGCAGGCAATGCTTTGGTGACCTTTACAGCTTCATCGGGGAGTCAGCGTGCGCACCACGACCTTTTACCGTCACTCCTCCTCCCGTCAGCAGTTTGACCTTCACGCCATCGGCAAAGGAGGAGCTCCGGTCACAGCCACGTTTCTATCTCTTATCCAGCGTGCAATTGGGGGCTGTCGGTCGCATTGCATAGCACGAACCCATCTGTTGCCAGCGTGCCAGCCAGCATCGCAGTCGCAGCGGGGCAGAGATCGGCCAACTTTACCACTACGACGTTCACCGTCACAACTACGACGAACGTCACCATCTCAGCGACATCAGTAGGGTCACCAAGAGCAAGGTGCTCACAGTGACGCCGTAGTGCCGCTGTCGTTTGGGTCACGCGCGTCCTGGCCGACGTGCGCGCTTCCCCACCCAGGGAGTGGTACGATAAGCACGTGCACAGAAATCATCTGGTCTTCTGGACTGCCCTGGTATTCGCCTGTCTGCTCATCGTGGTTGGCTGCGGACAGTTCTTCCCATCGTCTACTACGATCACCGCGATCCAGGTCCAGCCTTCGAATGCGATCGTGGCCCCGGGAGTCACTCAGCAGTACACCGCCACGGCAACCTTCGGCAACAACTCCACCGGCGATGTAACGAGCAAAGTCACCTGGACCACCTTTGCGACCAACATCGCTACCATCAGCACCGGCGGTCTGCTCACCGGAGTGGCATTAGGAACCACCACCGTAAAGGCTCAAAGCGGCAGTGTCATCGGCACTACCGGTGTCAGCATCCAGAACAAGCAGGTGCAAAGCGTAGCCATCCAGCCGCTCACCCAGACGCTGAGCTTGTCCCTCGGCCCGACTACCGTCCAATTCACAGCCACTGCGACCTATAGGGACGGCTCCACCGGCGATGTTACAACCACCTCGACCTGGAACGCGCTTCCCAGCTCCGTGGCTTCCATTTCATCAACCGGACTGGCAACCGCAGTCGCTGTGGGAACGGCTACCGTCACCGCAACGACGGGCGGCGTGACCTCTAATTCAGCGACTGTCACCGTCATCCAATAGAGCGCCGAAGCGGAAGCGCCTGAACAAACTTAGCCGTAGTAACAACTGCCCTGCAACTTTGGTCGCATTGTTCAACTGGGCATTATCGGAGTCGGAAATACTCCGATAAACCCACGGGTTTCAGCAGCTTGCCGCAACGATCGCGACCCTTGTTGCCTCCCTCTCTCTGTAACAAAATCGTTTATTTTCCTTGAGATTCAAGACCTACCTGGGTTACACTTATGTTTCTGAGACCTGAGGTTTTTCCTGCAAAAGGTTCTCACTTTCCCTTAGGGACGGCGCCCTCACTTGGCCTGATAGAAGTCGGTGGCAGTTTCAAAACCATTCATATCTGGGAATTTTTGGGGCGTGGGCTGAACACAGAATCCTCTCAAAAGGCAGGACATCTTTAAATTATGGCAAAGCGACGCGGCAATCCGAACTGGGGCAAGCCCGAACCGATCGGGCCGATAGTCCCGACCATCACCGAGTTTGAACAGGTGGTCAAGGAGTTCAAGCTCCAACCCGATCAGTATGTTCGCTCGACCCGACTGCGTGAGTGGGCGCGCAAGAACAAGAACTCGAAGTATATCCCTGAGCCTCTTTTGGAAGCTTGGGGTTTCGAGATCGAATCCACTCTGTAGTCCTCTATTACTCCTCCAACGGGCCGCAGCATGCGGCCCGTTTTTTCCTGCGTGTAGCAAAACACAACTTCCTGGGTCCAAGTATTTACATGCCAAAATTCGACAAACACATTTTCATCTGCGGTAACCAGCGTCCCGCCCGACACCCGCGCGGTAGTTGCGACCCTGCTGCCACCGAGGGTCTTCAGCGCGAATTCAAGCGTCTCCTCTCCCAGGCCGGTGTCGGAAACTCCGTCCGCGCCAACAAATCCGGATGTCTCGACCAATGCGAACACGGCCCCACCGTCGTGATCTATCCCGAAGCTATCTGGTACGGCAACGTGACTCTGGCCGACGTACGGGAATTCGTGCAGTCCCATAGTGTGGGAGATCAGCTTGTGGAGCGACTCAAAATCTCTGACTCGTGCCTGAATGCTCCAACCTGCGAACACCGTCAGGTGCCCCGTTCCAACGAAGTTTGAGCGAGTCGTGATGTACACGTAACTTCCATCGATTCTGTGTAGTTCTTACAATTCTCAGCTTCTTTTCCTGATTTCTCCGGGCCCGGCCCTGCCCTGCAGCGAGGCCGAAGGGTGGCTCCGTGGTGAAAGACAGCACCGGCAAACTGCTAGAATCACAAGTTGTCCGTCATGCCGCACTCTGCCCTATTCTGCGACGTGCCCACCGCGCTGGAAGAGATCCGCGCAGGTCGCGTGATTGTTGTCATCGACGACGAGGACCGCGAAAACGAGGGCGACCTTACCATGGCGGCCGAGAAGATCACTCCCGAGGCCATCAATTTCATGGCCCGCTATGGCCGCGGCCTAATCTGCCTTGCTATGACCGAGGAGCGCCTCGACTACCTTCGGCTTCCTCCCATGTCCGCCGAGAACACCTCCAACTTCGGCACCGCGTTTACCGAATCAATCGATGCGCGTGAAGGCGTCACCACTGGCATTTCGGCCTACGATCGCGCTCAAACCATCAAGGTCGCGATCGATCCCGCTACACGTCCCAACGATCTCGCGCGTCCCGGCCATACCTTCCCGCTGCGCGCGCGCAAGGGCGGAGTGCTCGTGCGCGCCGGGCAGACCGAAGCTTCTGTCGATCTGGCACGCCTCGCCGGACTGGTCCCCGCCGGCGTCATCTGCGAGATCATGAACGATGATGGCACCATGGCCCGCGTTCCCGAGCTGGCCGAATTCTGCCGTACCCACAACCTCAAGATGCTCACCGTGGCCGAGGTCATCCGCTACCGCATGGCGCATGAGCGCTACGTGCGACGCCTCGCCGAGACCGTCGTGCCTACGGCCTTCGGCGAATTCCGCATGATCGTCTACGAATCGGAGATTAACGGCGAGACCCACATCGCCATGGTCAAAGGCGACGTCGAGCATGCCGGCGAGGAGCCTGTTCTCGTTCGCATGCACGCGCACTGTCTGATGGGAGACGTCTTCGGCGCCACCTGGTGCGGCTGCCGCGACGCGATCGACGGCGCTATGCGCCGAATCTCCGAGCAAGGACGAGGCGCGCTTATCTATCTCCACCAGACTTCAAAGGGTTATTCGGTCGAAAAGCTGGGCGAGCGCCTCACGCTACAGTTCCATCACGAACAACGGCTGCCCACACTGCCGGAAAGCCAGCGTCGCACCCAGCGCGAAATCGGTATCGGAGCGCAAATTCTTTCCGACCTCAACCTCAAACGCATCCGCCTGCTAACCAACCATCCGCGCCGCGTCGCCGGCCTCGACGGCTTCGGCATCGAGATCGTCGAACAGGTGCCCGTGTCCGCAACGGGCAACGTGATTTCGCAGTAGCGAGGATGGCGAAATACGAGAGTTACATCGAAAGCCGCTCTTCCGCCCGCTTCGTTCCCTCTACTCGTGTCTTGATCTTCGCCAAAGCAATGTCCCTGGATGTCGATGTATCATCCGCAAAGGGCGAGAACCCGCAATCATCCGTCGTCCCCGGCGACGCCAGGGGAATGAACTCCGCCGCTTCCATCACCCTGGCACGAACCTGCTCCGCCGGCTCGACTTTGGAATTGATGGGATAATGGAAGGCACTATGGCTGCACCGCGTGCCTGGTACTTCGCTCAAGCTGCGTTCGCTTGAGTGGGTCTTGTTCTAACCGCTACCAGTTGTCTTCGGGCTCACGATGGAGAGAGACTCCGAGACTTAGCCAATCGGAGAATTGCAGTCAGGCTGCGCTCGACATCTTCATCCGTGGTTGCCCAGCTCGAAAAACTGACTCGCATAGCGCTCTGTCCGTGCCACTCCGTCCCGCCGCACCAGCACGTCCCTTCCTCTTGCACGGCAGTAATCACGCGGCGAGTTTCCTCGGCGGTCCCAAACGACACCAGCACCTGGTTGAGTACGACTTCATTGAGCACCTTGGACCCTGCGCGGCGAAGCCTTTCCGCGAAGAAGGCTGCTTGATGACAGTTTCGTTCGACCAGATCCTTGAGTCCCTGACGCCCCAGCGAGCGCATGGCAGCCCACAATTCGATTCCGCGCGCTCGCCGCGAAGATTCGGGAGTGTAGTGGCAAGGCTCACGCACATCGCTGGTCTGGAGATAGGGGGCGCTGGTAGCGAATGCTTTCTGCAGAGAACTCGCCTCTCGAACGACGGCGATTCCTGAATCATAAGGTACGTTTAGCCATTTGTGACAATCAATTGCCCAGGAGTCGGCGTCGCTAACGCCTTCCAGCAGTGGCGCGTAACGTGGGGAGACCGCCGCCCACATTCCGAAAGCACCATCCACATGGACCCATGCTCCGGCCTCCCGGGCTCGCGAACAAATCTCCTTGGCAGGATCAACCGCGCCAGTGTTCACGTTCCCAGCTTGAATGCAAACCAGAGTTTGGCTGTCGAGTTGGGGCAGTGCCTCGGCTTTCATCCGCCCTTGGCTGTCGGTGGGCACCGGGACGACGCGCGAACGACCAAGCCCCAGCATGGCAAGTGCCTTCAGCAACGAGACATGAACCTCCTCTCCCACCACCACCTTGATGGACGGAGCGTCAAACAACCCGTCTTCCTCCACATCCCATCCCTTGCGCTTCAACAGTGCGGTGCGCGCTGCTGCCAGGGCGGAAAAGTTTGCCGTGGTGGTTCCGGTAACGAAGCCCGCACCGCAAGTCGCCGGCAAACCAAGCAGGTCTGCAGTCCAGACCAGCACAATTTCTTCGATCTTCGCCGCGACTGGCGACATGACGGCGAATGCCACGTTTTGGTCCCAGGCTCCCGCTAGCCAATTGGCTGCTAGCGCCGAAGGAAGAGTCCCGCCGGTGACAAATCCGAAGTAGCGGCCGCCGGTGCTCGCAACTGTGGCCGGGGAGCCAATGTCATCCAGCAGTGCCAAAATTTCAGCAGGATCGGTGGGGGTTTGTGGCAGCTGGCCACCAAGCGCTTCCAGGCGCGCTATATCGTCAAGCCGCGGCGCGACTCGCCTGCTGCCGACGCTCTCCAGATACCGCGCCGATCGAGTCGCCGTTTCAGCCAACAGATTCTTCATGTCAATCTCGCCGGGGGGCGGGTGCCCCACGCGCCGGGGCCCGACGAGCGCCGTCTCTGCCCTCGTTGGGGTACTGCCTTTGCCGGAAGTGGGTCTTCTATCCGGTAATCACTGGATCAGTCGTAATACTCAAGCCCCAGGTGCGTGATCATCGCTTCGCCCATCAGGTGGCGTAACGTGTTCTTCAGCTTCATCGACTGGATGAACAGGTCATGCTCGGGATAGAGTCCCGGCGCAGTCATCGGAGACTTAAAGTAAAAGCTTAACCATTCCTGGATGCCGATACCGCGCAGCGCGCTGGACCGCTTCGCCAGATCAAGGAACAGCACCAGGTCGAGCACGATCGGCGCTGCCAGAATAGAGTCTCGGCACAGGAAATCCACCTTGATCTGCATCGGATAGCCCAGCCATCCGAAGATATCTATGTTGTCCCAACCTTCTTTGTTATCACCACGTGGCGGGTAATAGTTAATGCGAACCTTGTGAACAATATTGCTGTAGAGCTCGGGATAGAGTTCAGGCTGCAGAATATACTCCAGCACGCTCAACTTCGACTCTTCCTTGGTCTTGAACGAACCTGGATCGTCCAGCACTTCTCCGTCTCGGTTGCCCAAAATGTTGGTTGAAAACCATCCGCTCAACCCCAGCATCCTTGCCTTGAAGCCCGGCGCAAGAATCGTCTTGATCAGTGTCTGCCCAGTCTTGTAATCCTTGCCGCAGATGGGCGCATCGTTCTTCCGAGACAGCTCCTGCATCACAGGAATATCTACCGTCAGGTTCGGAGCGCCGTTGGCGAAGGGCATTCCCTCCTGCATTGCCGCGTAGGCATAGATCATCGACGGCGCGATGGTTTCGTCGTTCGCCAGCAAGCCTTTCTCGAACGACTCGACCGACTGGTGCAGTGGCCCAGCTTCGATGAAGGTCTCCGTCGATCCACACCAGATCATCGCCAGCCGGTCGGCACCGCTCGACTCTTTGAACTCGCGTATGTCCTCGCGCACCTGCTCGACCAGTTCCCTCTTGTTCTTGCCTTTCTTCACATTCGGGCCGTCGAGCTTCTTCACGTAGTTTTTGTCGAACACTGCCTTACGCGGCTTGATGGAAGACAGAAACGGCTTCACCTGCTCCAGCAGCGAGCGCTCCAGCACGCCAGCCTTGCCCGCGGCGGCGTACATATCATCTTCGAAGATGTCCCAGCCGGTAAAAACCAAGTCATTAAGCTCAGCCAGAGGGACAAAGTCTTTCACACGTGGCGAGCGGTTGTCCGTGCGCTTGCCCAGCCGGATGTGGCCCATCTGCGTCACTGAACCAATAGGGCTCGAGATTCCTTTGCGTACCGCTTCCACGCCAGCGACAAACGTGGTCGCCACCGCTCCCATGCCGGGAATCATGATCCCCAGCTTTCCCTTTGCCGGAGTAATTTCCGCGCGAGCAGTTTTGTTCTTGTCCTGCTGATCAGTCGTTGGCATTCGTATCAGTCCGTTTCATGAAATGGATTTGGATCTTCAGGAATCCTGCGCGCACCAAGCGTGAAGAAACAGGCGGCGAGCTCTTGCACGTCTCTCCATTATGGGATGTCGGAGCACAACATCCTTGCAGGTTTTTCAGCTGACTCTCAAACCTGTTATCTTCTCGTATTCAACCCATGCTCTGCAAACAACCGCGTTCGAACGGAACCAATTCGCCCCTCGTTGGCGATTTCACGGATTTGCCGGAGACCCATGTCTGACCACAAAGTCTCAGTCATCACCGGAACCTCCAGCGGTATCGGCCTGCTTACAGCCCTCGAATTTGCCGGCAACGGCTACCGGGTCGTCGCCACTATGCGCGACCTCAACCGCAGCGATCGCCTGAAAGAGGCGGCCCAACTCGCCAATGTGCATGACAAGATCGACCTTCGCCAGCTCGACGTCACTGATTTCGGCTATGCCGCTCTGGTCCTGGAGAATATTGCCCGCGACTACGGCTGCATCGACGTGCTCGTCAACAACGCCGGATTCTGCATGAGCGGCTTTAGCGAAGACATGTCGCTCGATGAACTTCGCCGCCAATTCGAGACCAACTTCTTCGGGCCTGTTGCCATGACCAAGGCGGTGCTTCCCATCATGCGAAAGCAACGCTCAGGCCACATCATCCAGGTCGCTTCCGTGGCCGGTCGCGTCGGCAATCCTCTGCTCAGCGCCTACTGCAGCTCAAAGTTCGCTCTTGAGGGATGGAGCGAGTCGGTGCGCATCGAAACCCACTCCCTCGGAATTCGCATCGTCCTTGTCGAGCCCGGCTCTTTCGACACCGACATCTGGACCCGCAACGTCACCATCTCCAAAGGCGCGCTCGACCCCAACTCACCCAACAAGGAACGCAGCCAGCGTTTCGCGCAATTCGTGAAGTCGCGCACCGGAAAAAACCCAAGTGCGACACCGGTTGCACAACTGATTGTGCGAATCGCTAACGATCCCAACCCACGCCTGCGCTACATGATCGGCGCCGACGCCAAGCTCCACGTCTGGATGCAACGCCTGCTTCCCTGGAACCATTACGAGCGCATATTCGCCAAAACGGTAAAGATCGATGAATAGAATCGGGCTCTCGCCACACGGCATTTCAACAGGAAACTTCAGATGAATTCTCTCGCCTACATCCGTCCGCGCTGTTGTCGCTAGGCTCACCCCGTCTGTCCCAAACCATAATTTGTCTTAACGAATCACCCCACCTGCATTCGAGCCGTCAATGGCTGTTTTCGTGCAGCCACATTTCAATATTTCCTTTAAGGAACCGATTTCCATGAGTGGCAAAGTCCTTCAGGAAGACTCAAAGCCAACCAGCTGTAGGGTTCAAACTTCGGCAAGAAAGGGCGATCTTGCCATGCCTTCCGCGGCACTTCGCCAGCCTTAGTTGCATGGACGCCCGTCTTGACCCGCTAAATTCGCCGGTCTCGTCGAGGGCGACGCCTATGTCATCGGCAACGCCGGATGACCTGCCAGCGACGATGCCATCCGCTCTCTCGTGATTTCCTACAAATTGCTCGGCACGCGGGAATGGTTCGTCATCCATCACACCAACTGCCATCACATCAACTGCGGCATCGAGCTTCCATACGCACGATGTAATTCGTGGCTTGCTCGCCAAGAGTCTCGAGACCGCAGCTCTTACCGAACACGGCTTTCACGACATCGGCAAAGGCCGACGATGTCGAACCCATACACCGGCATCCAATGGTGTCCGCCAGTATCGCCATTTGCGGCTACATCTACGATGTGAAGACCGGCAAACCGTTGGAAGTACCTGAGGCAAGGCAGGTCGGCAAAGCCTCCTAGCACTTGGAAACATTGGAAAGGCGGCGCATCGAACCTTGCGAATCGCCACCCTTGACGATTCGCAGGGTGTTCGTCTACCCGCTCGGAGACTTCACCTTGGTTTTACGGTTTCTGCCTCGGGCTGTCGGACGCGCACCTCAGCTGTCCGCTGCCTGCCCGCAAACTGCAACACCCCGTCCTCCATTCTTTGCAGCTTCATCGTGAGCGTGTCGCGAAGGTAATTCTGCCGAATGAACCAGGGCTTCTTCGACGACTGTTTGGGCAGGCTCTCCGCCGCCCGCTGCACATACCCCGAAGTCAGGTCCAGCAGCGGTTTTCGATCGAGAGCGGCGGTATTACACGCCGGCACGCAGGTCCGGAAGCGATGCCGCTGCATATAATTCAGCAATCGGCAGACATACGTCGAGGCCAGATCGGCATGCAACGTCCACGATGCGTTCGTGTAGCCAAAGCAAAACGCAAAGTTAGGCACGTTGCTCAGCATCACGCCCTTGTAGATAAAACAATTTGCCGGATCGATCAGAGTTGCGTCCACGCTGAGCCGTATGGCTCCCAGCGCAAGCATCTGCAAGCCGGTTGCCGACACGACAATATCGGCGGCGAGTTCTTCCTCGGAAGTCAGTCGAATACCGCTCTCGGTAAACCTGTCGATCTGCCCGGTCACCACCGACACCCGGCCTGCGCCGATCGCCTGGAACAGATCGGCGTCGGGCACCACGCACAGCCGCTGGTCCCACGGCCGATAGCGTGGCTTGAAATGCTTGTCCAGTTCGTACCCGGGTGGCAGGTGCTGCTTCGCGCCATACCGTATGACCCATTTCGTTAGCTCAGGAGCCGATCGGCTCAACCCGAAGATGCCAAGGGTAATCAGGATGTTCTTCCAGCGCAACAAACGATGCGCCACATGATCCGGCAGCACTCGGCGGAACAAACTCACAAAGGGATCGTGTGCCGGTAAGCTCAGGATGTAACTTGGCGAGCGCTGCAGCATGGTTACATGTCCTGCAGTGTGGGACATGGCAGGCACTAGCGTGACTGCCGTCGCCCCGCTGCCGATCACAACCACGCGTTTCCCGGCGTAATCGAGGTTCTCAGGCCAATGCTGCGGGTGCACGAAGGTTCCGCGGTAGTTCTCGATCCCGGGAAAAGTTGGCTGGTAGCCGAAATCGTAACGGTAATACCCTGTGCATCCGTAAAGAAAATCGCAGGTGTAGCGACCGACGCCGCTCTCGGCCTCCACTTCAATCTGCCAGCGACTTTCTCTCGACGACCACTGCGCCGCGACGACCCGATGCTTGAATCGAATGTGCCGGTCAATCCCGAACTCCTGTGCCGTCTCGCGCAGATAACTCAAGATCGAAGGCCCATCGGCAATCGCCTTGGCCCCTCGCCACGGGCGAAACGGATACCCTAGCGTGTACATGTCGGAGTCCGATCGCACCCCTGGGTAGCGAAACAGGTCCCATGTACCGCCCAATGCCGCTCGCCCCTCAAAAATGACGTAGCTCATCCCCGGACAGCGCGTCTGCAGCCGATATCCCGCGCCGATACCCGAGAGTCCGGCGCCGATGACGACAACATTGAAGTGCGTGGCGGGCATGGGCATTACTCTACATCAGGTACGAGGGAGCCGAGACGTTCGAAGGGCGCAGCTGCAAAGCCTGCCTTGAGCGAGGCCGAAGGGTGCCTTGAAAGGCGCTACTCTATTTCCCCCTTCCCGACGCGACTTCAGTCCCCGAGAATCCAAGCAGCTACCTGAAATGGATCGGGCCGATCACCGTGTATCCAGGAGAGGATGAGTTGCAAGCGTTGCTGGAAGGGACGCTGCGTGTGCTGCGGGGAGAAGAGGATGCCCGTGTTTAGCCGGTCGGTGATAGTGACCTAGCTCACAGACTTCTGCGCTGCCTACCCGATAGGGTCATAGGTTAGTCTTGTTTTCATAATCTCAGTCTTTCCAACCGAAAGGCAGCATCATCATGGCAACAGCAGCGCACGTTACTTCCCGCGTACTCAACGCCAGACTTGCCGAAAAAATCATGCGCGCCGAAGAGGCGGCTGCGCTCATAGGCTCGGGCGACCAGGTCGGCATGAGCGGCTTCACCGGCTCCGGTTATCCCAAAGAAGTCCCCATCGCACTGGCGCGGCGCATCGCCGAAGCCCAAATTCATGGCAACAAGTTCCAGGTGAGTGTGTTTACCGGAGCCTCGACCGGCCCAGAACTTGACGGTGCGCTCGCGCTGGCAGGGGGTGTCAATCTGCGGCTGCCTTATCAGTCCGATCCCGAAACACGCAAGCGCATCAACGCGGGCGAGATGGAGTATATGGACATCCATCTCAGCCATGTCGCCCAGTTTGTCGAGTACGGCTTCCTTGGCAAGCTTGATGTCGCTCTGATTGAAGTGGCTGCCGTGCTCGAAGACGGCCGCCTGGTGCCCAGCTCCTCCATCGGCAACAACAAGACATGGATCGATCAGGCCGAGCGCGTAATCCTCGAAGTGAACTCGTGGCAACCGCTGGCCCTCGAAGGCATGCACGACATCTACTACGGCTTGCAGCCGCCGCCGAACCGCGGACCGATTCCCTTGGTGCAACCGGGCCAGCGCATTGGCTCCCCGTACCTCGAAGTCCCACCCGAGAAGGTCGTTGCCATTGTTGTTACCGACTCGCCTGACCGCAACAGTCCGTTCAAGGCACCCGATGCCGCGTCGAAACAGATCGCCGGACACATCCTCGAGTTCCTGAGCTGGGAAGTACAGAAAGGACGCATGCCCGCGAACCTCCTTCCCCTGCAGTCAGGTGTCGGCAACATCGCCAACGCAGTGCTGTTCGGGCTAGAAGAAGGCCCGTTCGAAGGGCTCACCTCCTACACCGAAGTTATTCAGGACGGCATGATCCGCCTGCTGAAGTCCGGCAAGCTAACCTGCGCCTCGGCTACAGCCTTCTCTCTCAGTCCCGAGATGCTGACAGAAGTCAACGCCGACATGAAGAGCTATCGCGAACGCATCGTGCTGCGGCCGCAGGAGATTTCCAACCACCCCGAGCTGATCCGCCGCCTGGGCGTGATCGCCATGAACGCCATGATCGAAGCCGACATCTTCGGCAACGTCAACTCGACACACGTGATGGGCTCGCGCATCCAGAACGGCATCGGCGGCTCGGGCGACTTCGCCCGCAACGGATACCTCTCCATCTTCATGGCGCCCTCCACCGCACAGAAAGGCATGATTTCCACCATCGTTCCCATGGTCTCACACGTGGACCACACAGAGCACGACGTCCAAGTCGTCGTCACCGAGCGGGGGCTGGCCGATCTTCGCGGCCTCTCGCCGCGCCAACGCGCCAGGCTGATCATCGAGAAGTGCGCCAATCCCGACTACAAAGGCACGCTGCTCGATTACCTCAGCTGCGCGGAACGTCTGTCGTATGGCAAGCACACACCGCATCTGCTGACCGAGGCTCTGGGCTGGCATAGTCGCTATCTGCGCAGCGGCAGCATGCGAATCAAGGAAGAGCTTTGAAAGGACATGGCTTCACAGCTTGGGGAAAAATTCGCGTCGCGAAGGTTTAGCGTGGGCATGACTTCAGTCGTGCCGCTCGAGGCCCGATAAACCACCGGGCTTTAGCCCCCCTGAGGGAATTCGCCTGGCTGTACGTAGGAGAGCCAATGGAAGAAGCGCTTGCACATTAGCCGAAGGTGCAAAAGTCCAAGTCTAGACCACAAAACCGTTTCCGCGATCCGCCGCCTCGTCCCACCGTCTGTAGGGAAAACGGTAGGACGAGGCACCTGGCGAATTACTGTGCCAGGTATCGCGCGACCGCGATGTTCCCCATCGAATCGCCCGTCGGACCGGCTACCACAATCTTGCCATCGATCTGAATCGCCATCGCCGCAATAAACGCGACGTTCGTACTGCCGAAGGTGTGCGTCACGCGGCCTCCGGATCCGAAAGTACTGTCCAGTTGTCCCGAGCTCAGATAGCGAGCTAATGCGAACGAAGATGAGTTTTGATTCTGGTTGGCGAGGCCAGCCTGGCCCGCTGCAACGATGTCTCCATTGGTCTGGAAGGCAATTGCTGCGACTCCTCCGAAATTGAACGTTGGGAAAGCGGTGATCACGCCTCCTTTCGTGCCAAAGGTGGTGTCTATGCCGCCGGCAGACAGGAAGCGCGTAAGGCCGAACCCTGTCGGGTTGCCGGTGAAAATAGTGGGCGCCGCGACGCCGGTTACACTCACTCCTGCAGCCACAATCGCGCCATTGCTCTGAGCCACAAGAGTAACAGGCGCATCAACCGAGGCTGCCTGGCCAAGGCTTCCAAAGGTGCGATCGACACTTCCGTTGGCGTTGTAACGCGTGACTCCCTGGAAGGGGGAGCTAGCCGAAGAAACGAGAAGCTGACCGTTCGATAACAGTACGAGTTGGCTGGCAGGCTCGAGCACCACAGCTATACCACCGCTTCCGAAGCTCGAGTCCAAATGACCATTGCTGTCGAGGCGCGCCAAGAGCCCGCTGAGGTCTTCCTTGCCAGCGACCAGAATTTTGCCGTCGGGCTGCAAGACCACAGGCCCGGTGGGAAAGAGCCGGAGATTGTGACGAAGCCGTTCGTGCCGAAGCTGGTATCAACGCTGCCGTT